>OJSC01000668.1_pt1 | contig 41929 bp, 58 predicted proteins | sample 1599361 | NCBI WGS metagenome assembly OJSC01 (sample SAMN04168656, study PRJEB22393) | human gut metagenome | biome: human gut microbiome; feature: stool | host: Homo sapiens | collected 2014-03-17 | reverse complement strand
GGCCGCCGCGGATGTTGCCCACCGCCTTCTTGGCGACTTCAATGATTTCACCGGTAATCCCGGCGGGCTCCATGAGGAACCCGGCCATCACGAAACCGATGGTGGCGATGAGCGGGAACTGGTCCATGCCCGTGTACAGGTTCTGGGGGATGAACTCCATCGGAAACGGCATCCCGATCATCGAGATGATGGACGCAAGCCCGATAACGCCGAACAGAGGCAAGCCAAGCAACATGAAGAAGACGAATGACAAAACAAGCAGCATGGCTTAATCCCCCCTGCCCTGGAAGTGGAGCGTATGGTTCCGGAAATCGCGGTACAAGCCCTGCAACACGCGGAACGTCGTAACGGCCATACTGATCGGGATGATCAGGTACGCGTACATTACGTTGATTTCAAGGGAAGCGGAAACCTGCTTAAAACGGGTCATGTTCTCGAGCATATTGATGCTGTAATAAAAAACAAGCACACAAAACACCGCGAACGAGAGCTCGGAAACCACGTAACAGACTTTCACCAGACGCGGGAAATGCTTTTCCAGCGTATCCATGAGCATGAGGACGCGAAGCTGTTCCTTGCGCTTCACCGCGATGGCGACGCCAAGATAGGATGCCCATACAAACAGATACCGGCAGAGTTCCTCGATCCACGAAAACGACTTGCTGAGCAGGAACCGGGAAAAAACTTCGGTTCCCAAAAGCAGGATGAGCAAGGACAGCATAATCGAAACGCAAAATTCTTCGGCCCATTCGTCGAGCCAGCGCAAAACCTTCATGATACCTCCCGGAGAATGGCGGGAAGGGCTCCCTTCCCGCCGGGGAACAGCTTACTTCTTGGCAAGAGCTTCCTTCTTGGCCAAAACGACGTCGATGACCGCCTTGCCCTTGGCGGCGTCGCCATCGCCTATCACCTCATAGCACTTGGGCCATGCGGTACGTCCGAGACGGACCCATTCGGGGAGGTCTTCAACCACGCCGAGCAGCTCCATGCCGTGTTCCTGCATGAGCTTGTCGTCGGTGGCGAGCATGTCGGCAACCTTGGTGCGTTCGTACAGCATGGCTTCCTTGCCGGCGCGGATCAGAGCGTTGCGCTCCTTCTCGGGCAGGCTCTGGAGCCAGCGTTCTCCGACGATGAAGTTGCAGCTGTGCACGGAGTAGTTGATCATGGTGGCGTACTTCTGCGCTTCGTAGAACTTCAGGGTCACCACGTTGTTGAAGCAGCCTTCCTGACCGTCCACCACGCCCTGCTGGAGCGCGTTGAACGTTTCGGCAAAGGAAACGGCGGTGGGCTCAAGGCCAAGAGCCTTGAACGTGGACACCATGAGGGCGTTCTGCGGCGTGCGGATCTTGATGCCCTTGGCGTCGGCGAGCTTGCGGACCGGGTGCTTGGCGCTGGTGGTCAGCTGGCGGTAGCCGATGTCAAGGATGCACAGCAGGCGGCAGCCGCCTTCCTTGATGGCCCATTCGTTGTTCTGATCCCACATGGCGTCCACGAGGGCGCGGAATTCTTCCAGCGAGTCGAACATGTACGGCATGTTCACCCAGCCGCAGGAAGGCGCGAACGGGGCATAGTTGTTGGTGGCGAGGTTGGCGATGTGGATGGTGCCGAGCTGGATGCCGCGCACGGTTTCCTGTTCGTCGCCAAGCTGCATACTGGGGAAGAACTGGAAGTCAAAGGCGTTGTCCGAATACTGCTGGGCCAGTTCGATGAATTTGTTATAGAAAACGTTAGTGTAGTTCTGCGGGTTCGCGTCCACGGAGGACGCCACGATCACCGTGGTCTTCGAGGCGGCTTTCGCCTGACCGAACGCAAGGCCGATCACGGATGCGCACAGCAGGCAGGCAACAAGCAATTTCTTCATGTCATTTCCCCTTGAACTGACATCGTTGCGGGAAAACTCCCGCTGAAACATTCCGCAAACGGCTGCGGAAACCTCCTCAACACCCCCGGCGGCTCCCTTTTCCGCCGGAGTCCGGGGGAATGACTCCCCCGGATGCCCCGGAAAGGGCTACTTCTTCGCCAGAGCTTCCTTCTTGGCGAGGACGATATCCATAACGGCCTTGCCCTTTTCGGCATTGCCGTCGCCAATGACTTCATAGCACTTGGGCCACGCGGTACGGCCAAGGCGGATCCATTCGGGGAGGTCTTCGACCACGCCGAGCAGTTCCATGCCGTGTTCCACCATCAGCTTGTCGTCGGCCTCAAGCATACCCGCGACCTTGGTGCGCTCATATTCCATAGCTTCCTTGCCGGCGCGGATCAGGGCGTTGCGCTCCTTCTCGGGCAGGCTCTGGAGCCAGCGTTCGCTGGCGATGATGTTGGCGCTGTGCACGGAGTAGTTGATCTGTGTCGCGTACTTCTGCGCTTCGTAGAACTTCAGGGTCACCACGTTGTTGAAGCAGCCTTCCTGACCGTCCACCACGCCCTGCTGGAGCGCGTTGAACGTTTCGGCAAAGGAAACGGCGGTGGGCTCAAGGCCAAGAGCCTTGAACGTGGACACCATGAGGGCGTTCTGCGGCGTGCGGATCTTGATGCCCTTGGCGTCGGCGAGCTTGCGGACCGGGTGCTTGGCGCTGGTGGTCAGCTGGCGGTAGCCGATGTCAAGGATGCACAGCAGGCGGCAGCCGCCTTCCTTGATGGCCCATTCGTTGTTCTGATCCCACATGGCGTCCACGAGGGCGCGGAATTCTTCCAGCGAGTCGAACATGTACGGCATGTTCACCCAGCCGCAGGAAGGCGCGAACGGGGCATAGTTGTTGGTGGCGAGGTTGGCGATGTGGATGGTGCCGAGCTGGATGCCGCGCACGGTTTCCTGTTCGTCGCCAAGCTGCATACTCGGGAACAACTGGAAATCGAACGCGTTGTCGGAATACTTCTGAGCGAGTTCCACCAGCTTCTTATACGTGACATTCATGTAGTTCTGTTCGCTGGTGTCCACGGACGAGGCCACAATCACAGTGATCTTTGAAGCGGCCTGCGCCTGCGTCTGAGCAAGCAGCATCGCGGTACACACCAAAAAGGCGACGAGAAACCGTTTCATGCGAATAGCTCCTGTGGATAAAGTTACCCAAAATGAAAACCAACCGAAGGGTTCCGGCATCAGGGGCGGCCACCCCCCGCAAGAGAGCGCAGCGCATCCTCAAGCACCCATGCCCCCAAAGCGAGGTGCTCAGGCGCGGTGGCCTCCTGCGGACAATGGCTCAGCCCCTTGATGCTCGGAACAAACAAAAGCCCGACCGGCACTCGGCTCCCGAGGCTGGCGGCGTCGTGGGCGGGACCGCTCTTGAGGAAGAGCGGCTGGACACCCCGCCTTTCGGCCGCCTGCCGGAACACCTCGCCCACTTCGGAGGACGTGCGCACGCCCCCGCTGGCGGAAAGCCGGACAAGCTCCAGATCAAGCCCTCTGGATTCGGCGACGGAACGCACGAGCGATTCGATGCGCTGCCAACCCTCCTCCAGAACGGGCACGTCAACATGGCGTATATCAATGGTAAACGTCACCGACTCGGGAACGACGATCCCCACATTGGGGGAACAGGCCAATTCGCCGATGGTGCAGGAAAAATCCTCGGGCAGATCGCCGTCCTTCCAAAGCTGCTCCATGCGGAAGGCCAGCTCGGCGAATCCGGCGGCGGGATCGCGGCGGCCCTGCATGGGGCTGGCGGCGTGATCCGAATGGCCTTTGTAGACGATGCGGTGCAGACGCATCCCGGAAATGGCGGTAACGATGCCGAGCTCGCGCCCGGCGTCTTCGAGCATCGCGTTCTGCTCGATATGGACTTCAAGGAAAGCTTTAACGTTCGCGGGATCGATCTGTTCTCCGGGCAGGGCATCCGGGTCGAGCCCGAACGCACGCAGTGCATCGTAGGCGGACCCCTCGGCGTTGCTCAGGCGTTTCAAGCCCTCCACGTCGATCTGCCCCGCAATGCCCTTACTGCCGAGGCATGTGGAACCGAAATTCGACCCCTCTTCCTCCGCGAAGGCGATGAATTCGATGGCGCGTTCCGGCTTGTATCCTTCATCATGGAAGGAACGCAGCGCCTCCAGCGCGGCGACCACGCCGTATGTCCCGTCATAGCGTCCGCCGTTACGCACGGTGTCGAGGTGGGAACCGGTGAGCACGGCGGGAGCGCCGGTCGAGCCTTCAATCCGGGCGTGCAGGTTCCCCATGCCGTCGGTCCACGGTTCCAGCCCGATAGCCTTCAGTTCGCGCTCAAGCACGCGGCGGGCACGGCTGTCCGCCTCCGACCATGAGAACCGCGTCACCCCGTTTCCGGGCGTCGCGTTGCACGTGGACAGTTCTTCAAGCGTATCGAAAAGGCGCTGTGCCTGCATGGAAACCTCCTTGAGTGTCTTCGGCAGTGATGGTTCACTTCGCCGCAATATCCGCTGGGGCAAGGGGAGGGGCTTGTCTTGAAAAACCCCTCTCCATGCCATTCTGCGTTACGCTTCGTACACCACACGCCCGCCGCAGATGGTCTTCAGGACCTTGATGTCCCTGATGCCGGACGGATCGATGGCTTCAATATCACTGTCGAGCAATACAAAATCGGCAAAACGGCCCGGCTCGATGCGCCCGCGGTCGTGTTCCCCGCCGCAGCAAAGGGAAGCATAGGTCGTGTAGGCTTCCAGCGCCTGACGCGGGGTAATGCGCTGATCGCCCCCGAACAGGACACCGCCGTCGCTGATGCGGTTTACCGCCGCGTGCATACTGCCGAGGGCGGTCACCGGAAGGACGGGCGTATCCACATGCAGCGAGAAGGGCATACCCAAACGGACGCAGGAACCGGCGGGGTCCATGCGCGCGGTGCGCTCGGGGCCAAGGAAAATGGCGGCGTGCCGATCTCCCCAGACTTCGACGTGCCGGGCGAACAGACTCGGGATGATCCCGCAAGCCTTCATGCGCTCAAGCTGCGAGTCGGAAACGAGCTGCGCATGGATGAGCATGTGGCGCAGATCCGTGCACGGGCACCGCTCCACGGCCTTTTCAAAAGCTTGGATGACCGATTCCGAGGCGGCGTCGCCGTTGGTATGCACGGCGACCTGAAAGCCGAGGCAGTGGTACTTGATGATGATTTCGTCGATCTCTTCCTGCGACCACAGCAACGCGCCCTTGTAGCCGGGGCGGGTGTAGTAGTCTTCAAGCAGCGCTCCGGTGAAGCCCTGAATGGAGCCGTCGGTGAAGTATTTGACCCCGCCGATCTTCATGTGGTCGTTGCCGATGCCCCACACGCCGAGGGGGATAAGCTTATCCATCTCGGAAGGCAGAAGCTGCAAATAGGCTCTGGCGTTGAGCCGGCCTTCGCGGGCAAGCTCCATGTAAGGCCGGAGGAACACTTCGGCTTCGCCGTTGATCCCGAGCCCGCCATCCTGAAACGTGGTAAAGCCTTTCTTATTGTATTCGGCGATGGCGCGGACGAGGCTTTCGCGCACCTGAGCTTCCGTGGGAACGGGCAAGCGGCCCGAGGCTTCGATGATGGCGTTTTCCAGCAGCAGGCCGGTGGGCAGGCCGTTCCCGTCAAGGACGATCTCGCCGCCGGGGACCTTCGTATCGGCGGTGAAACCAAGACGTTCGAGGCCGATGGTATTGACGTACCCCATATGTACCGAAATATGGACAACCATCACGGGCCGATCGGCGCAGACGGCATCAAGATCGTGGCGATTCATGTGGCGGTTGTCGGAAATGCCCGAGTCGTCATACCCGTAGCCGATCACCCATTCGTCATCGCTTGCGGCGGCCTTGTCGCGCAGGGCCTGCTGCACGGCGGCGATGGAACCGAGCGAAGCGCCGCAGTACACCTGATTGAGGCAGCGGCTGAACGAGGACATATGGCTGTGGGTGTCGATAAAGCCGGGATAGAGGGTCCCGCCGCCGAAATCCACGACGTCGTATTCGCCCGCTTTGGCGTATCCGAGGACCTCTTCACGGCTTCCGACGCATTCGATGCGCCCGTCCGCGATGCAGACGGCTTCGGCTTTGGGAGCCTTTTCGGACATGGTGACGATATCAGCCCCGACATAGACGGTCTTTTTGCTTACCAACATGAGCTTGCTCCTTTGATGGTTCGTGCGTCGTATGGGGGCGTTCGGAACGCAATGCGAAAAAAATCCCGAAAAAAACACGCTGCCCAACTGTCCATTTTGAGCTATTGTGCTTTTTTGAACGAAAGGACTTTCAAAAAAGACCGCACAGGAATATCTTTGTAATCGTAAAGAAATAAAACCATTATGCGGTCAAATGAAAAGTTCTTCGCTCTTTCTAAGAAAAATACGGCATGATATTCCTGTTTACTTGCGAAGGACGGACAAAAAATAACGCCAAATGGACATTTTCTGTTCCAAAACGGAACAAAGTATAAACGAATAAATAATTACACTATGTTATCGATATAGTCTGTTTCACATGTCCTTCATTGCCCATCCGCAATATTCGATGCCGACGAGTTGCACACCGGGAATCCCTTCTGATACAGGCAAAGGTATGACAAAATCAGTTCCCCGACTTCCATAAAACGGGCTTTCACGAAGCCCGCCACCGTAAAACCAATTCACAAGCATAGGCTGACCTATTTTTGAATGGAGTGTTTTCATTAAGAAAAGAACCGGCATCTTCAATTGACGCAATCCGTCCGTTGCCAACACATATTGTACATTAAAGAACAATCTATCCGTATCAAAAGGCTCATCCCGCCCGATACGGTTCAGGGGGCATCATGGCGCTGCGACAGCATTATTGGAATCCCCGGACGAACGAAGCCTGTTTCGTTGATGAAACACAACTCATTTACGCCTTTAATGAAAGGCAGGATGCCGGGACATGGAGCGACCTGCATGTCCACCCCGATTGGGGGGAGCTGCTGTTTGTCGCCACGGGCAGCATCGTCCTATGCTCGGAAACGGGAAACTTCCTCGGGCAGGGGTACCGCGCCACATGGGTCCCGCCGGGCGTCCAGCATGAGTGGTATCTGCCCGAAGCCTCATGGAACCGCTCGCTTTTCTTCCACGCTTCCCTGTTCGAGAATTCCCCCCGTTTCCGGCAGTGCCACGGTTTGGAAATGTCCCCGCTACTGCGGGAGCTTCTTTTTGCGGTGGACGACCTCAAGCCGGACTTCACGACGGAAGAAGGGAAACGGTTCGCACTGGTGCTTATGGATCGCCTCAAAGCCAGCAAGGAAGTTGGCGGCCCTCTGCTCATGCCTTCCGAGCACCGTCTGGTGGAGCTGTGCGCGGCAGCCTTGGCCGCACCCGACGCGCCGATATGCATGGCTGATTGGAGCCGCCATCTCGGCATGTCCGAAAAAACCCTCGCCCGCCTGTTCATCCGGCAAACCGGGCAAACGTTCGGACGCTGGCTGCAAATCATGCGCCTCCAACACGCAATGACCGAAATCGAGCAGGGGCAAAGCGTCACCGCCGTCGCCCTGGACTGCGGCTACAATTCCGTCTCCGCCTTTATCTCGGCTTTCAAGAAGCATTTCGGCAGCACCCCCGGCGCCATCGCCAAGCGCCGCCACGAGAGAGAGAGAGAGAGAGAGAGAGAGAGAGAGAGAGAGAGAGAGAGAGAGAGAGATGAAGTGGCCCGCCCCCGCCCCTTCCGCCTCCCCTTTCCGCCCGATTATTGAAAATGCCCGCAGGATGATTCCGTCCTCGGGCATTTTTCAGTTATGGCAGTGCCTCTAATAAGTTTTAGTTGTCAAAAAGAACATTTTTTTCCGTTTGTGCCTTTTCCATGAATGGTGGTAGACAGGATTCACGACGAAAGGGTGTTCTCTACAAACTTTTGTACGGATTTTTCTGCTGTGTGTTTCCTTTTTCTGAAACCTATAACGATAAAGGAGTCCACCATGTCCATGTTTCCTATTATGATCATCGCTGGTGCTTTCATGCTCATCTCCGTTGTCGTCGGTATCTATGGCGTAAGGAAGTATAACTAGCAGGTTTTTCCATGTGGAAATCAGGAAAAAGCCCTGAGCACTCGATGTGTTCAGGGCTTTTCCTTATCCTTATTCATCAAAAATGTACTCATATTTCATGATATATTATCAGTCAGTAGCATACAAACTTAAAATGGCACCTTTTTTTATCGACCGTATTCAACAGGTTCATATCCTCGCTCACACCAAGGATACGCCCGAAGCGCAAACCCCGTCACAGCTCCCCAGACACAACAAGACCCCCATTCGGGGTATATAATATGAGTTAATATACTTAAATAATTATATTTATACTCAGCAGAATGTGTCAAAATGTGGCGGAATCGGGCACAAATATGTGTCAGAATATGTGTCTAAAAAGCCCTCCCGGATCACCACCGAGAGGGCTTTTTCTATCCCTCAATCAACCATCCCGCAAAATCCCCGAATCGGAACACCTCCACGGCATCAGACCCCAACTCTCCCTTATACAAAGGCCGCTGCACGCCGGACAATGAAAGCTCTTTCCGCATCACAGCCCCCGGCTCCGCTCCCTGCCTGAGCTTGCAGTCCCACGTCAGCCGGGACAGCACCGTTGCCGGATAGCCGCCGGGCGATTCTTCCTTGTCCACGACGATGATCGCCCCGCCCGGCTTCACCTTCCCCCGCAGCGTCACAAGCAACCGCCGTCGTTCCGGGACAGGCAGAAACATGAGCGTCAGAAAGGCAATCCCCACGTCGAAAGCCTTGTACGGATAGCGTGCCACGTCCGCCGTGATCGCCCTTCCCGGCCCCCGGTACGCCGCCACCATGTCCCGGCACTCATCCAGCGCGACAAGCCGCGCCTCCCGCTCATGCAGCGTCGGCGCCAGCACGCGCCCGATGTTCCCGGTGGAACACCCCAGATCATACACCTTGCCCCCCTGTGGGATGTAGTGCCGGGCAATCATGGCCACCGCCGCCGTCGCCATGTCGTACCAAGGAAGCTGTTCGCGGACATGCCCGTCAAACTGGCCGGAGAAGCCGCGAAACGTCCAGTCCTTCAACTCCCGCGCCGCCCGAGTCATAAGCTCACCCCCAGACGGGTACTGAAGGCGGCAAGAGCCTCTTCCGCCATGCCGAGCCTGCGGCCGCCGGGATACGGCAGATCGAACTCGAACCGGAGCGCGGCGGCGAGGCGCTCAGGATTCACAGGGCGGGGCTTGCGGCAGATTGCGGCGATTGACGTGGACTTGGGGCAGATTTCCACTTCACCAAAAAACTGAAGGAAAAGCTCCCTGAACTCAGCGCGATCATAGTATTTCTGTACTTTTGGAGCCACGCCGAGATCCCCAATCGTGACCCCCCTTTCCCAAGCGACGCGGAACGTGCCTTCATACATGCCATGCTCATTCAAACCGGGGCCGCGAGTGTGGCACTGCCAGTTTGCCCCCTTGGTGGAGCGCGCCGAAGCGTACAGTGTGGAATTTCCATCACACAGTGCGGCGCAAATGCAAACGATATGTTCCCGGTCGGAAACAAAGGGCACTGAATTAAGGACGGACGACAGAAAGAGGGAGGTAAAGCGTTTCCCGGAACGTACCGCGTGAATGAACCCCTCGGCGGACCGCTTGCCACGGTCAAAGGAAATCCGTTCGTGCCCATCGTTTTTGTAAGGCTCGAACGCCGTAACGTCGATCCCCGCTTCACGGAGCATACGCGCCTCGTCGCCATGCCCCGAACCGAAATCGAGCACGGAATCACCACAAACGTGCAGCCACTTCGCCCTGTGCTCAGGATCCGCAATGTCAAAGTCGGCGTTGCGGCGGCTGCGGAAAACAGGGATGACATAGGCTGTCCCCAACGTGCGGCGTCTCATCCGGCTGCGGCGGAAGGCCCCATATCGCAGCATGTCCGCGTTGTCCCCCTCAAAATGGAAATCCATGCTCAACAGGTTCAGCATTGCCCGCGCAAGTTCTGCCTTCACCGGGGATACGGTGATCGCCTCTATCGTTTCCCTGCCCTTCCGCGCCGCAGCCTCAAGCCGCCCGATGCCGTTGACCACCTCGTCGTCCTCAGTCAGCACAATGGGCAACTGGACGCCAAGCCGCGCCAGAGTCCGGCCTACGTTGGCGGATTGCGGCTGAAAGCTGGCCACATTCCGACAGGCCAGTTGCCGGACGTTCCGCGTGGCCCAAGACAGGCACGGCCAAAACTCCGGCCCATTCGGATCAAGGTCGGGCAGGCGCTCGGCAAGCTCATGAACGTGGACACGCTGAAGCTCTGCCCGAAGCCGCACCTCATCGGCCGTCATGGGGATATCGTTTGTGGCCCGGTTAAAAAGGATGTTCAGGCCGCGCCGCCGCTCCTGCGGGATGTCCACGAACATCACGGGAACCTGACGCGCCCCCATGGACATGGCCACGGCGTGGCGTTGATGGCCGGAAAGGATTTCCCCGTCCGGCGTTGCGACGATGGGAAGCAGAAAACCGAGCCGGGACAGGGAAAGCCTCACCAGCGCAAGGCGTTCCGCATCGGCGCGGCGGGGATTGTAGCCCGCGGGCTTCAGGCGTTCGACAGGCACAAGCTCTACTCCGCACATACGCCAAGCCTCCGCAGGATTTCCGCGTGGATCTCGGCTTTCGTAAAGCCCGCCGTGGTCATGAGGTCCCGCTCAAGCAAAAGGAACCGTTCGCGGGAAAGGGGAATGCGATAGGGGCCGACGATAATACGGGTGTCAGGCCCGCTGTCCTTCTTTGTCTGCATTGTTGCGATCTCGGCCGTCATGCGGCTCAAGGCCGGGGATCATGTCCCTCACGTATTTGATCTCCCCACAGCGGGGGCATTTGATTTCAAGGGCGATTGCCGTTCCTTTCGCCAGCAACCGCCCGCAGTTGCCGCACCGAATCTCTTTTTCAATCCCTCTCATTCGTTGAAAGTCCTATCTTGCGCCCCCGCATCCGTCCTGATATGCGTTTACGCGCTCGCGGTCTGACTGTGAGCCATAAACGCAGGCGGAAACCTTGCACGATGATTACAGCATCGTGTGGGGCCGTGGTCCGGCGTATCGCCGCCGGGCCGGTGGGGGAGCTCGTAACTCCCCCGCCTCTGCCTGAACATACTCTAACGGTTTACGCTTCCTGGGTCACGCGCCGCAATTCCGGCGGCGACTGCCTCCCCTCCCTCTCGCTCTCATAACTGCTTTTGCAGTGTTCCCTCTGCCAGAAGAACAGCCCGTCCACCACGCGCCGGGGCCATGCTCTCACCCCGTCTCGCGCCCAGCGGTAACAGCGCGAGGACAGGGTTTCGTCCGGCCAGCCGCCGAGGAGCGTATTGAGGAGCTGGTCGACGGCGATCAACGTTCGCTTTCCGTAGGTCATGCGGCTTCAACCTCTTCCGGCGTGGTCGCGGCCTCCACAGCCGCCTTGCGTTCCCCGCCGCGCTGCATCGTCCCGTTCTTGTGCTTCATGGCACCGCCAGCGTAGAGCGCGAGGAAGCCCGGCGCGTCGAATGTCAGGCGCGCCAGCTCATTGTCCGGTACAGTGTAGGCATTCCACATCACTGAGTCGGGTAGGCCCGGCATCCCCGCCTGTTTCATGATGCAGACGTTCGCCGTATCCGCAAAATTCTGCTGGTCAAAGGCATCATAACTGAAATGATAGGTCACCCCGTCTACGGTATAGTCGAATCCGGCAAGGATGGCGGCCGACGCTTCCGCGTCGATCTGTGCCTTTTTTTCTTCTTTCAGCTCATTGAGCGTCAAGGCGGGATAACCAAGAACTACCTTTCCGGTGTTGTCGATATACGCATGAAATCCAGCCTTCGCCCACTCCGCATCAGATACGACGAGATCTGCTTCTCTTGATTGAGTAATGGCTTCAAGCGTTCCCACATCACAATACGCCACAGCCACATCTTCTTCTTTTTTGATATAAATCATGACTACGCTCCGGGGAAACATCTTACTACGCCTGAAATGCGAGAGCCATTAACTTGCCCTTGAACGACAATTCCGGATCTGACAAACGCGGAAGGAGAATCACAGGGGTTTGCGCTGTCTTCCCCGTACATCCTTGCCCTGCTTACCTCCGCCCCGTTAACAAAAAGCTTGATATGCCCCCAGCCTGATCCGGTTACGAAGATAACCGCAAGGCCATCGAACGGCATGGTAAAATTGGCATTAAGGGGAAAATCATTATAAGCTGCATAATTGATACTGACTGTTCGTGCTCCACCAGCGGAATTGGCATAGTTCACGCTGAAATTGGCGGGATTGTAGACGTACATGTTGACGCCGTCATTGCCTCCCCACAGCCAACCGGGTTGGCCTCCCTGCCCCGCCCAATTCCAGACGGTATCGACGCCCCCTTCCCTGCGCAGGCGGTTCGCGGCCCATGCCGTCCCGCCATTTGCCGGAGCACTTCCGGCGGTATCTGCGTATCCGGCGGTATCGGCTTTCGCATGTATTACACGGCCATCCATATATGCCTCCCCCGTGTCCGGGGAAAAACGAAATGAATACCCTTCCTTGCCACGCGCCCCAGAGAGCACGATTACCCTTCTTCCGCCGTCAACAACCTGTTTTATTTGTATGTCGTTGATTTGGAGAGGGCTATCCGCCACAAGTTCTCTCGTGCCGTCTTCATAAGTCACAGCAGCAAGGGACGCTATATCTCCTCTGCTATTTTTTGAATAGAATTGCGTGTACTTAGCATTATCAGATGCGCGCTGTATGACATCGAACCCGCCCATGACCACGCTGTTTTTGTCGCCAAGAAACATGCCGCGTTCGGTATTCGCGGGAGGGGCTACGGCGATGTCGTTGGCGGGATCATTGATCTGGATGCTGCCCGTCATGACGCCGCCGCCAGTTGAGAGCGCTGGCTTGTACTCCCCGCCTCCGGTCAAAAAGCTTTCCTGTTGCCCGGCGGCTGCGGGCGGAACAAGGCCGCTGGTTCCGGCAGATGATGCCGTCGCGCCCTCATACTCAGGTACGGAGATGATGCCGTTTGTGTTACGAATGCCGTCACCGAGCTGAGCGACAGAAATAAATTGTATCCAGTTCGTCCACGTACTGTTGGGGATTCCGTATCGAATATACCTTCTGTTATTGTTAAATTCAGTAAAAAATTGGAATATTGCCGTGGTTGAAACGTAGCAGTTAAGTTCTCCACCCCTACCGATATTTGGAAAATTTTCTCCTGCGGCGGCATCCGAAAAAAGCCAGTTGCCAGCCTTGGTATACGCGTTCAGATCCGAAGCTGTATTGATCCGGATATTGTCCCCAATCTGCCCCCGCGCACTCACAAGATCCTCAAGGTCTCCCCCAATCGCCACGTCTTTTGGAAAAGACCACGTTCCGTCAGACCCCAAAACCTTCCCGGCATCAGCCGCAAGGGGAGGAGGTACCAACCCCGACACACCCGCTTGCGCAGACGTCGCGCCCTGCATCTCGGGTACGGAGATGATGCCGTTTGTATTACGGATTCCGTCTCCGATCTTATTCCCGGTAAGTACTTGATTCCATATTTCCCATGTAGTTCCGCCAGATATGGATGTTCTCCAGTATATGCCATTTCCGGATACCATAATCTGAAAAAGGCGATTGCCGTTGCCCTGCATTCCTGAGACAAAAAGCGATCCTATTGATGCTCCGGATATTCCGATCGGGCCATTTTTGGGATTACCTGTCGTTCTGTAAAAACCAGGTACAGTCAACATGTTGAAATCTAAATCGGCAAGCTGCCTTGCATCCCCAATCTGCCCCCGCGCGCTCGCCAGATCCTCAAGGTTCCCCCCAATCGCCACGTCCTTCGCCGAGATCGTGCCGTCTGCCGTGACGGAAATCGTCAGCCCATCAGGCATGACGGAACCGCGAGAGGTCGTCGTTGCGGGCAGTACGGCGACTTTCTTGGTTTCCTCATAGGCGGCTTCCGCTGCGGTCTGCGCGGCGGATGCGATAGTAGCGGAAGCGGAGGCAGCCGTGGCGCTGGCGGCGGCATTCGCCTCACTCACACCGGCGGCAGCGGCGGATGCCGTCGCTTCGCCAGCCTTCGTCGTGGCCGTACGCGCGGAATCCGCTGCGGATTCTTCACTGACCTTGGCGGCCCCCTCAGAAACCTTTGCCGCCGTAGCGCTGATCGTGGCTTCACCCGCCTTGGCGATGGCGACCGCTTCGCTTGATGCCGCAGATGAGGCGGAATCCCCTGCGGCTCCGGCACTCATTTCAGCGGCAGCGGCAGAATCGGCGGCGGCTTGCGCACTGGCGGCTGACTCATCGGCGCAGGTACAGGCGGTTGCTGCACTCTGCCGGGATTTCTCGGCCTCCACGGTCGCCGTGTTCGCCGAGTCCAACGCGATCTCCGTGGCCTGCCGCACAGCCTCGGCCACAACCTGCGGGGCCAGCAAATCAATGGCCGTATCGGTGAGAGCCTCATCGACATCGGAAGCGGCCTTGACCGTTATGGCGGCGGAACACGCGGCACGCTTGGCGGCATCCTCGGAACGCTCCGCTAGAGTGTTCAAATCCTCACGGAACTGAGCCCCTTCCTCGCGCAGGACGACGAGCGCGGCGTCACGCTCAATCCTGACGGCGCCGATCGCCTCTTCTTCCCGTGTCCCGAGGGAGGCCGTAAGCGCAGCTTTCAGATCCGCCGCGTGTAAATCCAGCCCTTCCGTCCTCTGTTCCATGTGGGCATCAAGGGCCGTCATGGCCTGATCTTTCGCCGTACTGACTGCCGTGGAGGCCTCGCCGCCAAGCCGTTGCGTTTCAGCCTCCACCCGTCCAATCACCTCGGATTCAAAACCCGCCACGGCGGTTTCCGTGCGCTGCACGAGCCCCGTTGCGTCCTCCGCCGCGCGTTTCGCCGCATTGGCGTTGGATAGGGCTTGGCTTGCCGCCGCCGTGGCCGTTTGCGCCGAGACGTCGACCTGAACCGCTGCGGCCTGCGCCCGGTTTGCCGCTTCCTGCGACTTGTCCCGTGCGGTTTCAGCCTGCGTGACGTATCCGGCCATTTCAGTGCTTACGACCTGCCCCGCCCCCCGGCGTTCGGAGGGCTCCAATTCGCAGATCTGATGTAGGTTGCAGTCGGAGTTCGGCACCGTGGCGTAGACCGAGAACGTCTTGCCCGCCGGGGTGACGATCCTGAAGCGGTACTCGCTGCCTTCGCTACCAAGCTCATTGGGGAAAACCGCGACCACGGCGCGGCCTCTTTCGTCCGTCCGTCCCGTATATTCGTCCGCGACGACATATCCGTTGTAGCGTTCGACCGCCGTCAACTTGGCTAAAACCAGCGCGTCCCGGACCGGGGAACCGTCCTGTTCGTGCACGGCGACGGTGACATTGACTGTAGGGATCATGCGCCCTCGCTAGAGAAAACTGTTCTTCAGAGGATAGATAGGCGACTTCCGGCACGCGTTGAGCGCGGCGTGCGCCGCCTGCCCGATGCCCCGCTCAAATTCCTGCTGGTGATACAACGCCACCTGCGCCTCGAACCATTCCCGTCCGTGCATGGACTTCAAAAGCCAGCGCGCACCGTGCCGGATAACCGTGCCCCAATGGTCATAGAGGCCGTCGTCAATGCATGTCGCCTTTGTGGTCGGGACAAGCGAAACCACGGCCCGGAGCAGGCCGCCGTCGACCGGAACGTCCGCAAGCGTCACCGTTCCATTGGGAGCGGCGCTGAACCGCCCGGTAAAGAGCTGCTCTCGTTGCGTGTAGAGGTACGCCACGTCCACCACGGACGTTTCGCGCGGAAGTTCAAGTTCCACTTGAGCTATGCCGGGAATCAGCGTCCCCTCCACGTCCACGCGCCAGACCTTGCTGCGGCGGCACAGCGTCCGTGCCGCATCGAGCATGGCCTTTTTCAAAACGTCCGCCGGGGCGTTCTGGGCTTCCGGCAGGATGTCGGCAATCACATCGTCAAGCCTGGGCATCGTTGACGCCTCCCTGTCTGATGGGGAAAGCAAGGTCCGTTTGCAGCTTCACGCCGAGGCTCTGGGCGAATGCCTGAAGAAATGCCTGCGCCTTGGCAAAATTCGATTCCGAATGATCGCCCGCCAGCACGTCGAACAACATCCAGAGATACGCGGCATTGGCGAACGACTCGGGCAAAGGGAACCTATCCGAGGGCGTGGCGGCCCGCACGGGCTCGGCGGAATAGACGGCTTCGATCCATACGTCCCTCCCGGATTCGACGCCGGGGTACACCCAGAACGCTTCCCGGTTGTCGAGCGGGCTGTAGGCCCAGTTCTCGACCCTGCCCCCCGCTTTCCCCCATGCGGCCGCAGTCCGCAGGGCATCCAGCTCCACCCGGAAAACCGGGCGTCCCGGCGTATTGCCGTCAGGATCGAAGTTCTGGATCACGTTGATCAGCGATACGGCGTTCCGGCTGGTCATATGGATGTCCGCGCGCGGAATCCGCTGCATCATGCCGGGCTCCAGCCGCATGGGCTCCGTCAGGGCCGTGGCGTCCGGGCGCTGCGTCACGATTTCCCGGACGGCGGCGTTCAGGGAGTCCATCAGCGAATACGCGCCGGACGCGGATTCCCACGGCCAGCGCCGGGCATCGGCGTCCTCGTCCTGCAATTTGCCGGACACGCTGCGGAGGATCTCGCTGCACAGCATGGCTATGCGTCCTTCCCTGCGGCTTCGGATGCGCCCTTCTTCCGGCGGCGCGACCTCTCCTCCACAGGAGGCGCGGAAGGCGGAACGGAAGGCTGGTCAGCCTGCTCTCCCTCGGCGGCCGGGCCTGATCGAAGGGGCGTTTCCACAAGGCCGTTCTCCGGGCCGTCAACCCGCTCAAACAGACGGTCATTCCCTTCCAGCAAAGTGATTCCGTCCCTGTCGTCCACTTCGAAGACGGCCCCCGGGCTTGCCGTGTACGGGCCTCCGTGCAGCCAAGGCATCGTGAGTTCCAGACAGTGGGAACCAAGCATTTTCAACAACATGGCATATCCTTGGGGGCCGGAATGCAATCCGGCCCCCGGTCTGGGGTTAGGCGGCGGGGAAAACGTCGGCCTCGTCCGTCAGGCAGCCCTCCACCATCTTGTACAAGACGTGGGCGGTGATGGCCTTGGCGGTCGTCTGCGTGGCCGGGACAGTGACGGTCAGCACGGCTTCGTCGGCGTAGACATGGTTATGGGCGGTCGTGGGGCCTTCACTCTGAGCGCTGTGGGCACCGGCGGACGACAAATCCAGCGCGGCGAAATAGCGGTCGGGATCGTCCTTGTCGCCCACAGAAACGCTGGTGCAGGCGTCGAGCGCCTCATTCACCACCCGGACATCGAGCACCATCGCCCCCTTGGGGATCGGAACCAGCTCCGCCACGTCGGCGGCGGTGAACTTTTCCTTCACCCGCCCCGACCGGCACAGGACGCAGCCGGGCTGCGCCGTGCCGAGGAACATCAAGCCGCTTTTCACGGCGTCGCTTTTGAAAGTCGCCATAGCCCCTCCTACACGTTCGGATCAGCGCAGGCGGTATCCACCGCGATCACGCTGAAGTCCTTGTTGTCGTACCGGGACTTCTTCACGCCGAAGATGGCCCCCGCAGTAATGGCGAGCGCGTTGCCGCGGTCGTCCTTTTCCTCGTTCCACGTATAGCGGCCCTGCCCGGACGCTCCGCCCCATGCGGCAAGCCCGGCCTGAGCGCCGAGGAACAGCGCGCGGGCCGCGCCAACGTTACCGGAGGCCCCATAGTCATTGAAGCGGATCACGTTGCGGTGCTTGTGCAGGATGACGTCGGCATACTCGCCGAGCGCGTTCTTGTAGACGCGGTTGCCGTCTCCACGGACGCCCGCCGCCTTCTGGATGTCCAGCCAGTCGTTCTGGGAGACGGACGTGCGCAGGCTGAAGGCCTGGAACGTGTGCATGAGCAGGACGTGCTTGCGTTCGCCCTCCACGGTGATGGGCTGCATCATGGGATCGAGGGTTTCGGCCTTGGCAACCAGCTTTTCCACGATGCCGAGCGACATCTTGTCGTTCGCCGTGAGGTCGGCCTTGCCGGTGGCCGAACCGCCGTACACCATGTGTTCGGCGTCGGGCGCCTGAAGCGGGTTGTTGGCGCGGCCCTTGAAGGACAACGGCGAAATGAAGTCGGCATTGATGCCGCGAGCCCCGGAAAGGTACATCATGAACTGTTCGTCGTAGTACTCAGACCACCACGTCGCCAGCGCGTCGCGCCCTTCCTTGCGCAGGTTGTACGGCACGCGCTGCTCGGACATTTTGCCCTTGGACTTCGTACCCTTGCGCTTCTGGTCAATGAACAGCGAATCGCTGAAGAAGGTGAGCGCCTCTTCCGCGCTCGTGCCTTCAATGAGGTTGTCGCCTTCCACACCGTCCTCACGCAGCTTCATGCGCAGGCCCACGGTGATCTTTTCACCGGCCTGCTTCTGAAGCTCCGTCTTCACGACGATGAGCGCGGACTCGCCCGTGCCCATGAACTTGCTGAAATACTGCCGTTTGCCGGATTCCACGGCGAGGCTGTTGGACCAGACCTGTACCGCAAGCGGATGATTAAGCGGAAACTCGGTTCCTGCCATTCATGTTCTCCTAAAGTTCCCCGCGCAGCAGGCGTTCCTGCTGTTCGGGGGAAAGTCGGGCGAACTCGTCTTCCGTGGCCGGGATGTTCCCGACCGGGGCATCCCCGTGCCCGGGGACATCCCCGAGTTCGCGGAAGGCGGCCTGTTCGCCGTTGATTTTCTGCATCACCTTCTTGGTGACTTCGGCCTCAATGGATTCCCGGATGCGTTCCGGGCTGGAAGCGGCGGCGAGGGTATGGGCATCCTTGAACAGCCCCACGACCTCCAACGCCCGCCCGCCGAGATACGACTGCCGCCCCGTGCGGGGGTCGATGACGATCGTGTTCGGCGAGGTCAGCAGGGTGATCGTGTCGGGAGTCAGCCCCGCCTCGTTTTGCAGGTAGCCGATGAGCTCTTTGGCCTGCTGTCCGTTGAGCCCGCCCTCGAACATCGCATCCATTTCGCGGACGCAGGTGCCGAGGAAGGCCGCGTCGGCGGAACCGGACTCACGGCGTTTCTGCTCGGCAAGCTCGCGTTCGACGTACAGGGTCTTCGCCAATACGATGGCGTCTTCCTCGCCGTAGGTGTCGAGCTTGTCGCGGAGAAGCTCGCCGTCTCGGGAGTCCTCGAAAACCAGCGCGGCATACTGCGGATTCTGTTCCGCGAACCGCCGGGCCGCTTCGGAGGCATCCTTGGGCGCTTCCGGCATCTCCCGTTGCTCATGGGTGGCCTTCCTTGCCGCGAGTTCCTGCTCAAGCTGCTCCACGCGCTGCTGCGCTTCCTTGCGCTTCGTGCGCTCCTCGGACAGCGCGGCGTGCGGCACGAACCCCTTGGGCGGCTTTGCCCCGTCTGCGGATGTATCTTCGCCGGGGGAGGTATCCCCGCCCGTCGGTTCGTCTCCGGGCTTCGTTTCCGGTTTCGGCTCTTTCGGAGCGGGCGTCTCCGTCCGGTCTTGCCCGTGAGCCTCGCCATCCGGCGTTTCGCCGCGAAGTTCCGCTTCGCTGACCGCCTCGTCGAAAAAGTCCAGTTCGTCATGCCCGGCCTGTTCCGGCGCGGGCTTGGGCGCGGGTTCCGCCGGGGATACGGCCTGCTGAACCGGGGCTTCCTGCGACGCTTCCATCATTCCTTCTTCCATGTTCCTCTCCGTTTTACGCCTGAGCGGGCGAGTGGTTTGGTGCATCCATGACGGCGGATGCGTCCGAAAGACTCTGGGCCGGGGAACTGTCCGTGCGGCCCGTGTCGTTTGTGTCAGGAGTGCCCCACCGGATGCGGTCGTAGCCGTTCCGGTAGGCATCCATTGCGCCGGGGCGGTCCCGCCTGTTCCAGAACCGGGGGTCACGCCCGGAAGGACAGGGGCGGTGCCCACGGCACCATGCCTCCGCCTTGCGGTCGAATGCCGCTTCCTGCGCCGGGGTCATGGCCCCGAAATCAATAGGTCTGTCCATACGGCATAGGGGGTTGAGGGTTGGAGACAGGCAACGGCGCTGGCGGCATAAGGGAAGCAACGGCCGCATCCTCGTTGCGGGCCTGCCGGATGGCGTTCCCGGCCTCAATGCCGGTCTGGAACTCCTTCCGATCCTGTTCGCGGGCTTTCATCCCGGCCTCCGAGCGCGTCTTGTCGATTTGGGCACGGAGCAGCTCGTTCTCAAGCCCCGCCTTTTCCAGCCCGGCCTGCATGAGCTGCTGTTGCGCCTGTTGCTGCATCTGCTCGGCCTGCGCCTTGGCTTCGGCCTCCTGCTGCGCCCGCTGCTGCAGTTCCTCCGGCGACATGTCCATCTCTTCCGGGGTGATGCCCATCATGGGCTTCAGCTTCATCATGAGCTGATCCTTGTTCGGCAGGTTGCTCATCTCCATCGCCATGCCCATGAGGTACGGGATGACCTCGGGAGGCGACTGCTTGCACCACTCGATGAGCAGATTCATGTTCTGCTCGCGCACGCTGTCCGTGGCAGGGGCGTCGGACACGATCACGTCGTACATCCCCTGTGTGATGTCGTTGTGGATTTCCACGACGTCCCCGGACTCGCCGAGAACCTTCTGGTTCACGGTCACGAACCGCTCGGCATTGGTCATCTTGTCGGTGATGCGCAGCACCTTTTCGGCGGTCCACGCGCCCTGCACGTTGGCGATGACGAGCTGGCCAAGACGGGACATGGAACGGCGGTAGTTGCCGAACAGGGAAGCCATTATGGTGGAGGACTGCTGGCGGCGCAGCTCAATGGCCTTGCCGGAATTGGCGTTGGACGTGTAGCCCATCGCCTCATCGTTGGCCCCGGAAATCTGCTGGATCTCCTTCTCCGACTGCTCCAGCACCTGAATCTGGTACTGTGAGAGCTGCGCGCCCTCAATGATCTCCATTTTGGAACGGCCTCCGGGTTTCAACACCATGAACCCGTCGGGCTTGTTGGCTTCCTCATAGAGGTCCTGAAGGTCATCGGCGGCGCCCTCCTCCACGATGATGCGCCGTTTCTGGAGCATGGCGAGGTTCATGGAGCGGCGCTTGTTGATTTCCTCGTTTTGCCCGGAAAGCATCCGGGGCACGCCGAAGGGATTCAAATAGCGGTCGAGGTAGCCGATGAAGGGAATGAACGGGTACTGTCCGTGCGGGAACGGCGACGGCTCGTCGGACAGCTCATAGGAACCGATGAAGGTCTTCACCCGGAGCTTGCGGACGGAGGTGGTGATCAGCTGCTGGGCGTTCCGCACCAGCATGTAGACCTGCGCGTCGGGCAGTTTGGTGTTCACCTCCACGCACTGCCCGTCGGGGAACAGCGCGAACACGGCCTTTTCAAGTACAGGATACCAGAGCTGCACGGGCCTGATGCGCCGCCGTTCAGGGTCCGACCAGCGGGTCGAGCCGAGGACGCGCTTGTCCTGCTCCACGATGTCGGCCTCGTCGTCCATGTAGGAGTAGTCCGAATCGTGCGCGCTCAGGCCGGAGAACGCTTCCCCAATCTCCTTTTCCCGCTCGGGATACAGGCATTGCAGGTCGAAGAGGTCCATCCAGCGCTGGAAGAAGGCGTAACGGCATTTGTCCGATTCCAGCCACGGCGAGGCGAAGGGATCCCAGAACACCTCTTTCCAGTCGCGGAAGTCGAGCTTGATCCGCTCCTGCCGGGGATCGTTGTTGAACCCGCAGTACAGCCAGCCGATGCCGGGGATCACCGCATCCTTGAAAGCCTGACCGATGCGGTACTGCCCGTCGTTCTGGTCAAGCACGAAGGCCAGCGCCTCGGTCATGATCTCCGCGATCTGCCCGTCCTTGGCGGTACGGGCTTTGGCGATGATGTTCGCCCGGTTCAGCTCCTGCGACCCGAGGATGAGGTTGATGGCCGGGAAGATGCGGTTGATGGTCAGCGGATCGATGCCCGCGTCGACGGCGCGCTGGCGGTCTTCCGGCGTCCATTGGTCGCCGTCGTACATCTCATGGTCGCGCCACGACTTGGCCCGCCAGTCACGGGAGGCGGCGCGCGCCTCCTCAACGTAGCCGAGGGCTGTCTGAATAGGCATCCGGTTATCGTGCTTCGCCATTATCGCCTCCTTGGGCGGAAGCCCTTGGAACCGGACTTCTGATGCTGACCGCAACTCAAGGCCAAATACCGGAAGGCGTCGGCAGCGTGGCTCGTCCAGTCGTGCAGCGGGCGGTCATGGAATACCTTCCGTTTCTCGTCGTATTCTTTGCGGTAATTGCGCAGGGCTTCCGCACCGGCACCACATTTGATCTGGTCGAACCAGCAACGCGGCAGGATGGTGCGCACGGCATTGATGCCGTCGGCCACGCTCTGCTGGGGGACGACGAGCACGGGGCCGATGTCCAGCCCGGCAAGCACTTCCTCCCGGCTCTTGCCCGTGCCGAGCTCGCGCGCCCGGGCGTCGTGCGGCAGGTAGTGCGTTGGCCTGCCGTAGCCGCGTCCGCGCACCCAGTCCGCGTAATGCGCGAGGGGCTGGCCGTTGGCCTCGTAGTAGTCGATGATATGGATTTCCCGGCCCACGCATTGCGCCACCCAGATCGCGGTGGAATCGTCCATACCAAGGTCCCATGCCGTGAACACGTGCGCGGCGGGGTCATAGGGCACGCCGGTGATGCGTCCCTCGTCAGCCGCCCGGGCAAGGAGCTTGCCGTAGTAGGCCCCGACCACGGGCGCGTCGAGGTCGCACATGTATTCCTGCCGGAACAGCGCCTCGCCGTCCTCCTCGCCGTAGGTGCGGTGCATCTCCTTGCGGATTTCCTCCACCTGCTCCGGCGTGAACACGGACGTTTCCGTCACCGGGAGGCGCTGCGCGAACCAGCTTTCCTCCCCGGCTGCGTACTCGTAGAGCGTGGCCGCGTGGTTCCGCCCGCGCGAGGTGAAGTTGAAGATGGCCCACCCGCCGTTTTCCTCAAGTATCGGTTTAAGGTACGCCCACGACAGCGGGTTGGTCAGGGAGTATTCGGAAAAGACAATGCCGTAGGGCGGCGAACCGACCAGCGTGTCGAAGTTGTCCGCCCCGAGGAAATGGACGGAGGAACCGTTGGCGAGGGTGAGGGTCATCTCGTTGTCACGGGCGCGGGCGACGATCGCGTCGGGGAAGGCTTCGATCACCCGGCGTTTGCCCGTATGCGGGTTGACGGCCTCCCAAATGGCCCGGCGCACCTGCACGGCCTTGGGCAGCAGGTACCAGTACGTCGCGGTCTTCTCCATCGCGGCGCTGGCGAGGTAGCGCAGGCTGTTGTCGTCCTTCCCCGCGCGGCGGTGCCAGAGCAGGACGGAACGGCGCCCTCCGTGCTCCATGTACCGCCACATGGGAATCTGATAGTCCCGGGGCCGCCAGTTGTGAGGAAGCGTGATCTCCATCCCCTACTCCCCGCTCACTCGGAGGATGCGCACGGTCAGCGCACCGCCGTCCGGCTGGGCGTCCACGTCGCGGATGCCCCACGCCTTGCGTTCGGCCTCCTGACGGATCTTGAGCGTCTCGGCGGTGATTTTGGCGAGCTTGGCCTTGTCGAAATCGTTCTTCTCAATGGCCGTTGTGACCAGCGTCCGTTGTGTCTCCCATTCCTCGCGGTGCCGGATAATGACCGCAACTTTTTCGTCAGCGGCGGAAGCGATGGCAGCGGCCTTTTTTTCAGGGTCAACGGTGTTGACGATGCCGTTGACTTTTGCGTCAACAGCCCGATCAACGGCACCCGTAACATCTTGAGCCCATGCCTCTTTCTTCGCCCGACGGCTGATGGCGGCCTTGTCCACGCCGTACTTGTCGGAGAGCTTGCCCATGCTGGAACCGGCTTCATACTCCGCCCTGATCGTTTCCCAGTCGTACCGCTGCTTCCTCATATTCACCCCGCAATCCAACGCGAAAGGACGTTTCCGGCCGCACCTGCCGCAGCCGCCACGGCTACCAGCGCGGCCATGCCCCCGGCCCGGCGGTTCTCGGCGGCTTCGAGCGCGGCAACGCGGGTTTCGAGCATGGACATGCGCTTGCCGTGATCTCGCAGGTTTGAGATGACGACATCGTCGATGCGCTCGCGCAGCCCGGCCAGTTCCGCCTTGACTGCGGAGAGTTCGGCCTTCACTTCGCCGAGATCGCGGAGCATCTGCATATCGTCGCTCACCGTGCCGTTTCCACGCCGTCGATCCACGCGGCAAGGGCCTGAGCGTCGCGCCAGTCCATCCATGCCCCTTCAATCCCGTCCAGCGTCACCGGACGCAGGCTCGTCAGTATGGGCGACAGCGGGATTGTCCGGCTGTCCGCCGAGCTTGCCGCAGAGCACCCGCACAGGAGCGGCAGACAGAGCATCACGAGCAGCGGAAGCGCGGCGGCGTTCAGCATACGCGCGGAATGAAGCCCAGAGGGATGCCACCGCTTCCAGAAGGCGAAGGAACGTCTGCATGGCATGTCCCCCCTCATTGGAGCTTCCTCTGCTTCTGCGCGTCATCGGCGTTTCTGGCCTTGCCGATGTTCGCCCCGATCCAGTTGATGACCTTGTAGAGGGACCGATAGATAACGCCGGATGTCTCCGAAGGGGCGGGCATGAGCGTGGCGGCCCACGCGCACACGGCGCTGGCGGCGGACAGGAACAAAGCCCAAGATCCGGTCTGGGAATTCAGGAAATCGGAAATCATGGAAAAATCCATCAATACACCCTCCCGGCAGCGTAAAAGATGACGTCCTGCGGCTTGGCCGGATCGTTGTCCACATGAACCCACGTCGGCCCGGCCTCGATGCGGCGGAACCCGGCCTCAAGCAACGCGGAAATGATGCGGAAACGGTAGTGGGAGGACGTGCACTTGATGTCCACGGCATAGCCGTGGGTGTGCGCGGAATCAGCCACCCCGCCCACCGCCTTGTTGTGCTTGGCGCAACGGAAAGCGGAAGAGAGGGAAAACGGAATGCCCGCCAGCGCACGCGCCTCGTCGAGCACACGCAGGAGTCCTGCGTCCATGTCGTCATACCCGCGCCCGCACCCGCATTTGCAGGCGAATTCCTCAGGCTTGAAAAAACGAAGAGTGGACATGAAAAAACGCTCCTGATTTTTGCTCAGGAGCGTAACATGAGGTTTTGGCCTTTCTTTGCGTGAGCCGCACGTCAGCCGTACGGGGACTGTACGTCAGGGGGATTGACAAGATTTTCCGGGCGCAACGATTTGCTCCGTTGCGCCCGATTCGTTACAACCCTCCACGCCTGCAACGCTGCAACCTCCGCACAGTAGCGGACGTTGTTCCCCCTGCCCTCCACTACGATGGGAGCACCTTGTTCAATCCAGCGCGTTACCGTGTCATCCCCGACTTGAAATGCATCCCGTATTTCTTTGCGGCTGAAAAGAAGTTGAGGAATGTACCCAATCGCCATCACAGGCATATCTCTTCCCCCGCCCAGAGGCGCAAGGCGGTTACCGCCACATCAAGCGCCTCATCCCGTACCCGTTCCGGCGTCTCGCGCTCCACCGCCCGCACGAGTTCCTCATATTCCGCGCCGATGACGCCGAGCGCGTGGTACTTGCCCTCCGCGAACACCGGATGTTTCTTCCGCGCCTCCGCCATGCGCCGGGCCAGCGCCGCAATTATGGCCATCCCGTCCCGCTGTCCGCCGTTGCCGAGAAGGACGGCCGCTTCCATCAGTTCCACGACATCACCCACCTTTCGCCAGCCTACTGCGCTGCGGATTCCGGTTGCTGACTCCATATCTCGTGCCTCATGAGCGCCCTTTCAGCCCCCCTTCCCTTGCCGAACAGCGGTTTGCGGTCCTCGACCAGCCGGTAGACATACGAGACGCTTCCGTTGCGATGCGCCCGTTGCGGCCCGAATACGGCGATCTCGTTGCGCTTGACGTCCCACGCGGGGAGTTGCGCATGGATAGCCCTGCCGAGGGCGGCATTGGCGCGGGCCAGCCTGTCTACAAAGCTTTCATCTTCCCTGAACGGCACGACGACCTCGACGATCCGCGAGGGGCTGCTGGTTTGCTGCTGGCTCGACACGCCTGGACGCTCCTTTGGGGATTTCCCCGGTCAGATAGTTTTCGATGACTTCCCGCGCCTCCCACCAGCCCATGCAGACCTCGACGCGGTACCCGGCCTGACGGAGTGCTGTGATCAGCTCCTTCTGCGTAGCCTGAACCGTCCCCCCGCGCTGGCGCTTCATCTCGATGTACAGGCCGTGGAACCCCTGCCGGGGCGAGGCAAGGAACACGTCGGGGACGCCCGCCACCACGCCCTCGGCCTTCAACCGCGCCCCGGTGATCTTGTCCCGGCGCCCGCCGTTGGGGATGTGGTACATGACGAAGTGCCGGGCATACGGCGTTCGCTGCCACCAGTCGAAAAGGGCTTTCTGCTCTTCCGACTCGGGAGGGCAGGAGGGCCGCTTCTTCGCCTGTGCCGGGGGCGGCATCACCTTCCTGCCCGTACAATGGTCGAGGAATTCTGCAAAGGTGCAGGTATCGCTCATTGCGTTGCCTCCCCCGGAGTCCTCGGCTGCTTCAGGATGCGCCATACCTGCCGCTCGGAGAGGCTGTACCTGCGGGCAAGGATGGCAACCAAGGTTCTCTCGCTGTGCCCCCTTCCAGCCAGTTCGTCCCGTTCCATATTCAGAGACGAGTTGCGCTTGTCCAGCATCGCCTGTTTGAGGTTGGGGATGTAAATTGCCCGTCTCGCAAACTCCCGGCACAACGCTGAGGCCGATTCATCCCCCAACGCCGCGCACAGACGCCGATACTGTTTTTTCCCGGCACTCCCGGACGGTATTGCCACGGTCGTTCCTCCAAAGTGCTCGACCAGCCGGAAAACGAACGGCATTCCCAAGCGTTCCGCGACAGAGCGCAAAGGGCCGGATAACGATTCCGCCGTAAGTGCTTCACTCATATATTCTCCTACAGCGCCCGTTGCAGGACGCTCCTGAAATTCGCCGGAATGGGCAGCGGCTTCCGGCGGTCAAACTGTCCGGCCTGATTCGGCCTCTCGCCATGCCGCCATTTCTCCATGAACGACAAGCCCGCCTTCCAGCCTTCCTCGCGCTGCGCCTGCGTCGGCACGTCGATGACGGGATCGCCAAGCAGAGGGCCACGGGCCGCAACCGGCACAAGCGGGGGCGGTGCGTCCGCCTCGTCCTCCCATCGCCGCCCGGCCAGCCAGCCCGTCAGCATCTTCGGCGTCTTGCCCCGCACAACAAGGTCGGGCCTGCGCGCCGCTTCCTGTTGGGCCGCCCGGCAAATGACGGACACAAGGGGCTCGGACAGCCCCTCAATGTCGATGAAAGCGTCTGCGGCCTCGGCCTTGTTGCGCTTGTAGCCGAAGGCGTCCCACACGCGGTTGAACCACGCCAGCCGCTGCCCCGTGAGGACACGTTTGGTCGCCGTCCGATACGCCGGTTCAGGTGCGGGCCCTTCCCCGGTAGCGGATGCGGCAGATCTGGGGGCCTTGTTCGTAACGTGTGCGGAACCTGTGCGCGCCCCTGCGCCTTCCTGCTTTTCCTTCCCCAAAAGGGAAGCCCGCTCCTCCGCTGCATCGGCGGATGCAGGAGGGATTTCTTTTCTTGCTTTCTTCCCTTCTTCTATCGTGTGCGGAACCTGTGCGCTGCTTGTGCGCCCGTTGTGCGGCTGCTGTGCGGCCTCTTCCGTAGCAGACTGGTATAACTGCCAATTCACGACGGTGATCAGCGTGCATACTTTTCCGAAAGTCTGACGCGAGATGAAGCCGTCGTCCTCAAGCGTCGCCAGCATCCGCATCACCTGATACCGCGACAGGTCAAGCTCGCTCGCCAGCGAAGCCCCGGAACAGGCAAGCTGGCCCGGCAGGATTTCCTGCCCATGAAAGTATCCTTGCTTCCAGTTCGCCTTCTGGAGAAGGGTGATCATCAGCCCACGATACAGTGCGCCCCGGCTCCACGACTTCGAGTCCTCAATCTTGCGCCAGACCTTGAAATAGCCGCCCATACTCACACCTTTCCCTTGACGGCAGACCCGATTGCGGGCATACTGTTTTCAACGTTTTGATGAACTTGCATCATCTTTTCCCCTTTTGGCCCGTTGCTCCACAGCGGGCCTTTTTCGTGTTCGCGTGCCGAACCTTCAAGCGGCACTTCAACTTTGTCTCCACACTTCGCGCAGGCCGTCCGATACAGCCAGTTCCAGCCATGCTTCTTGCAGGGCCGCAGGTGCGGATATTGCGCGGCGGCTTCCCTGAGCCCTTCCACCGTGAGGAACCCCACGGCCTCGGGCGACGGGATACGGTGGCGGCAGCGGATGATCATGACTCCACCATTTTCTTGAACAGGTTGATGAAGTAGATTTGCCCCTTGCCCGTGATTTTCGGCGTGCGGGTGATGCGGCTTTCCCCACTGCTTCCGATGCGGGTGCCCTCCTTGATCTCCATCCATCCGGCATCCATGCTTCTCTGGGTAGGCATGTTGGTCTGGGAACCATCCTTGTGCAGGTAGCCCCTGTTCCTGAGCCACTCGAAAAAGCGGTTCTGCCCGATGTCGTAGCCCGTGGCCTGCTTGATGAGCTTCGCCATTTCCCCCACGAGGATGCTGGTCTTGGCGACCTCGATGGACTCGGCGAAGACCACCTTGGGCCTCACCTCCTCCATCTTCTGCTCCAGCGCGAGACGCTTCTGCTCTTCAAGAAGCCGCTGCTCCTCCTTGTCCGCCCACGCCCGCGCCGCCTCCGCCGGATTCCTGAAGTTCGGAAGCGCTAGGGCGCCGTAGCCGCCCGTCCTACGGATGGACGGAATAACCTCATGCACGATCCAGCGTTTGAACGCCTTGGCCTCCGGCTTGCGGGACCGGAGGACGAGCGAGTACAGGCCCGGTTCTGAAATGATACGGCTATCGCGTCGCAATCCTGTGGAATCATTCAGAGTGTGGATAATATCGACAATAGGGCGTTGCTCGTCGTGCTCCAGAATGTCCGGCAGATCCCGCGTCTCCGTTCCGAGGACGGCGCATACATCCCGCGCCACAAACCACGGCTCGCCTCCGTACTCGATCACGCGCACGGCCCCAAACTCCCTGTTCTGAAAAATTCGCAGCCCGCTCATCGGCTCCTCCTCCTTCTTTTTGAAGAGAGGTTATCCCAGTTCTTTTTTCCCTGCCCGGAAACAGCGCGTTCCATGCGAAGTATTTTCGTACGGATTTTTCGGTACGACGCTCATCATTACCTCCACACCTTCCACCACGGCTTGCGGCACTCTCCCGTCAGTGGCTCGGGCATCGCCACCGGTGGCGCCTGCTCTCCGTCCGACAGGCTGGCCAGAACCACATCCCGATCCCTCCGTTCCGCCAGTGGTTGCAGCCCGGCCTGCGCGCTCCGGCACGCCGCGATCACGTCCCCAAGCCCGGAACGGATCTCCCGCGCCGTACTCGGATAAAGCACCTGCGCCTCGGCGACGATCCGCTGCACCTCGCCAAGGGCCGAACCCGCACGCGCCACCGCCGTCAGCACATCCGCGCGCGTCGCGGCAGGCGTCACCGGAGTGTCATCAGCTACAATTTGCGCTTCGAGCCACTGGAGGAGGATTGTATTCCGCATCACCCTGCACAAAACGGGGATGACGTGCAGGCTCGGCGCGTAGTTGTCATTGGGATCAAGATAGCGGCGCAAATGCGTCGCGGTGATGCCCACTCCCTGCGCTATGCTTTCGGCGGTCATGCCGCTGGCGTCCTTGGCTTCCCGAAGCGCCTCGATTGCAGTCATGTTCTTGTAGTCGGCCATCCTGCTTTTCCTCTGAAGTTTTCAACTTTACGGCCTGTTGCGTTCCGATAAGATGGCTGAAAAAGGTTCGGACCCCATGCCTGTACCTACAGTCCATCTGCTCATCACACTGCGCGGCCCCGTCTGGCGCGTCCGTATCCTGTCCGGCGGCACCATCCGCTGGAAGTGCTACCGCGCCGAGGACTACCCCACGCCGGAAGCCGTGGCCCGGCGGTGCGCGGCGGGGTTAGTCACGATCAAGCCAGAAAATAAACCCCATGAGGGCGAAGAAGGCCACCTTCGCGGCGATATCAGGCCAGTCCATGATTCACCTCTTCGGGTTCGGTGGGAGTGCTGGGGGCGGCTGTAAGGTTTTTCGATTCATGCAAATAAGGATAGACGCGCTCTGCGATTGACTCCCCATCTTCCCGGTTCAAAAACTTGGAAAGGCCACAAGGATTGAGACCGGCAAGTTCGGCGAACTGCGCCTGCGTCATATTCCTGTCCTGCAGAAATTTTTTCAGAGTGGTTTGAATGCTCATGTCCGTACCTTTACTAAACAGTAAAAATAAAAACAAGACTTTTTCCAAAAAGAAAATGACATGGGATTTACCATATGTTAAAAAAGCACATGGGATTCTACGAAGATTTGATTGACGGCATGAAATCATGCATCGGCGAAGGCAAAAAGTTTGCGACGAACGCAGATATGGCTAGACACTGCGGCGTTCAAGCTGTGCAAACCTCTCGTTATCTGAACGGTGAACGGGAAAAACATCTCAGGGCGCTCGGAAATATTTTGGACAAGATAGGAGCTAAGCTTGTCTGGGATCATGCTCAGAAGAACGCCCCAACACCCCTTGATCCTTCACAATACGAAGCGACCATTAACGACCTGCAAAAAGAAGTTGAGTCTCTCCGTATCTACAAGGCCAAATGGGAAGGACACCTTGAAAGCCTTCGCGCCCAGAGCGGTACGGATACTCAAAAACTTCCCGAAAAGAACAAGCGCGCCTCGTGAATAAGCCCTTCCTCAAGCTCGTGAAGAAATGAAAATCCCCGCCGGAGCGGGGAGAAATTCTATCCTTCGTTTTTACGACGGGAAGCGGTTTCTTGAGCCATCAGATCCAAGTTGACGCTTTTTGTCATGGCAAGGACTTCATCGTCTGTCTGTGTATCGCCCCAGCTGCCAATTGCGGACAACAAATACATGTCCGCTCCACGCCGTTCTGCTTCCGCATAAAGAGTATGTGAGAGAATAGCTGGTATGTTGAGAGACTCACTGGAGAGTCTTGCAAGAGCCTTAAATATCTCCATAACGATTTCAAAATCATTCCTGTGCGTTGCAAGAAGACAGTAGGAATTCACCAGCGAATCAAAATCCGCACAAAGCAACAACGGATGCCCAACCGTATCGCGGAAATCGTATGCTGCGAACCTTTTTCGTATTTCATCTTTACTTTGGAGGACTGTTTCATATGAATCATGTACCTGTTTCATCGTCTAATCTCCGTTCTGTAGGGTATGATCCCGATCATTCCATTCTCGAAATAACGTTTATCAGTGGAGGCACATATCAATACAGAGGGGTAAGCCCAAGCCTGTACAGGTCGCTTCTTGCCGCTGCTTCAAAAGGTCAATTTTTCCACTCCTTCATCAAAGACGTATTCCCCTGCATGAGAGTGGCCTGATACCCCAGCCGGAATGCCAAGAGAGTCTACTTTTTATTTTTTTGGAATACAGATGAACTCACCAATGTGGTGAAAACGGAAGGACATGATTAGGGCTAGAAGATATGTCAGAGAAAAATGAGTTCGAATTGAAACGCCTTGACCATATTCATCAAGAAAGAATAAAATACATTGAATTTAATAACCAATATACACTAATCCAACACGAAACACATTGTGAGTGCTTTCGTGATAGCATAAAATATTCTGTAGAATTATCCAAAACGGCTCTGAACGGCGCTCTAATCCTAAATGGGGCGGGAATCATCCCTATCGTATATTCAAAAGTTGAATTTTTATATCCAGCAGCAGTCCATTTTGCATGGGGAGCTTTATGGGCAGTATGTTCGGCACTTGTTGGTTATCTATATCAGTCTTTAATCACAAGGACATGGAGATATTACGTCTTTAAAGCCCCCGGAACCTCATCCCAGGAAGCATGTGCGGAGGAGCTGGAACATCCTGTTTCTCAAAAAAAGATGGAATATCTTTTATATGCTGCAATTGTTCTTGGTTTTCTCTCTCTTCTGCAGTTTGGGAGAGGCGTTTATTCAACCACAGAGTATCTTGATAAAGTAAATAGCAAGCCAATAGTATTGGTGCAGCCAGCATCAAAATCCGAAGAAGTAACCCCGACCATTTCTCCAGCCTCCTCTCGATAAGCAAACCCAAATATTTCATTTTCCTCCCCGCCCCTCCTCGTGAGGGGCTTTTCTGTGCCCTGCCGGGCGTGACCGCCGAAGCCGTTTGGTATCGGCGGTATTTTTGTACCATTATTTTTACTAAATGGAAATTTTATATTGACACAATATTTACTGTTTAGTAAACATACTTTCACGACGCACGGACCACTTCCGCCGTCCTCGCAGTTCCCCGGAGCTGCGATACAAGCCGCGCAGGGGCGGCGGGCGTAGACGGTATGATGAATACCCAATCAGCGCGGGGAGAGGTGACTAATCCCCCGGCTCGGCAGAGCTGCAACAGTAATGCAGACGGGTATTATCCCGTAAAAATTTTCATGAAATACAATCGAACCCGGAATCATCCGGCTTTTTCAGGACAAACATATGACCAAAGTCGTCAAGGCCGTCCACGAACTCGTGACGCAAGGCAAGATGCCCGCAAAATCCGTTGCTATCGCCATCGGCAAGCCCTACTCGACCCTGCTCAGGGAAACCAACCCGCTTGACCCCGGCGCAAAGCTCGGCGTCGAGACGTTCATGGACATCATCGAAACCACGGGCGACTCCACCCCGCTCAATGTGATGGTGCGGGAACTCGGCTACAGGCTTGCCCCTGTGGACTGACGGCCTCACATGAAAGGGGCGGCGAACACCCGTCGCCCCGAACCATGCGGGACCTGAAACGTATGGATGTGCACGCCCCGGCGGGGAGTGGCTCTGCCAGGTGTTTGCCTTGAATCATCGAAGCCTAGATAGGCACCGGGCTTTTTCGTACCAGACCGACAGCGCACAAGGACAGACCATGAAACCATTCGAAAAAGCCGGGAGGAGCAGCCCCGACATGCGAAGGCGTGGCGAATATCGGTCCGTAACACGTGATAAAAAACGATAATTCACCACATAGCACGAGGTCGAGTACGAAAAATCGTACTCCCAAACCATGCTTGAACGCATCTGGCAAGGGCGGGGAAGAGAGAGGAAGAAGGATTCACTTTTAGGATGAAATTAGATAGAGAGAAAAATACTTCATATCTATTAGGAGCATAGAGTTCATCGGAAAAGGGAAGCTTTATAGTTTTTTAGTACAAAAAACTACAGGAAAAATCATGAGCAAACTCATTGAATCCGTCCACACTCTTGTCATTGATGGCGATATGCCTGCAAAAGCAATAGCATCCGCCATTGGAAAACCCTACTCGACTCTGCTCAGGGAGTGCAACCCCTATGGCAAAGGCGCAAAACTCAGCGCAGAGACGCTCATGGCAATCCTCAAAGCCACAGGGAACACCCAGCATCTTGAAGTCATGGCGCGGGAACTCGGTTATAAACTTATTCCTATCAATTGATGATCCTTGCATAAAAGGGGCGGCGGATCTCCCGTCTCCCCAACCCATGCGTGGACCTGAGGCGCATGGAGATGTGCGCCCCCGGCGGGGATGGCCCCGCCGGGTTTTGTGGAAAGGAATCAATTTGTGCATAACGCATATAACACTTTATATTTAATATTTTTCTGTTTATATTTAATATTTAATTGACACAAAACCATTTTTTTACTTTTCATAGCAAGTAGCGGCAAGCTTCTAGGGAAGTTCGGCGGCTACCAACTCTTGGAGGCGGTTTTACGGAACCGCAAACAGCGGCAAGCTTCTAAAAAAGTTCGGCGGCTCTACTATAGGCGGTTCTTCGGAGCCGCCTTTTTTCATGTCCAAGGCACGGCTCAACGGTGTAATCATTTCAGTTTTTACATCTTGCTCAAGAACTCAAAAAGGAATCAAAATCCTTTTTGAGCTTTGAGGTTTCGCGCCCAGCTCGAAAACGGCATCACAAGCGCGGCCCGATCCTATCGGGCATCCCTCCCCCTGTTCCCCCGGCGGCGGTCGGCGTTGTTCACGTCCGGGCGCGGCGTCGGCGGCGGGTTCGTCGGGGCTGGTTGTCAATGAGCAGGCGGTGGCGTTCACCTCACGGGGCAAGCCATGCTTGACTCTTTGATAGGTAAACTTTACCTCTCTTGTCAATACATAAAATTACGCCGAGATGAAAAGAGGTGATTTTGCTATGATTGGAGGAAAAGGAGACATGCAAGTGCTTAATGAAACAGGGATGGCTGCGTTTGAAGAATCCATCCGCAAGGCACTTGAGGAGCGCCGTAAAGTCATAGGTATGACTGAACAAGCACTTGGTTCGCTTGCTTTTCCTCATGTGGCGGATTCCCGACGGAAAGTTCAATCAATCAGAAAGGGGCAGGGCTCGGGTGAAAATCGTAAACCCCAACAACTCAGAATGACCGACGTAATGAACCTCTTAGCAGCCCTCGGTTTGCCTTGGGAAAAGGTGATTAAACAGGCTTTTGCGGATGCGGAAACGGCCCAAAAAGAGGAACAGGAAAAAATAAAGGCCCTTTTAGCAACCCACAAATAGAGTAACCCGTTAATATAAAACGACCTATCAAGCCGCCATAATGGGCGGCTTTTTTGTTACCTCTCTTTAGGGAAAAATTTTGCTCTTTCTCTTGACTATAAGGTAATTTTTACCTACCTTGTTTTCAACGAAGGACGGGAACCCACCCCGACCCGCTCATTGAAAACAGGCGCGATGACGGCCCTCAACTGGACGCTGTACGGCGAGGAAACGTACCCCACGGCGCTCAGCGCAAGCCCGAGCACACACGGTCGAAGCGTATGGACAGAGGTCGTGAAACCCGCTATTCTTTTGAAAAAGTGAGGGAATAATGCCCGTTATTCTTATCGTCGGGCCCTATCGCTTTTTCTTCTATTCCAATGAAGGAAATCCGGTAAAGGCCCCTCACATCCACGTCAGAAGCCAAGACGGAGAAGCGAAAATCTCACTCGTCGAACCGTACGGCGTTCTGCTCAATGCCGGTTTTTCCGCGCAGGAGCTGCGCAAAATATGCAAGCTCGTTCAGGAAAAACGGGATATCCTGAAGGGGGCGTATCATGATTATTTCGCCTAAAAAGGTTTGGTTCGACGAGGATTCCATGTGGGTGGGGCTGAATGACGCCCGCGTCATCGGCGTTCCTCTTGCTTGGTTCCCCCGTCTGCTCAATGCGACGGTTGCGGAACGCGAACGGTTTGAATTGAGCGCGTTCGGTATTCACTGGGAACACCTCGATGAAGACATTTCCGTCGAAGGACTCCTTGCCGGTCAGGGGGATTTGACGAGGACTCCCATCAAGGTCGCCTGACCATCTGCAAAAACACACCCGAAAGGCTCCCCGGAAACGAGGAGCCTTTTTTCGTGCCTAGCCCCATCGAAAAGCCCGGAACCAACCGGGCTTTTTCATTGGGTTTGGGACGCCAAGCCAAACATCAAAACGAGGGTATTTCTATGTGTTACGGCACGAACTGCGGACGTGAGGGGGCCTTTGGAACCTGCTATCACCCGGAAGATTGCATCATGCGCGCCATTGAGCGCGACGCGGAAGAAAACCTTGCCGCGCGGCTGGCACGCGACACGGCCCTGAGCCGGGAGCATTTCCCCTGCCCCAACTGCCTTGAGCAAGGGGAACGGCATAGCCTCACCTATGAAAACGGCCTGTTCACCTGCCCGGAATGCGGCGGGGAATGCGACGCGGCGGAACTCATCGCGCTCTATGATGATATACGCGCCGGGCATGTTTCCGATGCCGAAGTCGTCGGCCTGTGGATTGAAAAGCTCGACGCAAGGAGGGTCGCATGAGCGCCGCCATCTTCTGCCCGCACTGCAAGCTCAAGTACGACAAGGCCGTGAGGCTCAGGAGGCACCGCGACTTCTGGATCTGCTCGTCCTGCGCGGAACACTACACCGCCGAAACGCTGGCCACGGCGTGCGAGAACGCCGCACGGTCGTTTCTGGCAAAGGCCAACTACCTTAAAATCATGGCACGGAGGGCGGCGGCATGAAGATCGACATCTGGAAAAGGCCGTGGCTGGCGGTGCTCCTCCTGTTCCTCTGCTTTCTGCTCGTGGGCTATTTTGAGCGGCAGGATCAGGAACTCTTTGAACGGATGGCCCCGTTCACGGAGGCAATGCGATGAACTGGACGGACGACGCCTACAGCGACGAACACGGCCCTTGGACGGACGAGGAACTCATGATCGCGGCGGGCAATGCCGCCTTTGCGCGGAACCGGCGCAAGCACACGGAAACGGAAGAAGGCGGGGAGTAAGTATATGTGCGATACCCATAGCGAACAGATCAATGAACTGGCGAAGGCCCTTGCCGCCGCGCAGGGAGAGCTTGAGCCCGCAGAAAAGAACGCTACGGCAGCCATCGGGGAAAAGGGGAAGCTCTCGCGTAAATACGCTGACTTGACGGCGATGATCGATGCCGTCCGCAAGGTGCTCCCGAAGCACGGCCTTTCCATCGCGCAGATTGTCCTCCCTACTGAGGGAGTCGCGCACGTCAGGACCATGTTGATGCACGAGTCGGGGCAATGGCTGGCATCGGAATGCAGGATGCCATACGACAATACAGGCTCCAAGAACACTGTGCAGTCAATGGGCAGCGCCATCACCTACGCCCGGCGCTATTCCCTTTCGGCGTTGGTCGGCGTGGTGGCCGACGATGATGACGACGGGGAAGGTGCATGGAGGCGGGACGCCGACCGGGAACCGCCCCGGCGCAATACCCCCGAGTCCGCCCCGCAGCCCAAGCCCGAGCGCGTGAACCTCGCCGCCCTCGCCAAGGCGTTGAGCGAAGTGCGGGACAGTGCGGGGTTCGTCGCCTGTTACAACCGCCATCGGATTACTGAGGAACACCCGGACTACGAGGCGGTCAAGAACATGTTCGGCAAGAAGCGCCGGGAAATCGAGGCCAAGGTCGAGGCCGAAGCCGGAACCCCGCCCGAATTCGTGCCGCTGGACGCCGTGATCGCCGCCTTTGAAGCGGCGGAAACCGTAACCGCGCTCAAGGAGGCGGCAACCCGGCTCGGCATCCCGGAAAACCACCCGGACAGTGAGGCCATCTACGCCGCCTACCGGGAACGGCAGCGCAAGATCGAAGCGCAGGACAAGGAACGCGCCGCGTAACAACAGCCCCGCCCTGATAATCAGGCGGGGCTTTTCTTTCCCTCAGCAGGAGATTGTATGAGCAGCCTCAACAAGGTGATGATCATCGGAAGGCTCGGGCGCGATCCCGAGATGCGCTACACCCAGGCCGGAAAGCCCGTATGCAGCCTGAACGTGGCTACGGATGAGGGCTACACCAACGACCGGGGCGAGAAGGTCGACAAGACGGAATGGCACAAGGTCGTCTTTTGGGACCGGCAGGCCGAAACCTGTTCGCAGTACATCGCCAAGGGGAGCCTCGTGTTCGTCGAGGGCAGGCTCTCCACCCGCAAGTATCAGGATCAGCAGGGGCAGGATCGCTACGTCACCGAGATTCAGGGGCAGCGCATCCAGTTCCTCGACCGCAAGGCGGACGGCGACGGGCAACAGTGCCGACAGGGAGGCGGACGCCAGACACAGGGGCGGCACTCCGCGGACTATGAAGACCTCGGCCCCGCGTTCCCTTCCGAAGCCTCCGGCCTCGATGACGTGCCTTTTTAGGCAAAACCAATAGGATAGGAATATGGCACAGACCGCAGAAATTCTGGAAGCCCTCCCACCCGCGCAGGAGCAACCCGCCGGGCTCGCCCTGCTGGACCTGAACGTCACCGCGACGCCGCTGGTCATCACATGGGACAAGGACGCCGTGTCCACGCTGTTGGATACCGTCCTCGCGCAGTATGCAGGGTTGGAGGTACAGGAAGCCGACGTGCCCGCCATCAAGAACGAAATGGCGGGGCTGAACAGGCTCAGGGAACGGATGGACAACGCCCGGAAGGACATCAAGCGGCGGATTGCCGGGCCGCTGGACGGGTTCGACGCCGAGGTCAAGGCGCTGATCGCCCGCATCGTGGATGCCCGCACCGCGCTGGACACGCAGGTCAAGGACTTCGAGCGGCGCGACCGTGAAGGCCGACGCGCGGCCGTCCAGTTTACCGTCGACAACATCAAGAGCTGTGAAGGCGTGCCGGAACTGGACATCCCCATCAACCCTTCATGGCTGAACAAATCCACGAGGCAAGCCGAGATCCACGAGGATATCAAACGGATCATCGCCGCATACAAGCGGGAGTGCGAAGAAACCCGCCGGATGGAACAGGCCAAAGCCGACCGCATCGCGCTGGTGGAGGCCACGGCAAAGGCTCAGGCGGAACAACACGGTTTCGCGCTTCCCCTGTCGAAGTTTGCGGCCTGCCTGACGCCGGATATTTCCGGCGAGGACGCCGCGGGCATCATCGGGCAGGCGTATGCGGCGGAAGCCAAGGCCCGCGAAGAGAGCAGGCCCACCCCCGTCGCACGCCCTGCGGAGTCGCGCCCCGATTCGTTCATTGAGCAGGAGGAGGGGTTCCCCTTCGCCCCGCCCGTGAACGTGGCTTGTACCCTGACCCTCAGCGTCAAATACGCGCCGAAGTATGAGGACACCGTACAGGAGGCCCTTGCCATGCTCCGCACGGTCGGCATGGTCACAGTTTTCTAACCTTCCGGCGCCCACCTCCCGCGCCGTCCCCATAGAGCCCGCCGGGGGGCATGTACCCCGGCACAATGCCAATCCGCCCGCATCACAGCGGGCTTTCTTTTACCCAAAGGAGAAAGAGCCATGAGCAGCCCTCTCGACATGCAAACCATGAACAACGGCGGCGTGGTCGAAGCCGTCAACATCGCGCTTGCCAAGGTCGCGGACAACATCGCGGACGTGAACACACCGCCGGACAAGCCCCGTACCGTCACCCTCAAGATCACCTTCAAGCCCGACGAGAGCCGGACGCTGATCGCATCCAAGGCGGTCGTGACGACCAACCTCCAGCCGCAGGAGCCGCAGACCATCCCGGTCGTGCTCGACAAGCTGGACGGCGCGCCCATGCTGTTCGAGTCCTTCACCGACAACCGCCCCGACCAGTACCGTTTTGACGGCACGTCCCCTACGGAACTCAGGGGCAATGGCAGCGTGACCGTGAACGTCACCCCGTTCAAGAAGGCTGAGGAACATCCCATCAACCAGTAACAAAAGGAAAAAATCACATGGAAATCAACCGTATTGAAGCTGACAGGCACCTCATCGGCGTAGGCCGGGAACTCGAATCCCTTGACGGCAAGGCCAAGGCTACGCTTCCCGTTCATGTCACGGAAGACGGGTTGCGGTTCTACAAGCGTGACCCGGAAGGGGAATGGCAACGCCTCCATGACGCGGAACAGGACACGCTCACCGTGGGCACCTTGCAGGCCGTGGTGGATTACCTCAACCAGAACCCCGACGGGCTGGAACTCGACAAGCTCCTTGTCCACGTCTGCGATGTGACGACCGTGAGGGTTATGTCCGTCCCCTTCGGGGGCTGGAAACAGCGCACCACGTACATGCGGGCCGACGCCGTCATCCCTGCCCACCGTTTTGGAAGCTGGACCTCTCCCGACGAGTTCGTCCCCTATCTCCAGTCCTGCTTTGTCCCCTCGGACGATCTCGATGCGCTCATCAAGATCAGCGGCAACCTCGTGGACACCTCCGAAGTCCGCGTACAGGACGACGGCGTGTCGCAGGAAGTGTCCATCCGGCAGGGCGCGGCACGCAAGGCAGAAGTTCCCGTACCGTCCCCGGCGGTCGTCTTCCCGTTCAGCACCTTCGCGGAAGTCGCGCAGCCCGCGCACAAGGTCGTGTTCAGGCTCCAGTCTAGCCCGCTGGCCTGCAAGCTCATCGAGTGCGACGGCGGCGCGTGGAAGCTGGAAGCCATCGCCAACATCCGCACATGGTTGCTTGAAAACCTGCCTGAAGGCGTGAAGGTCATCGCGTAGCACCCCACGCCCCCGGTTTGGCTTCATCAGACCGGGGGCTTCACAGGAGAACTTGCCATGCCTTTCCAAGACGCCTATGAGCGGATACTTCAGTCCACGGGCCTGCGCACGCAAACGGATATCGCCGCTATGCTCGGTGTGAAGCAGAGCAGCATCTCGGATGCGAAACGGCGCAACCACATCCCCGATTCTTGGATCTTGACGCTTTTCAATAAGAAAGGCCTCAATCCCTCGTGGATCCGCACCGGAGAAGGCCCGCAGTATGTGGCGGGAACGGATACGCCCCCGACGCCTGTTTTGTCGGAACAGCAGGCGGCAGAGAGCCTTGAGCCGATACTCCGGGCGGCCCTGCTCGGCGTGGTTCCCGAGCTTGCCGACCAGCTCAGGCAAAAGATGAACCCATAACCTCAACACGCATCACACGGAACGGTAATGAACGACGCTGAAATCATGGAACTCGTTGATGAGGTCAGAAGGTGCGAACGCGCCGTGCAACAGGCGAAGAACGCTCTTGAAATCGCCAAACGTGACGCCGCCGTCGCCGCCTGCCCCTACAAGGAAGGCGACCTCGTATCCGGATGGGACCGCGACGGCACCAGTCCGGCAAAGGTCGATAAAATCCTCTTCACCCCCTCCTACCCCTACTACGACCTGCGCGTGCTCCCCATCACGGAAGGGGGCAAACCATCCCGACGGCACAGGTACGCCTACAACGTGCTGGATGTAACACCATACGAAGGCGACGAATGACCCCAAACGAAAGGCGGCTCACACTGATGTGGGTCGCCTTTTTTCTTTGGGTGTTGTGGATAGTATGCAGGGGCGCGGCTGCATGAACAACGCGCGGAAGAAGGAAGGATGAACAGAGAAAACAGCACAGAACCCATCATATTAGATTTGGGGGTGGCATAATGCTTGGGCACACCCATATTCCCCCATTTATCCCGCGCGAAAACATGAGGCATGTCGTATCTGTCTCTGGCGGAAAGGACAGCGGCGCAACTTATCTTCACGCTTTGGAACTGCTTGACGGCGATTTCCTTGCCGTCTGCGCTGACACGGGCAATGAGCACCCTGAAACTCTTGAGTATGTGGCCCGTCTGCATGAACGCACCGGAGGGCCGAAAGTTCAGATCATCAAGGCTGATTTCACTGTGGACCTGGCCCGCAAGAAGCGCTTTTTGGAATCTGGGAAGGCCGTCGCCAGAACAAAAAATCCATGGCCGCAAGAACGTGTTGATTCTGCACTCGCACATGGACTTGAAGCTACCGGGGTGCCTTTCCTTGACTTGTGCCGCTCCAAAGGCATGTTCCCCAGCCGAATCCCAGCGTTTTGCTCTCAGCGGCTGAAGCGGCTTCCCCTGCTCATGGTACAACATCCTCTGATTGACGAAGGCTATAACGTCTTTAGCTGGCAGGGTATCCGCAGCGAAGAATCCCTCAAGAGGTCATGCTACCCTATGTGGGAGCAATCGCCCGATTCCGAAGGTTTGACCATTTACCGTCCGCTTATGGGGTGGACATTGAAGGATGTGGTCGCCATTCACCAGCGGCATGGCCTCAATCTGAACCCTTTGTATGGCATGGGATTTGAGCGCGTTGGGTGCCTACCCTGCATCAATTCCTCAAAAAACGACATCCGTATTACCGCACAGCTTTTCCCGTGGGCGATTGAAAAGATCCGTCACTGGGAAGAGGAAGTTCGGGCGGTGTCACGCTTGCGCCGCGCTACATTTTTTCATGCCGCAACTACTCCGGGAAGTTCTGGCCCGGCGCAGATCGACGAAGTCGTACTCTGGTCAAAAACCCTTCGAGGAGGAAAGCAGTACGATATACGGTCCCTGATGGAACCGTCCACCTCCGATGTTTGTATCTACGCGGGAGGGCTATGTGAATGAGAAACCGCATAGCAGGGCCGTGGAGGGCTAAATGAACTCAACGCCACAAATTCTTGATCCCTGTTGCGGTGGAAAAATGCTTTGGTTCAATAAAAATGATCGTCGTGCTGCATTTTGTGACCGCAGACGAGAAAAGCATATACTTTGTGACGGAAGGTTTTTTGAAGTGAATCCAGATACGGTATGCGATTTTCGCAAGTTACCCTTTCCTGA
>OJSC01000545.1_pt1 | contig 48001 bp, 49 predicted proteins | sample 1599361 | NCBI WGS metagenome assembly OJSC01 (sample SAMN04168656, study PRJEB22393) | human gut metagenome | biome: human gut microbiome; feature: stool | host: Homo sapiens | collected 2014-03-17 | reverse complement strand
AAGGATACCGCCGCTAAAACAAAGCCGCTCATATCGAAAGAAAACGCCCAAAATCACCCCGAAACTATACAGCGGGGTCAGGTTTTGGGTGTTTCTGCGTTTCGGGAGCAAATCGGCAATTAGGCAAGGATTGCACTTCACCTTACTCCTACACATTTCCGTATTGTTCCAATAATGTACCATGTAAAAAATCGCTATTTTTGTATTCTCTATTGACAAATTTGTATGCGCTATTGACAAAAGCGAAGATTAGTGATATACCATATTTTAGTAACATGGGTGGTGAATTGAGGAAAGGCCACTGTGGCGGGAATTATGTGTGAATACTTTTCAATTTTCTGTCACAGTATTATGCCGCCTCCTGTCCACTGTCCAAATTTGAAAGGGGTATAGATATGAAAGCACGTATGTCACGCAAATTTTTCTGTCTTCTGCTGACAGTAGTGATGGTATGCACCCTACTGCCAATCATTGCGCTGGCGGCTGAACCAAGCGGTAGCATTGAGAATGCTGGTATTACTCATGCTGGCGGCTACTTGAAAAATGCTGTTTCCGTTGAACTGAAAGACGTTACCTTCGCTGAGAGCGTTGCGGTTAAACTATACAGCGGCGATACTCTGCTGACCACGGCTACCTTGCAGGGAGTAAATCCCGGCAGCTATGGTTTCCTGACCTGCTGCATCGCAACCGAGACTGCTGACGAGTACTGGGCACTGACCCCCTGGACTCCCAAAGATGATGTTGTCCCCAATAAAGTCGTGCTGTTTGTGGATGACAACGAAATGGACACTATGGAATTCACTCTGGATGCTGCAGAGTGGAAAGCCCTGCCCGGCACGGTGCTCCCCTCCAGCAACGTGACCAACGGCACCACCAGCAATAATGACAAGCTGGACAATGTCCCCCAGACCGGTGACACAAGCAACTTTGTTTTGTGGATTGCCCTGTTGTTCGTCAGCGGCGGTGCAGCCATTGGCGCAACGGTTGTAAGCGGGAAGAAAAAGTATAACAGATAAGAGAACAGCTTAACCTATGCGGCGGCTACCGGAAACAGTAGCCGCCGTGAGCTTTAGCTCATCCACGGCATCTGTATACCGTCTGGCTGCAATCAGCTTGTTGCGAAAACGGTTCAACCCGTTGAGAGCGAGTCGCCACTTTTGCCGATTTAGCTCAACATAGTGTTTTCGTTTCATTACGATCCCGCCTTAATGTTCTGTAATTATTGCAGCAAAAGGCGCGGCTGGAATCGAATATGCGGAAAAAGAAATCACCGAGAAAAGCCCGTACGAGGCTTTCTCGGTGATTTTCCTTGCCATTGCTACGCCGTCTGAAAATACAGGCAGCTGCCGCTCTTATCTGCGAGCCTTGTCGTAGGGGATGCCCTCCGCCTTGGGGGCACGGGACTTCTTGGAGGTGAAGGCCAGCACCAGCAGAGTGATGATGTACGGAAGCATCCGGTACAGGTGGGAGCTGATGCCGATCTCTGCCAGCCAGTACACACCGTCGCCGTTGATATCGATGCTGGAGTAGGCGGCGGCGATGCATTTGAACAGGCCAAACAGGAGGGAGGCCCCGGCGATGTTCAGAGGCCGCCAGTTACCGAAAATCATCACGGCCAGCGCCAGAAAGCCGAAGCCCGCCACGTCGCCGTTGGAGGAGCAGTTGGCGGTGGTCAGGGCGTACACAAAGCCGCCCATACCCGCCAGCGCACCGGAGATGGTGGTGCCGATATAGCGCATCTTGTAGACATTGATGCCCAGAGAGTCCGCCGCCTGAGGATTCTCACCACAGGCCCGCAGCCGCAGGCCGAAGCGGGTCTTATAGAGAATGATGGACAGGATGACGAACAGGATGATGCAGACGTAGGTAGCCAGATAGACCTTCACCAGAAACGTCTCGCCGAAGAAGCCAAGATCGGTGTTTTTGTCGATGCCGAAGGTGGACTTTCGGATCATGAACCACGTAGCGGAGTCGCCGGTAGCCAGCTGCAGGGTGTTCTGGTTGGCGATGATACGCACCAGAAACAGCACCAGAGCCGGAGCCATCAGGTTCAGGGCCGTACCGCCGATGGTCTGGTCGGCCCGCAGGTTGATGGAGGCGAAGCTCAGCAGCAGGGAGAACACGGCGCCCATGGCTGCCGCCACCAGCATAGCCAGAAGCTCCAGCCCCTGCATAGCCACCCAGTTCCCGGTCTGTTGAGCGGCCAGCACGGCGGCGCTGCCCTGCATCAGGCGCACGAACAGCACGCCGATGAAAGCACCGAAGATCATGATACCTTCCAGCGCCAGGTTGATGATACCGCTGCGCTCGGCAAACACACCGGCCAGCGCCACGATCATCAGGGGTACTGCATAGATCAGGGTCTGCTGTACCAGAAATGTCATGCCTGATCGCCTCCTTCTGCGTTATCGCTGTCTGTGACAGCGGCCTCTACGGGTGCTTTCTCCTCCTCCGGCAGCAGGGAGGTCTGATCCTCCACGGCGGCGCCCCGAGGGATGGGAGCCGTGTCTGCCACAGCGATCTTTTTCTTCTTCCGGCCGCTGAGCATCATGCGGATCACCAGAGAGAAAGCGCTTAGATACACGATGACGGCGATGATGACGTCGGTGATGTACTCGTTGTAGGCGGTGAGGTTGGTCAGCTGCTGGCCAACGATCTTCAGCATGGCCATGAAGACGCCGGCGAAGATGACGGCGATGGGGTTATTCAGCGCCAGCAGCGCCACGGGGATGCCGTTAAAGCCCACGGCGGGCAGAGACTGATAGGTGGACCAGTAGAACTCCGTGTTGCCGGACAGGTAGTACAGTGCCGCACCGGCTCCGGCCAGCGCACCGGCGATGGCCATGGACAGCACAATGTTGCGCTTATCCTTGATGCCGGCGTAGCGGGCGGCATGGCGGTTGGCGCCGCAGGCCTGCAGTTCGTAGCCCAGCGTAGTCTTGGTCATGAGGATGTACATGGCGATGGCCAGCAGAATGGCCACCAGAATACCGGCGTTGACCTGAGAGCCGGGGAACAGCTTATCCAGCCCCAGCTTGGGGGTGGCCACGCCGTTGAAGCTGGTCTTATAGATGTAGCCGGACTTGGTGTTCTCCACGGTGTTCTTGAAGTTGCTGATGTCGAACATCCACGTCACAAGGTTGGCGGCCACCCAGTTGGTCATGATGCAGGCCAGCACCTCATTGATGTTGAGACACGCCTTGGCCAGACCCGGCAGAGCGCCCCACAGAGCACCCGCCAGACAGCCGCCCAAAAAGGCCAGGATCCAGATGATCCAGGTGGGGACGGAGGAAGAGGGGATGCTCAGGGCGATCATCAGCGTCGCCATGGTGGAGATCAGGTACTGACCGGGAGCGCCGATGTTGAACAGGCCCGTCTTGAAGGCCACGGCCACGGAGAGACCCGTCATGATCAGGGGCGTGGCCCGGAACAACATATCGCCGGTGTTGACGGCGTTGAAGCCCCAGGTCAGCTCACCGGCGGCATTGCGGCCGGTGCTGAAGATGCCGGCGAAGATGATTCGGAAGCCGTCCCATGCGCCGGAGAGGGAGATCTTTTCATTGAAGCAGCCCACCAGAATGACGGCGATGCCGCCCACCAGCAGACCCACCAAAATGGAGATCAGGGACGCCAGCACCTTTTTGGTGCCTTCCTTTTGGTACAGAGTGGCTGCGGAATGCTTCACGCTTCATCGCCTCCTTTGTTGTCACGCTTTGCGCCGGACATATACAGGCCCAGCTCGGATACGCTGGTCTTTTTGGGGTCCAGCTGGCCCACGATCTCCCCCTCATACATGACGAGGATGCGGTCGGAGAGGCTCATGACCTCATCCAGCTCCAGAGACACCAGCAGCACCGCCTTGCCACGATCCCGCTCGGCCACCAGCTGGCTGTGGATATACTCGATGGCGCCCACGTCCAGACCACGGGTGGGCTGAACGGCCACGATCAGGGGCTTATCCCGATCCAGCTCACGGGCGATGATGGCCTTCTGCTGGTTGCCGCCGGACATACTGCGGACCACGGTGATGGGGCCCTGACCGCTGCGGACGTCGAATTTCTCGATCAGCTGCTGGGCGTAGCTGCGGACGGCGTCCCGCTTGATGAAGCCCCCCTTCTCGAACTGGGGCTCCTTGTACCGCTGGAGCACCAGATTCTGCTCCAGCGTGAAATCCAGCACCAGACCGTGCTTGTGGCGGTCCTCCGGGATGTGGCTGATATACTCGCCCCGGTGGTGGATGGAATAGTGGGAGATGTCGTGGCCGCAGACGGTGATGCTGCCGCCGGAGCTCTTGTCAAGGCCCGTCAGACCGTGGATGAACTCCGTCTGGCCGTTGCCGTCGATACCGGCGATGCAGACGATCTCGCCGGCCCGCACGTCGAAGCTGACATTATGTACGGCATCCTTCTTGTGCAGATGGGAGGGGACGGTGAAGCCCTTCACGCTGAGCACCACATCGCCGGGATGGGCCTCGTCCTTGTTGACCTGCAGCTGTACGGGGCGGCCCACCATCATGTTGGACAGCTCCTGCTTGTTGGTGTCCTTGGTGTTGACAGTGCCGATGTACTTGCCCTTGCGCAGCACCGTGACCCGGTCGGCCACCGACATGATCTCGTTGAGCTTGTGGGAGATGAAGAGGATGGACTTGCCCTCCCTGGTGAGATTCTTCATGATGAGCAGCAGCTCATCGATTTCCTGAGGCGTCAGCACGGCGGTGGGCTCGTCAAAGATGAGGATCTCGTTGTCCCGGTAGAGCATCTTCAGGATCTCCACACGCTGCTGCATACCGACAGTGATGTCCTCCACCTTGGCGTCCAGATCTACCGCCAGACCGTACCGCTCCGACAGCTCCTGTACCTTTTTCCGGGCCTCCTTCTTCTGCAGGAAGCCCATCTTCGTGGTCTCGGCACCCAGAATGATATTGTCCAGCACCGTGAACACGTCCACCAGCTTGAAGTGCTGATGCACCATGCCGATCCCCAGCGCTGTTGCGTCGTTGGGGTCATTGATCTTTACTGTCTGTCCATTTTTTCGAATCTCGCCTTCTTCCGGCTGGTACAGCCCGAACAGGACGGACATCAGCGTGGATTTACCGGCGCCATTTTCCCCCAGAAGGGCGTGGATCTCGCCCTTCCGCAGCTGAAGGGTGATGTCGTCATTGGCCTTGATGCCGGGAAACTCCTTGGTGATGTGAAGCATTTCGATCACATACTGAGGAGAATTTTCCATGCCGCCACCTACTTTCTCAGGATTTACAGACCCATACAGGTTGTATATACAGACTATTATAACGGCTCACGCCGAGAATTGCAAGGTTAACCGAAGGATTTGATGGAACAAATGCACGGAATGTTCTGTATCTTAGGGTTGACATCTGGTGATTTTTGCTTTACGATACATTTATATTGCATGATATATTTCCCGGTAGGTAAGGCTACCGTAGGGATATGGGCTGCTGCCGCAGAGTGGTGGAGACACCATGAGAGGGTTTGAACAGGCGATATCGAAACCAAGGTATCATCTAATGCAGCTTCACCGCCCCACGATGCTAAAGCTTGTTACGGTGCTCAGGTCACGGCGGTGACCCGATCGCAATGCGACCGCAGCAGGCAAACGCCGGCTGCGGGATTTTTTATGATGCGGGGAAGGAGGAGCCGATATGGTAGACTACGAGGAAGAGCTGGACCGGTATCTGGATGAGATCAAGGAGCTGGCCCGAAGTAAACAGTATGCCCGCCTGCGGGACCTCTTTCTCCCCATGGAGCCTGCCGACATCGCTCTGCTGCTGGAGGAGTCCGGCGGGGAGCTGATGCCCCTGCTGTACCGGCTGCTGCCCAAGGAGCTGGCGGCGGAGGTGTTCGTGGAGCTGGAGTCCGACTCTCAGGAGATGCTCATCAACGGCTTTTCCAACACCGAGCTGAAGGAGGTGCTGGACGAGCTGTATCTGGACGATGCCGTGGACATCGTGGAGGAGATGCCCGCCAGTGTGGTGATCCGAATTCTGGATAAGGCAACGCCAGAAATGCGAAAATCCATTAACGAGATTTTGAAGTACCCGGAGGACTCCACCGGCTCCATCATGAACATGGAGTTCCTGTCCCTGAAAAAGGACATGACGGTGGAGGACGCCTTCAAGCGCATCCGCCGTATTGGCGGCGAGCTGGAGACCATCAACATCCTGTACGTCACCGACCCCACCCGCCGCCTGCTGGGGGTGCTGTCGGTGCGTGACCTGCTGCTGGCGGAGGAGGATGACCTCATCGAGGACATCATGGACCCCAACGTGGTCTGGGTCAGCACCATGGATGATAAGGAGGACGCCGCACAGGCCCTGAGCAAATACGGCTTTCTGGCCATGCCCGTGGTGGATCTGGAGAACCGTCTGGTGGGCATCGTCACCGTGGACGACGCTATGGACGTTATCGAGGAGGAGACCACGGAGGACTTCGAGAAGATGGCCGCTATGCTGCCCTCCGACAAGCCCTATCTGAAGGCCGGCATCTTCGCCACGTGGCGAGCCCGTCTGCCGTGGCTGATGATCCTCATGCTGTCGGCCACCTTCACCGGCATGATCCTCAACCACTATGAGAGCGCTCTGGCGGCGTGTCTGGTGCTGAACTCCTATATCCCCATGCTCTCCGGCACCGGCGGTAACTCCGGCACGCAGGCCAGCGTGGCGGTCATCCGTGCCTTAAGTCTGGACGAGGTGGATTTCTCTGACATCCTGAAGGTCCTGTGGAAGGAGCTGCGGGTGTCGCTGCTGTGCGGCTCGTGTCTGGCGGCGGCCAATTTCGTGAAAATGCAGCTGGTGGACCGTCTGCTGCTGGGCAATGCCGCCGTGACCCCCGTGGTGTGTCTGGTGGTGTGCCTGACCATCATGTTCGTGGTGGTATTTGCCAAGTGTGTGGGCTGCTCGCTGCCGCTGCTGGCGGAGAAGATCGGCTTGGACCCGGCGGTGATGGCCAGTCCCTTCATCACCACCATCGTGGATGCCACCAGTCTGCTGATCTATTTCCGCTTCGCTTCGTGGCTGCTGGGCATATAGACGCATAAAAAATCCGTTTCAAGACAAAATAGAGTCAGGCTTTGCGCCTGACTCTATTTTTCTGGAGGAACGTATCATGAGCAAGAACTGTACCAACGACGGCTGCAACTGCACCCCCAACTCCGCCATCAAATGCAGTGTCACCAACTGCGCCCACCACTGTCAGGATGTGGATCACTGCGGCCTCACCAGTATTCAGGTAGGCACCCACGAGGCCAACCCCACCATGGACCAGTGTACCGACTGCCAGAGCTACCGCAAGCTGTAACGGCACACCGCCCGGTGTGCCGGGCGGCTACATAGGAAGGAGGGAGGGCCATGACGGATCGCATGAAATACGCCCTGTCCGGCGCTGCCGCCGGGGCGGTGAACGGCCTGTTCGGCGGGGGCGGCGGTATGGTGCTGGCCCCGGCCCTGACAGGCTGGTGTCACATGGAGCAGAAACGGGCGCTGGCCACCTGCGTGGCAGCCATCCTGCCTTTGTGCCTGCTGTCGGCGGTTATCAGCCTGTGGCGGCAGCCGCTGGACTGGATGCAGGCCCTGCCCTATCTGTTGGGGGGACTGGGCGGCGGCTTCGTGGGAGGCCGCCTGTTTCAGAAGGTATCCAACCTGTGGCTGCGGCGCATCTTCGCCTGCTTTCTGCTGTACGGCGGCGTGAGGTATCTCCTGTGACGGCGTGGCTGCTGCCGCTGGCGGTGGGCTTCGCCACCGGTATCCTCTCGGCGTGGGGCGTCGGCGGCGGGACCCTTCTGCTGCTGTGCATGACGTTGCTGCTGGGGGTGGACCAGCGCACCGCCCAGACCATCAACCTGCTGTACTTCCTGCCCACCGCCGGTATGGGGCTGCTGTCCCACGGGAAAAGCGGCCTGCTGGAAAAGCCGGTGCTCCGCAGCGCCGTCCCCGCCGGGCTGACAGCGGCGGCGTTGGCGGCATGGCTGTCCTTCTCCGTGGATACGGAGCTGCTGCGCCGCCCCTTCGGCGTCTATCTGCTGGCGGCGGGCATCTATATCCTTCTGCAAAAGCCCACCAAGCCGTGACCGGCGATCCCCTTCCACGACAAAAGACAGGCAGTGCCTCCGGCACTGCCTGTCTTTTCTTTGGTTTTCTATGCAGCCGTCAGGCGTCGATGCCCCGGCTGGTGAGGTACTTCTTCACCATCAGCGCTACCTTGAAGGTGATGGCGTCGTCAAACTCCCGCAGATCCAGACCCGTCAGCTTCTTGATCTTCTCCAGCCGGTACACCAGCGTGTTCCGGTGGACGAACAGCTTCCGGGCGGTCTCGGAGACGTTCAGGTTGTTCTCAAAGAACTTGTAGATGGTGAACAGCGTCTCCTGATCCAGCGCATCGATGGGGTTCTTCTTGAACACCTCCTGCAGGAACATCTCGCACAGGGTGGTGGGCAGCTGATAGATCAGGCGGCCGATGCCCAGATTCTCGTAGTTGATGACGTAGCGCTCGGTGTCGAACACCTTGCCCACCTCGATGGCGATCTGGGCCTCCTTATAGGACTTGGCCAGATCCCGCAGATGCAGGGCCAGCGTACCGATGCCCACGAACACATGGCTCTCGCCGTCCTCCCGCAGGGCCTCCTCGATGGTGGTGGCCACCTTCTCCAGATCCTTGTTGGTGGTGCTCTCCGGCATCTGGTGGATCAGCGCCACGTCCGTCTCGCCCACGCTGATGACGAAGTCATTCTGCCGGTCGGGGAAGAGATTCTGCACCACCTCCAGAGAGATGGCCTCGCTGCGGCCCTCCACAGGCCGGATCACGAATACGCCGCGGGGTACCTCGGCGGCCACGTGCAGCTCCTTGGCCCGCATATAGATGTCGCTGATAAGGATGTTGTCGGAGATGATGTTCTTGATGAAGGAGCCCTTGTCGTGCTTTTCCTCATAGTACGTCTTGGCGGAGTTCAGGGCCACGCAGGCCATGGCGCACACGGTGCGGCCCACGCTGTCATCGCCGGTGGCGAACACGGCATAGTCAAAATGTCCGCCCCAGCCGGGCAGCGCCTTGAAGGTCTTGCCCTCCAGCGCAATGCAGCCGCCCTCGGCGGAGTCGATGGCCTCCACATACTTGGCCCACTTCTTGCCGATCCCCGTCAGCTCGCTGCAAGCGATGACGGTACCCTCGGCGTCAATGACGCCCACGGTGCGATCGGTGGTATCCTTGAACTGTAAAACAACGTTCTGAAAAATTCTCCCGGACATAGTCAGTCCCTCCTGATATAGAGCTGATGGATATTTTGTGCAAACTACTTAGCCTCGTGCTCTATTATATCGTCAGAATCACGATTTTGCAAGTATTTTCTTGTATTTTTCACAAAAATTTTGGGGCATTTTTTGGCGTTATGTCGAGGGATTCAGTCCACATATGTCAAGAAGGGTGTGTATCTCCCCAACGGTCAGGGGCCGGAAGGCCCCTGGCGCCAGCGCTTCATCCAGCCGCAGCGGCCCCATGGAAAGCCGCTTCAGGTACGTCACCGGTTTTCCGCAAGCGGCCAGCATCCGCTTCACCTGATGGAATTTCCCCTCCCGCAGCGTCACCAGCGCCTCCTGCGGCGAGAGAAGCTCCAGCCCCGCCGGCAGGCACTCCAGCCCGTCGGCCAGCACCATCCCGCCGGCGAAGGCCGCCGTGTCCGCCGCCGTCAGCACGCCCTCCACACGGGCGTAGTACACCTTGTCCACGTGATAGCGGGGGCTCAGCAGCCGATGGGTCAGCTCTCCGTGGTTGGTCAGCAGCAGCAGTCCCTCCGTGTCCTTATCCAGCCGCCCCACTGGGGATAGATCCCGTTTGCGCAGCTCCGGCGGCAGCAGGTCCAGCACCGTCTGCTGCCGTCCGTCCACCCGTGCCGACAGGACCCCGGCGGGCTTGTGGAGCATGAGATAGGTGTACCGGCGGCAGTCCAGTGACTGACCGTCCACCAGCAGGCAGGCGGCGTCGGCATCCACCTTCTCCTCCGGAGAGGAGGCCAACCGTCCGTCCACTATCACCCGGCCCTGCCGCACCAGCTCCTTTACCTCCCGCCGGGAGTATTTGCCCGTCCCGGCGATGATCTTGTCCAAGCGCTCCATAACCAGCCCTCCTGCCGCAGTTTTTCTCATTATAGCATATCCCACCGGGAAACGGAATAAGCTGAGGACAAAGCCATGGAAAAAACGAAAGGAGCTGCGTGCCTGTGAAGCGCTGTCTTGCGGGGCTGTGCCTGCTGCTGATGCTGCTGTCCGCCTGTACCGCCCGTCCCTCCCAGACCCCGGTGACCGCCAAGGACGATGCCGCCCGCCGGGCATGGCTGGAGCAGCAGGGCTGGCAGACGGAGGAGCAGCCGGTCCGCACCCTAACGGTGCAGCTGTCGCTGGCGGGGCAGGAGGACTATCTGGCCCTCCAGCAGGAGGCGGGCCTGCCCTTGGCGGACTACGACGGTCAGACCGTCACCCGCTGCACCTACACCGTCACCAATTACCCCGGCCGTACCGGAGATGTGCAGGCGAACCTCTATCTCTGCGGCGATGTTATCGTAGGCGGGGACATCATGGCCTTGGGGGAAAACGGCTTTCAGGCATCCCTCCTCTATCCGGCGGAGAACACATAGAAAAATGGGAGGAAGGGCCTTTGCCCCTTCCTCCCATTTTTCAGTACTCCTCGCCCAGCGTAATGATCTGCGACCACAGCACCGGCCCCACGGCCCCGGTGGGGTCGAAGCCCAGCTGCCGCTGGAGGGTCAGCACCGCCTGCTGAGTGGCGGGGCCGAAGATACCGTCCACCACCAGACTGGGCAGAGTCTCGTCCTCCCGGCTGATCTGGTTGAGCCGCTCCTGCATCAGGGCCACCTGTTCGCCCCGGTCGCCCCGCACCAGAAACCGTCCCGGATAGACCTCCCCGGCGAACTGCCGGTAATCCTCCGGCAGCTCCGCCAGCACCTTCCGATAGGCCGTCTGCAGAGCGTTCCACGTCTCTCGGCCCACCACACCGTCCACCGTCAGACCGTAGAGCCGCTGGAAGGTGTACACCGCATCCAGCAGCTCCTGATCGAAGTCATCGGACAGAGAGATCATGGGCAGCTCCGGCAGAAAGTACCCCAGAAACGCCAGATAGAACCGCACCGTCCGCACGCCGATGCCGCTGTCCCCCAGCCGCAGCTCCTCGGCGTACCGCCGCTGCAGCTCGGAGATGGTGAGTCCCTCGCTGCTGAGGTCCGACAGCTGCTTGACGCCGTTGTAGATCTGCTTGATCTTGTACCATGTGGCCTTGCCCACGATGCCGTCCTGCGCCAGATTGAAGATCTGCTGAAAGACCCGCACCGCCTCCTCCATGTCTTCGTCAAAGACGAAGCTGTCGTCCAGCGCCGGGATGGCGGGATAGTTCTTCCCGATGCGGTTGAGCTGCCGCTTCAGGGTCTGCACGTCGTTGCCGGCATCGCCCCGCCGCAGGGGCCGCCCCGGATAGGAGGCCACGTTCCCGCCCACTGGGGCATTCATCACCAGATTGATGTCGCCACCGTAGTAGTACTGCAAAATTTCGTAGGGCGTCATGCCCTCCTCCGCCAGATCCACGCTGCCCCATTGGGACAGCCCCCCGCACCGGGTCCGCACCCCGTCGCAAAACTGGGCGAACAGCGGCTCTACACTGCCCTGCCGCACGATGTAGTTGTTGAAAATATCGTCCACGATGCGGCTGATGTTCTCGAATATGTCGCCGCCCTCCACATAGGCCTGATCGTACCGGGTGGTGGAGGTGATGTCGAAGTCGTACCCTCTGGCCCGGTAATACTCCGTGTACACCCGGTTCAGGGCGTAGGAGATCTGGGCCAGAATGTTGGCTCGGATGGCACTCTCCGGCCAGGTAGGATAAATTTCGTGGGAGGCCACGTTTTTGATGTACTGGGCGAAGGGCACCACCACGTTCCGGGCGGACTCCCCCGGCGCCCCCAGATGCACCGTGATGGTCTCCGGCACCACGGGATAGGGATAGGGCATCATGCACGCTCCTTTCTCACACCACTGGCTCCAGCATCACCGGCAGGATGGTCTCTACCCCGTCGAATACCGTCGCCGTCCGGCCAGCCACCGGCTGGAACATGGGATGCTGTACCGATACCTGATAGTCCAGCCCACTGAGGGCGGCGGTGTCCGAGGCTTGAGACCAGGCAAAGGGCGGGGCGGGCAGGCGGATGCCGGATAGGATACCGGAGCCGTCGGTGACGCCCCGGTAAAATATGTGCTCCTCCGTGCCGAAGGTTCGGCTGATGACCACCTGCGCCCCGGCCACGGGGAAGCGCCCGCCGCCGCAGGTGACCTGCACGCGCAGGCCGCCCCGGTCCGGGTGGGTCCTGAGGAAAACGTCCACAGGTGTTGGCTGTGCTGACTGCATAGGCAAAGACCTCCTTTTTTCCTATCCTATGCACCTTGCTTCGTCCCGTGCCAAAAAAATTCCCGGAACCGGGGAAAGTCCGGTTCCGGGAAAGAAAAGCGTTATTTCTGGGGCAGATATATCCGCCGTGTAGGCCGAAGCCCCAGCATCTCCCCCACGGGGACGGCCACGTCGCCGGTGGCCTCCTCCGCCAGAGTAAAGACCATCACCATCAGCGCTGCATTGGGGAAGGGGCAGAACTCGCCGGGGTTGGTCAGGGAGATCAGCAGCATCCCCAGATAGCTCAGAGCCAGCGCCCGGACAAAGGGCGTTTTTCCGGCCCGCAGCAGGGCGATACGATCCCGCATCAGCACGCCGTAGGCGGCAATGCCCACCAGACCCATGCTGCCCATGATCTGGGCGATGCTGTTGTGGTAGAACACCATGCTCCCCTCCACGCCGGTGAAGAGGTCGCTGTTGCGCTGGCTGATGAGGCCGATGCCAAACACGGGGTTGTGCAGGAAGTCCGTGATGCCCCGCAGGAACAGCTGCACCCGGACGGAGTCCCCCTGATGGAACAGATGACCGTCCTCCATGCGGCTGTCCATCATCAGAGACAGCAGCTCCGGGCCCACCAGCACCGCCAGCACCGCACCGGCCACACACAGAGGCAGCACGGCCTTCCGGGGAATGAGGCCCCACCGCACCAGATATACGAAGCCCAGTCCCAGCAGCGCCACACCGAACAGCAGAGCGCTGCGGCTGCCGGTAAGGGCCAGCCCCGCCGCCTGCACCGCCACACCCAGCAGATGGGCGGGCTTTTTCAGCGACAGATAAAAGGACATGGGCAGGGTAGTCAGCAGCAGCGCCGTGGCAAAGTTGCGGTACTTGAGATAGAGGGTGGTATGTACCTGCAGAAATTCCTGCCACCGCGCGGCGTAATCCAGCATCAGCAGACACGCCATGCACACACCCAGCGCGCAGAAAATGGCGGCGAACCGCCGGTGCAGGTCGTAGCCCTTGGAATAGGTCAGGCACGACCGCAGCAGCACATAGAAAACCAGCATCCCGCCGCCGAGACACCCGGCGTAGTACAAACTCAGCGGCTGAAGCAGCTGATGCATGGACAGGATCCCGCAGCCCCCCAACAGGGTGGCCGCCGATACCAGCAGCAGCCCCGTGGCGCTGCGTCCCACCCGGAAGGTGACGGGCCAGACCATCAGGTGCCAGATCAGCGCCGCAAAGAACGGCGCCGCCAGCACGGCGCAGGGGAGGAAATCCCCCAGACTTTCATATCGCTGGGTCGACAGCAGAAATACCAGCAGGAACGGCGTCACCGACGCCAACAGATCCCGGCAGAATACCAGCAACCAAATACAGATCCCCAGCAGGGCCATGGCCCCATAGACCGGCTGACGCAGAGCGGCAAAGCCCAGCGCCACCCACAGCAAAAACGGAAAATAGGCACGGCTGAGCCAAAACCTCTGGCTTAGGCCGGACAGACGGCGGAAGCCCCCATAGCAGCGGCGCTGCAGACGGGGCCAAAAGCCGCTGTCCTCGTTCAGTGCGCTGAAAGACAGATCCCACATAGAATCGTTTTACTCCTTTTTTCATCCAGACAGGTACATGGACGGCTTCCCTTCCCTCCATGCACATACCAAAACAAATGCTCCCTGAAAAATGTGAAATTTTTGTGAATAATAGGTTTTTTAGGGAACCTTTTTACCGAGGTATATACCGCCCTTCTCTGGGCGTAAGCAGCACTATACCACGTTCCGGCGGGAATGTCAACGGGAGAAGCAGTCGGCTTATGAGGAATGTCCGTCCGGTTGTACTAAGAAAAATCAACGTCTGCCATAGACCGGCGGCAAAAAAGCCTGAAAATTCCCTGAAAGAAGGGGATTTTCGGGCTTTTCACAGAAAATGTGCACAAAAATGGCTGGTTTGTATAGCTGACTAACATTTTTGTCACTTTTGGACGCCCTGTCTGGTATCGAAGTACCTATAGGACATCCAGCTCCGGCAGCCGGTCCAGGGCATAGGTGATGAACCGCTTGGCGGCGGGGGAGACGTGCTCCTCCTCCGGCAGGGCGATGCCCAGATGCACCGACTGGGGCGGGTCCAGCGGCAGCACCGCCACCCCGTCCGCCAGATCGGCGGTGAGGATGTCATTTAATAAGGTGATGCCCAGCCCCGCCCGCACCATGGCAATGGCGGCCCGGCTGTCACTGGTGGCGAAGCGGACCTTGGGCCGGATCTGCAGCTGCTGGAGCATCCGGGAGTTATCTGTCTCCTGTCCCGGCAGAAACTCGATGAAGGGCTCCTGCCGCAGCAGCCCCACGGGGAAGCGGTCCGCCTCCACCAGCGGGTGGGTAGGGGGGAGAATGGCCATCAGCTGGTCGTCCTTCAGCGGCACCCACTCGTGCCGTCCCGGCCGCTGGCTGATGAGACAGAAGTCCGCCCGCCGGTGATCCACCAGCTCGCCCAGTTGGGTAGAGCTGCCCTCCCGCAGCTCCACCCGGATGCCGGGATAAGCGTGATGGAACCCGGCAATGACCTCCGACAGCCACGGGTAGAAGGCGGCGTAATTGGTGCCGGCCACCACCCGGCCCACATCCAGCCCCTGGATCCGGTGGGCCAGCTGCTGGTACTGCTCGTCCAGCTCCGCCATTCGCCGCATCAGCGGCAGCAGCTCCTGACAGGCCCGTGTGGCGGATACCCCGCCCCGCCCCCGGTGCAGCAGGGGAAAGCCCGTCTCCCGCTCCAGACTGTCCACCAACCGGCTGATGCCGGAGGGGGTGTAGCCCAGCGCCTCGGCGGCAGCGGACAGACTTCTCTCATGGAGTACAGTGAGCAAAACCCGGCATTTTTCGGTGTCCATGAAATTTCGCCCCTTCTTTGACATTTTATCAAACAAAATTTGAAATAGTATCGCTTTACGCAAGGATACACCAAGTGCTATACTCTGTCAAGGGTAGGAGAGAAACCCCGATCAAGAACGGACAGAAATTTTCGGAGGAACAGGCATCATGACTCAGAAAAGAGCGGAGATCCTTTTGGCGTCAGTTATCGCAGCACGGGCTACGTCCCTTCTGTTCAGCAAGATCGCCATGAACGGCATGGGGATCTTCAACCTGCTGGCGGCCCGGTTTTTGATGGCCTTTGTGCTGCTGGCGGTGGTGTTTTTCAAGCGCCTGCGCCACATCAAGCGCCATACGCTGGTGCGTGGCGCCATCATGGGCGGTCTGTTCTTCCTGATGCTCTCCACGGAGCTGACGGGGCTCAAGAGCACCCCCTCCTCCACCGTCTCCCTGCTGGAGAATACCGCCATCATTCTTGTGCCCATGGCGGAGGCCGTGCTGCGGCATAAGCTGCCCAAGGCCGCCACCGCCGTCAGCGCACTGGTGGCCATCGGCGGCGTGGCACTGCTGACCGGCCAGTCCGGCGGCTTCACCCCCGGTATGGTGCTGGCGGTCATGGCCGCCGTGCTGTACGCCGCAGCCATCATCACCACCGACCGATTCTCCCACGAGGACGATCCCCTGACTCTGGGCATCGTTCAGGTGGGTACGCTGGGCCTGCTGGCGCTGGTGTCCTCCTTCGTGTTCGAGGCACCCCACCTGCCCCAGTCCGGTACCCAGTGGCTGATGATCGCCGGCCTTGCCGTCATCTGCACCGGCTTCGGCTTCACCCTCCAGCCTGTGGCACAGAGCCACACCACCGCCCAGCGTGCAGGCTTGTTCTGCGCTCTGAGCCCCGCCTGCGCCACCCTGCTGGGTGCCGCCGTGCTGCGGGAGCACATCAGCGTCATGGGGATGTGCGGCATCGCCCTGATCCTGCTGAGCCTGCTGGTACCGCAGCTGTGGCAGCTGGCGGAGAAGAAGGGCATCACCCTGCTGCCCCGTCATGCCGTCCCCGCCGTGCGCCGGGCCTGAGATATCATAAGCTATATACCATTAGGTGTCCTTTCGTTGGGAGGAGCGCCGGAAAAGCCTTTGCCTTTTCCGGCGCTCCTTCTTTTTGCCGGGAAGATCCCCCTCGGCCGTTTTTTTACATGGACTTTACACGAGGAGACTTTTGCCCTTTACACCGCCCCTTTATCATGGGGACTGTAGCAAGAAAGCAAGTCCAAACATGAAAAACGAAAGGAGATCTTCATATGAAAAAGATCATCAGTATCCTGCTGGCCGCCGTTATGGTCATGGCCCTTCTGGCCGGTTGCGGCAGCAAAAACAGCGACAAAACCAACGACAACAACACCCCTAATAATAATCAGAATACCGAGCTCAGCGGCTCCGTGTCCACGAACGGCTCCACCTCCATGGACAAGGTCATCGGTGCTCTGCGGGAGCAGTTCATGGCGGACCACAAGAACGTCACCGTCACCTATGATCCCACCGGCTCCGGCTCCGGCATCGAGGCCGTGAAGAACGGCACGGCGGACATCGGTCTGGCCTCCCGCAGCCTGAAGGACGAGGAGAAGGCCGACGGCCTGACCGAGACGGTCATCGCACTGGACGGCATCGCCGTCATTGTCAATGCCCAGAGCAAGGTCACGGACCTGACCGTGGAGCAGATCGCCAAGATCTTCACCGGTGAGATCACCGACTGGAGTGAGGTGGGCGGCGACCCCGGCGCCATCTCCTGCATCGGCCGTGAGTCCGGCAGCGGTACCCGTGACGGCTTCGAGTCCATCACCGGGACCAAGGATTCCTGCAAGCTGGATCAGGAGCTGACCTCTACCGGCGGCGTCATCGAGGCCGTGGCCGGCAACCCCAACGCCATCGGCTATGCCTCCCTCTCCGCTGTGGAGGGTAAGGACACCGTGAAGGCCGTCACCGTAGGCGGTGTGGCCTGCACCGAGGCCACCGTGCTGGACGGCAGCTACGCCATTCAGCGGCCCTTCGTGCTGGTGACCAGGGACGGCACGGCCCTGTCCCCGGCGGCGCAGGCCTTCTTCGACTTCGCCATCTCTAGGGACGCCGCCTCCCTCATTCAGAATGCGGGCGCCGTGTCTACCGCCAAGTAAAAACGAATCGGGGGACCCTCACCTGCTGCGGCGGATGAGGGGGCTTCCCCGTCATCGGGAAAGGAGAACTCTATGAAGCGGACAGCAGGCAAAAGTCTCCGCACCCGCAAAGCCATGGAGCAGGCCATCCACCTGATCTTCCTGCTGTGCGGCATCGTGGCGGTGGGCTTCGTGCTGTGCATCAGCGTGTATCTGGTGATCTCCGGCCTGCCGGCCATCCGGGAGATCGGACTGACCAAATTCCTTTTCGGCAAGGTGTGGGCGCCTACCAACGCCACCACCGGCCCGCAATTCGGCATCCTGCCCTTCCTCCTCACCTCTGTCTACGGCACGGCGGGAGCGCTGCTGCTGGGGGTGCCGGTGGGTCTGATGACCGCCATCTTTCTGGCCAAAGCGGCCCCGCCCCGTCTGGCGGCGATGATCCGCACGGCGGTGCAGCTGCTGGCGGGCATCCCGTCGGTGGTGTACGGTCTGGTGGGCATGATCGTACTGGTCCCCGCCATCCGCCGTGCCTTCGGCCTTGGCTCCGGGGCCTGCCTGCTGGCGGCCATTCTGGTGCTGACGGTCATGGTGCTGCCCTCCATCATCAACGTGGCGGAGACGGCCCTTCAGGCCGTGCCGAGGGAGTATGAGGAGGCCAGTCTGGCACTGGGCGCCACGGAGACGGAGACCTACTTCCGGGTGAGCCTGCCTGCCGCCCGCAGCGGCGTGGCGGCGGCGGTGGTGCTGGGCGTAGGCCGTGCCATCGGAGAGGCCATGGCCATCATCATGGTGGCCGGAAACGTGGCCAATATGCCGGGGCTTTTCACCTCGGTGCGCTTCCTCACCACCGGCATCATCTCCGGAATGTCCGATGCCGCCGTGGGGAGCCTGTATCAGCAGGCGCTGTTTTCCATCGGGCTGGTGCTGTTTCTGTTCATCATGCTCATCAACGTCCTGCTGAATGTCTGCATCAAACGCAAGAAGGAGGACTGAGCCATGAAGCAGCAATGGACGCTTCGCCGGAGACTGTATAACGGCGGGATGCGGGGGCTGGTGTGGCTGTGCGCCGGACTGACCTGCGCCCTGCTGATCTTTCTCATCGGCTATATCTTTTACCGTGGCGTGCCGGGCCTCAGCTGGCAGCTGATCTCCGGCCAGACCAGCTATATCCGCAATACCGTGGGCATCCTGCCCAATATATTGAATACCCTGTATATCATTCTCGTGGCCATGGTGGTGGTGCTGCCGCTGGGTGTAGGCGCCGCCATCTACCTGACGGAGTACGCCGCCAGCGGGCGGCTGGTCCGCATCATCGAGTTCGCCGCCGAGACACTGACGGGCATTCCCTCCATCATCTTCGGACTGGTGGGCATGATGCTGTTCGTGCAGAAGCTGGGCCTTCAGGCGGGAATTCTGGCCGGCGGCCTGACGCTGGTGATGATGATCCTGCCCACCATCATCCGCACCACGCAGGAGAGCCTGAAGACCGTCCCCCAGTCCTACCGGGAGGGGGCGCTGGCGCTGGGTGCCGGCAAATGGCACATGGTCCGCACGGTGGTGCTGCCGGGAGCGGTGGACGGCATCGTCACCGGCTGTATTCTGGCCATCGGCCGCATCGTGGGGGAGAGCGCCGCCCTGCTGTATACGGCAGGCTTCGGCATGGCGCTGGTGAGTCTCTTTGACTCCCTGCACACCTCCTCCGCCACCCTGACGGTGGCCCTGTACGTCTACGCCACCGAGGGCGGCGAGACGGCGCTGGCCTTCTCCATCGCCACCATCCTCATGGTGCTGACCCTGCTCATCAACCTCACCGCCGGGATCATCGGGCGGAAGCTGAAAAGGAAGTGAACGACAATGGACCCCATTCTGCAAGTGAAGGATCTGGACCTGTGGTACGGCGCTCATCAGGCGCTGCACAGTGTCTCCATGGACATCCCGGAGAAGAGCATCACCGCCTTCATCGGCCCCTCCGGCTGCGGCAAGTCCACATTTCTGAAAACCCTGAACCGCATGAACGATCTGGTGCCGGGGGTGAAGATCACCGGCCAGGTCCGCTATCGGGGCGAGGATATCTATGCGCCGGGGACGGACGTGTGCCGCCTGCGCCGTGAGATCGGCATGGTGTTTCAAAAACCCAATCCCTTCCCCATGAGCATCTACGACAACATCGCCTACGGCCCCCGGACCCACGGTATCCGCAGCAAGGCCAGACTGGACGAGCTGGTGGAGCGCTCCCTGCGGGGTGCCGCCATCTGGGACGAGGTAAAGGACCGGCTGAAGAAGAATGCACTGGGCCTTTCCGGCGGCCAGCAGCAGCGCCTGTGTATCGCACGGGCGCTGGCGGTGGAGCCGGCGGTGCTGCTGATGGACGAACCCACCAGCGCACTGGACCCCATCTCCACCTCCCGCATCGAGGAGCTGACCATGGAACTGAAGGAGCGCTATACCATCGTCATCGTCACCCACAATATGCAGCAGGCGGTGCGTATCTCCGACCGCACGGCCTTCTTTCTGCTGGGTGAGCTGGTGGAGTACGGCGCCACGGAGCAGGTGTTCTCCGCCCCGGCGGAGAAGCGGACAGAGGACTACATCACGGGGAGGTTCGGATAATGAGAAGCCGGTTTGATGAACAGCTGGCCCAGCTGGAGCGGGAGCTCATCGAAATGGGCGCACTGTGCGAGGAGAGCATCGCTCTGGCGGCCAAATCGCTGGGAGACGGCAGTCTGGCCCGTCAGGTGGCCCCGCTGGACACGGAGATCGACCGCAAGGAGCGGGACATCGAGTCCCTGTGCCTGAAGCTGCTTTTGCAGCAGCAGCCGGTGGCACGGGATCTGCGGCAGATCTCGGCGGCCCTGAAAATGATCACGGATCTGGAGCGCATCGGGGATCAGGCGGAGGATATTGCCGAGATCGTCATCAGCGGTCAGGTCAACGAGGGGGAGGAGCTGCTGCGGGATATGGCCGCCTCCACCATAAAAATGGTGACGGAAAGTGTTGACGCCTACGTGAAACATGATACAATGTTGGCGGAAAAAGTCATCGCAGAGGACGATATTGTGGATGGCTGGTTCGACAGGGTGAAGCATACGCTGATCCGCCGCATGACCACAGACCCCGGCGAGGGGGAGCGGGCGGTGGACCTGCTGATGATCGCCAAATATTTTGAGCGCATCGGGGACCATGCGGTGAACGTTGCCCAGTGGGTGATTTTCTCCGTCACCGGTACGCACAAGGAGGGATAGCATGATCTGGTGCGTGGAGGACGATGCCAGTATCCGGGATATCGAAGTATACGCCCTGCGTTCCACCGGCTTCGAGGCCTGTGGCTTTGCCGACGGTGCCGCCTTCTGGCAGGCCCTCCAGACGGAGGAGCAGCCGGAGCTGGTGGTGCTGGATGTGATGCTGCCCGGCGTGGACGGCATGGAGCTGCTGCGCCGGATGCGGGCCTCGGCGACCCTGCGCCGCATCCCGGTGGTGATGGCCACCGCCAAGGGCGCAGAGTACGACAAGATACAGGGCCTGGATCTGGGGGCGGACTACTATCTGGCCAAGCCCTTCGGGGTCATGGAGCTGGTGTCCTGCGTCAAGGCGGTGCTGCGGCGCTGCCGGACGGAGCAGGAGCCGGTGCTGCGGGCCGGGGGCATCGTACTGCACTCGGAGGAGCGCATCGTCACGGTGGAGGGTCAGCGAGTGACGCTGACCTATAAGGAGTTTGAGCTGCTGCGGCTGTTTCTGTCCCATCCGGGCATGGCCTTCACACGGGACCAGCTGTTCAACGAGATCTGGGGCATGGATTACTGCGGCGAGACCCGGACGGTGGATATGCACATCCGCACCCTGCGCCAGAAGCTGGGCAGCTGCGGCAGCATGATCCAGACCGTGCGGAATGTGGGATACCGGCTGGAGGTAGGCGCATGACAAGAAAAATTTTCCGTTCCATTCTGCTGGTGGCGGGCGTAGTGCTGGCGGCGGGCATGGTCATCATGACCGGCTGCCTGTACAGCTACTTCGGCGGTGTGCAGGAGCAGCAATTACAGGATGAATTGAGCCTCGCCGCCAGCGGCGTGGAAAACGGCGGTACGGCCTATCTGGAGCGCCTTCCGGCGGAGCGGTTCCGCCTGACGTGGATCGCCTCCGACGGCCGGGTGCTGTATGATACGCAGGTGGTGGACGTGGCCTCCATGGAGAACCACGCCGGCCGTCAGGAGGTGCAGGAGGCCCTGAAAAGCGGCAGCGGCGAATCCAGCCGCTACTCCGATACCCTTCTGCAGCAGACCCTGTATGTGGCCCGCCGCCTGACGGACGGCACGGTGCTGCGTATCTCCGTCAGCCGTGCCACCGCCGGGATGCTGGCGCTGGGAATGCTCCAGCCCATGCTGGTGGTGCTGGCGGCGGCGCTGATCTTCGCCGGACTCATGGCCGGGCGACTGTCCCGCCGCATCGTGGACCCCCTGAACCGGCTGGATCTGGAGCACCCGCTGGAAAACGACGCCTACGAGGAGCTGGCCCCTCTCCTGAGCCGCATCAACTACCAGCACAAGGAGATCGACGCCCAGCTGCGGACCCTGCGGCAAAAGACCGATGAGTTCACCCAGATCACCGGCAGTATGCAGGAGGGTCTGGTACTGCTGGACGAGAAAGGAACGGTGCTCAGTATCAACCACGCCGCCTGCAGGCTCTTTCAGGCGGACGACGGCTGTGTGGGCCGGGACTTCCTGACGGTGGACCGCAGCCATGAACTGAGCCTTGCGCTGGAGACGGCCCGGAAGGAGGGTCACAGCCAACTGCGCTGCCAGCGCAATGGCCGGGAGTACCAGCTGGATGCGAGCCGCATCCAGTCCGGCGGCGAGACGGTAGGTACGGTGCTGCTGGCCTTCGACGTGACAGAGCAGGAGTACGCCGAGCGCAACCGCCGGGAGTTCACCGCCAACGTCTCCCACGAACTGAAGACCCCCCTGCAGGGCATCGTGGGCAGCGCCGAGCTGATCCAGAGCGGCATGGTGAAGCCGGAGGATATGCCCCGCTTTGTGGGCCATATCCACGACGAGGCCTCCCGCATGGTGACGCTGGTGGAGGATATCATCCGCCTGTCCCAGCTGGACGAGGGGGATGCCATGCCCACGGAGACGGTGGACCTGCTGGCCCTGAGTCAGGAGGCCGTGACCAACCTGCAGGATGCCGCCGCCAAGCAGCAGGTGTCCCTGTCGGTGGACGGCGGCCACGCCCCGGTCATCGGCGTGCGGCGGCTGCTGTATGAGGTGATCTTCAACCTCTGCGACAACGCCATCAAGTATAACGTCCCCGACGGCGCCGTAAAGGTGCAGGTGTCCTCGGAGAACGGGATCTCCTCCGTCACGGTGTCGGATACCGGCATCGGCATCGCCCCGGAGCACCAGAGCCGGGTGTTCGAGCGGTTCTACCGGGTGGATAAGAGCCACTCCAAGGCCTCCGGCGGCACGGGGCTGGGCCTCTCCATCGTGAAGCACGCCGTGCAGTATCACCACGGCGACATCCGCCTCACCAGTAAGCCCGGTGAGGGGACTGTCATCCGCATCACCTTCCCCGCAGCGGCCCGGTGAGCCGCTGACCCGACCTATATAAAAATTAAAAAAATGCGCTGCATCCGTCCCGGCGGAGCGGCAGCAGAGGAAAGTCATATGGAAAAAACCACACCGTGTATCGCAGGAGGCGGACTCCTTGCCGCCATCGCTGCGGTGCTCCGGCTTGTGGGCAGCGCCATCCGTTTCGGCCCCTTTTCCGTCTCACTGGTTCTGATCCCCATTGTGCTGGGCGCCGCCCTGTACGGCTGGGGCATGGGCTGCTGGCTGGGGCTGGTATTCGGGGCCGTGGTGCTTCTGTCGGGGGATGCCGGCCTCTTTCTGGCGGCAGATCCGGGAGGGGCCATTGTGACGGTGCTGAGCAAGGGCATTGCCTGCGGCGCAGCGGCGGGCCTGTGCTGCCGGTGGCTGCACCCATGGTATCCGAGACTTTCCATTCTGCTGTCGGCTCTGGCCGCCCCGCTGGTCAATACGGGGGTGTTTCTGCTGGGCTGCCGACTGTTTTTCATGCCCCTCATCCATCAGTGGGCGCAGCAGGCGGCTATGCCGGCGCCGGAGCTTATCTGATGGTGGGCATGGTGGGCTGTCCCTGCACACTGGCGATCACCGGTGGCTTGGGCCGTTTCGTGGCGCCCCTGTGCCGCCGGGAGGCCGTCTACGACGAGGATCTGCTGCTGCGTGGCCTGTGGAAGCTCTACACCGCTGACTGCCCATCGGCAGATAAGCCCTGAAAAACAATCGAGATACAAAAGGAGGCTGGGGACTACGAGTCCCCAGCCTCCTTTTTTCTGCCCCACCACCGGGAGAGCCGGCCTTACGGAAAGAACACCCGCACCGCCCATGCGGCGGCGATGAAGGCCGCCGCATCCGCCGCCAGCGCCGCGGGGACGGTGTGGCGGGTGCGGCGGATGCCCGCAGCGCCGTAGTAGACCGCCACGGTGTAAAACGTCGTCTCCGAGCATCCCAGCATCACCGCCGTCACCCGCCCAATGTAGGAGTCCGGCCCGTACTGCTCCATCAGCTGGCTGCCCACCGCCAGCGCCCCGGAGCCGCTGACGGGCCGCACCAACAGCAGCACCGCCGTCTCCGGCGGGATGCCCAGCCCTTCCAGCACCGGTGACAGCAGCCCCGTCAGCAGCTCCATGGCTCCGGAGGCCCGGAACATCTGCACCGCCGACAGCAGCACCACCAGCGCCGGCAGGATGCGCCCCAGCACCCGCAGCCCCTCCGCCGCCCCGTCGGTGAGGGCGCCGTAGACATCGGTCCTCCGCCCCATGGCTGCCGCCGCCACCCCCGCCAGCAGACAGGGGATCACCCAGTCCGTCATGTCCGCCGCCTTCCCAGCCGCTCCAGCAGCTTCGCCGCCGCCAGCCCCGCCGTTACCGACAGCAGAGAGCTGACCCACACCGCCGGCAGGATATCCAGCGGCGCAGCGCTGCCGCAGACGGCCCGGATGCTGGCCACCGTGGTGGGCAGCAGCTGGATGGAGGCGGTGTTCAGCACCACCAACCGGCACAGCTCGTCGCTGGCCACGCCCTCCGTCCCCCGTGCCATACGGCAGGCTGCCCGGATACCCATGGGCGTGGCGGCGTTGCCCAGCCCCAGCAGATTGGCCGACACATTGGCCGTCACCGCTGCCAGCGTCTCCGGATCCCGGCTGGCCCGGGGCAGCAGCCGCCGCAGCACCGGACGGAACAGCCGTCCCAGCCGCCGGGACAGCCCGCACCGGTCCATGACCTCCATAAGTCCCGTCCACAGGCACAGCATCCCCGCCATGGAGAGACACAGCCGGACCGCCTGCCCGGCCCCCTCCAGCGCCGCCGCACTGACGGCCTCCATGCGCCCGTATACGGCGCCGCACACCACGCTGACCACAGCCATTCCCGTCCAGATCCACGCCATCGCCATCCTTGTCACCTCATGGATGTATACGCCGCCCCGACATATTTTATTACATCTATCCAGACAGATTTTATCATTTGGTTGACAAGTGTGTAAATTTACGGCATAATATAAACGAATCCCACGGAGACGCTAAAATTGAGGAGCAAAGAAGGGGAGATCACTGTGAAAGCAACCGGTATCGTCAGAAGGGTGGATGAGTTGGGACGCATCGTCCTGCCCGTGGAGCTGCGGCGCACGCTGGATATTTCCGAGCGTGATCCGCTGGAGATCTACGTGGACGGCGCATCCATTGTCCTGCGAAAATTCCGGCCCAACTGCATTTTCTGCAACAGCAGCCGGGGCGTATCGGAGTTTCGGGGGAAGAACGTGTGTCAGAAGTGCCTGAAAGAGCTTCAGTCCGTCACATTCTGACCCCGTGTACCGCACACGGTGAAGAAGGCCCGCCATCCGGTGGGCCTTCTTTCCTTTGATAAGAATGGCTCCTGCGGCCATCCCGCAGATTGTCGAGGAAAAGGGGTGGTATTTTTTGCCCGCCTGTGGTATGATAAAACGTACCCCTTCCAACAATACGGGGCCATACCCCCTGATAGAACTTCAAATAAGGAGAAAACCTATGACCTTTCTGCAATCTATTCTTCTGGGCTTGATCCAGGGCGTGGCGGAATTTCTGCCCATCTCCAGCTCTGGTCATCTGGCCATCGCCCAGAATCTGCTGAACATCAACGCCGAGGTCCCCGCCTTCTACGACGTACTGCTGCATCTGGGCACGCTGGTGGCGGTGTTCGTGGCCTATTGGCAGGACATCTGCGATATGGTGCGGGAATTTTTCTGCGGCATCGGTGATCTGGTCCACCACAGCACCCCTACGCCGGTACCCCCGGCCCGCCGCCTGATCCTGCTGATCATTTTGGGTACGCTGCCCCTGTTTGCCATCCTGCCCATCAAGGACACGGTGGAGGGCCTGAAGAACAGTATGGTATTCATCGGCGCCGCCCTGATCGTCACCGGCTTCCTGCTGTTTTTCAGCGACCGGGCCCGCAAGGGCCGCAAGGATGCCCGCAGCGCCACGGTGCTGGATGTGTTGGTGGTGGGCGTTAGTCAGGCTATCGCCACGGTCCCCGGCATTTCCCGCTCCGGCATGACCATCACCACCGGCTGCTTCGTGGGCTTCGAGCGGAGGTTTGCCGTGCGCTTCTCCTTCCTGCTGTCCATCCCCGCTGTGCTGGGCGCTAATATCCTCAGCCTGAAGGATGTCCTCACCGGCGGCGTGGACTGGAGCCAACTGCCGGTGTATCTGGCGGGCGTGGTGGTGGCTGCCGTCTCCGGCTACCTGTGCATCCGCCTGCTGAAGATGATCGCTGACAAGGGCCGCTTCGGTGCCTTCGCCTACTATTGCTGGGCCGCCGGTCTGGCTACCCTCATTCTGAACGCCGTCAAGTAACACCCGTTCTCTTGCACGAAAGGAAGTCCGCATGGCTGCTGCACCCAAAAAGAAGAAAACCTCGCAACCCGCAAAAAAGAATACCCGCACGCCGCCCCCTCCTGCCCCTACCTACGGCCGGGAGATCGCCGGCGGTGTCTGCCTGCTGCTGGCCCTGTGCGCCGTCGTGTCCTATTTTCAGGAGGAGGCCCTGTTCATCACCTTCTTCGGCGGCCTGCTGAAGGGGCTGCTGGGTTACGGCTACTGGCTGTCGGCCCCGGCCCTGCTGCTGACGGGCCTCCTGCTGCTGACCCACCGGGACCGCCCCGCCACCCTGCGCTCCGTATGTACGCTGCTGGTGCCGGTGCTCACCGGCTGCGGCCTGCATCTGCTGCTGTGCGCCCGCTCCTATGAGCCGGGCCTCACCGGCCTGCGGGAACTGTGGCTCTCCGGCCGGTCCCTGCAAAGCGGCGGCGCCCTGTCCGGCGGTTTGGCCGTGGGCTTCTCCGCCGTATTCGGCAAGGTGCTGTCTCTGATCCTGTTCCTCCTCATGCTGCTGGCGGCCCTGTGCCTGGCGCTGCACTTCTCCCCTAAGGACGCCGTCCGCCGGGCGCAGGAGCGCCGGGAGGCGGAGTGGGAGGACATCCCGGAGGAAGCACCCACCGTCCGTGAGAAGGAGAGACCGGCGGAGAAGCGGCCCCGCCGCCGTGCCGCCATCGATATCCCTCTGGACGACGAGCCACCCGCCAAGCAGCCGCAGCCCCGGCCGGAGGAACCCGCCTTTGCCCCCAAGGAGAAGAAGCCCTTCTTCTCCCGTAAGAGCAGCACCGTCCGCACCCCGGATCAGGTGCTGCGGGGGGAGCCTGCGGAGGAAGCCGCCCCCGTGGCCCCTGCCGCTCCCGTTACTTCCCCACCGGCAGCGTCTGCTGCCCCCGCCCCTGTGGCTAAGCCCCGTGAAGCGGACAAGCCTTCCGTCACGGCGCAGGAGGTGCAGGACGCCACCGAGGAGGTGACCGCTGCGGTGGAGCAGGAGCTGGCCCAGCCGGAGGAGGCGTACCAGTATCCCCCCATCACGCTTCTGGATGAGAATACCGCCGACAACTATACGGAGGTGGGGGCTGAGCTGCGGAGCAACTCCCAGCGCTTGGCACAGACCCTTCAGAGCTTCGGTGTGGACGCCCGCCCCGGCGCTGTGGTCCACGGCCCCAGCGTCACCCGCTATGAGTTCACGCTGGAGCAGGGGGTGAAGCTGTCCAAGATCACCAACCTCGCCGATGACATTGCGCTGGCACTGGGGGCCAGCGGCGTCCGCATCGCCCCCATCCCCAATAAAATTTCCGTGGTGGGCATCGAGGTCCCTAACCGGGCCGTCACCCCCGTCCGCATCCGGGACGTGGTGGAGTCCCGCACCTTCACGGAGCATAAGTCCCCGGTGGCCTTCGCCGTGGGCAAGGACATCGGCGGCAGCTGCATCGTGGGGGATATCGGCAAGCTTCCCCATGTGCTCATCGCCGGTACCACCGGCTCCGGTAAGTCTGTGTGTACCAATTCCCTCATCGTCAGCATCCTCTATAAGTCCACCCCGGAGGAGGTCCGCTTCATCATGGTGGACCCCAAAATGGTGGAGTTGGCCCCCTATAACGGCATTCCCCATCTGCTGATCCCCGTGGTGACGGACCCCAAAAAGGCCGCCGGAGCCCTGCAATGGGCGGTGTTCGAGATGATGAAGCGCTATAAGCTCTTCTCCGAGCACGGGGTCAAGGATCTGGCGGGCTATAATGCGCTGGCCCGACAGGATGAGGAGCTCAAGACCATGCCCACGGTGGTGGTGGTCATCGACGAGCTGGCAGACCTGATGCTGGTGGCTGCCAAGGAGGTGGAGGAGTCCATCTGCCGGGTGGCCCAGATGGGCCGTGCCGCCGGGATGCATCTGGTCATCGCCACCCAGCGTCCCTCCTCCGACGTCATCACCGGCCTGATGAAGGCCAATATCCCCAGCCGCATCGCCTTCGCCGTGGCCTCCTCGCTGGAGTCCCGCATCATCCTGGATACCACCGGCGCCGAAAAGCTGGTGGGCAAGGGCGATATGCTCTATGCCCCGCTGGGGGCCGGAAAGCCCACCCGTGTGCAGGGCTGCTTCATCACTCCGGAGGAGATCGAGCGGGTGGTGGGCTTCGTCAAGACCACCGGCGAGGCGGAGTACTCCCGTGAGGTCATGGACAAGATCGAGCAGGCGGTGAAGGAGAAGGAAAAGGGCGGCGGAGGAAAGACCTCTGCCGAACCCGCCGAGGCACAGGAGGATGGCGACGAGCTGCTGCCCGCTGCCGTGGAGGTGGTTCTGGAAACGGGACAGGCATCCGTCTCCATGCTCCAGCGCCGCCTGAAGCTGGGCTATTCCCGTGCCGCCCGTCTGGTGGATCAGATGGAGGAGCGGGGCATCGTCGGCCCCTTCGAGGGCTCCAAGCCCCGCCAGCTGCTCATCGACAAGGCCAAGTGGCAGGAGCTGCAAATGAGCAAGCAGCCCCAGCCGGAGCCGGAGATCGACCGCAGCGGCTCCATTCGTGACGTGTTCGAGAGCCGTGACGCACTGGAGTAACACCCTTGGCATGAAAACCGTATATCCTTTACCCAACAGGAATCAGGAGGACAGGCAAATGCCTGCCCTCCTTACTCCTGTTTTGCGTTATCGGATTCACTTTCCAAGATAAATACATGGGGAGCATCTTCCTGCAAATAGGCTTCTTCACACGCCTGCTGTGCGGCGATCAGAATATGGATCGCTTGTTCAGCTGCCCGCATCATGGTCAAATACATCTCTTTATAATCAGCCAAAATAATCACCCTTTTCTATTCTACCATATTGTGGCTATATCCACAATATGGTTTTTCTGCTTTTCTTTCTATAATGATTTGAGAAGAAAGGTGGTGACCGTGATGTTTGATTACAGCCCCCTGTGGGAAACTATGCAGCGCCGTGGCGTCTCCCAGTACCAGCTGCTGAAGAGCGGCGTGGATAACAAGACGCTGGACGCTTTGAAAAAGGGCCGCAACATCACCATGGTCACGCTGGAAAAGCTCTGCCGCATTATCGGCTGCACCCCCGATGACGTCATCCGCTTCTCCGATGAGCCCCGCTGACGGAGTTACCTTCTGACTTCAAAAGGAGGACAGGCAAACGCCTGTCCTCCTTTTCCGTGTATCTGCAAGAGTTTTCCCCGCAGACCGCACCTGTTTTCTCCTGCGCCCCGCCCTTGACGGTAGGGCGTTTTTCCGCTAAAATAGGACATACTGGAGTAAAATACACATTTTCAGATAAACGAGGTAGCATTATGGCAAATGGATTCATCGATAAAGCCCGCATCACCGTTCGGGCCGGCAACGGCGGTAACGGAGCCGTGGCCTTCCACCGGGAGAAATACGTGGCCGCCGGCGGCCCTGACGGCGGCGACGGCGGCGACGGCGGCAGCATCATCGTGCAGGTGGATGACAATATGTCCACCCTTATGGACTTCCGCTACAAGCGCAAATATGTGGCGGCCCCCGGTGTAGACGGCCAGGGCGGCCGCAAGAGCGGCAAGGACGGCCAGAGCCTGACCATCCGAGTCCCCAGAGGCACGCTCATCCGGGATGCCGAGACCGGCGAGATCATCAAGGATATGTCCGACAGCGAGCCCTTCGTTCTTTGCAAGGGCGGCCGGGGCGGCTGGGGCAACCAGCACTTCGCCACCCCCACCCGGCAGGTACCCCGCTTCGCCAAGGCGGGCCTTCCCGGCGAGAGCCACGACGTGGTGCTGGAGCTGAAGCTGTTGGCGGACGTGGGTCTGGTGGGCTTTCCCAACGTGGGCAAGAGCACCCTTCTGAGCGTGGTCAGCAAGGCCCATCCCAAGATCGCCAACTACCATTTCACCACCCTCTATCCCAATCTGGGCGTGGTGTATGTGGATGAGGGCGTGTCCTTCGTTATGGCGGATATCCCCGGCATCATCGAGGGGGCCAGCGAGGGGGCCGGGCTGGGCCACGACTTCCTGCGGCACATCGACCGCTGCCGTCTGCTGGTGCATCTGGTGGATGTCTCCGGCAGCGAGGGCCGGGACCCCATAGCGGACTTTGACGCCATCAACGCCGAGCTGAAGCAGTACAGCCCGGAGCTGGCCCAGAGGCCCCAGATCGTGGTGGCCAACAAGACGGATCTGTTGGCGGACCCTGACCAGCTGGAGACCTTCCGCTCCCATGTGCAGGAGGCGGGCTATGAGTTCATGGCCATGTCCGCCGCCACCCATCAGGGGACCCGTGAGCTGGTGCAGGCCATCGCCCGCCGCTTGGCGGAGCTGCCGCCGGTGACTGTCTATGAGCCGGAGTATGTACCCCGCCCGCCGGAGGTGGATACCACCGCCCCGCTGGATATCCACCGGGATGACCACACCTGGCTGGTGGAGGGGCCGTGGCTCCAGCGGCTCATGGGCAACATCAATTTCTCCGACTATGAGAGCCGGATGTACTTCGATAAGGTTCTGCGCCAGTCGGGTCTGTTCGATCAGCTGGAGCAGATGGGGATCCAGGACGGGGATATCGTCTCCATGTACGATCTGGAATTTGAGTATCAGCGCTGAGAACTTGGACATTTTTTGGACGTCCACTCGCCTCATATCGGACCGGGACCTGACGTGCGAAAACATACCGTTTTTGTCCCATGGGACACGCCGCCGTCTCCCAAACCGGGACCTGTTCCACATAGAAAAATTTGTCCCGTCGGTGAGCCATTTTCCCACGGAGGATTTTTTTCTGCGGTGGAAGATCCTCCGTTGGGAGAAAAAATTTCGTGGAAGAGAAAAAACAGCATAAAAAACGAAAAGCAAACCCAAGGGAGGGAGGAGCAGCGCTCCTCCCTCCCTTGGGTTATCTGCAATGATTGGATGAACGCATCATCCATTTTCTTTCTCCTGATCCTTCTTTGCAAAAACAGGGTACAGTCTCTGAAAAAGGCGGCGGTCAAAAAGCCCATGTGCCATTGCGGAAGATGGGGACCACCTTGCCGCCGTCGCACACGGCATCGATGGAGAGGTCCGCCGAGCCGATCATGAAGTCCTCGTGGATCATGGAGTCGTTGACACCCAGCGCCCGGCACTCCTCCAGCGTCTTGTTCTGGAAGTCCCGGATGGTATCGGCAAAGCCCATGCCCAGCGCCAGATGGCAGCAGGCGTTTTCATCAAAGAGGGTGTTATAAAACAGCAGGCCCGTCCGGTTGATGGGGGAGTCAAAGGGAACCAGCGCACACTCGCCCAGATAGCAGCTGCCCTCGTCCATGGTGATGAGCTTGGTCAGCAGGTCGTTGTTGACCTCGGCGTGCCACTCCACCGCCTTACCCTCGTGGAAGCGGATCCAGAAACCGTCGATGAGCTGGCCCTGATAACTCAGGGGCTTGGTGGCGTAGACAATGCCCTCGGCCACGCCCTTCATGGGGGAGATGAAGCACTCCTCCGTGGGGATGTTGGGATTGAAGAAGACGCCCTGCAGGCTGGTCTCGCCGCCGCCGCAGAACTGCGCCTCCGGGATCATGCCCACGGTGAAGTCCGTGCCGTTGGCACTCTTGTAGCGCAACTCCCGGATGCCCAGACCGCTGAGGTACCGGCACCGGTCATGGAGGTCCTTGTTGTGGGCCTCCCATGCCGCCACGGGGTCCTCGTCCACCCGGCTGGTGGACAGGATGGCCTCCCACAGCTTCTCGATGGCCTGACTGGTCCGCAGCTCCGGGAACAGCTTCTTGGCCCATGCGGCGCCGGGGACGGCGGCGATGCACCACTGGTACTTATTCTCGATCTGATCCCGGTATTTCTTGATGACGGGGTACAGCCGCTGCTGGCTCTTGGCCATCTTCTCCTGATCGATGCCCTTCAGACCGTCGGGGTCCTCGCTGAGCGGGTAGATGCGGCAGGGGATGGTATCCACATAGTGCTGCCAGCGGGCTTCCTCGTAGTTATCAAGCTTGGAGAGGGTGGTCAGGGTCCGATAGCGGTAGTGGAGCTTTTGCAGGGGCTGATAGCTCCAGTCCACCACCACCTTCTTGGCCTTGCGCTTATAGCACTCCTCCACCAGCAGCTTCACAAACTCCGGCTGATCCAGATCGGCGGCGATGAATACCTCCTGACCCGGCTGCACATTGACGCCGGAGGCGGCGATCAGCTGGGCATATTTCCTCAAAACGGTCTTTTTCACGGCGATCCCCTCCTGTATTCTGATGGTTTGGTGCCATTATAGCACGCCTGACGGCAGATGGAAAGGGCTTTCTTGCAAGCGGAGACGGGATGTGGTAGGATAGGGGATAGAAGATGAATGGTAAGGGAGAGATGCCCCATGGAGATCGTTTACGCAGACCCACGCATCGTGGTGGCGGTGAAGCCTGCCGGGGTGCTGAGCACCGACGAGCCCGGCGGGATGCCCCAGCTGCTGCGGCAGGAGCTGGGGACCCCCTGCATCCGCACGGTACACCGGCTGGATGCCGCCGTCAGCGGGCTGATGGTCTACGCCCGGTCGGCCAAGGCGGCCTCCCTGTTGTCGGAGCAGCTCCGCAGCCGTACCTTCGGCAAGGAGTATCTGGCGGTGGTCCACGGCGTGCCGGAGGGGGGCGTGATGACGGACCTGCTGGGGCGGGATCCCGTCCGGCGGCGTACCTATGTGGCGGCGGAGCCGGGGAAGAACGTGCGCCCGGCGGAGCTGTCCTATGAGGTGCTGGGGAGCCGGGAGGGGCTGTCACTGGTGCGTATCCGGCTGCACACCGGGCGGACCCATCAAATTCGGGTGCAGTTTGCCTCCCGTGGGTTTCCGCTGGCGGGGGACCGGAAATACGGCGGGGGAGAGGAAGGGGAAAGCATCGCCCTGTGGTCGTGGCGGCTGGAGTTTACCCATCCGCAGACCGGGGCGGCCATGCGGTTTTCCAAACTGCCGCCCAAGGAGACCCCGTGGCTGGGCTTTCCCATGCCCCTGACAGGGAGATAGACGGAAAAAGAGACTGCCGAAGGGGTTCGGCAGTCTGAGACTGTCGGAAAACCCTCCGGGTTTTCCGACAGAAGGCTTGCAGTCTGCTGCGTGCATAATTTGTGCGCCTATGGCACACAAATTCCACACTTGCAGCCTGAGAAGTATTTTCTCTCACGCACATGTCGTGAGAGAAAATGATTTTACTTCTTTGCCGCCTGCGGGCGGCAAACTCTGCGAGGCTTTTTTGACACGCTGAGACTGCCGAACGGGGTTCGGCAGTCTCTTTTCATGCGGGAAATTACGGCTCCTCCCGGTGCTTTCTGCGGCTCAGGAGGAAGGCGATGCCGCCCACGGAGAGCGTGGCCATCAGCGGCCACAGGAGGGGAGCGTAGACGTCGCCGGTGGGGGGCGTGGGGTCCTCCAGCTCCTGGGCCTTGAACTGCCAGTCCAGACAGCCAATAGCGGATCGGAAATCGTTGCCCATGGTCAGGGGGACGTTCAGGGTCACGGTGAGCTCCAGATCGCCGCCGGGGGCGATGGTCCCCAGCTCCGTCCAATCCGTCAGCTGAGCCGTCTCATGGGCAGGGGCATCGAAAAGGGTGGAGGTGGGAGCCTGCACCGTCAGGGTCATCTGAGAGAGAAATTCCTCGGAACCGGACTCGGACCCCAGAGAGCGCAGGTACAGCCGCACCCGATGGCCGCTGTCGTTTCGCAGACGCAGGGTCTGGGTAAGCCGGTCGCCGGGCATGACGCCCTTAAAGTCTGGGAACAGGTCGGAGGGGGAGTAGTCGCTGCCGGGAAGGAACACGAAGCTCTGAGCGTCGCCGTCATAGGTGACGGAGCCGGTATCGGCGTAGGCGGCGCAGAGACAGGACAGGAGCATCAGCAGCGTCAACGCCAGAGAACAGATGTTTTTTCGTTTCATGCCGTTCCCTCCTTACTGATACCGGGCCACTCGGCCCGGCGTGATGGTGACGCCCCAAGCCTGCCCCGCAGCCTCCTCCGGGGCGCTCTGGATCGCCTCCGCCATGATCTCCAGCGCCTGCTTGCCGCCGTCGGCATCGTTGTAGCTGCCGGTGAGGGTCAGGCTGTCAATGAGCGGGGTTTCGGGCTGCTGACCGGGGGCCACGGGGTAGGTGCAGTAGTAATAGTCGCCATACTTTACCCAGCCGTCGCCGGGGGTGAAGGCGGGGATGGCTGCCGTGCCGCCGATGTGTTGGCCGTCGTCATTGACCCGGTAGGTCACCAGCTTCACCCGGAGGTAGGCGTCAATGTCACCGGTGTTGGTGACGTTGACGTTCTTCTTGGTCGTGCCGTCAAAGTCCTCCGTGACGGTGCAGGACACATGGGCGGGAGTGAACCGGTTGGGGACGGGGTCCGTATGGGTGATGAGATACGCCAGCGTGGCGCCGGTGAGGGCCAGCGCCAGCAGAACCAGCGTCAGAAGCAGCGCACCCGGCTTCCGGGGCGAAGGATATTTTCTGCGTGCCACAAACAGTTCCTCCTTTCTCAGTGTCGGATCCCGAAGATATTGGCGATAACATCACTGAAGCCGTTGAGCCAGCGGTCATTCTTCAGGGTGTTGGTGCAGGTGATGCTGCCGCTATTGTGGCCGGCGGTGAGGGTGCAGCCGTCCGGCTTATCGGGGTCGTAGGCGGCGTCATAGCGCCAGCTCCAGCCGGTGTCCTCCGCAATGGTGTATTTGCCCACCGGAAGCTCATAGAGGGAGACACTGCTGCTGCCCACCACCGTGACTTGGGTGTAGAGATCGCCGTTGCGGCAGACGTTGAACACATAGGGTTCGCCGTCAGCGCCGCCGGTCTTGGTGACGGTCAGGGTGCAGGTCCTGACGTGGAGCAGGAAGGCGGGGTCGCCGCTGGTGTGGCTCCAGGTCTCTCCGGCGCAGCTCGTGTGCAGGAAGGCGATATCGGCGGTGATGTTGGTGTCACCGATGGAGATGGTGGCCTTCACGGGGATGTCCTGCTTGGTGTTCACGATGTCCGTCAGAAGGGTGGTGTCGTAGCTGTAAGCAGAGTTCAGCTTGGGTTCGGCGCCGGTCATGGATACGGTGGCAGCGTCGGTGCCATTGTGGAACCAGCTGGTGGAGGTGCGGTAACCGGGCAGCGTGGCCCTATCGAAGGTGTCGCCGTAGTAGACGGTGCCGTCCTCGTAGGTGAGCGTCGGCTTAAAGACGTTGACCTTGCCGGTGGCGCTGCCGCTCTGTTTGGCGGCCGGTGTGCCGCTGGAATCCGCCTGCGGCTCCGTTTTGGGGGATACCGTGACGGAGACGGCGTAGGAGGTGTCCGCTCGCAGCTGGGCCAGGTCGGTGACGGGGCTGCCGTCCGGGCCTGTGATGGAGACGGTGATATCCACGTAGGCGGTCTGCCACGGCTCCAAGCCGTAGGGGCGATCGGAGTCGGTGGCCTTGGTCAGATCCAGAGAGATGCTGCCCACCTGCACGGTGGAGACGCTTTGCAGCTGGCTGGCAGTGAGACCGCCCAGCAGATAGACGTTATAGTCCTGCGCTGCAACGGTGACGGGCTGGATGGGGACGTTTACCGTGGGCTGGGGGAACTCCCGGACAGGGGTCTCGGAGTCTTTGTTTTCATAGACGCCGGCCCCGGCGTTGGTGGGGACATTGTTGCCGCCCAGAAAGCCGGGCTGAGGCTTGACGCTGAAGCGGATGACCAGCTTATGACCCCGGTAGCTGACGCTGCCGTGATTGGTGACGGTACCCACGTAGTTCTCGGAGAAGTCAAAGCCTGTGACGCTGACGCTATTGCCGTCTATCGCGGCAGTGGCGCCCATGGCGGTGTCGTTTTGGCGCCATGTGTAGGTGTCGCCGTCCTTACCGGTGCAGGCGTAGGTCTCCAGCGTGATATCAGAGGCGGTGCTTCCGGCCGGAAGGGTGAACTGGGGGGAGATGATATCCCGGACTACGGATCCCTCCGTCAGGGTGGAGGAGGAGCCGCCGGTCTCGATGTTGTCGGAAATCTGCTGGAAGATGCTGCTGAGGGAACCGGCGTCCGCCGCAGACAAGTAGTAGCTGGGGGTGCGGGGCGTGCCGTTGTTGGAGGACACCTGCTGCATGAACCAGTTGCAGGCGCTGTTCATGGACTTGCTGTTCTGATCGAGGTCGCCGCTTGGCTCGGTGCCGGCGCTGACGGCGTTGGCTCCGGCGAAGATGCCGATGGTGTAGACGGTGGCTCCGGTGGTCTTGATGGTGCCGGCATAGGTGATGGCGTTGTCGGCGACATCCTTCTCAAAGCCGTTGAAGCTGGTGGGGGCGCCGTCCGTAAAGACGATGACCACACGGCTGCGCTTTTCGTTAGGCTGCACGGGGTTGGCGGAGAGGATGCGCTGGGCCATGTCCAGACCCAGATCCGTCCGGGTGGCGCCGCTGGCGGCCAGAGCATCAATGGCGTTGGAGACCATAGTCTGACCGGCGGAGGTGTCCACTTTCTGAAGAACGTCCTTGAGGTTCTGGTCGGTGATGTTGTGATAGGCCACGCCCACGCTGCCGCTGTTGCTTCCGGCGATGGACAGCAGCTCCGTGTTGTCGCCGTAGCCGGACTTGCTGGCGAAGCCCACCACGGCGATGCGGTGGGAGATGTCGTCCTCGGTGCCGAGGGTGCCGTCAGCGCCCTTGGCCTTCTCCTCCACGGAATTTGCAAAGGTGGCGGCGGCATTTTTCAGGGCTTCCAGACGGGTGATGCCGCTATCTGTGGTGCTGCGGCTGTAAAGCGTGGCAGCCGTGAAGTTGGTGCTGTCGCCTGTGGAGGTGCCGATGGTCTGCACCGTGCCGTTGGCATCGGTATAGGTGTAGGTATAGACGGTCTGAGTGGTATCGATGGATGCGAGATAGAGATAGCCATCGTCTGTGCTGCTGATGGCAGGTGCTGCATCATCGCCTCGACTGGATGCGATCTGCGTGCCATCCGGGAGGGTATAGGTGTAGGTGCGGTTGTTTCCGTAACCGGAACGACTCACGGTGACCTTCTGGTATTCGCCATTGATCTTGGCGTAAAGGTCATCTTTGTTATCCCAGAGATTTGTGTACGTTGAGCCGGACCACCAATCATAATCCTCGTTATTTCTTCCGTTGGTGATGGGGGTGTATTGGATGCTGTCGTTCCGGGAGGTGACGGTAACGGCGACATAGCTGCCATCGGAGAGCTTATACCAGAGGTTATCCTGCTTCTCATAGAGATCGCTGTTCTGACGGGCATTGCCGGAGTAGGCCGTGTAGACCAGCTGCTCCATATCATCCCCCATAGAGCCGGACTGGTCCAGGACCAGAATGACGTCCGTGGGGACGTCGCTGGTGACGGTGCTGATGATCTTGCTGCCGGTGGCGTAGGCCTCCAGCGTGATGTCATAGGCACCGGTCTCCTCGTTATAAACGGAGGTCTTGTTGACTGCCATGCCGTTATTGCCGTTATCGCTGCCGGTGTTGGCATCACCGGCGGCACGGGCCGGGGAGCGCCGGGGGGCGGCACCGCTGACCGGGGGCAGGAAGGGGGCCACGTCGGTGAAATTCACGGTGGGGTAGTCGATGGAGGAGCTGACGGTGTCCGGGTCACCCTGATCGTCGGAGACGCCAAAGACCAGACCGGGCATCAGGGTCAGCAGCATGGTGACAGACAGCACCAGCGCCACAAGGGCTTTTCTCTTCATATGCCGCATTTTTTTCATGTGCCGCACCTCCTTAACCCTGCGTTGGCCAGCCCAGCGCCTCCAGAGCGGTGACGCCGTTGTTGGCAGTCTGGACAGCCTCGGCGGCCACATGGACTGTGGCGGTGGCGTTCTGATACTCGTTGCCCATACCGGCGTCAAAGGTGACGCAGGTGAACAGAGGGGCGGTGGTCTCGCCGGGGCGGATGGCCTTGTTGCAGTAGAGGTAGCCGTCGGCGGCCGGCGTCCAGTCGGTGGTGTTGAGGTCAGGCTTTACCAGCGAGGGATCCGGCGTGCCGTCGCCGGTGAGGCGGATGTCACCGGTGAGGCGGACACGGATCCATGCGTCGGCTTCGCCGGTGTTGCGGACCTCGGCAATTTTGGTGACGGTGGTGCCGGGCATGATGCCGGTAAGGTCCTCGAAGGGCTGGGTCTTATCCGCATCCGCCCACTCCTCCACAGCAATGGAGACATTGCCGGTGGTGATGACGTTGCGTGCCGTTCCGTCGGCGCTGAAATACGCCAGCGTTCCGGCTGCCAGCGTGGCCACGCAGATGGCCAGCACCGACAGTAATAACAGCTTTCGTTTCATGTGGTTGCTCCTTTCCTGTCTATGGTCAGCCTCCATAGGGAGGACAGAGAAGGTGGTTGACCGCAGCGGTCAAACCGGTGCAGCTGCCGGTAACAGCTGCACTGGTTTGGCCGGGCCTCCGGAGAGGCCGCAGCCGCCGGTGTTCCCGCTGGTAACAGGTTCACCGGGGTGGCAGGAGGGCCACAGGGGACTCCCCGCCCCCGACACGACCCGCTGGTAACAGGCGTGCCGGGATTAGCCGGGTCACAGGACCCGTGCCGCAAAAAAATAGGGAGGAGATAACGAAGTCAGGGAAGCCGATCTGCTTCCTGTTGGGGAAATTACTGCCAGTTGGTGGCGTCGCCGCCCCAAGGATCGTAGTTGGTGCCGAAGGCGGCGTTCATAGCCTCGGCAGCGCTGTCAAAGCCCTCGGCCTGACAGGCTACGGCGAACACGGGGCAGGAGACGCTGCTCCAATCCCAGCCCTCGTCCAGAGTGACTTCCTCGCCAAAGGCGTAGCACTTGCCATCCTTGCCGAAATCGACGGACTTGTCGAGATACACGCCCTGAACGAGCTGCTCGGTGGTGGCACCGGCCTCAACGGCCTGATAGTAGTCGGCGAAGTAGACATTGTATTTGATGCCGTCCATGGTGGTCTCGAAGTAGTTCCACTTGTTGCCATGCGTCCAGATCCACTCAACGCCCTCAGTGGAGGTGATATTGCCGTCAACGACCTTGTTGCCGAAGTTGAAGTGCAGGACGTTCATGCCGGCGTTGAAGGTCTCATAGCCGTCGTCCAGAGCGGCGGGGATGGCGAAGTAGGCACGGATATAGGCATTCTCGGAGCCGGTGTTCCGGACGGTGACCATCTTGTCCACGTAGTTCTTGGCGGTGGGCATACCCAGCTCATCCTTCTCGCCCTGTGCAGAGCCGACGATGGGGGACAGCTTCTTGTTCTGCGTGAAGGGCTGAAGGCCATTCTCGCCACGCTCCTGCTCGATCAGGTCGATCTTGACGTTGCCCACGGCAAAGGTGTTGGTTTCGTTGTCGGTGTCGGTGAAGTAGGCCAGAGAGGCACCGACGATGGAGATGGCGGCCAGCGCCACGCACAGGAACAGAGCAGTGATCTTCTTTTTCATGTAATTGCGCTCCTTTTTGTTTGTTTTTTGGGTATCAGAATGTGCAAGGGATCACTTGGTTACTTGCTGACCTCGGCCCAAGCGGCATCAGCCGTGGCGAAGTGATCCTTCTGGATGGCGTAGGCCTGAAAGGTCAGGGTGGGGGCATCCGTCTTGGCGGTTTCGAGCATAGTCCTGGTAACATCGCTCTTCACGGTGACGGCATCGCCTGCCAGCACGGAGAAGGTCTGGTCGGCGGCGGAGGCGGGAACTTCACGATAGTAGACACCAGCTTCCAGCTCCGTCCAGCCCTCAGCAATGGCATAGGTGATGAAGTCCTTCAGGTTAGTAGACTCCGTGACCTGCACGAAGAGCCAGCAGGCTTCGGAATTGGCCTTGACGGTGACGGTGGGGTCCTTGGCGATGGTGTTGCCGGGAACCATCTTGTAGTCTGCGGTGGTCTCGGTGAGGCCGATGTTGATATCGCCCACGGTGAAGGTGTTCTTCACCTCGGCGGTCTGATCGGTCAGCCAAGCCAGCGTGCCGCCGACGACACCGGCCACCAACAGGGTCAGAGCCAGAACCAGCGCCAGAGTTTTCTTTTTCATACTTGCTTCTTCCTTTCTTGCAAACTATAAGTTATTTCCACGGCGTGGGGCGCAGCCCATGTGCCGTCGAAACCGGGGGAAAAATCAGCCATGGAAGGCGGCCCAAGCGGCGCCCGCATTGGCGAAGCCGTCGGCCTGAATGGCCTCGGCCACCACGGTGATCTGGAAATTCTCCAGAGCGGCCAGCTGGTCGCTGGTGACCCACTCGGGCAGGGTCACTTTGTCAAACAGGACAGGCAGGACCACATCACCGTCGGGGGCGGCAACGGTCTCGTTGTAATAGAAATAGTAGGTCAGAGTGTCAGTGGGCTTGTCGTAGACGAAGTACTTGGCATTGGCCAGCATTTCCTCGGTGTCCATCATGTTATCGGGGATGATGCCGTCCCACTTGGCGGCGTTGGCTTCCACGAAGTTCACCATGCGGATCAGGGGATAGGCGTTCTCCACACCGGTGGGGCCGTCCTCGGCAAACTCGGGGTCAGTACACAGGGCGATGATAGCCTTGGCGTTGTTGAAGGTGACCTTCATGCGGACGTAGCTCAGGTCGCTGCCCTCCTCAACGGTGACGGTGGGGTCCTTGGTGTAGGTGTGGCCGGGGAGCAGATGGTACTCGTTGGCCTTCACACGGTCAGCGCCCTCCACAGGCGTGCCGTCGGTGGTCACCTTGGCCTCGTCCAGCGTGATCTTCACGTTGCCGACGGTGAAGGTGTTGTTGACCGTGTCTGTGCCGGTGAGGTAGGCCAGCGTGCCGAACACACCGGCGGCTACCAGCAGCAGGGCGCAGCACAGGGTCAACAGGGGTTTGATGCGGTTCCTTGCTTTCATGGTTTTTCCTCCTGCATAAAATGATAACAAATGATATGGTGAGCCTTGCGGCAGGACCGACGGATCTATGCCTTTTGACTGTCCTGACGGATGCGCTTGCCCTGCTCCTTGCCGGAGCCGCCGGAGAGCAGGTCCGGCAGGAAGGTCAGCAGCAGCAGGACGGCCCCGGCGGAGATGGCCACGTACAGGCCGGGGGGATGCTGGATGTAATTGGCTGCGTAGCCCAGCTTGGGAATGGTAAACACCGGGGTGCCGATGACGTTTTTATAATGGACGAGGCTGCCGTCCTCGGCGTCGTTGGCGTCGCCCTTGGTGCGGAAGCGCAGAGTGGAGGGATCGTCCTCGTCGGGGACCACCTCCACCACCCGGTGGGTGGCCACGGTGTTCTCATCCAGCATGAAGGTGATGACCTGCCCCGGCTGGATGGTGGCGGGGTCTACTTTTTTCACGTAGATGAGGGAGCCCACATGGTAAGTGGGTTCCATGGATCCAGACAGAACGGTGAAGGTGCGGATGCCGGCCAGCCGGACGCCGACCAGCGCCACGGCCAGAAGTACTACCAGCGCCACCAGAATGGTGCTGATGATCTGTAAGAGCTTTTTTGCGGTCATAGGGGGTTCCTCCCGGAGATAGCTTGGAGCACTTGGTGGGTGCAGGACTATTAAAGCATCTTTTGCTTGTGAAGAACGTCGAAACAGAGTAACTGTCCTGAAATTTCCAGTCATATTGCGTGGGGAATGTCAAACAATGACGGTGATGGGGCAGAGAGGATAAGTGGACAGGTGGAGACATATATGTCTGTACACATTATAAACGACATATATGTCCAAAGTCAAGACGAACGTGCCATTATGCGTGTAAAATTCCCGACATGATTCGACAAAAATCGCCGATGGAGCATAGTAAGGAACCATAGGGAGGTCGCGCATGAAGCAATATCCAAACATTGATGCCATTATCGAGGACAGCGACACCAAGGTGCAGGATCTGGCGAAGGTCATCGGCGTCAGCACCAAGCAGATCCGGCGCTGGCGGGACGGCACCAGCGAAATGGGTATTGAGAAGCTGGAGAAGCTGTGCCGGTATTATCACGTCAGCGCCGACTACATTCTGGGGCTGCCCAGAGATCTGGACTGGCCCAGGGGCTGACGAGGATCCGGGACAGCTCTCCATCCTGTGAGGATGGGGGGTTCTCCCGCAGCCTTGGCGAGTAGGTGAGGCGTCAAAAAACAGGACAGGGTCCGGTTCCCAAGGGAACCGGACCCTGTCCTGTTTATAAAAGAGGGAAGAGAGAAGAGGTCAGGCTTTTTTCTGCTTCCGCAGGACCACCACGACCATGGCAGCGGCTGCACCCAGCACCGCCACGGTACCCAGTGTGATATACAGGCCGGCGTGGCTGCCGGAGGTCTGGTGGGTATCCGCCGTGTCGGCGGAGGTGTCAGGAGTGGTGACGGCGGCCGTACCGGTGCCGCCTGCGGTGGCGGTAGCCAGCTCCGTGCCGCCGGAGGTGAGGGTGTAGGTCTCGCCGGAGGTCATGGCCGCCGAGGAGAAGAACACGAACCGGGCGTCGTACACGGCTTCGCCGGTGTAGACGGCGGTACCGTCGGAGGACCGGATGGTGAAGGTGCTGCCCTTGGAAATGCTGATGCTGCTGCCGGACTGGCCATCCATCTGACCGGGCATCTGGCCGCCGGGTTGGCGGGAGTCTTGGTCGGGTGTCTGGCCGTCAGGGAACTCCGGAGGCGTGGTGCCGCCGCTGCCGCCGGGAGGCGTAGGCTGGCTGCCGTCGCTGCCGCTGGGAGGCGTGGGGCGGGAGTCACTGCTGCTGTCGGAGCCGCTGGGCAGCTGGGGAGGCGTGGTGCCGTCGGAGGAGCCGTCGGGCTTTTCCGGGGGTGTGGTGCCGTCGGAGGAGCCGCCGGGCTGACCGCCTATGCTGCCGGGCCGGCCGCCGCCCATGCCGCCCATGCCGGTGGAGCCGAACATGACGTAGGGCTGGGAGTCGCCGGAGAGGGTGATGCCCATGCCGGCGCTGCCGCCGGCGGCCAGCACGGTGCCGCCTGTGATGGAGAGGGTGCCGTCGGCGTCCAGCGGCTGGTTATCGGTGGTGCTGTTGGTCCAGACCACCACAGTGCCGCCGGAGATGGAGAGGGTGCCGTTGGAGTCGATGCCGTCGCCGGAGGTGGTGTCCATCACCAGCGTACCGCCGGAGATGGAGAGGGTGAAGGCGTAGCCGGTGAGGTCGGAGTTGGCGGCATTGAGGCAGTCGTCACCGGCGTGGATGGTGATATTGCCGCCGGCGATGCTGAGGTCTGCCGCCTCCAGTCCCTCGTTGCAGCTGTTGACGGTGATGGTGGGGCCGTCGGTGCCGGCGGCGCCTATGGTAAGGTAGTAGTCGCTGTGGACGGCGTCATCCCCGGCGTCAATGGTCAGGTCACCGCTGAGAATGGTCAGGGACGCCTCGGCGTTGATGGCGTCGTTGACGGGGGCGCTGATGGTGAGGGTCAGGTCACGGATCACCAGCCACGCCTCCCCCTCCTCATCGGTGGTGGCGCCGGACTTGATGCCGCTTTTGCCGTTGGCGTTCACCGTCAGGCTGCCGCTGCCGCACAGGGTCACCTGAGAGCCGTCCTTGCACTTGATGACGGCGTTTTCGGCGTCGGTGTTATCGGGATAGCTGTCGTCGTTGTTGGTCTCGGTGTCGCTGAGGATATTGGCGGTGCCGTCCTGAGCCACGATGGTGACGCCGGAGGACTTATTGCAGGCGATGGCGGCGGTGCCGTCGGCGGTGAGGGTCAGGCCGCTGAGCACCAGCGTGACGCCGGTGACGCCCTTCTTCACGGTGATGGAGCCGCTTTGGCAGTTGCCGGATACGATATAGGTACCGGCGGCTTCAATGGTCAGGGCCGTGCCGTCGATGTTGTAGCCGGTGTAGTCGCCGTCCTTGGCGGTGATGACGATGTCGGTGAAGGTGAAGGCGGTGGCCCCGTCGGTATCATATGCGGTACTCTCCGCCGCCCACACACGGGCAGGCAGCAGGGCCAGCAGCATCAGCGCCGCCATGGCGGCCGCCAACCAACGGGAGAGAGAATTTGCTTTGGTCATACAGATCATCCTTTCTTCAAAAGCGTTCCCGCCGGTTCCCCCGGCGGATGAGCAGAGTATAGCCGCCGTGGCTAAAGCCCGGCTAAAGGGAAAGAGGAAATTTTCTTTAGGTAGGCTTTAGCGTCCCGCGCTATCATAGGGCCATCCAACAAAAAGGAGGTGCCGGTATGGGGATCCAATATAGCTTCCGGCGGTACGAGAAGAAGTATTTCCTGTCGCCCCGCCAGCAGGAGCAGCTGCTGCAGCGCATCGCCCCCTACATGAAAGAGGACGCCTTCGGCAGCTATACCATATGCAACATCTATTATGACACGCCGGACTGGCGGCTGATCCGGGCCTCGCTGGAAAAGCCCGCCTATAAAGAGAAACTCCGGGTTCGCAGCTACGGTGTTCCCGCGGAGACGGATCGGGTGTTCGTGGAACTGAAGAAGAAGTTCGATGGCGTGGTGTATAAGCGCCGCATCACCACGGAGGTGCCGCAGGTGGAGCCGCTGCTGTGCGGATCGACGGAGGCCAAGTGCCAGATCGGCCGGGAGATCCAGTGGTTCCAGCGGCAGAACCGCACCCGGCCCCGTGTGTTCATCGGCTATGACCGGCTGGCCTTTGCCGGGCAGGAGGATCCGCAGCTGCGGCTGACCTTCGACACGAATCTCCGCTGGCGGGACACGCAGCTGGATCTGTGCATGGGGGACTGGGGCGCACCCATCCTGCAGGGGGAGGATATCCTCATGGAGCTGAAGCTGCCGGAGGCGTGCCCCCTGTGGCTGACCCACGCACTGACGGAGGTGGGGGCTTTCCCCACGTCCTTCTCCAAATACGGGACCTGTTACAAAGAACATATTTTGAAAAAGGAGGCGCTTTTCAGTGCTTGATTCTATCCTCTCTTCGGGCTTGACCCTTCCGACCTTCCTCATTTGTACGGCGGCATCGCTGATTTTGGGCCTGCTGACGGCGCTGGTGTGTATGTACCGCCAGCGGTGCAGCCGGGGCTTTGCGGTGACGCTGGCCATCCTGCCGGCGATGGTGCAGATGGTGATCCTGCTGGTCAACGGCAACATCGGCGCCGGTGTGGCGGTGGCGGGAGCCTTCAGTCTGGTGCGGTTCCGCTCCGTTCCCGGCACGGCCCGTGAGATCGGGGCCATCTTCCTGGCCATGGCCATCGGCCTTGCCACAGGTATGGGCTATGTGGCGCTGGCGGCCATCTTCTTCGTCATCGTGGCGGCGGCGCTGCTGGCGCTGACGGCCATGAGCTTCGGGGATCGCAGTCCCCGTGAGCGGCTGCTGAAGATCACCATTCCGGAGGATCTGGACTACGACGGATTGTTTGACGACATCTTCCGGCAGTACACCTCCAGCCACACGCTGGAGCGGGTGAAAACCACCAATATGGGGACCCTCTATGAGCTGCAGTACCACATCACCCTGAAGGAGGCGCAGGTACCCAAGGCGTTTCTGGATGCCCTGCGGTGCCGCAACGGGAACCTGAACATTCTTTGCTCCCGTGAAATGCAGAAGGAGACACTTTGACGGCGGGGCGCAGATATTGTATAATCAGGCTGGGTGATCTATATGCGCTTATTGATCGCAGAGGACGAGCTGGATCTGGCGGAGGCCCTCACGGTATTTTTTGAAAAGAATCAGTTTTCCGTGGACACCGTTCACGACGGTTTTGCCGCCTATGACTACGCCTCCACGGGGGAATACGACGCTATTGTGCTGGACGTGATGATGCCTAAGATGGACGGCGTGCAGGTTTTGCAGCGGCTGCGGGAGGAGGGCGTGCGGACGCCGGTGATGATGCTGACGGCCAAGAGCGGCAAGGACGACCGCATCACCGGCTTCAACGCCGGGGCGGACGATTATCTGCCCAAGCCCTTTGAGCCGGATGAGCTCATCTGCCGGGTACGGGCCATGCTCCGGCGGGGCGGGACGTACCAGCCCACAGTGCTGGCCTTCGGGGATGTGACGCTGGATCCCGGTTCGGGGGTGCTGACCTGCTGCGGCCAGTCCGTGCGGCTCAGCGGACGGGAGTTTCAGGTGATGGAGCTGTTCCTGCGCTCGCCGCAGGTGGTGCTGTCGGCGGATCGCATCATGGAGCGGGTCTGGGGCTGGGACAGTGAGGCAGAGATCAACGTGGTGTGGGTCCACATCTCCAACCTGCGGAAGAAGCTGCGCTCCATCGGCTCCCATGTGACCATCCGGGCCAGCCGGGGGCTGGGGTATCTGCTGGAGGTAGAGGTATGATCCGGCGGCTGCGGGGCGAATTCATCCGCATCGCCATGCTGGCGGTGACGCTGGTGCTTCTGCTGCTGACGGTAAGCGTCAATGCGGTGAACTATATCTCCGTCAGCAGACAGCAGGACAGAACGCTGGAGATGATCGTCTCCCATCAGGGGACCATCCCGGCTATGCCCAAGGAGGCCAAGAGCGGCCCACGGCCGAACGGTCACTTCAGTCCGGAGACTCCCTATGACACCCGGTTTTTCGTCCTCCGCTATACCGACAGCGGGGACCTGACGCAGTCAGACCTGACCCACATCGCCTCCGTCACCGAGGCGGATACGGAGCCGTATTTGCAGGCGGCGCTCTCCCATGGGGAGGGGAGCGGCTGGCAGAGCGGCTATCGGTTCCGGGTGGTGCAGACCGGGGAGAACCGCTGGATGGCGGTGTTTCTGGACTGCCGGAAGGAGGTGCGCTCCCTGTACCGGCTGGCGGGGGTCAGCGTGGCGGCCATGGCGGTGTGCGTGGCGCTGGTGTATCTGATCGTGGTGCGGCTGAGCCGACGGGCCATGGAGCCGGTGGTGCAGTCCGTCCAGCGGCAGAAGCAGTTCATCACCGATGCCGGGCATGAGCTCAAGACCCCCATCACCGTCATTGCCACCAGCCTGCGGCTGCTGGAGATGGAGGTGGGGCAGCAGAAGTGGCTGGAGAAGGCACAGAACCAGACGGAACGGCTGAAGGAACTGGTAAATTCGCTGGTGACGCTCTCCCGCATGGACGAGGAGGAGTCGCCGCTGAAGCTGTCGGACTTCGCCGTCAGCGAGGCGGTGGAGGAGACGGCGGAGTCCTTCCGGGATTTTGCCCGGTCTCAGGGCCATCCGCTGGAGCTTGCTATCGTGCCGGGGCTTACCTACTGCGGCGACGAGTACGCCGTGCGGCAGCTGGTGTCTATCCTGCTGGATAACGCCGTGAAGTATGCCCTGCCGGAGACACCCATCCGGTTTGTGCTGGAGAAGGGAAAACGGGGCGTCGTCCTGCGGTGCAGCAATGCCTGTACACCGCTGGCCGAGGGGGAGACAGAGAAGCTCTTTGACCGGTTCTATCGGTCGGATCAGGCCCGCTCCGCCGACGGCAGCTTCGGTGTGGGGCTCTCCATCGCCCGGAGCATTGCCGAGGGACACCACGGCTTCATCCGGACCCAATGCCCTCAGCCGGGGGAGATCGTGTTCACGGCGCAGCTGCGGTAATGACAGCGAAGTTCCCAGAAAAATAAGGGCCTTGCGGCGAGGAGCAAGGCCCTTTTGTCGTGCCGGGGAGTGGGATGCAGAAAATTCCAGAAAAAATGACAGTTTTTGACAAAGAGGGACTTGCATTGTGTCCATATAAGTGGTAATATGCCTGCGTAAAAGTGTGCGCCGGGACGCCCATGGGCGTCTATCGTTTCTCTGAAACGATAGGGAGGGGTCAAAGGGAGCGTCATTCTGAGGAGGGGCGCAGCCCCGACGTGGCAATCCGTATTCCCCGCATCCCCCACAAAGCCCAACGGCCAAGACCCGCACACGCAAAAAAATAGGAGGAAGATACTATGACAAACCGCAAGAGTACCAAACGGGCCTTGC
>OJSC01000513.1_pt1 | contig 49568 bp, 40 predicted proteins | sample 1599361 | NCBI WGS metagenome assembly OJSC01 (sample SAMN04168656, study PRJEB22393) | human gut metagenome | biome: human gut microbiome; feature: stool | host: Homo sapiens | collected 2014-03-17 | reverse complement strand
ATTCGTACATAAAAGGGTAGAAACCGGTTTTATGCCCAAAGAGTATTTGGAGGAGTTATTTATTGGCAAGAAGAAAAAGATTGACAAGAATTAAAATATTTCGGGAAACCCAATTTTATCCATATTTTTGTTGCTATTTTGTTACTTGCTGCAAGAACTGTTTTATGTTATAGATTAATAATCAGACGAATACAAGCGCAAGTAAATAATATCTGGCAGAACTTCGTTAACTCGTATCAGATATGGAGAAAGGACCGCGGGAAATGAACCGGGCGGGCAGGACGGTCTATCCGATCCTGCTGATGGTCTGCGCCACCCATCTGCTCAATGACATGATGCAGTCCGTCATTCCGGCGGTCTATCCGCTCCTTAAGGAGAAATTTGGCTTCACGTTTGCCCAGATCGGCCTCATCACACTGGTTTTCCAACTAACCTCGTCGCTTCTGCAACCTGTCGCCGGGCGGCTGGCCGACCTCCATCCGCGGCCCTATTCGCTGGCCGCGGGGATGTGTTTCACGCTGTGCGGACTGCTTGCGCTCGCCGCCGCTCCCGGCTTCGCCCTGATTTTGGTGTCGGTCGGACTGATCGGCTGCGGTTCGTCGGTCTTCCATCCCGAATCCTCGCGCGTGGCCCAGCTCGCCTCGGGAGGTCGCAAAGGGCTGGCGCAGTCGATCTTTCAGGTCGGCGGCAATGCCGGAAGCGCCATGGGGCCCCTGCTGGCCGCGCTGATCGTGATTCCGTTCGGGCAGGCTTCGATCGGTTGGTTCGCACTGGCCGCGCTGCTGGCTATCTTCATCCTCGTAAAGATCGGGAACTGGTACAAACGGCAACTGGCTTTGGCAGCCCGCAGGCCCGCCGTTGCGGCGGATACCACGGGGCCCGGACTCTCGAAACGTAAAATTCGGAATGCGCTCATTATCCTGGGCGTACTGGTCTTCTCGAAATATTTCTACATCGCCTCGATGACCAACTATTTCACCTTTTTCCTGATGGACAAATTCTCGATGTCGGTGCAGGGAGCGCAGTATGCGCTTTTCGCTTTCCTTGCGGCTTCGGCGGCGGGGACCTTCATCGGCGGGCCGGTCGGCGACCGCATCGGACGTAAATACGTGATATGGGGCTCGATCCTCGGTGCGGCGCCCTTTACGCTGATGCTTCCCTATGCCGGCCTGACCGGTACCATCGTGCTGGCCGTCATCATCGGACTGGTCATCTCGTCGGCCTTCTCGGCAATTCTGGTCTATGCCACCGACCTGATGCCCGGCAAGGTCGGCATGATCGCCGGGGTCTTCTTCGGGCTGATGTTCGGACTGGGCGGCCTCGGCTCGGCCTTCTTCGGGTGGCTGGCCGACCGGACGAGCATCGAATTTATTTTCCGGGTCAGCACCCTGCTGCCCCTGCTGGGCATCATCACGGGCTTTTTACCCAACATAGAATTGAAAAGAGATGAAAAATAAGATATATCCCCGCGAGGGGGACCGGCAGACGGTCTATCTGAAAGAGGTCGTCAGCGACCCGAATATCGAGGTGGGGGAGTGGACGATCTACAACGATTTCGCGGCCGACCCCGTCGATTTCGAACGCAACAACGTGCTGTATCACTATCCGGTGAACGGCGACCGGCTGGTCATCGGGAAATTCTGCTCGCTGGCCTGCGGCGCGCGGTTCCTCTTCAACAGCGCCAACCATACGCTCAAATCGCTGTCCACCTATCCGTTCCCGATCTTCTGGGGCGAGGAGTGGGGCATCGACAAGTCGGAGGTGGCCTCGGCGTGGGACAACCGGGGCGACATCGTTGTCGGCAATGACGTGTGGATCGGTTACGAAGCGGTCGTGATGGCGGGCGTTACGATCGGTGACGGGGCGATCGTCGCCTCACGGGCCGTTGTGACGTGCGATGTGCCGCCCTATGCCATCGTCGGAGGCGTTCCGGCCAAGGTCATCAAATACCGCTTCGATCCGGCGACGGTCGAAAGCCTGCTTGCGATAAAATGGTGGGAGTGGCCTGCGGAGACGATCCGCCGGGCTTTGCCCCTGATCCGCGGCGGGAAGGCCGAAGAGCTGGCGCTATTTGCGGAAAATGAAATAGACGGCTAAAACCAGGCAGAGGAATCCCGCGAGGTGGTTCCAGCGCAGGGTGTCGGATTTCATAAAGACCAGCGCGAAGACGGTGAAGACCGAGAGCGATACGACCTCCTGAATCACCTTGAGTTCCCAGATCGAGAACGGACCTCCGAATTCGGCGCTGCCGATGCGGTTGGCGGGGACCTGGAAGCAGTATTCGAACAGCGCGATGCCCCAGCTCAACAGAACGATGGCCGTCAGCCCGAAGCGTTCGAGCCGCGATTTGAAGGCGATATGCCCGTACCATGCCAGCGTCATAAAGGCGTTGGAGACGACGAGCAGCAGAACGGTGGCGAGACCCCGAAACATAGGATACAGATTTTTAAACCGCGCAAAAGTAGCAAATTATTCGATATGATCTCCTCCCGGCAGCGAAAATACGCATTGGTGACCGGCGCTTCGTCGGGAATCGGCCGCGAATATGCCGCGCAGCTGGCGGCAAAAGGGTATGATTTGGTAATGGCGGGCAACCGCGACGAGGAGAATCGCGCCGCGGCCCGGGAAATTGCGGCGCGTTACGGCGTGCGCACGCTGCCGCTCTGCATGGACCTTTCGGAACCGGATGCCGCCGTGAAACTCCATGCCGAAACCTCGGCGCGCGGCATCGAAATCGGGGTGCTCGTCTGCAATGCGGGCGTCCTGCTGTTCGGTCCGCTGGCCGCAGCCCCGCCCGAACGCATCGGCCGCATCGTCACGCTCCATTGCACGACGCCCGCGCTGCTGTGCCGTCTCTACGGGGAGGAGATGCGGCGACGGGGCGAGGGGTATATCCTCGTGATGTCGTCAGCGACGGCGTGGATGCCTTATCCGACGATTGCGGCCTACGCCGCGACGAAAAGTTTCCTGCGCACCTTCGCCCGGTCGCTGAATTTCGAGTTCCGCAAATACGGCGTCCGCGTGACGGGTGTTTTCCCGGGAGCGGTCGATACGCCGCTGTACGATCTGGACGCCGCCTGCCGCCGCCGGCTGCTTCGCTGGGGCGTCATGTCTGCGCCGCAGGAGGTGGCGCAACATGGCCTCCGGGCCTTGTTCCGGGGCCGTAGCAGCTGCATTCCGGGTGTTTTCACGAAAATCTGCGTCTGTGTCTGCCGGCTGGTTCCGGCGTGGCTGATGCGGTGCGTGCTGCGTATTCCCGCCGTCGCCCGGCTGTTTTAGGCCAGCAGGGCGCCGATGTCGTCGATGTCGGCGAATGAGTCGATGATCCGGTCGGCCAGTGGTTCGCGCTCCAGCTCTTCGCGCGGCAGGGTGGTCGTGAGGGCCACGATCCGGCCTGCGCCGGCCCGCCTCGCCGCTTCGAATCCCGCCCGCGCATCCTCGAAGATCACGCAGTCGGCGGGCGAAACGCCCAGCGCCGCAGCCGCCGTGAGGTAGATCTCCGGGTCGGGTTTGCAGCGCGACACCATGTCGCCCGAGATCGCCGCATCGAAATAAGGCCGGATCGCACAGCTGTCGAGCACGAAATCTACGTTGGCCTTGCATCCCGACGAACCCACGGCGCACGGAATCCCCGCCGCACGGAGCCGTTCGAGCAACTCCTTCAGCCCTTCCACCGGGCGGATGTCCGGGGCGTATATTTCGCGGTAGATGGCTTCCTTCTCGTCGGCCAGCGCCGCGAGGCCCTTTTCGCGGATCACCTCCTCGGGCATCACCAGCCGCATGATGTCGTCGTTGCCCATGCCGAACCCGTTGGCGAGTTTCTCTCTCCAGTCGGTGACGCCGTAGCGGGCGCAAAAGATTTCGAAGGCCCGGATGTGTATCGGGGAGTTGGCGACCAGCGTGCCGTCCATGTCGAATATAGCTGCTTTCTTCATCGTCGGTTTCGTTTTCAGGGCCTAAAGATAGGCAAAATCCCCGACACGCACGGCTTGCGCCGGTCAGAATTTGAGATGCAGGCTTAAATTGACGGCGAAGTTCTGAATCTCCTGTCCGGGTTTGGGACTTCGGTGTGTGAGCCGCCAGATGCAGTCCACGCGGAAGAGCCTGAAGATGTTCTCCACGCCGAATCCGGCCTCGACATAGGGGTCCGACACCGAGGTCATGCCCGCGGGGAAGAGAAGGTCGGCCTGCGTTCCGGCCGTCGACCCGTTGTTTTCGCGCGAAAGCGTGCCCCATACGCCCTTGCAGACCAGCACCTCGCGCCATTTCAGCTTTTTGATCAGCGGCAGGCGGCCCAGCAGCACGCCGTTGAAGTGGTGCTCCCAGAACCACGACACCCATGCGTCGGAGGCGAACTCGTAGAAATTCATGCACGAGAAGGCGTAGGGATCGTAGAAATAGGTGCCGTTGCCCTCGTGGAGTTTGAGCAGCTGGTAGGGGACCTTGCCGAAGATGCGCCCGCCCTGCACCGTGATGTCCGAATACCCCACGGGCGGCAGTTCCGGACGGTAGCGGATGCCGCCTTCGAGGCGGTAGTATTCGTAGCTGCCGTGCAGCGCGTCGGGAATCCCCGCCGAGAATCCGAGCGTCAGGATAGGGTAGACCGAACCCATCGACTGCTTGTCGAAGGGCATGCGGTAGACCGTTTCGTTTTTCGAGAGCCGCAGGCCGACGTGCACCGCGGCGTCGGAAACCGAGTTGACGGGCACACCGTCGGGCCGCAGCATCGGCACGTAACGGTTGGCGAAGATGCGCTGCATGCGCGCGCCGGCGAAGGTGCTCACGCCGTGACACCACTCGTGTTCGTAGACCGCCTCGCCGCGGTTGACCATCGAGAGCCGCTGGTCGCCGCGCGAGAGTATCGACGAGAGGATGTTGCTCTCGGTCAGCGCGTTCTGCCCGGCGCCGAGCTGCATCACGTCGTGCCGTGCCGTGAGGGTCAGTTTGCGCGTGAGGTGGCGGTTGAAGGCCACCTCGACGCTGCCGCCGCCCTTCACCTCCTCGTCGCGCGTGCCGTAGGCCACGTAGCCCCCGACGCGCACCGTGCGGCTCACTTCGGTCGTCGTGCGCCCGCCCAGCTGCATGCGGAAGCCTTCCAGCTTGTTGAAGCTGGCCAGTTTGTAGTAGGGACCGATGCCGATGTATTTTGTATTCCAGTAGCCGACGATCACTGTGTTGATGAGGGTGTAGATGTTGCGGTACAGTGGCACGTGCTGCACCGAGTCGACCATTGCGTAGATGCCTTTCTCCTTTTCGCTCAAACTGTAAGGGCGCACCTGCTCCCAGAACTCCTCCCGGCGGTGCCCGGGTTCCTCGTCGCGCACCACGACGTTGTTGTCCATGCGCAGCACCTCGTCGGGGATCGGCTCGCCGATGCGCACGTCGCTGTAAGCCACCTCGCGCGTGCCGATGAACGAGGTGAGTTTCGACGAATCGGCCGTCGAGACGGAGAATTCCGCCGACACGCGGTCGCGGACGCGAAACCAGCGTCCCTTGTCCGCCGGACGGTTCTCGTTGTCGAGCATCAGGTGTCTGATCCAGTTGACGTTCACGCCCTTGGGCATGCGCGCCGAGGCCGACTGGAGGGCGTAGGACGCCGAGTCGATGTTGACCTCTCCGTCGAGCACCGGGGTGGTGAGGCGCTTGGGATGGAAGCGGATTTTGTAGATCTTGCGCCCCTCGGTCACCATGCTGTCCACCAGGAAATAGTTGTAGAACGCGCGTCCCCCGTCGGAGAGCGGGCTGGCGAAGCGCACGTTGAAGATGTCGATGAAGTTGTCGTAGAAATTCACGTCGCCGTGCATGCCTCCCGTGAACTGGGCCGCGGCGAAGTTGTCCTCGACGCCCGAGATGCGGCTGGCGCGGATCACCTCGCGCTTGAATGCCGGACGGCTGCTGCGGTAGAGGTCGGCCGTGGACTCGGAGATCATCGCCGGGAGATAGGCCTGGCCCGTGAGCGCCGAGGTGTCGACGTAATCGAAGACGAACCCGAAGTTGCGCTGGAGACGGCGGCTCCGGAACTGCGGCCTGATGTTCGTGAGGTCCAGCTCCATCTTGGTGTAGGTGCGGCAGCTGTACGTGTCGTACCGCTCGGGGTCGTTCAGCGGCTTGTTGCGGATCACGCCGTCGAGAATGGGGTAGGCGGGGTTTTCGCCGGGGGTGATGACCACCTGCCCGATGCCGAACTCCACGGCTTCGAGGGCGAAATCCACGTGGTTGAAGGTTCCGGGCGTCAGCGGCAGGGTCCGTGTGGCGTAACCGACCATCGAGGCCTGCACGCGGCTCACGGTGTCGCGGGTTTCGAGGGCGTAGATTCCCTGCTCGTCGGTGGTGATTCCCGTCGTGGTTCCGGGGAATACGACGCTGACGAATTGCAGGGGCTTTCCGTCCGCGGCGTCGGTCACCTGCCCGCGTACGCGCGTGGTCTGCGCCGAAGCGCCTGCGGCCCAGAGAAGTCCTGCCAGAAATATGAGTGTCCGTTGCACCATGATCGGGCAAATGTAGCAAAAATGCACACATTCGGGTAATTTAAACTACCTTTGCGGCAGATAAGAAGATAAAGGGAACAATATGGCACATCCCAAAGTCGAAAAGACGAATGCCGCGCGGCTGCTCGACCGCGCGAAGATCGCATACGAACTGGTTCCGTACCGGGTGGACGAAGAGCACCTCGCCGCGACGCACGTCGCCGAACAGCTGGGCGAGGATATAGCGACCGTTTTCAAGACCCTCGTTTTGAAGGGCGACCGCACGGGCTATTTCGTCTGCGTCGTGCCCGGCGACCACGAAGTGGACCTGAAAGCCGCGGCGAAGATCTCCGCCAACAAGAAGGCCGATCTGATTCCGATGAAGGAGCTGCTGCCCGTGACGGGCTACATCCGCGGGGGCTGTTCGCCGATCGGCATGAAAAAGGCCTTTCCGACCTACATCCACGCCACGGCCGCCGGCCTGCCTTTCATCTATGTCAGTGCGGGGGTGCGGGGTCTGCAACTCAAGGTCGCCCCTTCGGACCTGGCGGCCTGCGTCCGGGCGACGTTCGCCGAGATCAGCCGCAAAGGGTAGGTTTGATAAATACGGAGTTTTTCGTGGTTTTTTCTGAACGGAGTTATCGCATCTGCTTCCCGCCGCCACAAGCGGAGACTGATCCCGACTCGATGCCGCAGCCGTGAAACGCAGGGCGGCCTAAAAGCGCGAGCGGAGGGGGCGGTTTGTTTACAAACCCGCGAATAGTCGCCCGGAGCCAGCGTTAGGCCGCCCAAAGTAGGCGAAGGCATCTGTCGGAGAGTTTTTGGTACTTTTTGCGATCAAAAAGTACATAAGCACCGGATCGTGAAACGATCCGAAAATATGCGTCTACCGCCCGGTATACATTTCCTGATAGTACCGCTCGTATTCCCCCGAGGTGATGTCGTCCATCCACTCCTGGTTGGCGAGGTACCACCGCACGGTCTTCTCGATGCCCTCCTCGAATTGCAGCGAAGGTTCCCAGCCCAGCTCCTCCTTGAGTTTGCGCGAGTCGATGGCGTAGCGCAGGTCGTGCCCGGCCCGGTCGGTGACGTAGGTGATCAGCTTCTCCGAAGCCCCTTCGGGCCGTCCCAGCAGGCGGTCCACCGTCCGGATGATCACCCGGATCAGGTCGATGTTCCGCCACTCGTTGAAACCTCCGATGTTGTACGTCTCGCCGTCGCGTCCCCGGTGGAATATCGTGTCGATGGCCCGGGCGTGGTCCTCGACGTAGAGCCAGTCGCGGACGTTTTCGCCCCGGCCGTAGACCGGCAGCGGCTTTTCGTGGCGGATGTTGTTGATGAACAGCGGTATGAGCTTCTCGGGAAACTGATAAGGCCCGTAGTTGTTCGAACAGTTCGTCACCACGGCCGGGAATCCGTACGTGTCGTGGAACGCCCGTACGAAATGGTCCGACGAGGCTTTCGACGCCGAGTAGGGCGAGTGGGGGTCGTAGCGGGTCTGCTCGGTGAAGAGCGTCCCGTCGAACGGCAGCGCCCCGTAGACCTCGTCGGTCGAGATGTGGTGGAAGCGTCTGCCTTCCCATGTGCCGTTCCAATGCTCCCGTGCGGCCTGCAACAGCGTCAGCGTCCCCATCACGTTGGTCCGCGCGAAAGTGAACGGATCGCGGATCGAGCGGTCGACGTGGCTTTCGGCCGCGAGATGGATCACCCCGTCTATGTCGTACTCCGCGAAGAGGCTGCGCATGGCGTCGTAGTCGCAGATGTCGCCTTTGACGAACGTGTAGTTCGGACGGTTCTCGACGTCCCGCAGGTTCGCGAGGTTGCCGGCGTAGGTCAGGCGGTCGAGGTTTATGATCCGATAGTCGGGGTATTTCCCGACGAACAGCCGCACGACGTGCGAGCCGATGAATCCGGCGCCGCCGGTGATCAGGATATTGCGTTTCATCGCAGCATGTTTTTCAGACAGTAGAGCATCGACTCCCGCCAGTGGGGGATTTCCAGCCCGAACGTCTCTTTGATTTTGCTTTTGTCCAGCACCGAGTAGGCCGGGCGGGCGGCCTTGGTCGGGAATTCCGCCGTGCGGCAGGGGCGGATGCGGCATTTGTCGTGCCCGGCGGCGGCGATCTCCGCGGCGAAGTCGTACCACGACGCCACGCCCTCGTTCGAGAAGTGGTAGAGGCCCTCGTTCCCGGCGAAATAGCCGCCTTCGACGATCGAGAAGATCGTCATGGCCAGGTCCCCGGCGTAGGTCGGGGTCCCCGCCTGATCGAAGACCACGTTCAGACGCTCCTTTTCGGCCGTCAGCCGGAGCATCGTTTTCAGGAAGTTGTTCCCGTATTCGGAATAGAGCCACGCCGTGCGGAAGGTCAGGTATTTGCACCCCGACTCCGCGACGGCCCGCTCCCCGGCGAGTTTCGTGCGCCCGTAGACGCCCAGCGGTGCGGTCGGGGCGTCTTCCGTGTAGGGCAGGTGTGCCGTGCCGTCGAAGACATAGTCCGTCGAGACGTGGATCAGCGTCGCGCCGTTCGCCTCCGCGGCCCGGGCGAGGTTCTCCGCCGCCCCGCGGTTCAGCCGGTCGGCCGCCTCCTCGTCCTCCTCGGCGCGCTCCACGTTGGTGTAGGCCGCGCAGTTCACGATCACTTCGGCGCGGGTCTGCGCCACGGCCTGCCGGACGGCCCCGGCGTCGGTGACGTCGAGTTCCGCCACGTCGGTAAAGGTGTAGTTGTTGGGCGATACGGCGCTCAGCCGCTGCATTTCACGGCCCAGCTGGCCGTTGGCGCCCGTTACGAGTATGTTCATGGTCTGTCGTATTCGAAAAGTTCCGGTGCGTCGGCCAGCTTCGGGTGCCGGCGGTCTTTCTCCGAGAGGAGTATTTCGCCGGCCGGAAGCCGCCAGTCGATCGCGAGCGCGGGGTCGTCCCACGCGATGCCGCCCTCGCTGCCGGGGGCGTAGTAGTTGTCGCATTTGTATTGGAAGACGGCCTCGTCGCTCAACACGGCGAATCCGTGGGCGAATCCGCGGGGGATGAACAACTGCCGCTTGTTCTCTCCGTCGAGCAGCGCGGCGACGTGCCGTCCGAAGGTCGGCGATCCGCGGCGGATGTCCACCGCCACGTCGAGCACGCGGCCCCTGACCACGCTCACCAGCTTCGCCTGGGCGTATTCCCCCTTCTGGAAATGCAGTCCCCGGACCACTCCGTAGTGCGATTTCGACTCGTTGTCCTGCACGAACCGCACCGGCCCGACCAGTTCGTCGAACTGCCGCTGCGAGAAACGCTCCATAAAATAACCCCTTGCGTCCCCGAACACCTCCGGTTCGAGAAGCACCACGCCGGGGATCTCCGTTTTTATCGCTTTCATCGTTTCGATTCTTCGATTACCTTCAACAGATACCGTCCGTACTGGTTCTTGAGCATCTGCCCGGCCAGTGCGCGCATCTTCTCCTCCGTGATCCAGCCGTTGCGGTAGGCGATGCCTTCGAGGCAGGCGATTTTCAGCCCCTGCCGCTTCTCGATCACCTCCACGAAGATCGAGGCTTCGGCCAGCGAGTCGTGCGTGCCCGTGTCGAGCCATGCGAATCCCCGCTGGAGGGTCTGCACTTTCAACGCTCCGCCGGCGAGAAACGCCTGGTTCACCGAGGTGATCTCCAGTTCGCCGCGCGCCGAGGGACGGATGGATTTGGCCACCTCCACGACCTTGTTGGGGTAGAAGTACAGCCCCACCACGGCGTAGTTCGACTTCGGATGCGCAGGCTTCTCCTCGATCGAGAGGCAGTTGCCCGCGGCGTCGAACTCCGCGACGCCGTACCGCTCGGGGTCCTCGACCCGGTAGCCGAAGATCGTCGCCTTGCCCGCTTCCTCCGCGCTGCGCACGGCCTCCCGGAGCATGCCCGTGAAGCCCGCCCCGTGGAAGATATTGTCGCCCAGCACCAGACAGACCGAATCGCCGCCGATGAACTCCTCGCCGATCAGAAACGCCTGCGCCAGCCCGTCGGGCGAGGGCTGTTCGGCGTACTCGATGCTTACGCCGTAGTCCGAGCCGTCGCCCAGCAGCCGCCGGAATCCCGGGAGGTCGGCCGGCGTCGAGATCACGAGTATCTCGCGGATGCCGGCCAGCATCAACGCCGAAATCGGATAATAAATCATGGGCTTGTCATAAATGGGCAGCAGTTGCTTGCTCACACCTTTCGTGATGGGATACAGGCGCGTGCCCGAGCCTCCGGCTAATACGATACCTTTCATTTTCTTGCGTCGTTGACGTCGCCCGCGGGCCTTTTCTCCGGGTCTTCGGGCGGATAATTTCGATCGAAGGTACGGTTTTTTTGCGAAAATCCGATCTCCGTGCCTGTTTTTTTGCAAAGTATCGCTATCTTTACCGGGACTAATTCAAACCATAGACAGTATGATTCTCGACGATAAACTTCTGGACGAAGTGACCGCCCGGGCGAAGACGAGCGAACGCCTGCGGATGAATTTCAACCTTCACGACTCGCTCGACGCCAAGGCCCAGCGTCTGCTCAACGCCCTGGAGCCGGGCACGGTGCTGCCCGTGCACCGCCATCCCCACACGGATGAAACCTATGTCATCCTGCGCGGCCGCTTCGACGTGATTTTCTGCGACGAGCACGGCCGCCAGACGCAGCGTTTCGCGCTCGACCCGCTGAAAGGCGTCTACGGCATCCACGTCCCCAAAGGGCAGTGGCACACGCTGGAGGTTCTCGAAAGCGGCACGGTGCTGTTCGAGGTCAAGGACGGTCCCTATGCGCCGTTGGCGCCGGAGGACATGGTGCGATGACGCGGGCTGCCGAACGACTGTTCGCCCTCGTGCGGGCGACGCTGCGCAACCGTATGGACGACGCATCGCTGTTCGAGGGGACCGACGCGGCGCAGTGGCGTGAAATCTACGACCTCTCCTCGGTGCAGGGCGTGCTGGCCCAGGCGTGGGACGGGATGCAGCTCCTGCCCGAAGCGATGCGGCCGCCCAGGGCGCTGCGCCTGCAATGGGCCGTCAACGTCGAACGGATCGAAAAGGTCTACCGCCGGCAGGAGCGGGCCATCGCCCGCCTCGCGGCGTTCTACCGCGAGCATGCGATCCCGATGATGCTGCTCAAGGGCTACGGCTTGAGCCTTTTCTATCCCGTTCCGGAACACCGTCCCTGCGGGGACATCGACATCTGGCTTTTCGGGCGTCAGCCCGAGGCCGACAAGCTGGTCGCCCGGGAGTGGGGCGTTCCGGTCGACGTGCACAAGGAGCACCACACGACGTTCGACGTCGACGGCATCATGGTCGAGAACCATTACGACTTTGTCAATAAGGAGACGCACGCCTCCAACGCGCGTCTCGAACGGCTGTTCAAGCAGTATGCCGCGCAGCCCGGCGAGTCGGTCGCCGTTGCGGGCGTAGCCGTCTACCTGCCTTCGGAGCAGCTCAACGCCCTGTTCCTGCTGCGCCATGCCGCCGTGCATTTCGCGGCGATCAACATCGGCCTGCGGCATGTTCTGGACTGGTGCGTCTTCGTCGCGCACTGCCACGACCGGATCGACTGGCCGGCTCTGTACGCCGTGGCCCGGGAGACCCGGATGGTCGGGTTTCTGAACTGCCTCAACGCCCTCTGCGTCGACTGCCTGGGGCTGGAGGCCCCGTCGCTCCCGGATTTCGAACGCGACGCCGAACTCGAAAAGCGGGTGCTGGACGAAATCCTCTCCCCGGCGTTCTCCGGCGAGCAGCCCGAAGGGTTGCTGCGCGTGGTCCGGTTCAAGACCCGCCGCTGGTGGGCGAACCGCTGGAAACACCGGCTGGTCTTCGACGAGGGTCTTGCCGGCGCCTTCGTGCATTCGGCCTGGGCGCACCTGAAACGTCCGCAGTCGATCGCCGGGTAACCGTCTTGTCGGGGACCAATCCAGGATTTGGTTGTACCGGTGAATTTTGCCGTCGGCCTCCGGAACGCTGTGTTCGAAAGCCGTGTCCGTTTCCCAGCCTTGCATCTTGTCCTTTTCCGAAAGGAGTTTTACAATGCCGGAATCGTATCCTCCGGGAGCCGGAAATCCGCCCTGCAAATTTTTTAAAACGAGCGTATGGTATAACGAGGAGGTTGTGTTGCAGCCGGTTTGCCGATTGCCGGTGATGAGTCTGCGCCGGGTCAGCAACCGCCGGATTTGACCGAGTCCGTGATTTTGCCATTCGGAGACCGCTTTTTGTATCTCGTCGGAAGTGAATTTCCAATGGCACTTATGCGGGGCGGTGAAAGAGCATTGTTGATTCCGCATTTGTCGTTCCCAATAATTCCGGCTTTTGCCGTCACCCCATTTTTTGGTTGCCAGGCTCAAAGCCTGGTGCGAGTAGATTTTTGTATCACGGATTGATTTCGTTCGTTCCGATAGCATGTCCGATCGCCACAAATAAGCGTATTTCCGACAGTATTCCTCCGAATCCTGCTTCGTGTAATTGAATGAATAGAGGTTGGCTTTCAGTTTTTCGCCTTCGTCCAAATGCAGCGAAAACGCCTTTTGATTTCCAGGTCGGTCGAATGGTTGCAGTCCGATGGCTTTTAGCTTCGAGGTGAATAGGTTCTCCAATTTCTTCGGAGAGTAATCCGTATAGGAGAATACGTTTATCGCGTAAAGGTAACCGATGTATTCCCGTTCTTGGCTTTTGGCGGTATAACGGTCGTTTCGCGGGTCGTAATCGCACATGGCAAAAAACAGGGCTATGTCCGGATCGACCGTCAGGTCCAAAATGTCGGTTTGCAGCCCGTAGTGTTGCGCAAGACCGAGATAATCGATACTGAATTTTTGCTGCCTGAAGTACTGAACGGCGGGCAGTTCTTCGGCCATAAGTTGGAATTCGGCGCATTTGAGCCGCTGTTCGAAGATTTCACCGGGCGTTTTTCGCCTGCGATACAATGTAGGCGCACAGTCTTTGTAAAAAGCATTCTGGCCCCGAAAAAGAAAGGCGTAGTCAGAGGCTGTGGGCAGCAATATGTATGAATTGCCGGAGGCCTGAATGATTTCGAATTTATCCGTCGGCGGTGCGAACGGCCCGGTTTCGAATTCCGATGACCGGGCATGCAGATAACGGTGCATATCCTGCTTTAGCCGACCGATCGTGTCGTAATGCTGTTGAGGGGGTATCGAACACCAGGGTATTCGAATCAAGTCGTCGGAGATCATCGGACAATAATTGAATGCAAACGAAAAAAGGAAGGCCTCGACCTTCCTTTCTCTGGTGATCCCGCTGGGGCTCGAACCCAGGACCCCAACATTAAAAGTGTTGTGCTCTACCAGCTGAGCTACGGAATCTCCGTGTGCCAAAATGGGAATCGTTTCCGTTTTGGTGGTGCAAATGTACGGATTTATTTTTAAAATCCAATACCCGGCCTGCAAATTTTGCGCAAAAGTGTGTTTTTTGCCTTTCCGGCTGCCGGCTGCCGCCTGCAGGCGATAGGCGTCCGGGCATCTTCCGGCGGTTTCGGCCGGCCGGGATCGTGAAATTTGGCGCGCGGATTTTGTTTTGCCGAAATAAAAGGATATTTTTGTAGGCGTTAAGATGAAATCTAACTTTTAAAACCGAATAATTCTATGTGTAAAGCGCTGATAATCGGAGCCGGCGGCGTCGGAACGGTGGTGACGCAGAAAATCGCGGCCAATCCCGTCTTCACGGACGTGATGCTGGCCAGCCGTACCAAATCCAAATGCGACGCCGTTGCGGCCGCCATCGGCGGCAACCGCGTGAAGACCGCCGAGGTCGACGCCGACAGCGTGCCGCAGCTGTGCGAACTGTTCCGCGCGTTCAAACCCGACATCGTGGTCAACGTGGCGCTTCCGTACCAGGATCTCACGATCATGGACGCCTGCCTCGAATGCGGCTGCAACTACCTCGATACGGCCAACTACGAGCCGAAGGACGAGGCGCATTTCGAATACTCGTGGCAGTGGGCCTATCAGGACCGCTTCAAGGCCGCGGGACTCACGGCGATCCTCGGCTGCGGTTTCGACCCGGGCGTGACGGCCATCTTCACGGCCTATGCCGCCAAGCACCATTTCGACGAAATCCACTACCTCGACATCGTCGACTGCAACGCCGGCAACCACGGCATGGCTTTCGCCACGAACTTCAACCCCGAGATCAACATCCGCGAGGTGACCCAGAAAGGGCGTTATTACGAGAACGGAGAGTGGGTGGTGACCGAGCCGCACGAGATCCACAAGCCGCTCAATTATCCGGGCATCGGCGAGCGCGAGTCGTACGTCATCTACCACGAGGAGTTGGAGTCGCTCGTGAAGAACTATCCCACGATCCGGCGTGCGCGCTTCTGGATGACCTTCGGCCAGGAGTACCTGACGCACCTGCGCGTGATCCAGAACATCGGCATGGCGCGTATCGACCCGATCATCTACAACGGCGTCGAGATCGTCCCGATCCAGTTCCTCAAGGCGGTTCTTCCCGATCCCAAGTCGCTGGGCGCCAACTATCACGGCCAGACCTCGATCGGCTGCCGCATCAAGGGCCTGAAGGACGGCAAGGAGCGCACCTACTATATTTATAACAACTGCGACCACGAACAAGCCTTCAAGGAGACCGGCACGCAGGCCGTGTCGTTCACCACGGGCGTTCCGGCGGCTTTGGGCGCTTCGATGTGGGCCAAGGGCCTCTGGCGCGGCGCCGGCGTGTTCAACGTCGAGGAGTTCGATCCCGATCCGTTCCTCGCCGAGCTGGGCGAGCAGGGCCTGCCGTGGCACGAGCTGTTCGATGTGAATCTCGAAGTGTAGGTTTTTGAAGATTGCGGCGCAGATGCCGCACATCCCTCAAAATCCCCGGATGGATAGTGCCGAAGTACGTCCCATCCGGGGATTTTTCACGATGCACGACAGATGCACCGCACCGATCGAAAACCGCAGCGGGATTTTCCGCTCCTCCAAAATCAAAACTGTCGTATCGTTTTCCGCAGAACCGCTTTTCCCGAAATGCCCCTGCCGGCGACCGGCTCCGATGCTTATTTCCGGACCGGGTTTCGCAAGCGATAAGTATAAATGCGTATTTTCCCGAAAACCAAGCCTGCGCAGCGTGGTTTTCAGGAGGTTTTTGCTACTTTTGCAACTGTTTTGGACGTTTTCGTTGAGCGAGGGCAGAGCCGGGCTTGCCCGGATTATGCCGAGCGGAGAAAACGAAGGATGAAATCCAACTAAAAACAATTCGATGATTGACTTTCTGAAACTGCCTTCACCGTGCTACGTCCTCGACGAGGAGCTGCTGGACCGGAACCTGGCGACTGTCGACCGTGTGCGCCGGGAATCGGGCGCCGAAATTATCGTCGCCCTGAAGGCCTGCGCCATGTGGAGCATTTTTCCCGAGCTGGCGAAGCATTCCGACGGTGCGACTGCAAGTTCCGCTGCCGAGGCGCGTCTCGTTTTCGAGGAGTTCGGGCGTCCCGCCCACACCTACGCCCCGGTCTACACGGACTCCAATATCGACGAAATCCTCAATTGCAGCGATCATATCACGTTCAATTCGCTGTCGCAGTTCCGCCGCTTCGGCCAGAAAGCCCTGATCAACGGCATTTCCTGCGGCCTGCGGATCAACCCGCAGTATTCGCCCGTTGAGACGGACCTCTACAACCCCTGCGTCCCCGGCTCGCGGCTGGGCGTCACGGCCGAACAGCTGGCGGCGCACGGCGGACTTCCGGCGGGTGTCGAGGGGCTGCATTTCCACGTCCTCTGCGAATCGCGCCCGGAGCATCTGCAAAAGGCGCTGGAGGCCGTCGAGACGCATTTTGGAGCGTATCTCGACCGGATCAAATGGCTCAACATGGGCGGCGGCCACCTGATGACGGCCTCGTGGTATGACTGCGACCGCCTGATCGCCCTGCTGAAGGCGTTCAGGTTCCGCCATCCGAACCTGCGGCTGATCCTCGAACCCGGCAGTGCCTTCACGTGGCGCACGGGCTTTCTGGTTTCGACCGTCGAGGACATCGTGGAGAACGGCGGGGTGACGACGGCGATGCTTGACGTGTCGTTCGCCTGCCACATGCCCGACTGCCTCGAAATGCCCTACAAACCCGCCGTCATCGGAGCGCATGAACCCGCCGACGGCGAAAAGCGCTGGCGCATGGGCGGCACGAGCTGCCTTGCGGGCGACTACTGCGGCGACTGGGCTTTCGACCGCGAGCTGAAGGTGGGGGAGCGCGTCGTCTTCGAGGACATGATCCACTACACGATGGTCAAGACCACGATGTTCAACGGCGTACACCATCCGTCCATCGTCATCGCGCGCCGCGACGGCCGCACCGACGTCATCCGCGAATTCGGCTACGAGGACTTCCGGAACCGCATGTCATAGACAATATTGAATTCAGATATACGAAACCTCTTCATGGAAAATTTCACACCTACCCCCTACACGTTGGAATGCGTCGCCACGGGCCGCGAATTCGAAGACGCCGGCTGGATGCTTGCTGACCCGCAGTGCAAGGAGCCTTCGCTCGTGCGCACCAAATACGCCCGCAAACAGATCGACGTGAAACCCGCCGACTGGGGCCTGTACCGTTTCTCGGACTGGATGCCTGTGCGGCGTATCCTCAAAGGTTCGTCGGCTCCCGTGACCTATAAGAGCAAGGGCCTCGCCGCGCACCTCGGGCTGGAAAACCTCTGGATCACCTTCAACGGCTGGTATCCGGCCATCGGGGCCACGATGTCGACCTGCTCGTTCAAGGAGACCGAGGCCTATTCGGTCTGCGGCCGCGCCGCTGCCGACGAACGGCGCGTGCTGGTGGTGGCTTCGGCCGGAAACACCGCCCGGGCCTTCGCCAAGGTCTGCTCGGACAATAACATCAGGCTGCTGCTCTCGGTTCCCTACGACAATATCGGCGCGCTGTGGTTCGACCAGCCGCTGAACCCCTGCGTGAAACTCATTTCGTGCGAGAAGGGCGGCGACTATTTCGACGCCATCCATTTGAGCGACATTGCGCTGAAAAGCCCCGGCTTCTACGCCGAGGGCGGCGCCAAGAACGTCGCGCGCCGCGACGGCATGGCCTGCACGGTCCTTTCGGCCGTGACGACCATCGGCCGCATTCCCGATTACTATTTCCAGGCCGTGGGCAGCGGTACGGGCGCCATTGCCGCCTGGGAGGCCAACATGCGTCTGGTGGAGGACGGCCGCTTCGGGCGGAATACGATGAAGCTGATGGTGGCGCAGAACGCCCCGTTCGTTCCGATGTACGACGCCTGGCAGGCGGCATCGCGCAAGCTGCTGCCTTACGACGACGACAAGGCGCGCCGCGACGCGGAGATCATCGACGCCAAGGTGCTTTCGAACCGCCGTCCGCCTTACAGCGTCACGGGCGGTCTTTTCGATGCGCTGAAAGCCACCGGCGGCGAGGTTTTCGTGGCCACGAACGCCATGGCGCGCAAGGCCCGCAAGCTGTTCCACGAACTCGAAGGCGTCGACATCTATTCGGCGGCGGGCGTTGCGCTGGCGTCGCTCGTCAATGCCGTGAACGCGGGTAAAATCGAGAAGGACGCCACCGTCATGCTCAATGTCACGGGCGGCGGCGAGGAGCACTTCAAGGAGGGTAAGGAGCTGTGGTATCTCAAGCCGAGCCACGTCTTCCCGCTCGAACCCGACGAGGCGGATGTGGTGGAGAAAGTCGAAGCGCTGTTCAACTGAATGACAGCGGGTTGACTGATTGCTTCTGTGCGATTTACACAAACGGGCCTGTATAGCCCGTTTTTTTTGTTACCTTTGCGCGTCCGAACCGGGGATCAGCAGCCGGACCCGGTTGGGACGTTTTTTCACTTTTAACCCAAATTTCAAACAAATGGAAAACATCCAAACAAAGCAGTACCCCTGCTTCAAGCGTTGGAGTCGCAAAAACTGGTCGGTTTTTGCCAGCCTCCACCGTTATGTGACTATCGGGGTCCTCTCTGTCGGGATGTCGATCCTGCTGCTTGCGACGCAAGGTGCGTCCGCGCAGACTGCCGACACGACCGCTGTCCTCAAGACATTGCGGATACGGGAAGTCGGCGTCACCGGGAGTCAGACGGCTCCCGCGCGTAACGCCCAGTCGCACACCCCGCTTTTCGACCGGAAAGCCCAGGCCCCGGCGCCTGTCCAGACTCTGGAAGCCGCCCTGCGCCTTGCTCCTTCGGTCGATGTCCGCGAACGCGGAGGCAAGGGAACGCAGGCCGACATCTTCATCCGGGGAGGCTCTTTCGACCAGACCATGGTCCTTCTCAACGGCATTGATTTCACCGATGCCCGCACCGGGCATCAGTCCCACGCGCTGCCCGTCGACCTCGACTGCATTTCGGCCGTCGAACTGATCGACGGCGTTCCGGGCGTCGGAGCCTACGCCGGTGCGGTGAACATCCGCACCGCGCCGCTGCGGTCCACCTACCTGCGCCTCGAAGCCTCGGGCGGCCAGTACAGCTATGGCTACGGGAATCTTTCGGGCGCGGTGAGTGCGGGACGCTTCTCGGTGCTCGGCGCGGCTTCGTACCGCCGCAGCGACGGCTACCGGCACAATACCGATTTCTCCAACTACAACGCATTCGTACGGGCGACCTACGACGGCGGGCGGGCCGGGTTCTTCGACTTGCAGGCCGGGTGGCAGGACCGCGATTTCGGCTCCAACGGTTTCTATGCGGCCTACAATCCCGACCAGTGGGAGCATACCGCCACGGCCCTGGGGTCGCTGCGGTGGCTGAAAACCGCAGGCCGCTTTTCGCTGGGGGCCGCCGCGAGCTACCGCAAGAACTTCGACCGCTACGACTGGACGCGCGGCACGGCGATGAACCGCCACAACACGGACAATGTCGGAGCGAAGCTCTGGGCCGACTGCGACTGGGCGGCGGGCGTTACCACCGTGGGCGGAGACTATGCTTTCAACCACATTTACAGCACCAATCTGGGTGACAAGCTTTCGGTTCCCGAAGGCCATTACACCCATGCCAAGGCGCGCCACACGGGCAACCTGTGGCTGCGGCACGCCAAGCGGTGGCGGCATTTCGACGCGGCGGCTTCGGCGGGCGTGAGCCTCACGCCCTACGGCACTTCGGCCCTGTGGAGCCTTTCGGCGGGCTATGCCCCCGCGGCCGGGCTGCGCCTCGAAGCCGGGGCGTGGCAGTCGATGCGCCTGCCGACCTTCACGGACCTCTACTACACCTCCCCGGCGCAGATCAACAACCTCGATCTTACGCCGGAACACGCAGTCACATACCGACTTGGCGTGGATTACCTCAAGCGGAGCTGGAACCTTTCGGCGCAAGCCTATTACCGCTCCGGGCGCGACATCATCGACTGGGTCTGGCGCGAGGACATGGGCAGCAAGTGGCATTCCGAACAGACGAGCAGCCTCGATACCTTCGGGATCGAACTCGCGGGCGGCTATACGGTTTCGGAAGGCTTCCTGCGCCGCGTGACGCTCTCGTACGGCTACATCACGACCGACCGGAACGCGGACGTCATCGCCAAAAGCGCGATGGATTTCATGCGTCACAAGGCGGCATTGGCCGTGGAGGTGCATTTCCTGCGGCGGATGTCGCTTGCGCTGACCGGCTCGGTCTACGACCGCAACGGCAGCTACACGCATTACCCCGAACCGGGCAACGCCTCCCTTAACGAAGAACGCGACTACAAGCCCTATTTCCTGCTCGACGGACGTCTCCAGTGGGAGAAGGGCATCTGCCGCCTTTATGTCGACGCCACGAACATCACCGACACGCGCTACTGCGACATCGGCGGAATCCGCCTGCCGGGTTTCTGGTGTACGGGCGGGGTGACGCTGACCATCGGCAAATAACCCTCCGAAGTCGGGGCGCATCCGCTTGCGAAGCGTTTCCGGATTTCGTCCGGCTGCAATCCTGGCCCGGTGCATTTGTGCACCGGGCCTTTCTGTTTTCGCAAAAAGCCGCCTGTTTTGTTACGGTTTTTTCGGATTTCTCCCGATTATTATTTATCTTTGAAGTATAAGAATTTAAATGCGACGATCCTATGTCCCAAAGAATCATTGAATGCGTTCCCAATTTCAGCGAGGGACGCGATAAGGCCGTGATCCGGCAAATCACCGCGGCCATCGAGGCCTCCGGGGGCGTCAAACTGCTCGACGTGGACCCCGGCGAGGCGACCAACCGCACGGTCGTGACCTTCGTCGGCGAACCCGAAGCGGTCGTCGAGGCCGCTTTTGCCGGGGTGAAGCGGGCGGCCGAACTGATCGACATGCGCCGCCACAAGGGGGCGCATCCCCGCATGGGGGCCACCGACGTGCTGCCGCTGATACCGATTGCGGGCGTCACGCTTGCGGAGTGCGCCGAACTGGCGCGCGCGCTGGCCTGGCGTATCGCCGACGAACTGCGCATTCCGACCTATTGCTACGAGGCTGCGGCCTTTGCGCCCGAACGGAAAAACCTCGCCGTGTGCCGCGCCGGGGAGTACGAGGCCCTGCCCGAGAAACTGGCGCACACGGCATCCGCGCCCGATTTCGGGGCGCGTCCCTTCGACGAGGGGGTCGCCCGCACGGGAGCTACGACCGTCGGGGCGCGCGACTTCCTGATCGCCGTGAATTTCAACCTGAACACCACCTCCACGCGCCGCGCCAACGCCATCGCCTTCGACGTGCGCGAAAAGGGGCGTCCCGTCCGCGAGGGCAACCCCATCACGGGCAGGGTGGTGAAGGATGCCGCGGGAAATCCCGTGATGCAGCCCGGAACGCTTCCGGCCACGAAGGCCATCGGCTGGTTCATCGAGGAGTACGGCATCGCGCAGGTCTCGATGAACATCACCGACATCTCCCGGACGCCGCTCCACGCGGCTTTCGACGAGGTGTGCCGCAAGGCCGACGCCCGCGGCGTGCGCGTCACGGGGGCCGAAATCGTGGGGCTGGTTCCGAAACGGGCTTTGGTCGAAGCCGGCAAATACTTCCTCCGCAAGCAGCGTCGCTCGACGGGCGTCGCCGAGGAGGAGATCGTCCGCATCGCCGTCAAGTCGATGGGACTGGACGACCTGAAGCCGTTCGATCCTGCCGAGAAGGTGATCGAGTACCTGCTTGAAGCGGAGGTTCCGAAGAAGCGGCTTATCGACATGACCTGCAAGGCGTTCGCCGAAGAGACGGCGAGCGAATCTCCCGCTCCGGGCGGCGGCTCGATCGCGGCCTACATGGGTGCGCTGGGCGCGGCCCTCGGGACGATGGTCGCCAACCTCTCGTCGCACAAGGCGGGGTGGGACGACCGCTGGGAGGAGTTTTCCGACTGGGCCGAACGGGGGCAGGCCGTTCTTGCGGAGCTTCTGCACCTCGTGGACGAGGACACGGCGGCGTTCAACCGCATCATGGCGGTTTTCGCCATGCCCAAGTCGACCGACGAGGAGAAGGCGGCGCGCAGCGCCGCGTTGCAGGAGGCGACGCTCTATGCCACGGAGGTTCCTCTGCGGACGATGAAGGCCGCCTCGCGGGTTTTTGAAATCGTGCGCGCCATGGCCTCGGAGGGCAACCCCAATTCGGTCTCCGACGCCGGCGTGGGTGCGCTGGCGGCCCGCAGCGCGGTGCTGGGGGCGTGCCTCAATGTGAAGATCAACGCCGCGGGGCTGAAGGACCGTGCCGTGGCCGATGCGCTGACCGCCGAGGCCGAGGCGCTGGCCGCCGAAGCCGTGCGTCTCGAAGCGGAGGTCTTGCAGATCGTCGAATCTAAAATCGGATAATATGACACGCGAAGAGTTTCAGAACGACATTCGCGCGGGTATTCCCGACCGGCTGCCCGCCGCGAAACCCTATGACAAACGGATCAACCATGCGCCCAAACGCAAGGACATCCTTTCGGACGAGGAGAAGGCGCTGGCCCTGAAAAACGCCCTGCGCTATTTTCCGGTCAGGCACCACGCCGTGTTGGCGAAGGAGTTCGCCGAGGAGCTGCGCCGCTACGGCCGTATCTATATGTACCGCCTGCGTCCCGACTACGAGATGCATGCGCGTCCGATCGGCGAATATCCCGCCCGCTGCCGGCAGGCGGCGGCCGTCATGCTGATGATTCAGAACAACCTCGACCCGCGGGTCGCCCAGCATCCCCACGAGCTGATCACCTACGGCGGCAACGGCGCCGTGTTCCAGAACTGGGCGCAGTACCGCCTTGCGATGCAGTATCTTTCGGAAATGACTGAAAATCAAACCCTGGTCATGTATTCCGGGCATCCGCTGGGGCTGTTCCCGTCGCATCCCGACGCCCCGCGCGTGGTGGTTACGAACGGCATGGTGATTCCCAACTACTCGAAACCCGACGACTGGGAGCGGCTCAACGCCCTCGGGGTGTCGCAGTACGGGCAGATGACCGCCGGGTCGTACATGTATATCGGGCCGCAGGGCATCGTCCACGGCACGACGATCACGGTGATGAACGCCGCGCGCAAACGCTTTACGGCCGGCCGCACCGATACGCGCGGGATGCTGTTCGTCTCGTCGGGTCTCGGCGGCATGTCGGGAGCGCAGCCCAAGGCGGGCAATATTTCGGGCGTGGTGTCGGTCGTCGCCGAGATCAACCCCAAGGCGGCGCAGAAACGCCACGAGCAGGGATGGGTCGACGAGCTGCATGAAGCGCTGGATGAGCTGATCCCGCGTATCCGCCAGGCTGTCAAGGCGAAAGAGGTCGTGTCGATGGCCTATGTGGGCAACGTCGTGGACCTCTGGGAGCGGCTGGCCGCGGAGGAGATTCCGGTAGACCTGGGTTCGGACCAGACCTCGCTGCACAACCCCTGGGCGGGCGGTTACTATCCCGTGGGGTTGAGCTACGAGGCGTCGAACAAGATGATGGCCGAGGAGCCGGGGCGTTTTAGAGAGTGTGTGCAGGAGTCGCTGCGGCGGCAGGTCGATGCCATCAACAAATTGACCGACAGGGGAATGTATTTCTTCGACTACGGCAATGCCTTCCTGCTGGAAGCCTCGCGTGCCGGGGCCGCGGTGACGGGCGAGGGCGGACGCTTCCGCTATCCCTCCTACGTGCAGGACATTATGGGACCCATGTTCTTCGACTACGGCTTCGGGCCGTTCCGCTGGGTCTGCACCTCGGGGAAGCCCGAAGACCTCGAAACGACCGACTCTCTGGCCGCCGAAGTGCTGGAGGAGATCCGGAAGACGGCCCCCGACGACATCCGGGGGCAGCTGGACGACAATATCCACTGGATTCGCGAGGCCGGGCGCAACCGGCTGGTCGTCGGGTCGCAGGCGCGCATTCTCTATGCCGACTGCGAAGGGCGCGTGAAGATCGCCGAGGCGTTCAACCGGGCCATCGCCGAGGGCCGCATCACGGCCCCCGTGGTGCTGGGGCGCGACCATCACGACGTTTCGGGAACCGATTCGCCCTACCGCGAGACCTCGAACATCTACGACGGTTCGTGCCTGACGGCCGACATGGCCGTGCAGAACGTCATCGGCGATGCGTTCCGCGGCGCGACGTGGGTTTCGATCCACAACGGAGGCGGCGTGGGCTGGGGCGAGGTGATCAACGGCGGCTTCGGCATGGTGATCGACGGTTCGGAGGATGCCGGCCGCCGCATCCGCGAAATGCTGCTGTGGGACGTCAACAACGGCATCGCCCGCCGCAGCTGGGCGCGTAACGAAGGGGCCGTCGAGGCCATCCGCCGCGAAATGGACCGCACGCCCGGACTGCGTGTGACCCTGCCTGTTTTTGCCGACGAGAAACTTGTCCGCGAGGCGCTGAACGAACAGGGCGGCGCTTCGGATAAATTATGAATTTCGAATTATGAATTTTGAATTGTCATCCATGGAACATCACCATATCACCGCGGAGCACCTTTCGGTCGGGCGCGTCCGCGAAATCCTCGAACGGCGGCTGCCGCTCGCGTTGAGCGACGACGCCCGGGCGCGCATCGTCCGCTGCCGCGAGTACCTCGACCGCAAGATGGAGAACCCCGAGCGGCCGATCTACGGCATCACGACCGGTTTCGGGTCGCTGTGCGACATTTCGGTGGGCCGCGACGAGCTGTCGCGCCTGCAACAGAACCTCGTGATGTCGCACGCCTGCGGAACCGGGGAGCGCGTGCCCTCGGAGATCGTGCGGCTGATTCTGCTGCTCAAGATACAGTCGCTCGCCTACGGCCATTCGGGCGTGCAGCTGGCGACGGTGGAGCGTCTCGTGGAGTTTTTCAACCGCGGCATCCTGCCCGTCGTCTATCAGCAGGGTTCGCTGGGCGCTTCGGGCGACCTCGCGCCGCTGGCACATATGAGCCTGCCGCTGCTGGGGCTGGGCGAGGTGGAGTATAAGGGCGAGGTGCGTCCCTCGGCCGAAGTGCTTGCCGAACTGGGGCTGGAGCCGATCCGGTTGCAGTCGAAAGAGGGCCTTGCGTTGCTGAACGGCACGCAGTTTATGAGCGCCTACGGCGTCTGGTCGCTGATCCACGCCCGGCGGCTGAGCGAGTGGGCCGACCGCATCGGGGCGCTGTCGTTAGACGCCTTCGACGGTCGTATCGAGCCTTTCTGCGACGAGGTGCACCTGATCCGCGCCCACCGGGGGCAGCTCGCCACGGCCCGGAATGTCCGCGGGCTGCTCGAAGGCAGCGAACTGATCGCCCGCCCCAAGCACCACGTGCAGGACCCCTATTCGTTCCGCTGCATGCCGCAGGTTCACGGAGCCTCGAAGGACACGATCGACTATGTGGAGAGCGTGCTGACCACGGAAATCAACTCCACGACGGACAATCCGACGGTCTTCCCCGAGGAGGACATGGTCGTCTCGGCGGGCAATTTCCACGGCCAGCCGATCGCTCTGGCGATGGATTTCCTGGCGATCGCCCTGGCCGAGCTGGGCAACATCTCCGAGCGTCGCACTTACAAACTGATCTCCGGGGCGCGCGAACTGCCCAAATTCCTCGTGGCGAATCCCGGGCTGAACAGCGGCTTTATGATTCCGCAGTATACCGCGGCGTCGATCGTGAGCCAGTCCAAGGGGCTGTGCATGCCCGCGTCGGTCGATTCGATCCCCTCGTCGCAGGGGCAGGAGGACCATGTGAGCATGGGTTCCAACGCTGCCACGAAGCTCTGGCGCGTGGTCTGCAACACCGAACGGGTGCTGGCCATCGAGCTGTTCAACGCCGCGCAGGCCATCGAGTTCCGCCGCCCGGCGCACACGTCGCCCGAGTTGGAGCGAATGCTGGCCGACTATCGCAAAGAGGTTCCCTTCATCGACAACGACGAGGTGATGTATCCCCATATCGAAGCCTCCGTCCGATTCCTCCGCGGCCTATGAGACTGCTGGTGAAGAACATCGCCCGCATCGTCGGCATCGAATCGACGGGCCGTCTGCGCTGCTGCGGCGCCGACATGAACAAGCTGGGCACGCTCGACGACGCGTGGCTGCTGGCTGAAGACGGCCGTTTCGCGGCGTTCGGACGCATGGACTCTCTGGGCGACATCGCCGCCGACGAGGTCGTCGACGCGGCAGGGGGCATGCTCTTCCCGTCGTTCTGCGACTCGCACACCCACCTGGTCTACGCCGGGAGCCGCGAGCGGGAGTTTCTGGACAAGATCAACGGTTTGTCGTACGAGGAGATCGCCCGGCGGGGCGGGGGCATTCTCAACTCCGCCGACCGGCTGCACGAGACTCCGGAGGACGAACTCTATGCGCAGGCGATGGAGCGCGTGCGCGAGATCGCGGCGATGGGTACGGGGTGCGTGGAGATCAAGAGCGGCTACGGCCTTTCGACCGGGGACGAGCTGAAGATGCTGCGCGTCATCCGCCGCATCCGCGAAAGTGTGCCGCTGGAGGTGCGGGCCACATTCCTCGGGGCGCATGCCGTGGCGCGTGCCTACCGGGGACGGCAGGGGGAGTATGTCGATCTGGTGTGCAACGAAATGCTGCCCGCCGTGGCGGCCGAAGGGCTGGCCGATTTCGTCGACGTCTTCTGCGACGAAGGTTTTTTCACGGTCGAAGAGACGGCCCGTATTCTCAAGGCCGCGCGCAAACTGGGGCTGCGGGCGAAAATCCATGCCAACGAACTGGCCGTCTCGGGCGGCGTGCAGGTGGGCGTGGCCTGCGACGCCCTGTCGGTGGACCACCTCGAACGCATGGGACGGGAGGAGATCGAAGCGTTGCGCGGCGCGGCGACCATGCCGACGCTGCTGCCGGGCGCGGCGTTCTTCCTCGGGATGAGCTATCCTCCGGCGCGCGCGATGATCGACGCCGGGCTGGGCGTGGCGCTGGCTTCGGACTACAACCCCGGGTCGTCGCCCTCGGGCAACATGCGCATGGTCTGTTCGCTGGCCTCGATCCGCATGAAGATGACCCCCGCCGAGGCGATCAACGCCGCGACGCTCAACGGCGCCTATGCCATGGGGTTGAGCCGCGACTACGGAAGCGTCACTTTAGGTAAGGTTGCCAACTTTTTCATAACCAAACCGATGCCGTCGATCGAATTTTTCTCCTATGCCTACCAGACGCCGCTGATCCGGCAGGTGTTCCTGCGCGGGCGCAAGATGTGCGGTTTATAGGCAGGGACTGGCCGATACGCTTCGGAACGGGGCGTCCGCCCTTGTCATAACCCGGCTTTCAGGGGTGCGGGCGAGGCGAAACGGTCCGGACCCGAATCGGCGTTTGGAATCTTTTCCGGAATCCTGCTTTTTGCCCGGGCGGCGCAGTTTTTGATTGGAGATATTTATGAAAACCGTTATTCTGATAATTTGCCTCGCCCTGTGCGGGACCGTAAATGGACAAAATATGAAACCGTTGACACCGGAGGAGAAGCGGGTGATCGTGGACAAGGGGACCGAGGCCCCCTTCACGGGCCGCTATTACAAACACAAGGAGGACGGAACCTACGTCTGCCGGCAGTGCGGCGCGCCGTTGTACCGTTCGTCGGACAAGTTCGACGCGGGGTGCGGCTGGCCGAGTTTCGACGACGAGATTCCCGGAGCCGTGAAACGGACCGTCGATGCCGACGGGCGGCGCACGGAGATCACCTGCGCCCGGTGCGGCGGTCATCTGGGCCATGTTTTCACGGGCGAGGGTTTTACGCCCCGGAACACGCGCCACTGTGTCAACTCCGTGTCGCTGGAGTTCGTGCCCGCGGCGAAAAAGGAGCGGACCGAGACGGCGATCTTCGCCGGAGGCTGTTTCTGGGGCGTGGAGCATCTGCTTTCGAAGGAGCCGGGGGTGCTCGATGTCGTGTCGGGATACATCGGCGGACATACGGAGAATCCCACTTACGAGGAGGTGTGCAGCCACCGCACGGGACATGCCGAGGCGGTGCGGGTGACGTTCGATCCGGCGAAAGTCTCCTACGAAAAGCTGGCGCGGCTCTTTTTCGAGATTCACGACCCCACGCAGGTCGGGCGGCAGGGACCCGACATCGGCGACCAGTACCGTTCGGAGGTCTTCTATACGACACCGGCCCAGCGCGCGACGGCTGAAAAACTGATCGCCGAGCTGCGTGCGAAAGGGTACGACGTCGCCACGCGCGTCACGGCGGCCACGACTTTCTGGCCGGCGGAAGAGTATCACCAGGACTATTACGACCGCAAAGGCGCGCAGCCCTATTGCCACGCCTACACCAAGCGGTTCTGATCGCTGTAAGGGGCCGGGTAGAGGGGCGGGGCCGGCCGTTTCCGGTCCGGTGCTTTTCTGCCCGGCCCGGTGCTTTCTGCCCGGTTCGGTGCTTTCTGTCCGGTTCCGCACTTCGGCCCGGGCCTTTGGTTGGGTCCGGGCCAAAGCGCTATTTCAACAGGTTGTCTTCCTCGTCCTTGTATTCCGATTTTTTGAAAAACATTCCGCCGAGGCCTTTCAGCGCCTTGACGGCCCGCACGCGGAAACTGTCCAGCAGCGTGCCGTCCTTCGAGACGGTGCCGTAGCCCGTCACGGCGCGCGCCCGGCGGCTGCGGACGAAGGCGATGCGGCCGTACGGCTTGAGTCCGAGGGCCAGCGATCCGTCCTCGCCGCGGATGATGTCGGTGCGGATGCCCACCTTGCGGGCCAGCTCGGTGTCGTAGGCGAAAACCAGTCCGCGGACGCTCAATTCGGGACGTTGGAACGACTGGAGCCACAGGTGCGTGTCGCGGGCCAGTTCGTAGAACCAAAGTCCGGCGGCGGAGTGGGCTGCGTCGGGAATGTAGCTCCACAGCGAACTGGCCGCCACGACGCCCCGGCGTTCCAGCGCGTCGACCATCGTTTCGACGTAGCGCGGCGGGTATATGGTGTCGGCGTCGATGTTGATGTGGTATTTTCCCCGGGCGCGGTTCAGTCCGCAGAGGCGTGCATGGCCGCATCCGGGCGTCGTTTCGCGCTGCCACGGCAGACCGAGGGTTTCGAAAATCTCCGCCGTGCGGTCCTTCGACAGGTTGTCCGTGGCGATGATCTCCATCGGGTAGCGGCATCGCTGTTCGGCGAGCGACCAGAGACAGGCCGTCAGCCGTTTTTCCTCGTTGCAGGCGATGACCGACACGGTCGCCAGCGGCCGGTCCGACTGTCGTTCGGCGAGTTTCGCGCGCACTTCGGCGACGGTCTCCGCGGGGACTTCGGCGAAGGGCTTTTCATAGACGGGGAGGTATTTCGAGTACCATTTCATGCGATCGGGGTTTATACGGCAAAGGTAGCATTAAATTCCGCACGGGCAAGCGATTCGGCGCTGATTGCCGGGCCTGCGGCGGGAAAGCGGCTGTCGTCGATTGCGGGGCGGAGGTAGGCCCGGCGGCAGTCGGCCGGGCGGCAGGGAGTTCGGGACGGTCCCGGCGGCGGATTCCGGAACCCCGGCCGGGAAACGGGGAAAACCGCTTTGCGGCGGCGCTTTTCACTCCGGGGCTGTGCGGAATGGCGATATATTTCTTATTTTTGCGGCTCCAAACGAGTTTTTTATGTTGCGTGTCAAAGGCATTCTCTGGGCGGCTCTCTCCTCGTTGACATTCGGACTGGCCCCGCTGTTCACCCTGCTGTTGCTGGGCGTGGGTTATTCGTCGTTCGAGGTCCTGACCTACCGCTGGGGTGTGGCGTCGTTGTGTCTGGGAGCTTACGGCCTGCTGGCGGGGTGCGATTTCCGCCTCGGGAGGCGCGAGCTGGGCACGGTGTTCCTGCTGAGCCTGTTCCGCGCTGCGACGTCACTGAGCCTGGTGATCGCCTATCAGAACATCGCCAGCGGGGTGGCCTCGACGATTCACTTCATGTATCCGCTGGTCGTGGCCGTCGTGATGATGTGTTTCTTCCGCGAACGCGGTTCGGCGTGGACCTTCGCGGCGATCGGCATGTCGATCGTCGGCGCGGTGCTGCTGTCGCTGGGCAACGTCGATTTCTCGCACGGCGACACGACGCTGGGGATCGTTTCGGCGACCGTCTCGGTCGTCGCCTACGGCGGTTACATCGTGGGCGTGCGCCGGAGCCGCGCGGTGGAGATCGACTCCACGGTGCTGACCTGCTGCGTGATGGCCTTCGGTGCGCTGTTTTTCATCGCCGGGGGCCTGCTGACGGGCGGCGTGCGTCTTGAGACCGACCCGCATACGTGGCTCTATATCCTCGGTGTGGCCATTCCGGCGACGGCCGTCTCGAACATGGCGCTGGTGCAGGCCATCAAGAGCATCGGGCCGACGCTGACCTCGATTTTCGGGGCCATGGAGCCGCTGACCGCCGTGGTGATCGGCGTCTGGGTTTTTGCCGAGCCTTTCACGGCGAAGGGCGCCGCGGGCATCCTGCTGATCGTAGCGGCGGTGTCGGTCGTGGTCCTGCGCAGTCGGAAAGGGTAGCCGGGGCGGCCGGCGTGCGGCGATACGAAAAATCCCGGAGTTTGCGCTCCGGGATTTTTCGTGTTCTTAAAGTGTGAAGACCATCGCGATGGGGTAGTGGTCCGAAATGTAGGGCGCTCCGTAGTTGCCGTCGAGCGTGGCGAATAGCTGGCATTTGAGCTTGCCGCGGTAGTAGAGGTGGTCGATGACGATGGTGTCGGGAGCCGAGCCGAACCCGTTGAAAGTCCCCTTGTGGTCGGTCGTCGCGGCCTTGGCGCGGGCCGAGACCATATATTTGGTCAGGGGTTTGAAGATCGGGCTGTCGACCGGGGTGTTGAAGTCGCCGCCGACGATGGCCGGGGCTTTCTTGCCGGCGATCTCGTGGATCTTTTCGATGAGCAGCTTCACGCCCTCTTCGCGCGCCGCCTTGCCCTTGTGGTCGAGGTGGGTGTTGAAATAGAAGAACTCCTTGCCCGACTTCCGGTCCTTGAGTTCGACCCACGTCACCGTGCGGTTGCAGGCCCCGTCCCAGCCGCGCGACACCTTGTCGGGTGTTTCGCTGAGCCAGAACGTGCCGCTGTCGAGCAGCTCGAAACGATCGCGCAGGTAGTAGACGGCCATGAACTCGCCCTTCTCGGCGCCGTCGTCGCGGCCCACGCCCACGCGGGCGTACTGCGGGCACTCGGTGTCGATGTAGTGCAGCTGGTCGATAAGTCCTTCCTGCACGCCGAACACGTCGGGAGCCTCCCGGCGGATCATCTCCGGAGTGGCGTGACGACGTTTCATCCAGACGTTGTCGCCGTCCTTGCCGTGGCTGGTGCGCAGGTTGTAGGAGATCAGTTTGATCGGTTCGGCGCCGTCGGCGGCGAATGCCGGCATTGAAAAAGAGGCTGCTAACAGCAGCAGAAGTGCTATTTTCTTCATTTGGGTTACAGGTGTGATTAACTTGTGCAAAGGTAGCAATATTTTTCGGAAAGCCAACCGTTTTTCAGGTTGTCAGAACCCTTTTCAGGCGGTCGAGACCCTCGGCCAGCAGTTTGCGCGGGCAGGCGATGTTCAGGCGGATGAAGCCTTCGCCCGCGGCGCCGTACATGGACCCGGAGTTGACGTGCAGGCGGCCTTCGTCCAGCAGCCGTCGGGTGAGCGTGTCGGACGACAGCCCCGCGGCCCGGCAGTCGGCCCAGACGAGGTAGGTTCCTTCCAGCGGAAGCACCGGGAACTGCGGAAGATGCCGCGCGAAGTAGTCCCGCAGGAAAAGGTAGTTTTCCCACAGGTAGCCGTTGAGCGCGTCGAGCCACTCGGCGCCGTCCGTGTAGGCCGCCGTCAGAGCCTCGATGGCGAAGGGGCTGATCATGCCCGTCTCGTTGATTTCGAGCGACCGGGCGATCCGTTCCCGGAGGCCGGCGTCGGCGGCGAAGATGTTGGCCACCTGCACTCCCGCGAGGTTGAATGCCTTGCTGGGCGAGGCGCAGGTGACCGAGCGGCGCGCGAACTCCTCCGAAAGCGAGGCGAAGGGGGTGTAGCGGAATCCCGGCATCACCAGCTCGCAGTGGATTTCGTCGGCCACGACCAGTATGTCGCGGCGCAGGCAGATGTCGCCGATGCGGCGCAGCTCTTCGGGCGTCCAGACCCGCCCCGCGGGGTTGTGCGGGTTGCAGAGCAGCATCAGTTTCACGGCAGGGTCGGCGGCCCGGCGTTCCAGCGCGTCGAAATCGACCGTATAGCGGTTGTCGCCGTAAGTCAGTTCGCACTCCGCGGCGGAGCACCCGCTGTTGTCGATGGCGATGAAGAAGTGGTTGTAGACGGGCGTCAGCACCAGCACCCGGTCTCCGGGGCGGGTCAGCGCCCGGAGAATGGCCGAGAGCGCCGGGATCACGCCCGTCACGGGAAGTATCCAGTCCGCTCCGGGCGCCCAGCCGTGCCGCCGGGCAAACCAGGAGGTGACCGCCCCGTAGTAGCTCTCCGGGACCGTGGCGTAGCCGTAGACGCCGTGCTCCACCCGGCGGCGGAGCGCCTCGACGACGCACGGGGCCGTGCGGAAATCCATGTCGGCGACCCACATCGGGAGGATGTCGGCCGCAGGTTCCTCGTCCCACTTCACCGAGTTGGTTCCCCGGCGCGGGATCAGTTGATCGAAATCGTATTTTGCCATATCGGGATGCACTTTATTTACAAAGATACGAAAAAGTCGGACCGCTGCAAAACCTCCGGCTATTTGCTCATCCGGTATGCCGACGGGGTCATGCCCGTGTGGCTGCGGAAATACTTGCCGAAAAACGACTGGTTGGGGAAATTGAGGCAGTAGGCGATCTCCTGAATGCTCATCGTCGAATATTTCAGCAGGTTTTTGGCTTCGAGCACCACGTAGTCGTCGATCCATTCGGCGGCGGTGCGGCCCGAGGTCTTGCGGATGATCGTCGTGAGGTATTTGGGCGTCAGGTGCAGTTGCCCGGCGTAGAAGCCCACCGAACGCTCCTGCATGTAATGTTTGGTCAGTTCGCTCATAAACCGGTTGAAATACTCGTCGTTGCGGCTGCGGGCCGAGGTCTCCGGGGCGGGCTGCGACTCGATGTGCCGCCCGATGATGCGGCAGACCTTGTAGGCCAGCGTGCGGATCATCGAGCGCAGGACCTCCGGCGAATAGACGTCGCCCGGGCGGGGCAGGCTCTCGGAGCGGATTTCGGCGAACGAGCCGGTGATGCCGGCCCATTCGGCTTCGCAGAGCCGCAGGCAGGGCTGTTTCTCGACGCTTAAAAAGAGCCTCGAAAGCAGTTTGATGTCGATATTGATGCGCCGGATGAACTCCTCTTCGCAGATCACCGTGTAGACCGAGGACTCCGGCCGGATGGATTCCACTTGCAGAATCGAGCCGGGCAGGAAGACGAACAGCATCTTCGCGTCGAGCGTGTGGCGGCGCAGTCCCGAGGTGAACGAAATCGAACCTTCGGAACAAAAAAGGATCGCGAAGGCATCGAGACGCGTCGGGTAGCGGAACAGGTCGATGTTGACCGTGTCCATGATCTTGACGCGCGAAGCGATCAGACAGCCATCGAAATAGAGGTCTTCCGGGCGCGGTTCGTTGACGGTGAGCAATGTTTCGAGCGAGAAGCTCTGAATCTCCTTTTCGTTCATTTTATCGGTCGTATTTCGGGCAAATATAACGAATTTGCCGAATACGATTTGTCGAAAGGTTGGAAATCGAACCAATCGGCTAATTTAACCGACACGGCGGCCTTTTCCGGAGGGGGCTAAAAGGGGAACTTTGCATCGAAAAATTGAAGAACCGATGAAACGAACTGTTTTCTGTGCCGCGCTGCTGCTGGCCGCCGGCTGTTCATCTCCGAAAAAGAACCGCACGGTCGATCCGCTGCGTGTCGAAACCATCGTGGCCGCGCCCTCGGCCGACGTCGGGGCGGCCGTTTATGTAGGTGCGATCGAAGAGGAGTCTTCGGCCGCCTTGAGCTTCCCCGTCGCCGGGACCGTCGCCCGCACTTTTGCGGACGAGGGCCGGCGCGTCGGCAAAGGTCACCTGCTCGCCGAGCTCGATCCCACCTCGGCGCGCCGGACTTTCGAGGCCGCCGAAGCCGCGCTGAATCAGGCGAAGGACGCCTGTGCGCGTCTGAAACAGCTCTACGACGCCGAGAGCCTGCCCGAGATCAAGTGGGTCGAGGCGCAGACCCGGCTGCGGCAGGCCGAGGCGGCCTTCGGGATCGCGAAGAAGAATCTGGAGGACTGCTCGCTTTACGCGCCCTTTTCCGGGGTGGTCGGCCAGCGGCGGATTTCGGCCGGGGAGACGGCCCTGCCGGGCGTTCCCGTGCTGACGCTGCTCGAAGTCGGACGCGTCAAGGTGCGCTTCTCGGTCCCCGAGCAGGAGATCGCCCGGCTCGGCGCCGACAGCCGGATCGGGGTGGGCGTCGCCGCGCTCGGCGACCGGGTGTTCCCCGCCGGGAAGATCGAAAAGGGCGCCGTGGCCAATCCCGCGGCCCACACCTACGACGTGCGCGCCACGCTGGACAACGCCGCTGGCGAGTTGCTGCCGGGCATGGTGTGCCGCGTGACGGTTTCGCCCGCAGAGTCGGCCGAGGAGATTGCCGTTCCGCTGCGCGCCGTGCAGCAGGCGGGCGACGGGAGCCGTTTCGTGTGGACCGTGCGCGGCGATTCGGCCGTGCGTACGGCCGTCACGACGGGGCGGCTGGTGAACAACGGCATCGTGCTGACCGGGGGCGTCGCGGCGGGCGACCGCATCGTCGTGGACGGCATGCAGAAGATCGGCGAGGGCAGTAAAGTCGTATGGCGATGAGAAGTTCGAATAGCGTAATAGCCTGGTCGATGCGGAATTTTCGCATCACCTTCCTGATCGTGGGCTGCCTGTTCGTGTTCGGAATCTACGCCCTTGCGCGCATTCCCAAGCAGGAGTTCCCCGAGTACACGATCCGGCAGGGCGTCGTCGTGGGCGTCTATCCCGGGGCGACGGCCGAGGAGGTCGAAGAGCAGCTGGCGAAGCCGCTCGAACAGTTCCTGATGACCTACAAGGAGGTGAAGCGTGCGAAGACCACCTCCACGTCGCAGAACGGCATGTGTTACGTGATGGTCGAGCTGAACGACGATGTGAACGACAAGGACGAGGTATGGTCGAAAGTCAAGCACGGGCTGGCGGCGTTCAAGATGCAGCTGCCTGCGGGTGTCGCGGCCGTGGTGACCAACGACGATTTCGGCGACACCTCGGCGCTGCTGATCACCCTCGAATCGGACACGCGCTCCTACCGCGAACTGAAAGGGTATATGGACGATTTGAGCGACCGTCTGCGCCGCATCGAGTCGGTCTCCAACCTGCGCCCCTACGGCGTGCAGCAGGAGCAGATCTCGGTTTACGCCGATCCCGAGCGGCTCGCGGCCTACGGCATCGGCGAGAAGACGCTCTCCGCGGCGCTGGCCGCGCAGGGGCTGACCCCGCTGGGCGGCTCGGTGAGCAATGCCGAGACCGAGACCCCGATCCACATCGCGCCGTCGCTGGCCGGGGAGCGGGAGGTCGCCGAGCAGATCGTCTGGAGCGATCCCGAAGGGCACGTCCTGCGGGTGAAGGACGTGGCACGCGTCGTGCGCGAGTACGACGATCCGGACAGCTATATCCGCAACAACGGCCACCGTTGCGTGCTGCTGTCGCTGGAGATGCAGGCCGGGAACAACATCGTGGAGTACGGCCGCGAGGTCGACGAGGTGCTGCACGCCTTCATCGAAGAGGAGCTTCCCGCCGATGTCAGCGTGCAGCGCATCGCCGACCAGGCCAAGGTCGTCGGCGACTCGGTGCACTCGTTCCTGCGCGACCTGTTCGTGGCCATGGCCATCATCATCGTCGTGATGATGCTCCTCTTCCCGCTGCGGTCGGCCATCGTCGCCGCGCTGACGATCCCGATGTCGACCTTCATATCGGTGGGCATGATGTACCTCTGCGGCATTCCGCTGAACACCGTGACGCTCGCCGCGCTGGTCGTCGTGCTGGGCATGATCGTCGACAACTCGATCGTGGTGATCGACGGCTACCTCGATTACCTCGGGCGCGGCCATTCGCGGTGGTTCGCCGCCGTGGAGAGCGCCCGGGAGTTCTTCCCCTCGCTGCTGCTGGCCACGATCTGTATCTGCATGATCTTCTATCCGATCCTCTTCACGATGACGGGCATGATGGGCGACTTCCTGACCTGGTTCCCGTGGACGATCACCATTAACCTGATGGTGTCGCTGCTGCTGGCCGTGATGGTCATTCCGTTCCTCGAGATACTGATCATTCCGGCCGTGCACGTGCGCAGGGACGGCCGCAGGTCGTTCACCGACCGGGTGCACGACGTCTACCGCCGCGTGCTGGCGTGGACCTTCCGCCACGGGTGGCTGACGATCTCGCTCGGCGCCGCCTCGGTGGTCGTGTCGCTGCTGATCGCCACGCAGCTCAAGTTCCGCATGGTTCCCTTCGCCGACCGGGACCAGTTCGCCGTGGAGATCTACCTGCGCCCCGACACGCCGCTGGAACGCACCGGGGCCGTCGCCGATTCGGTTTACCGGGCGCTGCGGGCCGACGACCGGGTGAAGTCGGTCACCTCGTTCGTGGGGTGCTCGTCGCCGCGTTTCCAGATGAGCTACGCCCCGCAGATCGCGGGCAAGAACTACGCACAGTTCATCGTCAACACCACGTCGGTGGATGATACGGAGTCCATTCTCGACGAGTACGCCGACGCGTGGGCCGACCGTTTCCCCGAAGCCTACGTCAAGTTCAAGCAGCTCGACTACCAGAACGTGCCGTCGCTCGAATTCCGCTTCTACGGCAGCGACATCGACTCGCTGCGCGCCGCGGCCGACCGGCTGATGGCCCGCATGCGGCAGATGCCCGAACTGCAATGGGTGCATACCGATTACGAGGACCCGCGGGCGATCGCCGAGGTGCGGCTCGATCCCGTCACGGCGTCGCAGCTGGGCATCACGCGCACGGTCGTGGCCGCCAACATGGCCCTGGCGTCGGGCGACGTGGCCGTGGGTTCGGTCTGGGAGGGCGATTACAGGCTTCCGGTGGTGCTCAAGCGCGACGCCCGGCTGGGCGAACGCTCGCTGTCGGACATCGGGGACACCTATGTCTCCTCGCCCGTGCCGGGGGTGAGCGTGCCTCTGCGGCAGATCGCCGACGTGGAACCCGCGTGGAGCCAGTCGAAGATCGTCCACCGCAACGGCATGCGCTGCATTACCGTGACGGCCGACCTGAAACGCGGCGCCAACGCGATGCGGATGACCTCGCGCATCAGCCGGATGTTGAAAGACGAGATTCCGCTCCCGCCGGGCGTCGAGACCGAGCTGGGCGGCGCGCACGAGTTCGACGCCGAGACCCTGCCGCCCATCGCCGCGGGGTTGAGCATCTCGCTGGTGATCATCTTTTTCTTCATCCTCGTCAACTTCCGCAAATTCGGCATCACGCTGGTCGTCATGGCCTCGATGTCGCTGTGTCTGTTCGGCGCGATGGTCGGATTGTGGATCGCCGACTTCACCATCGGGCTGACCTCGGTGCTGGGTTTCATCACCCTGCTGGGCATGATCGTGCGGAACGTGATCCTGATGTACCAGCATGCCGAGGACAAACGCAAGGTCTGCCACTGGTCGGGCAAGCTGGCGGCCTACGACGCCGGAAAGCGCCGCATGGTCCCGATCTTCCTCACGACGGCCACCACGGCAGTGGGCGTCGTGCCGATGATGTTGGGAGGCAGTACGTTCTGGGCGCCCGTGGGTGTTACGATTTTCGCCGGAGGCATCGGTTCGCTGATCCTCGTGGTCACGATCCTTCCGGTTCTTTACTCCAAAATCTACAAGTGATGAAAAAGGCACTCGTATATCTGATTCTCTGCTGCACGGCCCTTCCGGCCGGAGCGCAGACCCTGACGCTCGACGAATGCCGCGCAGCCGCCGCCGAACACAACCGCACGCTCCGCGACGGCCGGTTCGAGCTTGAAGCGGCCCTGCAAACGCGCCGCGAGGCGCTGACCGGCTACTTCCCGCAGGTCTCGGCCACGGGAGGCGTTTTCCAGGCCCAGCACGGACTGGTGCAGGCCGATTTCGGCATGACCATCCCGCAGCTGGGGACGATGAACCTGCCGCTGTCGATGGTCAAGCGGGGGATTGTGGGCGGCATCACGGCCGTGCAGCCCGTCTTCGCGGGGCTGAAGATCGTCAACGGCAACAAGCTCGCCCGGCTGGGCGAGGAGGTCGGGCGGTTGCAGTTGCAGAAGACCGAGTCCGAGGTGCGCGAGCAGACCGACGCCTATTACTGGCAGGTCGTGTCGCTGCGCGACAACCTTTCGACCATCGAAGCCGTGGAACGCCAGCTGGAGGAGATTCACCGCCAGGTGGAACTCTCGGTCAAGGCCGGGCTGGTGACGACGAACGACCTGCTGCGCGTGGAACTGCGGCAGCAGGAGATCGCGTCGAACCGCCTGAAGGTCGAAAACGGACTGAAAGTCTCGAAGATGCTGCTGGCACAGCATATCGGCGTCGACTGGCGCGCTTTCGACGTGGCGGCGGCGGAGTTCGGCCAGCCCGAGGCGCCCGCGGCGTTCTACGTGCCGGTCGAGGAGGCGTTGGACAACCGGGCCGAGTACCGGCTCGCCGAGAAGAATGTCGAGGCTCAGAAGTACCGGAAGCGCATGGAGCGCGGCAAACGCCTGCCGACGGTGGGCGTCGGGGCCGGCTACCTCTACTACAACGTGACGGACAAGGATGTGGACGACGGGCTGGTTTTCGCCCAGGTGTCGGTCCCCATCTCCGACTGGTGGGGCGGGGCGCACGCCCTGAAGAAGGCCCGCATCCGGGAGCAGCAGGCCGAGAACGATCGGTTGCAGGCCCGCGAGATGCTGGCCGTGGAGATCGAGCGGACGTGGAGCGAGGTGCAGGAATCCTATGCGCAGATTCTGCTGACGCGGCGTTCCGTGACGTCGGCCGCCGAGAACCTGCGGCAGAACCGCAATTTCTACCAGGCCGGAACGGCTCCGCTCACCGACCTGCTGGACGCCGAGACGCTCTACACCCGGAGCCGCAACGACTTCACCTCGGCATGCGCCGCTTACCGGACTTCGTTGGCGCGTTACATGCGTGTGACGGGGCGATAGCGGTCGTCAGCCGCAAAAACGGGCGTCCGGAACCGACCGGACGCCCGTTTTTTCACTCTTTCCGGGGCGGTTTCGGTTCGAACATGCTCAACAGCAGTCCGCCCATGACGGCTCCCCACAGCGTGCTGTTGAGCGGCGAGGAGGTGATCGGGCACGTGCCGTCGGCGCACCCCACGAAATACCAGTAGAGATAGCCTCCCAAGGCTCCCAGCGCCGCTCCCAGCAGCGTCGGCCAATGTCGTTTCAGCAGTTTCATCTTATAACGGGTTTACGTTTTCCATTGAAATAACGTTGCGAAAGTATTGATTATTTTCCGATAAAACAAATTTCCTATGGAAAATAAATGGATCGGAGTCGGCGGATGTCGGAGCGGAGGAGGGATGGAAAGGTGAAAGGTGAAAAGTGGAAAGTGAAGGGGGGGGCTGACAAGATGGGGTATAGATAGGATTTCACCCCTGCCGGAGAGATTTCTGACAGGGGTGATTTTCATTTTCGTGGGAACTTTTCCGAAAGTTCCTTTTGTTTCTGCGGTGCGTAGGGGACTCGAACCCCTGACCCCGTGCGTGACAGGCACGTATTCTAACCAGCTGAACTAACGCACCATTCCGGTTATTGCGAGTGCAAAGGTATTACATTTTTTTTAGTCTGCAACTTTTTTTTTGATTTTTTGTGCGGCGCGCCGGCGGTATTCGCACCAATCTGCTTAATTCTTAAGGACAAAAGCATTGAAATTTTTTTTTGTCGCCTTCACGCTGTCTCGCCCTGTGAAGGGTGTTGACCGCCGTTTTGCGGCTGAAGCGTCTGAACGGCGGCGTGCCGGAAGGGCAAACCGGCGGCGGGGCGGGGATTTACCGAAGGTCCCTGGAAGGCCGAGGTCGAGGTCGGCAAGGAGTGGATCAAGCTCAACGGCGTGTTGGGCGGCACGGTGGAGGGATCGACCGGGTCCGAAATCCGCTTTACCTGTCAGCCCGCCGGTACGATCGGCGAAGATCAAAGCCGGTGCGGCATCATCCTGGTCCGCTATCACAACCTGTCGTGCTACCACCACATCTTCGTGCGTCAGGGCTATGCCCCCATCCGGGTGGCCGGATCGGCCAAATGGCACACATTCAACCTGAAATATCAGGATCACGAGGCCGCCGCGCCCTGCGAGGAGGGTTCGCTCTTCCGCTACGGCAATGTCGACCAGCCCATTGACGCCGTCAACAACCAGTTCGACCGGTTTGCCGACCATGCCACGACTCCGTTCCGGCTGGCTCCCACGAGTTCGGGGCTGACGGGAACCTGGAATGCGGTCCCCGGGCAGACCCGGATAACGAGCAAGTCGCGCAGTTCGGAGGGCTTCAGCAACATGCCGCAAACCATCGGCGGCAGGCAGTGCCATGTCGCTGAACTGGCGGATTTCGAGGCGTTGCAGAAGAACTGCCAGTTTGCGTTCGGCGTGCTCTACGACGATGCTTCGACCGAGACTTCGCTGAACCTGTCGGACGTGAACGGCTATGCCTGTTACAATGCGAGCAACACGAACAAGGGCATGCGCGGCTGTTTCGTCTTCAATCCTGCGGGAAGTCTCAATTCGGGCGGCGCCGGGGCCAATATCTTCTTCCCGGTGGGCGTGTCCGGATACGGTCGCCGGAAGCATTGCGCCCAGGAGAATGGAAAGTACGGCGTATTGCGTTACGCCGCCCGCAGCGCACTCTATACCTCTTCCGATGTACGTTATCGTCCGCTTTTCCATACCATCTACACCAATTTCGGGGGACTCTACTGGTGCAACCGGCAGTCGAACGGAACCTCCTCGTGGGACATCAACGTTTCGACATACGATTTCAACCATTTCGGGTCGAATGCGTTTCTGATAAGCGACTGGACTGCCGGCGACGGTCCCAATGTCAGCGACGCCTGCTTCGTCCGTCTGGTGGAGTAGGCGGGGGATAGGGCGCCGGATGCGATTTGCCGGAATTGATGCCCGCAACCGCCTTTTTGTCCGTTTGCCGGGGCCGATCGCATTCGCCTCGGGCATCCGGAATTTCGCGGAGGACGAATCCGGCATCCGCCGCGAACAACGAAAAAGCCTTGTAAACGATCCGTTTACAAGGCTTTTTCGGTTTGTTTCTTCGAACTCTGCGGTGCGTAGGGGACTCGAACCCCTGACCCCGTGCGTGACAGGCACGTATTCTAACCAGCTGAACTAACGCACCATTCCGGTTATTGCGAATGCAAAGATAGTGTATTTTTTTTAATCGGCAAATGGTTTTACGGCTTTTTGAAGAAAGAAAATTGCACGCTTCCGTAACTTCTTAATTGCCAGAACTCATCGAGATCCGAAAAATCCATTTTTTTCGAATGTTCGAAGATCAGGATGCCGCCCGGACGGAGCAGCCCGCGTTCCAGGACCAGCTTCACGACCTGCTCGCTGCCCTCCAGGTCGTAGGGGGCGTCGGAGAAGATCACGTCGAACTGCTTGGCGCAGCTTTTCAGGTAGAGGAAAACGTTGGCCTTGACAGGGTAGAAGTTTTCGATCCCCAGCAGTGCGGCCGTCCGGCGGATGAAATCGTGATGCACGGCGTTGATCTCGACCGCCGTGACGCTCCGTGCGCCGCGCGAGGCGAATTCGTAGCTGATCGACCCCGTGCCGGCAAAGAGGTCGAGCACGTCGCACTCCTCGAAATCGAGCAGGTTGCCCAGCACGTTGAAGAGGTTCTCCTTGGCGAAGTCGGTCGTGGGCCGCGCACGCAGGTTTTTGGGCGGGTTGATCGCCCGGCCCCGGTATTTTCCGCTGACTATTCGCATGTCGTCTGTCTGAATCGTTTGCCGAGCAGTTTGCGCGCCGCTTTCGGGTTGTCGCCCGCAATGCGGAGTTCGTATTCCTTTAACGGGAAACAGCCGTCGAGCCGTTCGAAAAAGTAGGCGGCATCGGTGTCCGTCGCCGCGGGAATCGCTTCGGCCAGCTGCAATTCGCCGCCGTCGTATACCTTAATATATAGAAGTCCCGCCCGGCGGCTCATCCACACGGTTTTGGCCGTATTCGCGGGGGTGTGCAGCAGCGGGGTGGTGAACCGCGCCCTGTCGCCCAGCTTCTCCTCCACCTGCCGCAGCGCCTCGCGGTTTATCGCAGTGACGGCGACGAATTCCGCTTCCGGGTCGCTGGCGACGACGCTCTCCTCCGCCGTCGGCGGCATGCCGTTGGCCGCGAGCATCTCGGCGCCCCGCTCCGCGTCGAAGAGTTCGCCCGGCACGAGCATCGTGCGGGGCAGCAGCAGCTCGACCGTCACCGGGGCCTCTCCGGCAGGCAGTTCCGAGAGTGCAGGGACCGAAAAAGAGTGTCCATCCAACGAGAGCTGAATGGACACCTTATTGCCTGACTGCGGCGTGTTACTCCCAGTTGCCTGCCTCATTGTTACCGGAATCCATTGATCCGAACTTGACGCCGGGATAGCGGTTGAAGTTGTTCTGCTCTTCGTCGATCAGGTTGATCACCTCCTGACGGTAAGCCACCGTGTCGAGGAACGCCTTGTAGGGTGCGCGGCACTCCACGACGGGAATCACGACCTTCGACTCGGTGGTGATGATGCCGGCCTCCATGATGAACTGGGCCTTGTTGCCGGTTCCGGGAATGAAACGGAAGTTCTCGACATCCTGACGCGTCACCTTCTTGGGGGCGAAAATGGTGTCGATCACAGCGATTTTGAACTTTTCAATATTCTTTTTGCCCGACTTCTTCAGCATGGCCATGGCCGCCGAGTCGTCTTCGTCGACGATCTTGCGCTCCAGTTCGAGCGTGTCGGTCAGCACGAAAGCCGACAGCGAGTCGAAGCTGGCCGTGAAATGCTGGTACTTGGATTTGAAGGCGCGCTGTGCCGTACGGATATCCTTGATGCGATCGATAACCTGGGCTTTCTTCGCCTTCGTTTCTTTGTCGAACCGGATCGGAGTTGAGATCTGGACGTAGATGACGTAGACCAAACCCACGATTGCTACGGCAAGAATGATTTGAAAGAGTTTTTTCATTTTAAATAAATATTTGTTATTAATTTTGCATCAATTAAAAACCGACGCATGTTCAGCACACGTATCGCGACCCAAATTTACGCTAAAATTTGTTTCGAAACAACTCCCGGACAAAAAAAAATTATAGAAAAGTTGTCCGAATACCTTGCAGACGACGATTTTTCGAGGATTTTCGTGCTGAACGGTTATGCCGGAACCGGAAAAACGACGCTTATCGCCGGGCTTGTCGGCGCGCTTAAAGACCTGGGAATCAAACCCGTGCTGCTGGCTCCCACGGGGCGTGCCGCCAAAGTGCTGGCCCAATACGCTCAAGAGAAGGCACTTACCATCCACAAACGCATTTACCGCCAGCGCACGAATGCCGATTACGAATCGAAATTCTCGCTCAACATCAACCCCGAACGCGGGGCGGTGTTCATCGTCGACGAGGCTTCGATGCTTTCGGACAACACGCAGGGCGGAGCCGTTTTCGGCAGCGGATCGTTGCTTTCGGACCTCGTGGAGTATGTCCGCAGCGGCCGCGGATGCCGTCTGGTGCTGGTCGGCGACAGCGCGCAGCTGCCGCCCGTCGGGGCCGATTTCAGCCCGGCGCTCGACCCGGTGTCGATGGATGCCTACGGCGGCATCGTCTACGGCACGATGGACGAGGTGGTGCGGCAGGAGGCGCAGTCGGGCATCCTCTTCAACGCCACGCTGGTGCGCTGCATGCTCGAAAACGGCCTTTACGAGATTCCCCGCTTCGAGATGGATTTTCCCGACATCGAGGCGGTCGTGGGCGGCGAGTTCCTCGAAAAACTTCAGGATTGCTATGCCAGATACGGCCGCGACGAGACGATCGTCATCACGCGCTCGAACAAGCGGGCCAACCGCTACAACGAGGGCATCCGCCGCAACGTGCTCTATGCCGAGGAGGAGATCGAGAGCGGCGACATGCTGATGGTCGTCAAGAACAACTACTACTTCCCCGAGCATACCGAAGACTGCCCGATGAACTTCATCGCCAACGGCGACATCGCGCGGCTGAAACGTCTCAGGCGGTTCGAGGATTTCTATGGTTTCCGCTTCGCCGACGCCGTGCTCGAATTTCCCGACTACAACGATGCGGAGATCGAGTGCAAGATTCTGTTGGATACGATCGCCTCGGAGTCGCCGTCGCTCACCCGGGAGGAGTCGACGCGCCTTTTCTACGAGGTGGAGAAGGACTACACGGACATCAAAAGCAAGTTGAAACGCTTTAAGGAAATTCGTGAGAATCCGCATTTTAACGCCGTTCAGGTGAAGTTTTCCTACGCCGTCACGTGCCACAAGGCGCAGGGCGGCCAGTGGCGGGCGGTCTTCGTCGACCGCTGCCTGTTCGGCGACGAGCCGATGTCGCGCGACATGCTCCGCTGGCTCTATACGGCCCTGACGCGCGCCACCGATAAATTATATCTTGTAAATTTCGATGAAAAATTCTATGAATAGCGAACGGCATCCCCTTGAACCTTTCCTGCCCGAAAACGCCCGCCTGCTGATGCTGGGCAGCTTTCCGCCCAAACGCATCCGCTGGTCGATGGAGTTCTTCTATCCCAACCTGCAAAACGACATGTGGCGGATCGTGGGCTACCTTGCTACGGGCGACAAGATGCACTTCCTGGAACCGGGCGGACGGCGGTTCGACCGGGAGCGAATCGAGGCCTTCTGCCGTGAGCGGGGGATTGCGCTCTACGATACGGCTGTGGAGGTCATCCGGCTGAAGGACAATGCGTCGGACGCGTCACTTCAAGTGGTGCGCGAAGTCGATCTCGAAACCCTGCTGGCCCGCATTCCCGCCTGCCGGGCCGTCGTCACGACGGGACAGAAGGCCACCGACACGCTGCGCGCCATCACGGGCTGCGGCGAACCGGCCGTGGGGGAGTGCGTGCCGATGCCCTTTGCGGGGCGCGACCTGACGCTGTGGCGCATGCCCTCCTCGTCGCGGGCCTTCCCGCGTCCCGTGGAGTGGAAGGCGGAGTTTTACCGCAAAGTGTTCTCCGAGAACGGGATTCTCTGACGCTTGGGCGGAAAGAACCGGCCGGACAGACGAAAAAAATTGGATGTCGGCTTTGCACGGCATTCAAAAAAGGCCTATCTTTGTTGTATAAATTATACAATATTCTATTTTGACTTCCGAAAAGAAAATCGACAAAAAATATGTCGAGACGCCCCTGATGAAGCAATATTACTCCATCAAGGCAGTACATCCCGACGCCATTCTGCTGTTCCGCGTGGGCGATTTCTACGAGACCTTCGGCGACGACGCGATCAAGGCCAGCGGCATTCTGGGCATCACGCTCACGCGCCGCGCCAACGGATCGGCGACGTACGTCGAACTGGCGGGATTTCCCTACCATGCCATCGACACCTACCTGCCGAAGCTGGTGCGGGCGGGCGAGCGTGTGGCCATCTGCGAGCAGCTGGAGGACCCCAAGCTGGTGAAGGGACTCGTCAAGCGCGGCGTGATCGAACTGGTGACTCCGGGCATCGTGCTGGGCGACAACATCCTGGCCAACAAGGAGAACAACTTCATCGCGTCGGTCTATTTCGGCCGGCAGACGACGGGCGCGGCTTTTCTGGACATCTCCACGGGCGAGTTCTATGTGGCCGAGGGAGCGGACAGCTATGTCGACAAGCTGATTTCGAACCTCCAGCCCAAGGAGGTCGTCTACCAGCGCGGCTACGAGGACCGTTTTTCCGGTTCGTTCGGGTCGAAACTCTACACCTACCGTCTCGACGAGTGGGTCTTTTCGGAGGACGTCAACCGCGAGAAACTCTGCAAGCAGTTCGGGACCAAATCCCTCAAGGGCTTCGGCGTGGACCACTTCACCAGCGGCATTTCGGCCGCCGGGGCCATTCTCTACTACCTCGAATTCACCGAGCACCGCGAAACGGGCCATATCGCCTCCATTGCGCGTATCGACCAGGACGACTACGTGTGGGTCGACAAGTTCACGATCCGCAACCTCGAACTCTTTTCGTCGAACGGCGCGCGCGAGAAGTGCAGTTTCGCCGACGTGATCGACCGCACGCTGACGCCGATGGGCGGCCGCCTGCTGAAACGCTGGATCGCCATGCCGATCAAGGACCCCGCGAAGATCAACGAGCGCCTCGATGTGGTGGAACGGCTGATCAAAGACGCCGATCTGGCGGATGTCATCCGCGAGCAGGTGTCGCTGGTGGGCGATCTGGAGCGTATCGCGGGGCGTATCGCCGCCCAGAGGGTCACGCCCCGCGAACTGGTGCAGCTCAAGAACTCGCTCGGAGCCATCGAGACGCTCAAGGCTGCGCTGGAGTCCACCGACGACGACCGTCTGCATGCGCTGGCAGAGCAGATCGACCCTCTGGCGGAGGTCCGCGAGCGTATCGCCCGCGAAATCTACCCCGACCCGCAGAACAACCAGATACAGAAGGGCGGCGTGATCGCCGACGGCGTCGATCCCGAACTGGACGACCTGCGCCGCATCGCGCTCCACGGCAAGGACTATCTCGCGCGCATCCAGCAGCGCGAGAGCGAGGCCACGGGCATCCCGTCGCTCAAGATCAGCTACAACAACGTTTTCGGCTACTATATCGAGGTCCGCAACGCCCACAAGGACAAGGTCCCCGAGACGTGGATACGCAAGCAGACCCTCGCCAACGCCGAGCGTTACATTACGGGCGAACTGAAAGAGTACGAGGAGAAGATTCTCGGCGCCGAGGAGAAGATGCTCATCCTGGAGCAGCGCATCTACGCCGGGATCATGGCCTATATCTGCGGTTCGCTGGCGCCGATGCTGCGCGACGCCGCCGCGGTGGCGCGCATCGACTGCCTCCAGTCCTTCGCACGCATCGCCTGCGAACGCCGCTACGTGCGTCCCGTGCTGGACGACGGCAAGCGCATCGACATCCGTCAGGGCCGCCATCCGGTGATCGAGACGCTGATGCCCGTGGGGGAGGAGTACATCCCCAACGACGTGATGCTCGACGACAAGCAGCAGCAGATTATGATGATCACCGGACCCAACATGTCGGGTAAGTCGGCGCTGCTGCGCCAGACCGCGCTGATCATCCTGATGGCCCAGATGGGTTCGTACGTACCCGCGAAGTCGGCCCATATCGGCTATGTGGACAAGATTTTCACGCGCGTCGGGGCTTCGGACAACATTTCGCAGGGCGAGTCGACTTTCATGGTCGAGATGCTCGAATCGGCCAGCATCCTCAATAACATTTCGGACCGCAGCATCGTGCTGCTCGACGAAATCGGCCGCGGCACGTCGACCTACGACGGCATTTCGATCGCCTGGGCGATGGTCGAATACCTTCACAACCACCCCTCGGCCCGCGCCAAGACGCTTTTCGCCACGCATTACCACGAGCTGAACGAGATGGAGCAGATGTGCTCCCGGGTGAAGAACTACCACGTCTCGGTCAAGGAGATGGGCAACCAGATCGTCTTCCTGCGCAAGCTCGAGCGCGGCGGCACGGAGCATTCGTTCGGTATCCACGTGGCCCGCATGGCCGGCATGCCGGTGTCGATCGTCTCGCGGGCGGACGAGATTCTGCGCAACCTCGAACTGGTCTACGGCAACAACGAGATCGTGCCGAGCCGCAGCCTCAAGGAGCGGGGCCGCAAATCCGCGGCGCAGGCTGTGAAGGAGGCCGCCGAGAGCGCCGGGCCGCAGAACATGCAGCTGTCGATGTTCCAGCTCGACGATCCCGTGCTGGTGCAGATCCGCGACCAGATCAAGGGCCTCGACATCAACTCGCTGACCCCGATCGAGGCATTGAACAAACTCAACGAAATCAAGAAGATAACTGGTATCTGATAAAGCGATACTGGAAGTCGAATATACCAAAGCCCCGAACCTCTTTTCGAGAAGTCCGGGGCTTGTGTTATTATTTGATTAGTGTTATTCTAATTATACACGCCTTCTTTTTCTCTTATTATGCCTTTCTCATATTTGTTGGCACGCTTACCTGAATAAATTACAAGTTGACTGAATTTGGGCCTTCCAATCTGAATTTGTCCATCTGAAAAAACATATAGATAGGCGTTCTTCATAGTCTTATTCCATACTGTTTTGCCGTTAGAGTCTGTTACTTTTACTTTAACCCTGTATTTGTCGCTAAAAAGCCATCTGGGCTAATGGATTTGATTGCAACTACTACATCGGTATATACTTCACCTTCTATATCAAGAAAACAAACTTTACGAATTAATTCCGCATTTTGCATTGGTGATGCTTTTTCAGTTTCATCGTTGTTGTTTTGAGCAAAGACAAACCAACCAAATGAAAGCGAGAAAATTAAAAGAACAATAAGTTTTTTCATGGTTTCATCATTTTAAGGCTACTATTTAGATTCCCTATTTGCTGCTCTGGATCAGCGAACGGATGTTCTGGATCAGCATCGCTACGGCCACCGAGTTGAAGCCGCCTTCGGGAATGATCACGTCGGCGTATTTCTTCGACGGCTCGACGAACTCCTCGTGCATCGGCTTCACCGTCGAGGTGTACTGCGTGATGACCGACTGCATCGTGCGTCCGCGCTCGCAGACGTCGCGCAGGATACGCCGCGCCAGCCGGATGTCGGCGTCGGTGTCGACGTAAACCTTGATGTCCATCAGGTCGCGCAGCTCCTTGTTCTCGAAGATCAGGATGCCGTCGACGATGATCACCTTCGAAGGTTTCACGCTCACGCTCTCCGACGTGCGGTCGTGGTCGACGAACGAGTAGACCGGGTGTTCGATGGGCACGTTGTTCTTCAGCGCCTTGATATGCTCCACGAGCATCTCCGTGTCGAAGGCCTGCGGATGGTCGTAGTTGAGTTTCGTACGCTCCTCGTAGGTGAGTTCGGGATGCGCCTTGTAGTAGTAGTCGTGGCAGAGCGTCACCACGTCGTCGCCGACGAACGCTTCCTGCAAACGCTTGACGAGCGTCGATTTTCCCGAGCCGGTTCCCCCGGCGACTCCGATTACCGTTACGTTCATAAGATCAGTATGTTTTTGATATTATAGACCGTTTCATCGCATCTGATCGTCTTTATTCGCCGCCTCCAGCGTCGTTTGCAAATCCGACCCTCCTCTAAATCCCCTCCTCGGAGGGGACTTTATGGCATCCGTCGTCCGGATTATTCTCAACAATGCGATTTGCGGTGGTTATTAAAAAAAAAGGATCACCCTCCTGAAGAAGGCAATCCTTTTTCTGACTGTCGTTTTATGCGTCGATATTCGCGTAATGCGCATTTCGCTCGATGAACTCGCGGCGGGGCGGAACCTCGTCGCCCATCAGCATCGAGAAGATGCGGTCGGCTTCGGCGGCGTTCTCGATGTTCACCTGGCGCAGGATGCGCGTGTCGGGGTTCATCGTCGTCTCCCACAGCTGGTGGGCGTTCATTTCGCCGAGACCTTTGTAACGCTGGATGTGCACGCCCTTGCCGAACTCGGCTGAGATCTCGTCGCGCTCCTTCTCGGTCCAGCAGTAACGCTCCTGCTTGCCCTTCTTCACGAGGTAGAGGGGCGGGGTGGCGATATAGACGTGGCCGTTTTCGATCAGTTCCTTCATCTTGCGGAAGAAGAACGTCAGCATCAGCGTGGCGATGTGGCTTCCGTCGACGTCGGCATCGGTCATAATGATGATCTTGTCGTAGCGCAGTTTTTCGAGGTTCAGGGCCTTGGAGTCCTCCTCGGTTCCGATCGTGACGCCGAGGGCCGTGAACATGTTCTTGATCTCCTCGTTCTCCCACATGCGGTGCTCCTGGGCCT
>OJSC01000196.1_pt1 | contig 81679 bp, 64 predicted proteins | sample 1599361 | NCBI WGS metagenome assembly OJSC01 (sample SAMN04168656, study PRJEB22393) | human gut metagenome | biome: human gut microbiome; feature: stool | host: Homo sapiens | collected 2014-03-17 | reverse complement strand
AAGACGCAGCTTTCAAAAGAAATCCGAGCAAATTTCTGGGATGAAATCAAGGATAAATTGTGGAATAATATTTTCTGGTCGGACAGTTACTTCATTACGACTACAGGAGGAGCAGACATTGAAACGCTAGAAAAATATATCCAAGACCAGGGTATTGAAAAACCGAAACGAAAATATACCAAAAGGCAAACAAAAAAGTGTGTGAAAAAGACTCGCACTTGATATTGATTGACTTATTTTTTTGTTATGCCGCATTCATCCCCGCCCGACTATGGCGGACGAGGTTTTCTGCGGAAAAATGGATAAAAAACAGAGAAAGGCTTATTTTATTTTTTATGCAAACAGTTGGAATTATCGCAGAATATAATCCCTTTCATAAGGGTCATGCTTACCAGATTGAAGAAGCTAAAAAGGCAGCAAACGCTGATTTTGCCGTTGTCGCTATGAGCGGAAATTTCGTGCAGCGCGGTGCTCCCGCTATTATTGATAAATATACGCGCACTAAAATGGCATTAGAGGGCGGAGCTGATCTTGTGCTTGAACTGCCTGTACCTTTTGCAACAGCTGCTGCCCCTATATTTGCATCAGCAGGTGTCTCGCTTCTTACGCGTCTTGGATGCGTTGATGCACTATGTTTTGGAAGTGAATCCGGCAATATTGATTCTTTGATTACGGCAGCACGCACATTGCAGGAAGAACCCCCTGAATATAAAGTACTTTTGCAGCGCTTTTTAAGGGAAGGAAACAGCTATCCAAAAAGTGTCCAGATGGCGATGAACTCTATGGGTAATTTGCTTACAGCCTCACCGAATGATACGCTTGGTGTTGAATATATAAAAGCACTTCTTGCATCTGGCAGTACAATGAAGCCATTTGCTGTAAAAAGAGAAGGCAATGACTACCATGATACAAAACTCTCCTTAGGCTTTGCAAGTGCGTCTGCCATACGAAGTCAAATTGAATGTGAATCAGCTTCTTCTATTTCGTCACTTTCAGCTTTTCTTCCTGAAACCTCCTTTTCTTTGATGGAAAAGGCTTTTAGTCATACATTTCCAATCACAGAGGATGATTTTTCGCTTGCACTTGGCATGATAATAAACGCTGGCAAAATGACAAATGGAATGGATCTTTTACATGCAGCTGAGATGACACCTGAACTGTATGATCGCATACAGCGCATACTTTGTACAGGACAAGCCTTTACATTTAGTGAGCTTGCCCAAAATCTTAAAACAAAAAACATTACACGTGCTCGGATAAACCGTGCACTGCTCCACTGTCTGCTTTCTATAAGCCAAGATGATATGGAACTTTTTCGTGCATCTGACTTTTGTTTATATGCACGCATTCTTGGTTTTAAGAGTAATGCTTCTTCACTTCTAAAGGCAGTTAAAAATAATGCAAACATTCCTGTAATAACAAAGCTTGCTGATGCAAAAAACAAGCTCGATGAAACAGGAAATAAAATCCTGTCCCATGAGCTTGCCTCTTCATTTCTTTACCGCCAGGCTGTCTGGTGTAAATTTCATGAAACTTTGCCGGATGAATTTCGTGCCGGCATAGTCATCATATAAGCTGTCTTATTTTTGTTTTCTTTCATAACAGCGAAAATCATAAATAAGATCAAAATATGTCTGTTCATCACTGACATCTGTCAATGACCACTCGTTAGGCGAAATTTCTGGAAAGAACGTGTCTGCCTCATACACATAATCAATACGCGTCAAATGAATGCGGTCTGCATATGGCATAAATGCTTGATATACACTCTCACCGCCTATTATGTAGACATCCTCACTGCGGTACTTTTTGATTTCTTCTAGTACCGCTTCGACGCTATGACAAATGACTGCACCCTTGCACTTATAGTTTTTATTACGTGTCAGTACAATGTTGGTGCGTCCTTCAAGCACACGTCCGCCTGGAAGGCTCTCCAGAGTTTTTCGTCCCATGACAACGACCTTTCCGATCGTTTCCTTTCGAAACAGCTGCTGATCAAACGGAATCGTAACAAGGAGCTTTCCCTGATAGCCAATTCCATTTTTCTTATCTGCTGCGACAATCATATTCATAGATTTTTTACTACCTTTATTTTAATTAATTCTTAAAGCTGTGGATCGGTGCCGGAATACGTCCGCCTCTGTTGATAAACGCACTGCAGTCCTTTGTATTAACTGGCATGATTGGTGCATAGCCAAGCAGACCGCCAAATTCTGCTGTATCGCCTACCTTTTTGCCGATAACAGGAATTACACGTACTGCTGTTGTCTTCTGATTTACCATACCGATTGCAGCCTCATCTGCAATAATACCTGAGATTGTGGCTGCACTTGTATCTCCAGGAATAGCAATCATATCAAGACCAACGGAGCAAACACATGTCATAGCCTCAAGCTTTTCGATGCACAGACTTCCATTTGTAGCTGCCTCGATCATGTTGCGATCCTCGCTGACCGGAATAAATGCTCCACTTAATCCACCAACATAGGAAGATGCCATGATGCCGCCCTTCTTAACCTGATCATTTAACATTGCAAGTGCTGCTGTTGTTCCCGGTGCACCTACTTCCTCTAAGCCAATCTCCTCTAAGATCTCTGCTACACTATCGCCAACTGCCGGAGTCGGTGCAAGTGACAGATCGATGATTCCAAACGGAATGCCAAGTCTGCGGCTTGCTTCCTGTGCAACAAGCTGTCCTACTCTTGTAATCTTAAATGCAGTCTTCTTGATAGTCTCACAAAGCACCTCAAAATTCTGACCGCGCACCTGTGAAATTGCGTGCATTACAACACCAGGACCACTTACTCCGACATTGATAATTGCATCTGCCTCTGTCACACCATGGAATGCACCTGCCATAAATGGGTTATCATCTGGTGCATTGCAAAATACAACAAGCTTTGCACAGCCTAAGGAATCCTGATCCTTTGTATACTCAGCTGCCTCTTTTACGATATTTCCCATTAAACGAACTGCATCCATATTGATTCCTGTCTTTGTTGAACCAATATTGACTGAGCTGCACACACGCTCTGTTACAGCAAGTGCCTTCGGAATTGAACGAATTAACAGCTCCTCTGCCTTTGTCATACCCTTGCTTACAAGTGCAGAATAACCGCCAAGGAAGTTTACGCCAACCTCCTTTGCTGCTCTGTCGAGTGATTTTGCAATCTCAACAAAATCATCCGTTGTCTTGCATGCTGCACTGCCGACAAGCGCGATTGGCGTTACGCTGATTCGCTTGTTTACAATCGGGATTCCATATTCTTTCTCGATATCTTTTCCGGTAGACACAAGATTTTTTGCCAGTGTTGTAATTTTGTTATATACATTCTCACAGACCTTTTCAACAGAACTGTCAATGCAGTCTAACAAGCTGATACCCATCGTAATGGTACGCACATCAAGCTTCTCCTGTGTAATCATATTGTTGGTCTCATTTACCTCAAACATATTTATCATAGGAATTTACCTCTTTCTTGTTTATGAATTATAGTAGATACAATGCCTACGAATTGCTCCGTTGCTACGCAACTCTGGCATTTCAAATGCGGTGCATTTTTGTGAAGATTTCTTCCTTCTGGCAATGAACCTCTACGCCAAGCTTCTTGCCAATCTCCTCAAGCTCTGTTACAACATCAATAAAGTTTTCTTCGACAGCACTGATATCAACAATCATCATCATATTGAAGTATCCCTGTACGATTGTCTGGGAAATATCTAAGATATTTACCTTCTTCTCTGCCAGATAAGTACAGATTCCTGCAATAATACCTACTGTATCTTTTCCTATTACTGTGATAACTGCTTTTGTCATTTTTAATTCCTGCCTCTCTTATTTTTATTTTATTTTAAGGTCAAAATATTATTTGACCTTAACTTATTAGCTATATGTAAATTACATCAGACATCGCATCGCGCCTTGCGACTGTGATTGGAAAATCGCCTGAATTATATGGATTTTCACTCATGTTCACTTCACAGCATACAGTCTCATACGCAAGCTCGGCATAATTGTTTTCCTTGCTCAAATGGCCTAACACAATATGCTTCATTCCATCGTGAAGCAGTTCATTTAATAAATGACCTGCCGCTTCATTGGAAAGATGACCCTTCTGACCAAGAATCCTGCGTTTTAATGGAAATGGATACGGACCTGCCTCAAGCATATGCACATCATGATTTGCTTCAAGCAAAACTGCATCCAGACCAAGCAGATGATTAATTGTATACTGGCTGTACACACCAAGATCTGTGACAACTCCTACTGAATGACCCTCTGCCTCTGCGCGGTAGCCCACTGGATTGGCTGCGTCATGACTGTTTGAAAATGGTGTTACAGTAAAATCCCCTACTACAATCTGCTCATCGGCACGTACTGGGCGATACAAATCAGGATCTATTTCCTTTTTTACATCCATTCGCTCAATTGCCTCAAGCGTCTCTTTTGTGCCATAAAGCGGCACATGATGCTTTTTTGAAAAAACGCGAATGCCGCTTATGTGATCACTATGCTCATGTGTAATCAACACACCGGCAAGCTCATCTGGCTTAATACCAAGTTCCTGTACTCCGGTATCTATTCGCTTACAGCTGATTCCTGCGTCCACCAAAAGATGCGTGTGATCGGTGCCTATATAGGTACAGTTTCCGCTGCTTCCACTGGCTATCGTGACAAATCTCATATTCAATCCCTGTTTCTTATGCCTTTCTTCCTTATATAAAGATGGTGCCACGAATCATTGTAGCAAGGGGAGATGCAAAAGTCAATGGTTTCCTGACATACGACGGTATGCTCCCGGTGTCATGCCAAGCAATCGTTTAAAAATTTCTGAAAAATATTTTGCATCCTCATAGCCGACCGCCTGTGCGATCTCCGCAATTGGCAATTTGCTTCCAGCAAGCAGCGCACAGCTCTGATCAATTCGAATTTTCTGCAAATATTGAAGTACTGTCATTCCTGTTTCCTGTCGAAACCTGCGACTAATGTAGGACAGACTATAATGATGCGTCTGACAATAATTGGTCAAAACAGCTCGCTCCTTTCCGTTCTTATGCAAATATCGGACCAGATCGGATATCATTTCATCTTCATTTGCGATCTTGTCAGAATCGAAATCGGAATGCTGTAAGATGGTACTTCGCATCATCAAAATTAGAATTTCCTTTAAACGACTGCGAAAAATCTCTTTCCAACCAAACTCTTTTTTCGAATATTCCATCTGAAGTACACGCAAAAGTTTAAGCACACGGCCATCCTCATCATGAAAAATACGATTTGCGGTCTTCTCCTGCGCAAATGCCTTGCGATAATAGCGAATCATACAAATACGAAGCATTTCGTCAAGAGAACGGCACCCCTCAAGCACATCATCGATCGCTTCTGGAAGAAAAAGACAGTTGATCAGTGTAAAGTTATTACATTCCTGATAACTATGAACGGCTCCATAATCAATGATAAAATAATCTCCTGTCTTTACCCGCTCCTTTTTTCCCGCCAGATTTTGCCATGCACTCCCTCCAGTGATATAGGCAAGCTCAAAAAAATTGTGATCATGCAATTCCACATCACTCTGCTGAAATGGCATAATATAAACCGGATCCGTACTTTCCTCTGAAAGCTCCTGCAATTTCATCGTATAAAATTTCAAGTCAAATTTACCCCCTAATCTAGTTAAATTTAGGTGTTTTTTATCAGCTTATCATCTGATACAATCAGAGTCAAGAGAAGACAAATTTTTCATTTCAAAGGAGGTATTTTCTATGAATTGGAATCCAACATGGATCTGCCCTGCACAGGATCTAGGCGATCCGGCAGCCGTTTTTGGCACATCATTTGTTTCAGAAAGGAAAGTTTCACAGGCAACGCTGACGATAACTGCTCTGGGCGTGTATGAAGCAAAATTAAATGGCAAGCGTGTCGGCCAATTTGTCATGGCACCGGGCTGGACAAGCTATCACAAGCGCCTGCAATATCAGGAATACGACATCACAGATCTGCTGACAACAGGGCAAAATAAAATTGAAGTCACCGTTGGTAAGGGCTGGTACCACGGCCGCATTCCTGGCTGGGGTGGCTGCGTCTATCAGGATGAATTGCGCGCGCGCCCATTTGGTTTTACCGCACAGATTACGCTTACTTTTGAGGATGGCAGCACCCAAATTTTGTCTACAGATGAGAGTTGGAAGGTTTCTGATGGCCCCGTGCGTTTGTCTGAAATTTACGATGGTGAAATTTATAATGCAACAAAAGCACCTGCACTTGATCAAGCTGTTACCGTGTTTGATGGGCCAACGGACACACTGATTCCCCAGCAGGGCGAGGAAGTTCACGAACAGGAACGCCTTGCCGTAAAAAACAGCTTTGTTACACCAAAGGGTGAAATCGTGCTTGACTTTGGGCAGAACCTGACCGGATATGTGGAGTTATGTGTGAATGCAAAGGCTGGCGACTGTGTCGATCTTTCCTTTGCCGAAGTAATGGATAAGGAAGGCAATTTCTATACCGAAAATTATCGTGGTGCAAAGGCGCAGTATCATTATATCTGTAAAGACGGTGTACAGACCTGGCATCCATCGCTTACCTTCTATGGTTTTCGTTATATCCGCGTCAATGCCTTTCCGGGTGGCGTAAGTGCCGCAAAACCTGAAGACTTTACAGCGATTGCTGTTCATTCTGATATGAAGCGAACTGGATTTTTAAGCAGCTCGAATCCATTATTAAATCAGCTGTTTTCCAATATTATCTGGGGTCAGAAAGGCAATTTCTTAGATGTTCCAACTGATTGTCCGCAGCGTGATGAGCGTCTTGGCTGGACTGGTGATGCACAGGTATTTGTCCGAACTGCCTGCTTAAATTACGACGCAGAAAAATTCTTCACGAAATGGCTGGCGGATCTGGCTGCTGACCAGCATGAAGATGGCTATGTGGGCCATGTCATTCCAGATCTTCTTCAGAGTCCGCAGGCAAGCAGTGCATGGGGCGATGCTGCAACGGTTTGCCCATGGCAGGTTTATCTGGCCTTTGGAAATCCGCAAATTTTACGCAACCAGTACCAGAGCATGAAACAGTGGGTTTCCTATATCACGACTACAACTACAACCAAATATTTATGGACAGGCGGAACCCACTATGGTGATTGGCTCGGTCTTGATGCTCCATCTGGCAGCTACAAGGGTTCCAGCAACGAAGATCTCATCGCCTCTGCCTTTTATGCTTACTCGACCAGTCTGGTTATCAAAGCAGGAACGGTATTAGGAGAAGATGTAAGTGAGCTAAAAGAGCTTTATGCCAATATTGTTCGCACCTTCCAAGAAACCTGGCCAACTTACAACACACAGACGGAATGCGTCTTAGCTGCTCATTTTAAACTGGCGAAGGATTGTCAGGCAGCAGCCGATCAGTTAGCCGACATGGTGCGTTCTTGCGGCACAAAGCTTCAGACTGGATTTGTCGGTACCCCATATCTGCTGCATGTATTAAGTGACTATGGCCACACCGATCTAGCATGGGATTTACTTCTTCGCACGAAATATCCGTCCTGGTTATATCCAGTCACAAAGGGCGCTACTACCATTTGGGAGCACTGGGATGGCATTATGGAGGATGGCAATTTCTGGAGCAAGGACATGAACTCATTCAATCACTATGCATATGGTTCTGTTGCCGACTGGGTCTATGGCACTGCCGCTGGTATTCTTACACGCGAGGATGCACCAGGTTATGAAAAGGTTACGATTGCACCACATCCAGATACCCGTCTGGACTGGCTGTGCGCGGAATTGGATACACGTCACGGCCATATCAGTTCCTTCTGGACAAAAGAGGATTCTGAGTGGCGTTATGAAATTACGGTACCAGTTGAAGCTGATATTGTAATTGATGGTGTTTGCCATAGCGTAAAGGCTGGCTCCTACTGTTTCTACAGTGAGCAGAAGAATGCATAAAAAGCTTACTACCAATTCCATCTAAACAGGCTATACGTATCAAAAAAGAAATACCCACATATTTCCTCTGGTCAACCTCTTTTACTGGGAAAATATGTGGGTATTCTTTCTATCTATATGTTTTCTATGTGAGGTCTTATGCGTTTACGAATGATTGACTCAATCGTTGAATCGTCAAATTTTCTCAATCCCTCTGCTGCATCCATACTTCCATCTCAGAATCTCTGCGCCATGTCTTTCCAGCGGATGCATAATCAATCATAACAAACTCAGGCTGATTTGTCTTAATACGAAATGCACATTGATTTGGAAGCGATATGGATACTTTTTGCGCGGTAAATGTGCCCTCTTTCAAATCAACTGGCGTTCCTTCCTCTCCCAGTCTCTTATCTCGTGCCAATGCAAGCGCGCCGTACAAAACAGCCACCTGTTTGCTGCTGGCTGGATCTTCTGCATTTTCCATCCCAGTTACTAGACGCAGCCCCCATTTCATCGAAATCGTGATCTGATCTCCTGCTTTCCATACACGCTTCAGATGAACAAAGGTACCTGCCACCTGTTCTGGCAGCTTCTGCACTTCGCCATTCACCAGAATCTGCACAGCTTCTGCAAAGGAAGGAATTCGAAGAGACAAGTCAAATTCAATCTCCTTCTCTGGATTTACTACAATGAAAACGGCTCCATCTGACGGATATATTGTCTGAGTAAGTAACGTCACCGCGGTATCGCTTACAGCTGCGCGAATGCGACCCGGCAAATACATGCCAAGTTCTATTCCATTTTCAGTTTCTCTTGCCGCCGCAGTTGGTACCAGTGCCGTACCTGCCGCACCGATTGCAATGCAGCAGCCGCAATATGCAGTGCCATTTTCCATACTCTTAAACCCACCGACTGCACGTCCACGAATTCCAGATCGAAGCGGACTGTAGCTGTCAAAAATCTGACCGATACCATTTCGTTGTTTCGTTGCGTAATCATAAACCTGACGATAAATTGCTTCATCAAAGGTTGTTTCTGGCCCGCAAGTACTGCTCTGCGTATTAACTGCACCGTAAAGTGCATTAAATGCGGCGCGCTCAATCTCTTCTAAATACCGCATCTCTCCCGTTTCCTTATACACACGATGCATCAGTTTCATCCACGTAACCGTGACACAAGTTTCCAACATCAATCCATCGTATTGGGTATTTGTCTGCATCAGTGTTGAATGATTAAACAGCTCATGATGACAGCCAGAGCCGCCCACAATTGTTGCCTCCGACTCCAAAAGACGATTTGTAAACCGAATTACCGCTTGTCTCCATTTTTCATTATGCGTTACCTGCGCATAGACGAGAAGTCCCTCAAAGCAAGACATCAGCTCATATGCCTTCACAACTGGATACTGGTACGGGAACAGCTTATCTTCATACGCAGCTTCAAAAATAGAAAAGCCTTTTGCTCCACCCGTCTCTACAATATACTCCGCAAATTTAAGATATTGTGGCTTAGGGTCTTTTTGGTAAAGGCGTACTACTGGTTCCAGAATGGAGCTTGAGTTAATGCCACCCCAATGATCGGACGTCTCAGTAATCTTTTTTTTGCCTTTTTCCGGTCCAATATGCGCAATAATCGCATCAAGATGCCTTCCCGCAGCTTCCAATATGCGCTCTTTTTGCGTTTCATCCCTGCAAATTTCTTCAAAATGAAGCAATCCCAGCAGGACATATTTTCGGCACCACAGATCCCAGCCTTGAAATTCTGCTGCCTTACTGTAAGTAGATATCCGACCTTCCTCGTCCTGTGCACTTAATAAATCCAACACGGATTCCTGCAAAATCTGATAAAGTTCTTCATCTTTTGTGTACTTCCATGTCTGGCAAGCGCCGCGCATCAGCTTTCCCCAATACTCGCCTCGCCAGCCCAGATCCACATCATCTGGCGTTCCTTTAAACTGTTTTGCTGCAAGCTGCCATAACGAGCGGTCTTTCAGCTGCCTGTCCTGCACCAGTCGAATAATCTCGTCGGTATTATTTGTATAAGCCTGCTCCATACCTGCCTCCTATGTTTTTACGCTGCCCTTGCTTTGATTGATTTCACTTTTTATTCGACTTCGCCCATCTCAAATTTCTTTATGTACTCCTTAAAATCGACATAGACACCAGCTGTCCATCCAAGCATCGGCGGCATATGATATTCATTCGTTACGTTCAAGGAACCATCCGTCACATTGTATTTTTCCCAAAGTGTACCAGTCTGTGTAAAAATTTGTTCCATCACATCTATGTATTTATGCGCAATTCGTTTTGCATCCTCTTGGTAGCCATACCGCTCAAGCGCATGAACCGTTATATACTGAAGTGGTGCCCAGCCGTTTGGATAATCCCACTGATACGGAGTCTTGCGAATGCCTTTCTCGCAGGTACTGATTCCATATGGATATTCCAAACGATACAGATTTTCGACGGTCTTTTTTGCCTGTTCTGGTGTCGCCACTCCTGCCCAGAGTGGATAAAAAGATGCTACTGAAAAAATCGGACTATGTTCCTGTCTAACCACATTATAGTCTAAATATACATTTCCGTCAAACAGATACTGTTCCATTCGCTGTCTGCGAAGCAACGCTGCCTGCTTCCACTCTTTTTCTTCTCTGTTTTCAAGGGCCTCTGCAAAATAAGCCATATTCATTTCATTTCGATACAAAATGCTGTTTAAATCCACATAGGCAAATTCAGTCTGATGCAGCTCGCATCGCGGCGAAAAATCCCAGCCACTCTCCGCATCTGCCATAATATTTTCTACTATCTTTTCTCTCGTAAAACCTGAAAAATCGAGTCCCGAAAGCCGCTTTGACACTTCAATCCCCATATCGGTATTTTCCGGTGTCACCAAAAAGCCATATCGGTTTAGCCCACATGGAAGGCTTCGCTCCTTCATCCAAAATTGATATTCTTTTTTTAAGCTGTCATAGGCAGAACGCAGCCACACTGGATCTTTGTAGATCTGGTAAAGTTGAAAAACAAGTTCACACAAAAATGGTGGCTGTGAGCGTCCCATCAACACATCAGCATTTCCATTTGGCATGTAGCCATAACGGTCAATCAGATAGAGCATGTCATCCACAGTGCTCTTAACGAGTTCTTCCTTTCCATGGATGAACATTCCTTGTGCCGTAAAAAAGCTGTCCCAATAAAATAGGTTGCAAAAACCGCCCTCTATGCTCGGCACAAAATACCGATACGGAAGTCCGATGTTTCCATTGTCGTCTTCTCTTGCCAGTCTGGCTGTTTTGTCCCAATTTTCTTTGATATACGTTTCAAGTTCCATTGTGTATCCTTTCACTGAATCAAAATATTCTGGCTATCTTTGTTCATTTTTTGCAAGTTTTTTATTCTTTGCATTTTTCATTACAGGCATTCTCATAAGTACCTTGCAGATGTTCATCGCACTTCTTTGCAGTTCTCCTATTGTGAGCTTACGTTTCACAGACGCTTCTTCTGCAAGTGCCTCTGGCAAATTATCGTGATTCGTATTCGTAAGTGAATCATCCGTCACCATATACAGATCATTTTGACTACGAATCATTGCCGCCATCTCCTGCTTGCTGCTTTCCTTGCCCTCTTCGTTTCCTTTTGCCCACCAATCGGACATGACAAGACCATCATAGCCCCATTCTTCTCTGAGAATTGTTGTCAGCAGGTCATAATTGCTGGCTGCCCACAGACCATTGATTGCGCCATACATAGACATGATGCAATAAGCACCACCTTCCTTCACCGCAATTTCAAAGCCTTTGAGATACAGCTCTCGCAACGCTCGCTCCGATACGACTGCGTCAATATCCGTTCGATGAAACTCCTGATTATTGCAGGCAAAGTGCTTGATCGTTCCTGTGGTTCCACTTTTGTGCAGTCCTTTTAACTGCGCAGCTGCTATTTTTCCTGTCAGGTAAGGATCCTCCGAAAAATATTCAAAATTTCGTCCATTTAACGGATTTCGATGCAAATTCATGCCCGGTCCTAGCAGAGTATCAATGCCATTTTCCAGAAGCTCCTGCCCCAGCATGGAAAATAATTCTTCCATGAGTGTTTCATTAAAGGAGCAGGCAAGACAAGTGCCATTTGGAAGCGAAAAGGCCTGTGTCCCACAATCCATACGAATCCCGCTAGGACCATCTGCGCAGCCTGCAACTGGAATGCCAAATGCATGAAGTGCCGGTGTTACACCGCCAAATGCACCGGCAATACCAAGCGTTGCCTTCGGCGAATTCATTCCCTCTGCCCTTACCAGACACATCAGCTCATCCGCTGAAAGCTGTGCGGTAAACGCCTCCATCGACACACGTCCTTTTGCGACGTCCAACAGCTGATAGCCTTTATTCCCAGTATATGGCAGCGTTTCTGGCAGATTTTTTTGTATCCGTTCCTGTAAAGAATACCGCCTATTTTGTGCTTTCACAAAGCCTACCTTAACGGTATTATTTGTAATTTTAGGATGCAGACACTCTAACTCTTCTACTGGAGCGAGTGCTTGCTTTAACCGCTGCAGCACCATATCTGATTCTAACGCAAAGTTTCCCACAAACGCTGCACTTCGCACATCTGCTCCCAAATAGAAACGATAACAGCCCTTTTCCAGCACATAGCAAAATTCAGTATTTTCCAATTTTGTATTCTTCTGTTTCGTGTTCTTCGATTTCAAGTGATCGTCATTCTGACAGGAACCATCATCATACGAAGCGATCCAATACGTCTCACAGGAAATTGTAAGCATCTGCCCTTCTCCCGGGGCTAATTCCTTTGTCTTAACAAATCCACATAGACTGCGCAGCGGCTTTCCAAGGCGCCCCTGAGGTTCCTGACAATACAGCTGCACAACTTCCTTTCCTGATCTTGATCCTGTATTGTGTACCTGAACCTGAACCGTTACTCGATCGTTTTCATAGCAAAATGAGACCATTTTTATTTCAAAAGTCGTGTAGGACAAGCCAAAGCCGAATGGATAAAGAACCTTCTCTTTTGCGAATGTCTCAAAATACCGATAGCCCACATAAATATCCTCACAGTAAGCATTTTTTGCATCATCCCCAAAATGAGCAGTCGAAGGATAGTCATCAATACACTCTGCAATAGTATCAGTAAGCTTTCCAGACGGATTGACAATTCCTGTCAGTACATCAACTACCGCATTGCCACCTTCCTGTCCGCCTTGCCATACATAGCAGACTGCTGCTGGATCATATTTTTTTACAAAACGCATATCACAGATATTTCCAGTATTGAGCAGCACAATAGATCGTTTAAAATGGCGGCTTACCAGTGCTATCATTTGTTCTTCTTCCTGTGTTAGTAAAAAACTTCCTTCCGTTGCAGAATTATCCTGATCCTCTCCTGCCGTGCGCCCAATCATGATGACCGCTGCATCGTTTCTCTTGCTTGCCTGTACGACTACCGCCTCTTCAAGCGGCATCTCCTTCTGATTCCAAGCTTCCGTTCCCCACTGACTTCTCTTTTCTAGCGGATGTTTTTTCATCCATTCCTCATAAACACCCATGACTTCTCTGTCTAATGACAGTCCGCCTTCAGCGGTTTCCTTTGCTTTTAACGCATCCAGAATGCTAACTTCATACGCGGTGTTGACCATTCCGCCTGAACCATTTCCACTTTTATAATAATGAAACTGATTGATACCAAACACAGCAATGCAGTCCCCTCTTCTTAGAGGAAGCGCCTCTCTGTCATTTTTTAACAGTACAATGCCCTCTGCTGCCGCCTGTCTGGCGCAGGCAGCATATTTTTTTTGATCCAAATGACCTTCCATCCTATCTGTTCCCCTTTCCATAGCAATTCAAAAATATTGTCTCGGTCTGATGAATTAGATTGGGCGCATTATTTTAAAGAGTGATTGTCAAACCATATTGATGCGATATCCACCGCTTCTCTTGTCTGTGGCAGCTCCAAACCAAATTCCGTTACCGTTCCTGTATAGCCATCTACGTCAGACAGATCAATTGAAATCGTCACAAAACCGTCCTCGGACGCAGCGGCCTCTGTCTTACATTCAGACAAATTGTATTCGACTCTTCCGTGACCAGCTTGAATCGTATCGGTCTCATTGTCTGTCTGATCACTCGTTGTATTGTTTGTCTTATCTTCTGTCACAAACACAACTGCAAGCTGTTGAGTTTCATATACATCCTTCCATTTCAGACGAAGTTTTAACACATTTTGTTTTTCGCAATCCATGGTCGGCTTTTTCAGCGTAAGAATCGGCTGATACTTGCCATCCGAAAGTCTTGATGGCAGCAACTCCAGATAATCCATACCGTATCCTACATTGGCATTCTCTGCACTCCATCCCCACATCTGAAAGCCAGATTTCTGAGAAAAGTTTCCGACCGTATCAAAGATCCATGAAAAGCCATTCACATCACTGGCTGATTTTGATGCAGCAGAAAATAACGTCTTCTCTGGTGTGTCAATCACATAATCTTGACCTTCCTTCACACAAGAAAAACCGAGTACCTTTGCAAGACCTTCTACTGGAAGCATCGGGATTCCACACTTCATATATACCGTTCCACCAAGAGATTGTTCTTCTCCATTTACCAGTACAACGTCTTTTCCCGCCTCAAAGCGATATGACTTTTGATCGCGATACAGCGTAAGTGCCTGATTTTCCTGATCCCATTCATAATAGGTATACAGATAATATGGAATCAAGCTTTCTGCTGGCTCAAATGGGAAATAATCGACACCATCCACGGTCTCCATCTGAATTTTATTTTCCAATTTAAAGCCATTTACTCGAAGACCTGGAAGATCTTCCGCCAACTCCAATGTAATGGATTTTATCGTACAGGTTAAATTTTTTCCGTCTATCGGATCCAGACGAAGTGTTGTGATGTTTCCATACCAATTTGTATACTCCGACATTGGAAATACATAATCTGTTTCCTCATCGGTCTCAGAATAAAATTTAATTGAATTTCCTTCCCCAAGACCACTGCCATTGACTGCATAATACAGCTGAATGTATTCACCCTTTGGAACTTTCGCTCTAACACGAATATTTACTACATCACTCGCAGTTAATCCCTCGTACATGACTGGCAAAAAGGTCAGCGTGCCATCTGGATTCTCACCTGTCTCCATCTGAATGCCATCCTTTGAAGTGGTGATCTCCCCTTTGAAATTACTAGGTTTCAGATACATTTCATACGTATTGGCATCGTCTGAAAAGTCAAAGCTTCTCACATTTCCACTTCCAGACGCTTCATAGGTACCATCGTCCCGAAGCACTTTTTTATCCTGTGGATACGCATGACCAATCTGCGCCAACTGCTCATCATCTGGCACCGTATCTTCATAGTTTCCACCTTTTGTATAAACCTCTCGCACGGCATCCAGATAGCCAAAGCCCTGATTCTTCTCACATGGCATCAGATAAGTACCTTCACCATACTCGTTCCAGTTGGAAAGCATCACAAAATTTGTTGCCCAATCTGGTGCATCTGCTTCCCTTAAATATGTATCTCTTACCCATTCATTCATCTTCTTAAAATCGGCTGCTGTCATTACAGGTGTCCTTACGCCATGCCAACCAATTGCATTAAAGCCAGAGCTTACCGTTGGTATCGTATAGACATCGTTATCCTCTTTTGCTTTCAGATTTAAAGTTACGTTTGCCTCATAATAGCAGCCCTGCTGTCCCCAGTTATAGGCATACCAACCATCAAAGCCATAAGACGCACTACCCTCTGTCCGATAGCTGTTGCAGTCTAAAATAATTGCGCCGTCGAACCCAAGCTTTTTTACTTCTTCGCGCAGATAATCAAATTCCGCTTTTAAACCTGTACCAAATTTACTGATCAGCGAATCGGCTCCAAATACCGCAAACACCACCTTATTCTCAATAGTCATATAGCTAGGATTGGAAAAATAATACTCCATCCAATATGGGACAAAGTAATTGCGAAATGCATCACGATCCACCGGGGTTGCGCCATTCGCTGCCTCCCAGATCAGGCAAAATTTCATTTTATCTTTGTTCTTCGCATGCAAAAATCCATTGTCCAGTGCGGTGATATCCCAAGCCTGCTTGATTGGCTTGTCTGATTCTCTTCCCAACCAACAAAATGCCTGAAAATCAATGCCATGCTCTGCCAAAAACTTGATCTCCCAGTCAGACGTCTGCGGCTGTCCCTCATCGTAATAGCCCAGAACCGGACGGATATCCTCATATGGCGTGATGGTTGCCCAACCGGTATGCTCTCCATTTCTCCACAATGAGCACACATTCATACCAATGATGTAATCATCGGCTCCATCTGGGATTGTCACGGCTTCCATCTCATAATCTACCAGCTGATTGACCCGAATATCATCTAAGGAAATCTTCGTATCTCCTATATTTTCAAAGCGAATTCCATTTACAAAATCGGTCTGTGTCAAAAAATCTACCTGAGCGATTTCCTTCTGGTTGATCTTTATTACAGCACTCTGACTTTCCATATCAGCTTCTACCCGAATATGATACCACATCTGATCCGTGAATTCCTTTAGCAGCTGTGTTCCATTATAAAAACTGCCATCTTTTGCCGTAAGCTGCACCACAGGCGTATCACCCGCAAGCAGCGTATAGACACCATCACTTCCTTCTGGAAGATAGGTATAAAAGCTAAAATTCATTTTGCTGCCCAGTGCTTCAAAACTTCTTCCAGTTTCTACACCTTCCGGAAGAATCAGATGCTGATCCTCCACTGATAGTTTTTCTGCATTATCCAGTGTCATGCTGACCTGACTTACCGGATTGTCAAAGCTTTCATACACCTCATAATTTGCTTCCACATAGCCGCCCATTACTTGCGTCTCATTTAGCGTCTCATCCTGCGTCTCAAAAGCCAAGTATCGCACGTGGTCTCCCGTGAGTGGATATGTTCCGCAGTCGAGGTTATTAATATAAGTAGTCGAAGTTCCTCGATCCAAATCCACAATCACGCGAAAAATCACATCATACGGATCTTGAAAATAGTCATCCAAAAGCTTTATCAGACTTCCATCCGGATTCTGGATCCAGAAGGTGTTTTCTTTTGTCACCAGATAGTAAACCGGATTGCCCTCTTCGTCACACAAATTCAACACATTTCCATTAAAATTGTACAGATATTTTACCTGAAACTGCAAATCAATCTTACCTTCCGTTACAGTATTAAAATATCGGATCAATCTGGAATGCTCATTTTCCATTACATCGCTGATCACACCATTATTGGAAAAATCCGTCTTTGGCTTTCCTGCACGGTTATCAATCTCCCAGCCCGATTCAATACCTTCCTTTGCACCGGAATTGTCCAAATAATCGGCAAAACACAATTCATACGCCTGTCTGGGAGTTCGAATAAAGAGTTCTGAATCTGCTGTTTCCTTATTTTCTTCATTTTCTTCTGCTTTTTCTGTTATTTCCATTGTCTCTTTCTCTGGTTCGCTTTCGGCACCTTTCGATACGACAGCTCCCATGAGAACACCTGCTGTCATGCACACAATTGATGCCAGTTTTTTGTATTTTGCCATTCTGCCTCCTTCCTGTATTATCCCTTTACTGCACCCAACAGCATACCACTGGTGAAATATTTCTGTATAAATGGATAAACGACGAGAATTGGTACCATTGCCACGATAATTTTTGCTGCATTCATCGTCTTATCCGTGGTCTCTGCTAATGCAATAATTTCCTCATAAGACATCGTTGTGTAATCAAGACGAATATTCAGATTATAAATATAGGTCTGCAACGGCTGCTTTGCAGAATCATTGATGTACAAAAGTCCATCAAAATAGGAATTCCAATGACCAACAAACTGGAATAAAAACAGGCAGGCCAGTGATGGCACACACAGCGGAACGTAAATTCGGAATAAAATCTGTAACGGATTTGCACCATCAATTGTTGCAGCCTCATTCAACTCATACGGAACATTTCTGAAAAAGTTCATCATCAAAATCATGTTCCAGATTGGAAGCGCGCCCGGCAGAATCATAGACCAGAAGCTGTTGAACAGATGATACTGACGCATCAGCACGTACGATGGAATCAGTCCTCCGTTAAACATCATATTTACCAGAAAGAACCACTTAAAAAAGCGTCCCTCTGGGAATTTTTTGTGCGGCACGCACAGCGGATATGCGGTCATTACTAACATCAACATATTGAGGGAACAACCTACAACAACTCGCTTAATGGATACCCACATTGAACGAAAGAAAACGCTGTCCTCCAAAATCTTACTGTATGATTTCAGATTAAAGCCCATCGGAATCAACCATACGCGTCCTGCGTCAACATAAACTCTGTCACTAAAGGATAAAATCAGTGTATACCACATCGGATAAAAGCAAAGCATTGCCATCACAATCAATACAACGACAATCACAACATGCCCTGCAGTCAGTTTTCTTTTTCGCATAACAGTACTCCTCCTTAAAAGATCTTGTAATCAGCAAATTTGTCTGCTGCCCAGTATGCAATAATCGTAAGAATGATTGCAATCACACTTTTAAACAGACCAACCGCAGTACCAACACCATAATTCATACTGATTAAGCCCTGACGATACACCCATGTATCCAAAATATCACCAGTTGACATGACAAGTGTATTGTACATATTAAAGATCTGGTCAAAACCAGCGTTTAAGATGCCACCCAGACTCAACACAGCATTTAATACAATGACATTTCGGATGCCTGGAAGGGTTACATGAATCGTCTGCTTCCATCTGCTTGCGCCATCCATCTCTGCTGCCTCATATAGTCCCTGATCAACCGCCGTCAGCGCAGCTAAATAAATGATTGCACTCCATCCGAATTCCTTCATCGTCTCCGTTACGATCATAACTGCTGGAAAGATTGACGCGGTACCCAAAATAGAAATACGAATTCCTGCCTGACTGAGTGCCGACTCGATCAAGCCATTCGTTCCAATTACATATTTTAATACAGTTGCAAAAATAACCCATGATACAAAATGAGGCAGATATGTAATTGTCTGAATTGTTTTCTTTAACTTCATATTGCGCACTTCATTGATCATCAGCGCAAAAATAATCGCAATTACCTGTCCTGCTACAATCTTTCCGATCGCCATTACAAGCGTATTTCGGATAATGCGCCATGCATCTGGCTGACGAAAGAAGACTTCAAAATTATCAAATCCAACCCATTCCGAGCCAAACCAGCCTTTCACCGGAATAAAATCCTGAAATGCGGCAAGGATTCCCGGCCATGTACGAGTATTAAACAGGAAAACAAATATTGTACCCGGAAGTATAAGAAGCCAATAATAAACGCGATCCGGTATTATAAATGTTTTTGTGCTTTTCTTTTTCTCCATAACGCTCCCTCCAACGTCAAATGCTGCCATTTTTTCTTTCTGACAAGCAAAAAGGAAAATGACAACATCTGTACATTTATTTTTTATTTACCAAGTAATTCCTGAACTTCTGCGGTAATCTCTGCTCCACCCTGAGCAAGATACTCTTCCACAAAGCTGTCAAAGTATTCTGGAATTGTCTTTCCATCGGTATCACCCATGATCATCTTAACATATGCATCGGACTCGAGTGTTCCAAGGAAGCTGCCGTACTTTCTCATGCTGTCTGTTGTACCCTGGAAAACCGTACCAACAGGAGTCGGATTTGCCTTTGCCAATGCGCCAATACCAACGGTACAAGCTACATAATTATTATAAGTGGTAACTGCATCGCTATCTCCTACTGTAACCTCTCTCGGGCTCTTTCCTTCCTGAATCGCATCGTTTACAGCCGGACCGTACTGCAATACCAGTGTATACTGGTCATTTGCGCCCTCAATCAGACCATCTGTCTGCTCCTGAATAAATGCTCTCATCTCATCAACATCTGCAAACTCATGATTTAATGCCTTCTCAATAACCTGATCCATCGGCTTTGTTAAAACGGATGGTGCGGTAGAGGTATTCATCGGACTGAAGCAGTTGTTTGCCTCATAGGAGATACCATCAAATCCAGATGCTTCAGTATCAATGTCATAACCCTTTGTCAGCATATCGTATGCATAGACAAATGCTTCTGGATGCTCAAAACCTTCTCTTACAACAAATACGCTTCGCACTGGGTTTCCGGCTGCGGAACGAATCTCGCCACCTTCTTCTCCTGGAAGTACATATGCACTCCACTCAGCTTCCTGATTCAGACTAATATTTGCACTGAGTGCATCCCAGCATCCCCACCATGGTGAGAAGACGATTCCAGCCTTATCCTCTCCGATTACCTGCTTGATGGTATCTGCTTCCCAAGTGGCAAAGTCAGATGGAATAATGCCCTTCTGGTACCAATCATTTAATAATACCAGTGCATCCTTTGCACCATCCATAAGAGAACCATAAATGACTGTGCCATCCTCCTGCTTCTGCCAAAGTCCCGGAGCTGCTCCGCCGACATTTAAGAACAGATCACATAAGTTTCCACTACCGCCGTAGGAAGCACCAAAGTTTGAAAGCGTTGCGATACCATAGGTATCATCCTTTCCATTGCCATCCAAATCGCTCTGCATAAAGGCTAACGCAATTTCTTCCAGATCGGCATAGGACTTTGGCTCCTCTAATCCAAGCTTTTCCATCCAGTCCTTACGAATCCACACGAGTGGAGAACCATCAAAATTCATGGATACCTGCGGAATTCCGTAGATTCTTCCATCAATTTTTAATGTATCCAGTGCCAGATTATCGCCCATTGCATACAAACTCTGAAGACTTGGATGATCGCCCTCTAACAGCTCATCTGTCAAATCCGCAATCAGTCCACTCTTTACTAACGTATAGTACTGATTCATATCAACTTCCATCAGATCTGGGATTTCTCCGCTGGCAATTGTCGCATTCTGCTTCTGTGTAAATGCATCACCACTTGCCGACCACAATGTTTTTGGAACCATACCACTCTTAAGCTCAAACATCCACACGCGGTCATTGTCATCAATTGTCATTCCTTCCGGTACATCAAAACCAGATGTATTTACAATTCTTGTAAATTCTAATCCGTCAAAACGCTTATACTGCGGTCCGCTGTAATCCTCACTGGTATCAATCTTCCATCCGTCTCCAAATGTCAGCTCCGATAAATCTGTTGTCGCCTCATCCGCAAACGCCATTGAAGCCATTCCTGCTGTCATAGCAGAAGCCAGTAACAAACTAACCACTTTTCTTTTCATAGTTTTCCTCCTTTTTCGGCATTTTGTTTTATTTTCCTTGCCTTTATCTGTGTTCATTATAACATTTTCACCATTTTAAAGAACCCCACTATCTTTACCCCTTGTCAAAATACATTCCTACTTTTTCAACCTTTTACAAAAAATGCCGAGGCATATTGAATTACCCCGGCATTTTTTGTTATGTTTTTTCTACATATTGGTACCATTCTTCGCCAACTACATTTGGAGTTGTCACTTCTACACAAACGCCACCATATTTACTCTCATGAATTGCAAATTTGCACTCTTCTCCATAGATAAGACGGAAGCGCTGAAAAAAGTTGATCAGACCAAGATGCTCTCCCACGTAAATGTCATCCTGTTCGAGCTGTTTAAAAATATCATCAATGGTTTTCTGATCCATTCCCTCGCCATCGTCATCCACGCAGATATACAGTCCGCCCTGCTCACTAACCTGAATTCTCACATAGATGCTTCCTTGACCACATCGGGTACGAAAACCATGTGAAATCGAATTTTCAACGAGTGTCTGCAGCGAAATGCTCGGAATCAGCATTGACTCTGCATCCTCCTGGATTTCATAATTGCACACAATCTCGTTTCCATAGCGCAGACGCTCCAATTCCACAAATTTTTTAATGTAGACAATTTCTTCTTCCACAGTGGTCAGACTATACTTTTGCTGTTTTCCCGTGTTGATAATATCGGCTAACAAAATAATTGCCTGACTGGTCTGGCTATTTTCGTCTCCTGTCTCTTCTACAGCCAACCAATTAATGGTCTGCAGCACATTATTAATAAAATGCGGCGTCATCTGCTCCTGCAAGGCCTTCGCCCTCGCTCTTCGCAATGCTAGTACACGATCAAGAATCTCATGTTCCAATGCCATATTTTTTTGAAACAGCTGCAAAATTCGATACAGCAAAAACTGAATCTCATCGTTTTTCTTGCCAATATTTTCCCGCTCCGGCGGATTTTCTAACACTTGCAAAATCGCCTCCACCGGACGAAACAGCTTTTCTGTTGCCCCGTAGGAAAGTATGAAGCTAGCCAGTACACCTGCCAAAAGAATCACAAGCATCATTTTTCTGAGTTGGTTCATGCTGTGCCGATATTCCTCCATCGGAATCATCTGCACACATTTCCAGTCAAAATACTTCATTCCCGTCCATGAGACAAACATTTGCGTTCCATTGATTGTCTCAGTTGAAGAAGTGACAGCCGATTGTTTTTCTGGAAGTGTTATTGTTTGTTCATACAAAGTATCTGTCGTATCCATCAGCACTTGCCCCTGTGAATCCACAATTACATACGCACCCTGATTTGGAATTTCTTTATCGACAATATAATCAATCAATTTATCTACATCCACGCTGATTGACACAAATGCCCTTTTTCCTTCTGTCGAAACGGCAACCCGATAAACCGTAAGAACGCGCTTATTTTGTCCCAAGTAAGACGCCGTTCGAGGCACCGCAAACATGGTTTGATGCGGTTCTTTTTCCAAGCAAGTGTTGAATAACTCCACAAGCGACTGATCTGGAATCCACTGAATTTGCTGGCTCCGATAAAGTGTGGACGCAAGATAATCGCTAACCTGTGAATAGACGTCTACACTAAAATATAGATTTTCGCGCTTGTCTGCTATTAGGCGATTCAAAATTTTCCCAGCCTGTTCCACAGACGAATATCGCGTCGGATTTGCTCGTTCTTCCTGAAGAAAGGATAAAACAGTCCAATCGCCGCTCTGCTTTTCCAGCGTATCACAGACTTCTTCAAATAATGTTTCTAACGTTGCATTTGTATTTCGCACACTTCGCTGCACTGACGTATCCATCTCATGCAACAAGCTTCTTGAGCTAAGCAATTGGAGCGCCGCCATACAGATTACAAGCGGCAGCATAATGCTAAAAAACACAAGAAGCCAGTTTTTTACAAACAATTTACGAAATTGTTGATTCTGAATTCGATGAAGCAGTCTGGTTTGTTTTGTTTTCGTTCGATCCTTCATTTCTTCCTGCTTCCCTTCTTCAGACGGTAATCATTCGGAGATCCTCCTGTTACCTTTTTGAACACCTTATAGAAATATTTGAGGTTGCGATAACCTGTTTTCTCTGCGATCTCATACACATACAAATCCGTGTTTTTCAGCATAGAAACCGCCTTTCCAATTCGCATTTCCATCAGCAGATCCGTATAATTTTTTCCCGTCTGCTCTTTGATCAGACGACTGATATAAATTGGATTTAAAAAGACAGCATTTGCGATATCTGTCAGTGTAATATCCTCACAAAAATGTGCCTGAATATAATTCATCACCGCCTCAATTCCTACCGAACTTTGTTCTTTTATCGTTTCCGGCTGATTTAAGCTTTCTGTACAGGAAAGAAGCTGAATTGGTGCTGACAGTTCTTTGATCACTTCCATCTCTGCGCCAATGGTTGTCAAACGACTCAGTTCCTGCTGAAACTGCTCTTTTAATCTCCAGATCGCAGTCGGCTCTTTTTGTTTCTCATCTTTTTCCCAGAACACACCAGTTCCGCAAAAACTCTTTTCTGCTTCCTGCTCTTTCCACTCAACCGGATAAAATTCAAGTTGTCCGTCCAATCCCTGCAAAATACTTGTGATTTGTTCTTGAAGCTCCTGCCGTCCATAATCCGCCAAGAAGCCCTTATACTGACGATCCTTTTGAATTTTTATGCGAACAAGAAGCAAACGACTCGGCTGCGCTGGCAAGATATTGACAATTTTTAACCGTTCTTCTGCCTCTCTGTCGTCACGCAGGCTTCCCGACAAGGCATCCAATATAAATTGCTGTTTCTGATAATTAACCAATTTTTGGTAATGATCGACACGGTTCAGCATCGCATTTTGAAGTGCATTCTGCTGATCTAACAGCTCTCTCACCCCTGTAAAGACCTCTCTTAGCTTCGGAATCGAAACAGGTTTTACCAGATAGTGAAGTACATGATACTCCACCGCACTCTGCGCATACTCAAAATCCTTATAGCCACTCAAAAACACAATCTGTACTGGAAGATTTTGTTCTGCCGCAAAGCGCGCAATATCAAGTCCACTTACACGACTCATTTTAATATCCGTCAAAATCACATCTGGCATACTGGTCTTTAAATACGCTAACAGTTCCTGCCCATCTGAAAATTCCGCATCCACCTGAAAGCCAATTTCATTCCATTTGACCATATGAACTAAACCGCGCCTCGTTGTCAGCTCATCCTCTGCAATTACAAGCGAATACATGCTTTCCCTCCCAATGTAAACACTCTACTTTTTCATCAGCTTTTCAATCTGTGCCTTCGTCTCCTCAATGCTGTGACTATTGTCAATCACAACACGACTCTCGGCACGAAATTGCGCATCACTTTTTTGTCTTGCAATGGTCTGACGGCAACGCTCCTCGCTGTAGCCTCTTGACTCCATGATACGTTTTATGCGCGTCTGCTCATCGGTGTAAATGTACCAAACGTCATCGCACAGCGGAATCAGATGGCCCTCAGAAAGAAGCGCAGCCTCAATCACAATCAGCGCATCTGGCTCTTTGTCGCGTATTTCCTTGATCATCCACTCAATACGTACTCTTACATTTGGATGAGTAATCGCATTAAGGCGAAGCGTCTCAAGCGGATTTGAAAATGCTATTGCTGCCAGTTTTTTTGTATCAATCGTCTGATCTTCATTTAAAATTTCTTTTCCAAATGCATTAACGATATTGACATAATTAGCCTCTCCCGGCTGCATAAGCTCTCGTCCGACCTCATCAGCTAAAATTAATTTTGCATTATACTCTTTTTCTAGGATTGCAAGCACCGAAGACTTTCCGGCGCCGACACCTCCTGTTATTCCAAGAATCATTATTACTCTCCCTTACTTTGTTTCGTACCAGCTATTCCCCACAGACACAGACACTTCAAGCGGCACGCGAAGATTCGCTGCTGACTGCATCTGCTCAACAAGAAGTGTCTTAACTGCCTCACACTCCGCTGTTGGTACCTCTAGCAGCAGCTCATCATGCACCTGAAGGACGATTCTGGACTGCAGTTTTTCTTCTTTTAGACGTTTATTTACTTTTGTCATTGCAATTTTCATAATGTCAGCTGCCGTTCCCTGAATAGGTGAATTCATCGCAATTCGCTCTCCAAACTGACGCTGCATATAGTTGGAAGATTTAATTTCTGGTATTGGACGTCTTCGTCCAAACATTGTCGTAACATACTCATTTGTATGACCCTGCTCTACCATACGATCAAGGAAGGCCTTGATTCCAGGATAGGCATTGAAATAGTGCTCAATATATTCCATCGCTTCCTTGCGTGAAATACTTAAATCCTCACTAAGGCCAAACGCACTAATTCCATAAACAATTCCAAAATTAACAGCCTTTGCATTTCGGCGAAGCTGCGGTGTAACTTCTTCAAGTGGAACATGGAATACCTGGGAAGCTGTCAGTGCATGAATATCCTGTGCACTGCGGTATGCCTCAATCAGTCTCTCATCACCAGACATGTGAGCAAGCACACGAAGCTCAATCTGCGAATAGTCAGCATCAATAAATACACATCCATCCTTTGGCACAAAAACCTTGCGGATGGCTCTGCCTAACTCCATGCGAACTGGAATATTTTGAAGATTTGGCTCTGTGCTGCTGATGCGGCCTGTTGCCGTGATAGTCTGGTTAAATGTTCCATGTATACGGCCATCCTGTGCAATACATGAAGCAAGACCCTCTGCATATGTCGATTTTAATTTTGTCAGCTGACGATATGACAATACTTTTTCTACAATTGGATAATCTGTTGACAGCTTCTCTAACACTTCTGCTGCAGTCGAATATCCGCTCTTTGTCTTCTTTGCACCTGGAAGCTTTAAATCCTCAAACAGCACTTCTCCAAGCTGTTTTGGAGAAAGAATGTTAAACTCTTTTCCTGCAAGTGCATAAATTTGAGACTGAAGTGATTCAATTTCTCCAGTTAAATCCTCTCCATAGCTTTTAAGTGCTTCTTTTTGCACAGCGATCCCTGTCTGCTCCATGCGGCAAAGATCAAAGACAACTGGCATCTCGATATCTTTATACAGCGCGCTCATATCCTCTTCTTCGAGCTGTTTTTCAATAACAGGACCACAAAAAAGTGCTGCCGCTGCCTGATGACACACATACGCATCAAATGATGGCTGCATTGATGCCATCTCCAATACTGTCTTTCCAAACAAATCCTGGTAGGACGGCAGTTCCTTTGATGCATAAGTTCCTGCAATCTTTTCAATAGGATAGCTTCCCGTAAGAGGATCCAGCAAATATGCTCCTATTGAAACATCACGAAGCGACTGATGATAAAAGGCATCAACACCCTGTGGCTTATGATCTGTCATATAATGAAGGAACTGCTTTGCATCAGGTACATACATTGTCTTGCAGGAGGCTGCCAGTTCATCAGCAAAACCTGTCAAAAGATCTTTTGTGATAAAATTGATTACTGGAAAATAATATCCCTTTGTCCCTGCTGCCACTGCCATTCCTACAATATTATCCTTCGTTCCTGCAAATGAAAGACCAAGCGTTTTTTCTTTTTTGAGCGCACGAATCACTTCAAAGCTTTCATTCATATCCTCTACGCGCTCAAGCTCAAGCGTTTCAAATACAGATGGCTGCTCTTCTTCATCAAAATCAAGACGGACACTATGAAATTCAAGGCGATCAAGCTCCTTTTGAGCAGCTGCCTTGTCAATATGAGTACGAAAATGCTCAAGCGACTCTGTAATCGGAATGTCTGTCTTGATTGTTGCAAGCTTCTCACTTAAAAAAGCAGCTTTTTTTCCAACAAGCTCTGTATCACTTTCCTTTAATAAGTAAGCAAGCGGTGAACGCTTTAAATCAAGCTTTTCCTTCCAATATTCCTTAATCGCCTTCTCGCCGGCCTTGTCCAGATTATCAATTGCCTCATATAGCTTTTCAACAGTACCATACTCTTTAATAAGCTTTACAGCAGATACAGCTCCTACACCTGGCACACCAGTTATATTGTCTGATTTATCACCTGCTAATCCCTTTAAAGAATTAACATGGCACGGCTCAATTCCAAATTCTTCCTTTACCAGCTGTGGATTAAACGGAAACACACGATCCGGGATTGCCATATCTTCTTTTTTCATATGATATTTATCAAAAATTTCCTGTGTCTTTTCAGCACTTGAATGCATTAGCCACAATGTAGTATTGTCTGTTACAAGCTGAAGATAATCATTATCCTTTGTCAAAATTTTGACTGGAAGCTGTGATTCAAATTTTTTCGCCATGGAACCACATAAATCATCTGCCTCAAAGTGCTCATCCATAAGCTGGCAGATTCCCATATTTGCAAGAACCTCCTGGCAAAGCGCAAACTGCTCCCTTAATGGCTCTGGAGTCTCAGAGCGATTGCCCTTATAATCTGCATAAAGTTCACGCCTAAATGTATCTCTTGTCAAATCCCATGCCACAGCCAGATACGCCGGCTTTTGTTCTTTTATTATTTTAAACAGGTATCTAAGGAAGCCAAATATGCCATTTGTATAAACTCCCTTCGAGGTCATCATAATTTTATGATACCATGCCTCTTTTTCCTCCTGCTTTTTCGCATACAAAATCTCTCTTGGCAAGTTGCCAAAGTACTGCGTCGACAGCAGGCTCGAGCCGTCTATTAACAGCAAATAGTCTCCCATGTTCCCTCCTAAAATTTTTATGATGTATCCACGAATTGCTCCGTTGCTATGCAACTTTCGCAATTCTAAAAACATTCGGATTCGCTGATTTTCCTTGAAAATCGCTGCATCCTCATGTTTTTGCGGGTCCCAAGCTCAAAAACCTAATCGTGCAAGCACGAACGGCTTTTGGAGCTTTTGACCCTGGTATCATTTTATTTAAAACCAACGCATGATCTGCAGCATAGATACAGCTGCCGCTGCAACTGTTGCTGCTGTCAATGCAATATGATGAAGCCACTGAATAAACAGACCTGCACGAACCTGTCTGGCCACTTGGCTCATATCATGCTCAAACTGCTGCTTTAAGTTATATGTCTTAAAGCGATCCTGATCCATTCCGTCAATTGCAGTACGAACCGTATAATAAATTTCCAGATCCTCTCTGCAGCCGGAACATTCTTTTATATGCTTCAAAAAATGATCGGTCTCCTCCAATGAAAGAGCACCCTCCAAAAAAGGAACCATCATGCGGTTCGCAGTTTTACAGTCCAAACAATCCCCTCTTTTCTGTCAGGCAATGACGTATTGCAAAAACGCCTCCATCTTGTCCTTTTCGCTAAACTTAGCAATATACATCTGGTCGCCCATGCCTTGCGCAAGCACAGCCGGCATACGGTCACTCATTGTGATATTTGCACGGTAACGGGACAAAATCTCATTGTGAGCATTCTTATGCGGATTACAATCGCGTCTTCCAACATAGATGCAATAGAACTTATCTGCATACTCAGACAAAGTACAGCGATCAAACGCGATCATATCTGCCCAGATCTTATACACATTTGTACTGTTTGCATAATTAAGCATATCTGGTGTAAAACCACCGCTCGGACGCATATTGACTTCAAGCGCAATTATTTCACCCTTGTTTGCAACACCCGGCATGTCCTTATTCAGACGGAAAAACTCAAAATGAATAAAACGGCTCTTTACATCAAATGCTTTTACGCATCGTCTTCCTGCATCGCGCACATCATCTGGCAGCTGCTTTTCTATGTAAAAATAAGCATCTGCCTTATTATTTACAATATCCATAATGGACACAGGAGTCACATTTCCAGATTCAAAAAGAACATCTCCCTTGCTGTTGATGATCGCATCATAGGAACAGATCGTACCATCTACATACGGTTCTGCTAAATATCCTTCTCTGTCTGTTTCTGCAAAAAATTGATCAAGCTCCTGATCATTTGAGATGCGATAAGTATTTTGTGCACCAACACCATTATCTGGCTTTACTACAATTGGATAGCCATACTTTGCTGCAAAAGAAAAGCAGCCTTCGCGAGAGCCAATTTTGTAGCACTCCACTGCCGGAACACCTGCCTTTTTGTAATATTCCTTCATGTGCTTCTTGGACTTAAAAGTCTCAATCTCATTTAGCTGAAAACCACTGGTGATATGAAAATCTGTGCGCAGTCTGGCATCCTGTGTCAGCCAATACTCATTATTGCTCTCAAGCCAATCAATACGGCCATATTTAAAAGTGAAATAAGCGACTGCGCGCATCATCTGATCATAGTTTTCCATGGACTCTACCTTATAATACTCGGTAAGTACATTTTTTAGGCTATATGGCAAGGAATCATAGGCACTGTCACCGATTCCTAAAACATTTATTCCGTTGTTCTTCAGCTCCGCACAAAAATGGTAATAGTTGGTTGGAAACTGAGGCGATATAAAAATAAAATTCATAAAGATGTCCTCCCAAAGTTGTTGCAGTTCACGCATAGTATACGTCAAACTTTTTCGATTTGCAAGTAATGATTCCTTTTGCCAATTCTGGAAGTTCTGGCTTAGTAATACCATACCAAAAGTCCTTTAGTCTTGCTGCCATCTCGCGAAACTCTCTGTACAATTGCCCGCGGTAAACAATATCGCTGTCTGCTGACACGCCATATGCATTAAGCCCCATACGCTGCGCCAAATAAAGTGCGCGGTAAAGATGATAGCTTTGAGTCACAATTACAATTGTTGATCCCTTATTAAAAAATTCCAGACTGTGCACAATGGTATCATATGTATTTAAACCAGTATGATCCATATATACCTCATCTGCTTCAATTCCGCCTGACACTGCAAGTTTTTTCATAACGGATACTTCATCGTAATCTTCATTTAAATTATCTCCACTGACAAGCATTTTTTTAGCAGAAGCTTCCTTATAAAAAGAAATCGCTGTCTGCATTCGATCATTCAACATTGGACTTGCTTCCTTATTTGGTCTTACTGCACAGCCCAAAACAACAACACCATCTGCTTTAAAATTTGCCCACTGATCTTTTTTTAAAATACGCCCTTTTGTCCCCCATACCATATAGACATTGATTGCTGCTGCCCCTATTGCTAAAACAATTATAACAATAACTATCAGGCAAAACAGATGTCTGATTTTTGCGCGCATAAAATTTTCTCCTTTAATATTGACCAGTATCTTCATCCCAGTTTAAAAAGAGCCGGATTGCTCCGGCTCAAAGCTCAATTCTAATTAGAACGTTTTATTTTGTTCCGAAGATACGGTCGCCTGCATCGCCAAGACCTGGGCAAATGTATGCATTCTCATTCAGCTCGCGATCTACATGTCCAACATACAGCTGAATGTCTGGATGTGCCTTCATTAATCTTTCGATACCTTCTGGTGCTGCGATTACGCACATAAACTTAATCTTCTTTCCACCATGCTGCTTAATAAAATTAACTGCCTCAACTGCTGATCCGCCAGTTGCAAGCATCGGATCTACAACAACTATAGTTCTCTGCTCGATTGGTGACGGCAGCTTACAGTAATACTCATGCGGCTCGTGTGTAACCTCATCACGATACAGACCAATATGACCAATCTTTGCACTAGGAGTAAGTGCGGTAATACCGCTTACCATTCCCAAACCAGCTCTTAAAACAGGAACAATTGCTAACTTCTTTCCTGCAATCATAGGTGTCATACATGTTTCGATAGGTGTCTCAATCTCTACATCCTCAAGCGGCAGATCACTCAATGCCTCATATCCCATCAGCATTGCAATCTCCTCAATAAGCTTACGGAACTCATTTGTTCCTGTATTTTTATTTCTCAGCATAGAAATTTTATGCTGAACCAGCGGGTGGCTATTTACGTATACATTACTATACTCTTTATACATTTTTTCTTCCTTTCTGAGTTTTATCTCACGTTTCTTTGGCTATCATATCATTCTTTTATATTTTCTTCAACTATTTTCAAAAAAATGCTTGCTTTTTTTTGAAAAGCATGGTATTATTTACATGTTGTCAGCCGGTGTGGCGGAATGGCAGACGCACGTGACTCAAAATCACGCGGAGCGATCCGTGCCGGTTCGAGTCCGGCCACCGGCATCAAAAAGGTGTTCATGAGTAGTTTTACTTGTGAACACTTTTTTTTATTACATTTAACATAACGATTAGTATCACTTAAGCAATAACTTTCTTAATTTTGTGGAGGTATACGTAAATATGATATTAAAACCCAAAATACTAAAAAATGTAAAAGATGTTGAATATATGGATGACTTCGATGACTGGTATATCTTTAAAGAAAATTCGTCAGACTACGCAGAGCTTCCGAAAAATATGATTTTCTACGGTCCACCTGGAACTGGCAAAACATATCACACTCTCCTCTATGCTGTTGCAGTCATTGAGGAAAAGTCATTATCAGATATTGTGAATGAACCTTTAGAGGATATAATAAAACGCTATCATCACTATAAGGCAGATGGGCTAATTGAATTTACCACATTCCATCAATCATACAGCTACGAAGAATTTATCGAAGGCATTCGTCCCGTAATGACTAGTGACAGCGATAATGTGATTTCTGATGTTAAATATAAAGTCTCCTCTGGCCTTTTCAAGAATTTCTGTGACCGCGCAAAGCAATCGATTCAAACTAATCACGTTTTTATTATTGATGAGATAAACCGCGGCAATATTGCAAAGATTTTTGGTGAACTTATCACGCTGATTGAGCCTTCAAAACGAATTGGGCAGTTGGAAGGAACTTATACTCGACTTCCATATTCAAAAGAGTCTTTCGGTGTTCCTGACAACATTTACATAATTGGAACAATGAATACAGTAGACCGTTCCATCTCTACAATCGACACTGCTCTTCGCCGTCGTTTTCAATTTAAAGAAATGCAGCCTGATCCATCAGTTCTAAGTGAAATTTATGTTGAAGAGCTTTCAATTCAACAACTTCTCTCACACATGAATCAAAAAATCAGCGTGCTTTACGACCGTGAGCACACAATTGGTCATGCCTATTTCATGCCGTTAAAGAACAATCCAACAGTTGAAACGCTTGCTTCTATTTTTAAAAGTGCAATTCTCCCTCTACTGCAGGAGTACTTTTATGAGGACTATGAAAAAATTCGCCTTGTACTTGGAGACAATAAAAAGGTAAATGAGAGCGAACAGTTTATTATTAAAAATGTGGTTGACTATGATGCACTTTTTGGCAGCACAGATTTTGATCTTGGCGATTCCTTTCAATATAAAATAAATGCAGCGGCTTTTTCAATAATCAAAGCATACCATTCTATTTAAAATCTATTTTTTTAAAGTTGAAAGGATCATATATGTCAAAAACAATTTATCAGATAAGCGAATATGGATCTTTTATCACAGGCAGACAAATAGAGGGATACACTACTCTGCCGCCTACCATATTTGAGCGGTTGGAAAACTTTATTCTCTCCAGTAAAAATGTAAGCTCCACTCATACGTTTCATAAGTTTTTCGGCACAAGCAGTGACACAAATGCCTTAGAGCTAATGGGAATTTCATTCAGAAAAGAAATCGGCAAGATTATAACTGCCAAAAACTATATCGGTGTTATTACATTCGATGATGGCACTGCCATTGAAATCTTACCAAAGATTGTCTCTAACACGCAAAAAAGCAATCAAAAAATCAAAAAACTTGTGACAGACATGATCAAATCACTCACGAATATCTCATATAAAAGCTTGCAAGTTACAGATGTCGATATTGAAAAAATGCCGATTCTGGATATCTTCATACGAATGTTTATCGTTGAAGCATTTTGTTTGGCAAAACATGGACTGCGCAGCAACTATGAAACCATAGCTGAAAACAGATCTTATTTTAAGGGAAAAATTTTGTTTCCTGAGCAGCAAAAATACAATATTTCCCATAAAGAACGTGTTTTCACAGAATCTGATGAATTTACACCTAACTGCCCTGAAAACAGACTGATCAAATCGACATTAATGCTTTTATATAAACAAACACGCTCTTTAAGAAACAAGAACGATATAAAAACATTGCTTGCTGTTTTTGGTGATGTCCCGTTTTCTACAGACTATGCCAGTGATTTTTCAAAAATAGGACTTGATTACAATTCAAAAAACAATGTGAACTTTAAAAATAAAAGTCATAGCAGTGACTATTCCACACTTCTTCTATGGTGCCACCTCTTCTTAAGTGGAAAAAGTTTTTCTTCGTTTTCTGGCTCTGGTATTGCATTTTCTCTTATGTTTCCTATGGAAACACTATTTGAGCGCTATGTTGCCGTGCAGTTAAAAAAATTTCTACCGGCAGAGGATTTTTCAATCTCCATACAAGATGCCACACATTATCTGTTCACACAGCCTAATAAGAAATTTATATTACGGCCAGATATTGTAATCACCAGAAAACATGACAACGCCATTTTTATTTGTGATACGAAATGGAAACTTCTTTCCAGCAAAAAAGTAAATTGGGGAATCTCTCAGGCGGATATGTACCAGATGTATGCATATCAGAAAAAATACAATGCCAAAAACATTACAATGCTCTATCCAATGACTGAAAAAGTCAATCAAAAGATAGAGCATGAAAAAGAAATCAAGTTCACTTCAGATGATGGTGTGATCGTTAGAGTACGATTCATAGATTTGTTTGACATCAAAAAAAGTTTAATGGGATTGATAGACCTGTGACTTACAAAAGCATTATAATGTACGCAGGAAATCTTCGATGAACCAACTCTCATACAGATGAGCTTTGATATTTGGATGAGAGTTTCTTCCTCCCACCTTAAATGCTTCCATGCGAAGCTCTTTTGCACGATCGCAATGAGCAGGGTTTGTAGAGCGATGCATCATTGGTGTTCGTTCGTCTCCGTTTAAGTCGATATATGGAATGCCCCATTTCTTTGCCACCTCAATAGTTGCCAGACGATAATCATCAGTCTCACATCCATTTGACACTAAAATGCCAATATGTGCATACGGATGATGCGCAATCAGATATTCCAAAACAACATTCCAGGCACCATAAAATGTAGTATTATCAGTATCATCAATCGTACCAAGATGAATTATTCCTGTCTGATCTTCGCCATCGCTTCCTGTTGATGACGGTCTATGGTGTGAATCATTGATTCCGTAGTACAATGTTATGTAATCAACATCCTCATCAATAGTCTTATAAATTCCATTGGAAAATGAATTGGAAAAAGTGCCTAGAACAGGCGGCATCGCCATTGTCTGGCCACCTACTGCCAAATGCTGCACTGTCATATGATTTCGTTCTGCTATTAAATAACCATATGTCTTATATTTTCCGGCAAACGGACCATCTTCAAATGTCTCGCTATATCCTCCGGAAAAATCTCCATTTGTAAAACTATCACCGCAAACTGCCCATTTTTTTCCATAAAGAATATTTGTGTTATCCATTTTTTCTCCTTTTCGTTAAAAATGCATCGCTGCAAGACGCTCATATGACAATGTTCCGCCAAACAAATCAAGTGCACTTCCAATTGTCATATCAATCTTTCCTTTGCCCAGTTTTTTGAGAAGCTCAATATCATCCCAACTATGAACTCCTCCGGCATATGTAACAGGAATACCGTCATAATCAGACAGCATCCTAACAAGTCCCGTCTCTATTCCTCCATTTTTGCCTTCTACATCAACAGCATGTACTAAAAATTCATCACAATATGCAGACAACTCCTCCAATAATGGCAGTGTAACTACTTCCTTTGTAAACTTCTGCCAACGGTCTGTCATGATACAGTAGCCTTCATCTATCTTTCTACAGCTTACATCAAGAACTAGCCTTTGTTTTCCAACTAACTGTGTCAGTTTTTTCAAACGGTCATACTGAATACCTCCATCGTTAAACACATATGATGTGACAATTACATGAGATGCACCTGCGCGCAAAAAATCAAGTGCATTATCTGGAGTGATACCGCCGCCAGCCTGCAATCCTCCCTCATATGCATGCAGTGCTTCAAGTGCCTGCTTTTTTGTCTTTTCATAATACGGGGAGGACTGTGGATTCAAAAGAATCACATGTCCTCCCTGCAATCCGTCTTGCTTATAACGCTTTGCAAACCACGATGCATCACGATTTGCCACATAATTCTCTGATGCCTGATCATTCTCATCCTTCAAAGAACTTCCAACAATTTGCTTCACGATACCATTATGGATATCAATACATGGTCGAAATCTCATACTCTCACCTTATCCTGTCTGATCTATTATGTCAATGCAAAACGTCTGCATACCTTATCCGATACGGTTAATTCTGTGGATTCCCCACAAATTATCCCGTTTCAGATTCAGGTATTCATTGTACGCTCTCTCGAGTATCTGCTTTTCATTTGAAAACTTCAGCAGATGATACGCCTCATGATACTTATAATATCCGGAATCTACAAAATACTCTTCCTTCTGCGGCTTACTGTAGTAACTGTCTGCCATCATTAGATACCAGTGCACTTCTTTTTCTACAATATCCTGCGGTACATGGAATGTATACTCACTTACACCGATATATTTCACAATGGATGCCTCGACACCTGTTTCTTCCCGTACCTCGCGCAGCGCTGTCTGCCAATGCTCCTCTCCGGGTTCAACGGTTCCCTTCGGTAATACCCAGCCTTCATACTTGCTCTTGTAATTCTTATATAAGACTAAAATTTTACCGCGAAATATCACCACACCGCCACAGCTCGTTGCTTCTATCATTGCAATTCCTCCTGACTATGGTGTGTTTTGGCCAGGGCAAATCTCTGCCCTGACATCATATAAAATAAGTATACTTGAAAATGCATACAGTTTCAAGGTTTTTTTTATCTGCTGAAATAATAATCAAAAATTTGTCCCGCAACCGGTGCTGCAACAATTCCGCCGGCACCGCCCTTTTCAATCATGACACATACTGCGATTTCACTTACATCATTTGTTCCATAACCACAGAACCATGCATGATAATTTTTTGTGGAATCATACTGCGCTGATCCTGTTTTTCCAGATACTCTCGCATATTGGCTGCCTCCGGCTGCTGCCGTTCCATTTGTAATAACATATGTTAGAAATTCATCCATCAGTTCTGCTTCTGCCTTTGTGCACACACTGCGCAGCGCCTTTGGCTTTGTCTGTTCTACAACATTTCCATCTGCATCCAGATAGTGATCTACCAGATAAGGTGTCATCATTACACCATCATTTGCGATAGCTGCATACATCATCAGATTTAATAACGGTGTTACAGTTGTTGTTCCCTGTCCAATGGCAAGCTGCATTCTTGACCACACGCTGTCATCTGAGGCAATATCAAAATGGCTCTTTTTGTACGGGAAATCCACCTGACTTCTGTCACTTTGATTGTATCCAAAATCCTCTGCCAGCTTCTGCCATTTTGTTGAATTAAGTGTCTGTGCTATCGTATCAAACGCGCCATTGCACGACATACCTAAAATTCCATAAATATCCAGTTCTCCATGCGCAACACCATCATGACAGTTTACGACGTAATCACCGTTTGTATATGTTCCGGTGCAAGTATAGTGAAAATCCTGCCATGTATCTGGATTTTCACGAATATATTCAAGTAATGTAATAAGCTTAAAGGTAGATCCCGGAGGATAAGTTCCCTGCGTTGCATGATTCATCATGTTCTGCGTTGTATTTTCCTCTGATGTCAGCCAGCTCCATTGCTCCTCTACTGTGTTTGGATCAAAATTAGGCGAAGAAACCATAGCCAAAATCTTTCCAGTAGATGGCTCCACCACAGTAATTGAGCCTGTTTTTCCATCAAGTTGTCTATAACAAAAATCCTGCAAACCAGAATCAAGTGTTGTCACAAGCGTATCTCCCTGTGTCTTAACACCAAGAAACTCATTTTTTAACTTTGTCCAAAAATCAACATGACTTGTCAGAAGATTTAACTTCTGAGTATCTTCAAGACCATAGCCACCAAGCACGGAATAACCTACTGTATGCGCATACCAATTTGTGTATGGATATACGCGCACCTCAGTTCCATCCTCTCTTGTCTGCGTAGTCGCCACTACAACACCATCACTTGTAACAATATCGCCCTTTCGAATCAGCTGTGCCATATTTTGCTGTCTTGTATTATATTTACTTGAAAGAACATCATCCTTTCCTTTCACCTCAAAATAAATAAAATACAAAAGCATTGCACCAAGCAGTGATACTAAAATTGTACCTGCCACTTTAATTTCATGCTGGCGGCTTGTAGGCTTATTTTCTTTTTTTACCCTTTTTTTAGTGGTGTTTTTTACTTTTTTCTGCGCCTTTGGTTCTTGTTTTATTTCTTCTTGTTTTATTTTTTCTTTTTTGATTTCTGGCTTTTGCTCCTGTTTCTCTGCAGCTGTTTCTTCATTCTTTTTTTCTGGTTTTACTTCTTCGTTTTTCTTTACAGCTGCTTCTTTCTCGTTAATAATGGACTCTTTCTTTGATTCTCTCAAGTCTTTCCACCTCATTCTGACGTTTGATATACAGTTCCTGCATGATTCCAAAAATAATAAATGTACTTAACACAGAGCTTCCTCCATAGCTGACTAGTGGAAGTGTTACACCTGTAAGCGGAATAAATTTAATTCCGCCTCCGATTGTCAAAAAGACCTGTGTGCCATATATGGCTGTAAGACCAATTCCAATCAGCTTATAAAATGGAAGATACAGCTCTGCTGCGACTGCAATAAACATTAACAGACATGCAATACAAATTAAAATCAGACAAATGCCAATGATACCGCCAAGCTCCTCGCAGACTGCTGTAAATATACAGTCCATGATAACCTCTGGTGTTTTAGATGGCTGTCCTTTGTAAAGTCCCTGTCCGAACCATCCGCCTGTTCCAATTCCAAACAAGGAATTTCCAATCTGATTTCCTTTTCCGTAAAAATCAGCAAATGGATGAAGCCATGTCTGAACACGCACACGCACATGGGCAAACAGATAATACGCTGCGATGCAGGCAAAAAAGCCGACAATCAATCCAATAAAAAGATAAGCTTTCTGTTTCGTTGCCACATATAACATCATCAAGTAAGAAACAAAGAAAATGAGTGCAGCACCAAGGTCTCTTGAGGCAACAAGAATTATTCCGTGAACTGCTGCGATTACTGCTGACAAGAGTACACGCTTTATATCTGTGCGCTCACGAAGCAGTACCGCAATCAGCAATACAAAGCTTATCTTTACAAACTCAGACGGCTGAAAGCTGAAAAATCCCAGATTGATGTAAAGATTTGCACCTCTTGTAATTTTACCAAGCACAAGCACTATGCCAAGCATCAAAATACCGATGATGCCCATCACAATTGCCCAGTTACGTGCAGCCTTCAGTTTTGCAAACATTTTGGGAACTATTAGTGTAAGCACAGAGGAACCTACTACTATAATATACTGCTTTATTGACTGTTTTGGATTTAGCCTTGTAAGCAGTATAAAACCAATTGACAAAAACATAAGCATATGGCTTAGCAGCGCTAAATTTGCTTTTTTGTACATATGGCGGTATACAAGTAGATACACCATAAAATAAAGCATAATAGCTGCATAGTAGCCCACTATCAGTATGTTTCTCTCTTTCACTGCGATCACAGCAAAACCTAGTGTCAAAAATGAAAAGGTCAAAAGGTTCATTCCCCAATAACACCCTCTCATATTTTCAACACTCTTATATCGAAGTGACCAAAATGCCAGCACCGTATATAAGATCATCACAATGATCATCGAATATTTACATACACTCGTTAATAATGTTGTCATCTATTCTTCCCTTTCGTTGTCTAGTATACTGCTGACCTCACTTTTACTCAGCGCCTCTTTTATAATGACCGCGTGTTGTATTTTCAAGTTTTGCCGACGTCTTTCCTGTCTTAGCAAGCTCTTTGTATACAGCTAATACCTCTGCCATCTGCGTTTGTGTTTCTGTAGTGAAACTTAATCTTACACTGCGAAGCGAAAGTGTGCGCACAGACGACCACTGATCGGCCAGAGACAGCGGCAGACTGTTATAAATCACGTTATAACATTCCCTGCAATTATTTTTAACAGGAAAACGGTTTCTCATTCGGTCTACAAGTGTCAGTTCTACTGGCTGTTTTTTACATCCAATCGTATTTTTACAAATACACTGTGCAGACACCATCATTGGAAGCCTGCCATACACAATAAGTTCGCTTGTCAAATCTGCCGATGCTTCCAACTCTTTTCTATTTAGCTCAACAGAAAGCGTCCTGTATTGATTTCCCCATGAAGAAAGCTCCTTCACAGCCTGTGTATTCCAGCTATACAGACTATGATCAGCTGATACCTTTCCTGGCAGCAGATACTTCTGCGCAAATAGCCACGCCTCCGGCGTAGAGGCCAAAATGCCATCAAAGCCTGCAGCATTAATGATTTCTTTATGCTCTAAATACCATGGCTCATTCTCCTGACGAAAGACCTTTGGCAAATATAAGAAACACATTTTTCCTGCCTGATGTGCTTTTTGCACGAATTTCTCATATTGATCTGGCTCACATATATGACTGTCAATTGTCAACTGACTAATCCAATCCTGCGATAAAAGCACTTCAAATTGCTCTTTTGTCTCAGCCGATGCATGCCAAATCAATGCCGAACCTTGCACATCTGTCACTGTCTTCTGTGCTTTCTCTTTGAAAGTTTCTCCTGATATGACAGATTCTCTGTGCCATACTTTAAGAAGCTCATCTTTGATTGACTGTACTCCTGCTCTTCGTAGCTCGTTTAACACACCAACTGGGCAAAATGATGCTTCATCTGTCTCAATCATAAGAGACTCCCATGAAAAATCAGTATCGCCAAGCTTTTCCATTTGCTTTTGAATCGCTTCCTTTGTGAGCGGACGGCTTTTTGCTTCCTGCACCATGCCTGCACTGACAGTAATCTCTTTTTTTTGCAGCACGCTCACGTTACCATCTTCACACGCTGCAGCCGCAGTCACAGATAGTATAGCAGGTTTTCCCTGATAAATCTTTACCGTTCCTTTTATATTTTCTTTCAATTTTATTCCAATATAGTCGGTACGTATCTTTTCAAGGAATACATCCTCTCCTGCACGAAAATCAGGTGCCGTATATGTTATCATGGAAGTGCCGTTATGTCTTGCATAATAGCCATCTGTAAATCCTTTTCTGTTAAACAGACCAAGCAAATGCTTCTTGTCTGCCTCAGACACACGATATGGTGCTTTGGGATTTGCCAGATAACGATCAAGATACTTGCGGTAAATGCTGACTACACCTGCTGTGTACTCTGGCTTTTTCATTCTTCCTTCAATTTTAAGGGAATACACTCCTGCCTCTATAAGTTTGGGTAAAATTTCTATTGTACATAGATCCTTTGGACTTAAAATATAGCCCTTTTGCTGCGGCAAAATCACTTTTCCATTTTGTTCAACACTATACGCCATACGACATGGCTGCGCACAGCGTCCTCTGTTGCCGCTTCGTCCGCCTGCAATACTTGAAAACAGACACTGACCTGAGTAGCAATAGCAAAGTGCTCCATGCACAAAGCTCTCAATCTCCAGATCACAGCTTTTATGAATGCTGCGAATCTCATTAAATGAAAGCTCACGTGGTGTTACTATACGCGTTGCACCGAGTTCTTTTAATTTTTCTGCTGAAAGCTCTCCGCTCATTATCATCTGTGTGCTGGCATGAATCGCCAGATCCGGAAACCACTCACGCACACGGCGAAAGACACCAAAATCCTGCACAATCACTGCATCAAGTCCCTGGCGATAAAAAGGCAAAAGATACTCATACAGTTCATCCATTTCCTGTTCTTTTAATAACGTGTTGACAGTAAGATATAATTTTTTTCCATGCAAATGCGCATAATCAATCGCATCTAAAAGTGATTCTCTCTCTGCATTGTCTGCATAGGCTCTCGCTCCAAAGCGGCTTCCTCCTATATATACAGCATCTGCACCTGCTGCAAAGGCCGCGTACATCGTCTCTACAGACCCGGCTGGTGCAAGCAGCTCTGCTATTTGTTTCATCTTTTATGCCTGCCTTTCCTTGTAAATTATCTTTAATTAATAACTATTGACTTAAAGCACAAAGCCCCGGCACACTGCCCGGGCTTTTCTATAGTTTATTTTTTCTTGTGTGCCGCTGCACTGTTTGCGAATGATCCATACGGCGGATACTGTTTTTTCTCTTGTGATGTCTGCGCGGTCTGTGTATTTTTTGCCTCTGTCTCTTTTGCTAACGACTGCAGATATGGACATACTGCCTGCGTCTTGGGCTTCTCCTGCAGCTGCTTTTTTAAGCTTGCTATTGTCATCTGCATATTGACCATCTCGCGCTTCATATTGTAAAATTCTGCTTCCTGCTGCTCGTACTTTCTTGTTGCTTCCTCTGCCTGCTGCTTCATGTGACAGTAATCATCTGCCATATTCATAAGCAAAATGATCTGGCGAAAAGCATTTGCCTGCTTGCTGTACGCTGACTGACGATGCAAAAGCTCCATTTTTTCATTAATATACTCTGCAAGCTCTCTTACGTAGGATGCGTCCTGATCGGTGCTGATCTTATACACCTTATCTTCTATTATAACATCTGTACTATTTTTTTCCATGTTCTTAAAACCCTCAAAAATCTCATACTTTAGGCACCGGTCTGTGAAGGTGCTCATAAGCTAAACGTGTGATTGCTCTTCCTCTTGGTGTACGCTCGATCAGTCCGTTTTGAATCAAATATGGCTCATAAACATCCTCAATCGTGCCTGAATCTTCGCCTAATGCAGCTGCGATTGTATCTAATCCCACCGGACCGCCGCCAAACTTATCTGCAATTGTCTCTAAAATTGCGCGGTCTCCCTTGTCAAGTCCAAGGCGATCTACCTCAAGAAGATCAAGTGCATACTCTGCAACTTCTTTTGTGATAACACTGTCATAACGTACCTGCGCAAAATCACGCACACGCTTTAACAGACGGTTTGCAAGACGCGGTGTTCCTCTTGAGCGGCGAGCAAGCTCTAACGCACCTTCTTTCTCAAGCGTAACATCCAGTACATTCGCAGAACGCTCAAGCACTTGCACAAGCTCATTTGTCGTATAAAAATCAAGCTTATGCACAACACCAAATCTGTCACGAAGAGGTGCTGTTAAAAGACCAACTCTCGTTGTTGCACCCACTAATGTAAATTTAGGCAGATCTAAACGAATAGAACGCGCTGTCGCGCCCTTTCCGATCATTATATCAATCTCAAAATCCTCCATTGCCGGATATAAAACTTCCTCGACCTGCCGGCTCAGGCGATGAATTTCATCGACAAAAAGCACATCATTTTCAGATAAACTGTTTAAAATAGCTGCCATATCGCCTGGCTTTTCAATGGCTGGACCTGACGTAATTTTAATATTGCTGCCCATCTCATTTGCAATAATTCCGGCAAGTGTCGTCTTTCCCAGTCCCGGAGGACCATATAAAAGCACATGATCTAGTGCTTCTTTTCGCTTCTTTGCTGCCTCTATATACACCTTCAAGATCTCCTTGGCTTTTTCCTGTCCGATATACTCTGACAGATACTGCGGCCTGAGATGGTTTTCCAGCACATTTTCATTTTCTTCGAGCTGGGTCGTGATAATTCTTCTTTCCATGTTGTTCCTCTGTTCTTTTCTTCGCAGTTATTCGGCCAGATATACAGCAGACACTGCAGACACAATTTCTGACACCGCGGTTTTTACAATGTTTTCTTTAACGCAGCCTTAATTATTGCTTCTGTACTTAGTGTCTCAATATCCTTAACTCCAGAGACTGCTTTGACTGCCTCAGATGCACTAAAGCCAAGTGCTGTCAATGCCTCAATTGCCTCAGCACGATTTGCATTAGTTTTCGAATCCACAGCACCAGCTGAAACCATAGCAGACTGCTCTCCAAGAGTATCTGCAAGCGAAATTTTATCCTTTAACTCAAGAATCATTTTCTGGGCTGTCTTAATTCCAATGCCAGGTGCCTTTGCAATCGTCTTTGCATCCTGTGCATAAATTGCAAAACGAAGTGTGTCCATTGACAATGCTGACAAAATGCCAAGTGCTCCCTTCGGGCCAATACCGCTGACACCAATCAGCAGCTCAAACATTTCCTGTTCCTCTTTACTTATAAAACCATATAGCTGCATAGCATCTTCCTTCACATGAAGATATGTATACAGTTTAAATTCGCTATTCTTTGCCGGAAGGCGATTCAAAACAGTCTCCGGTACCCGGATACAAAAACCAATTCCGCCGCACTCAATTACCACGGCATCTGTGCTGTGTCCGGCATATACTCCTGAAATATAGGAAATCATTTCATTCTCCTTTAATACACCCTCAAAACAAAAAGGCATGTTCGCTTTAGTATAACATGGAAAAAGGCACTTGGCAAGATGAAAGAAAAGACGTGTATGAGATAAAAATCCCAACACGTCTCTCTTACACTATATTAATTTACAGATTCGCATATGTTTACAGATGTGCAGCTTACAGATGCAATACACGTTCCTTAATCTCTTGTGTTCTTCCTTGATTCCAGAACTGAGTTCCGATGTAGCCGCATGTACGTCTTGCGACATTCATCTTATCCTGATTGCGGTTTCCACAATTTGGACACTCCCATACAAGCTTTCCGTCATCATCTGATACAATTTGTATCTCTCCATTGTAGCCGCATACCTGACAATAATCACTCTTTGTATTTAACTCGGCATACATGATATTTTCATAAATATATTTCATAACAGAAAGAACAGCATCGATATTGTTTTGCATGTTTGGAACCTCAACATAGCTGATTGCACCACCTGGAGACAACTTCTGAAACTGTGACTCGAACTTCAGCTTATCAAATGCATTGATCTTTTCTGTTACATGAACATGATAGCTGTTTGTGATGTAATTCTTATCTGTGATTCCAGGAATCAGTCCAAAACGCTTCTGCAGACACTTTGCAAACTTATATGTAGTGGACTCAAGCGGTGTTCCATACAAGCTAAAATCAATGTTATGCTCTGCCTTCCACTTTGCACATGCATCATTCATATGCTTCATAATCTCAAGTGCAAATGGAGTTGCCTGAGGATCAGTATGGCTTGTTCCTGTCATGTACTTAACACACTCACATAAACCTGCATAGCCTAAGGAAATTGTTGAATAGCCATTATACAACAGCTTATCAATCGTCTCGCCCTTCTTTAAACGAGCTAGTGCACCATACTGCCACAAAATAGGTGCAACATCAGACGGAGTTCCCTTTAAACGATTATGTCTACACATTAATGCACGGTGACACAGTTCAAGACGCTCATCAAAGATCTTCCAGAAACGATCCTTATCCTTTCCTGATGAACATGCAACATCAACAAGATTGATTGTGACAACACCCTGATTGAAACGGCCATAAAACTTTGGCTTATTATTTTCATCATGATATACAGTCAGGAAGGAACGACATCCCATACATGGATAGCAGTTTCCATCTTTGAGTTCCTTCATAACCTTCTCGGAAATATAATCTGGAACAAGTCTCTTCGCTGAACACTCTGCAGCAAGCTTTGTCAGATAATAATACTTGCTGTCCTCGTGAATATTATCCTCTTCGAGTACGTAAATCAGCTTAGGGAATGCCGGTGTAATCCATACACCCTTCTCATTCTTGACACCTCTGATACGCTGATGAAGCATCTCCTCGATAATCGCTACAAGATCCTCTCTTGTTTGACCTTCCGGTACCTCATCAATATACATAAATACTGTAATAAACGGTGCCTGTCCATTTGTTGTCATAAGCGTGATAACCTGATACTGAATTACCTGAACACCACGGTTAATCTCTTCCTTTACACGCTTTTCTGCGATAAGATTGATCTGCTCCTCTGTTACCTGGATTCCTGCTTCTTCCATCTCCTTGCGAACCATACGACGGAATTTCTCACGGCTGATCTGTACAAAAGGTGCAAGATGTGCCAGTGAAATACTCTGTCCGCCATACTGTGAGCTGGCTACCTGTGCGATGGCCTGTGTTGCAATGTTACATGCAGTGGAAAAGCTCTTTGGCTTTTCAAGCATAGTCTCACTGATTACAGTGCCATTTTGCAGCATGTCCTCAAGATTAATCAGACAACAGTTGTGCATGTGCTGTGCATAATAATCTGTATCATGGAAATGAATGATTCCAGCATCATGTGCCTCCACAATATCCTCTGGCAGCAAAAATCTTCTTGTAAAGTCCTTATTCACCTCACCTGCAATGTAGTCCCTTTGTACACTGTTTACAGTCGGATTCTTATTTGAGTTTTCCTGCTTTACCTCTTCGTTGTTGCACTCAAGAATACTCTTGATACGTTCATCAGTTGTATTGTGTGTTCTGGCTAACTCGCGCTCATAACGATACCTTACATAATTTCGCGCTACAGAGAAGGCCTGCTCACGCATAATGGCATTCTCCACAAGATCCTGTATTTCTTCCACGTTTAAGGAACGATTCACTGCAAGGCACTGCTTCTCTACTTTTTCCACAATATGAGCGATCTGATGATGGCTCAGTCTTTCAGCCTCAACCACGCTGTCATTGGCCTTTTTCACGGCCTGTGCAATCTTATTTGCGTCAAAGATTGCCTCTGCTCCGCTTCTTTTAATAATCTTCATTATGCAGCCCCCTTAATCAAGTTGTTCCTCACCATTATACAACATCTTGTGCTTTTGTCAATGTATTTATACTGTATTTGGTGTCTATCGAATTCACAATTGTAGTGGGTGCTTTTGCAACTTTGAAAAAATTTTTCCAGTTTTTTCACACAATACAAACCTGTGTTCCCTATATCGACAAAATATTATGATGTCTTTAGGGAACTTTTGTCATATCGTCTGACTATACTTTCTGTGTCTTTGAAATGAAAGACTTTCGATAATCGCTCGGTGAGCATCTCATCACCTGATGAAATACCTTTCCAAAATAGGCAGGATTGGAAAATCCAACCATCTGGGCAATCGATGTGATGCTGTCTTCTCCCTTGATCAAAAGGGGCAGACTTTTCTCAATGCGGTATTCCAACAAATATTCAAATATCGTCTGATTCATATGACGCTTGAAAAAACGGCAGCATTCACTCGCGCAGATATTAACATTTTCTGCGATAGCTCCAAGAGTCACATGCTCATGATAATGCTCCTGCAAATAAGTAATCGTCTTTCTAAGACGCTCAATATCTTTGTACTGAGCCGATGGATCTGGCGAAATTTCACTCCATACGTTTGTATACAATGTATTCCATATTTGCAAAAGTGTCTGACAAATCACAAGCTCAAATCCTGGCAAATGCCCCTCATAATCTGTCACAATAGTTTGAATCAACAAAAGTACCTGTTTTTGCCACTCAGTATCTGGCACAAGATGTAGTCCTCCAAGCAAATCATTTCTTGTTACAGGCTCTACATATTTTTTGTCAACTGCACTTCCCTCAAAGCCATAAATCATTCGCGGATGAAATGTAACGGAAAGATAGCGGCAGTCTCCCTGATTCAGCATATGACCAGTGTGAAGTGCATTTGCATTGCAAAAAAGTCCTTCTCCTGCCTTAAGACAATATACAGTATCATTTACCTGATATTCGATTTGTCCCTCCTCAATATAAGTTAACTCCACCTCTGGATGCCAGTGCCAGGCAAATGCACCTCTCTCGTAATCAGACAGCACTTCATGGCTAACAAACACTGGAAATTCATAGCTTCCGTGAAATTTCAGTTCTTTTTTCTCATTATTAATTTTTAATTGCATAGAAACCTCAAGATACTTATAATTTTTTCGAAAATAGTTGTTGCCATACCATTCCTCTCTCATTATAATTGTAAGTAGAGGAAAGTCAAGACGATTTCCAAATGCACGTTAAGGCAATCGGCTAGCGCTGCGGCCAAAATTGTCTGTACGCCTACTAAATATTTTATTACACACGATACTACTATTTATTATTTATCGCAGCGCAGAAATGGGGTTATCATGAAGATTTTAGTTACCGGTGGCGCCGGCTATATCGGCAGCCATACCTGCGTCGAACTGTTGAACGAGGGATATGAGGTTGTCATCATGGACAACCTGTACAACGCCAACATAAAGGCCGTTGAACGCATTGAGCAGATCACCGGAAAGAAGGTTACTTTCTACCAGACTGACATGTTAGACCGTGAGGGTGTAAAGGCAATCTTCGATAATGAAAAAATTGACGCAGTCATCCACTTTGCAGGTCTCAAGGCTGTCGGCGAATCTGTTGTAAAGCCAATCGAGTACTACACTAACAACATGTCCGGCACACTGATTCTGTGTGATGAGATGCGCAATCACGGTGTTAAGAACATTATCTTTAGCTCTTCTGCTACTGTATATGGTTCTCCAGCTGAGATCCCGATTACTGAAAACTGCCCGAAGGGTACTGCAACTAACCCATATGGCTGGACCAAGTGGATGCTTGAGCAGGTATTAACTGATATTCACACTGCTGACCCAGAGTGGAATGTAATCCTGCTTCGCTACTTCAATCCAATCGGTGCTCATAAGAGCGGCCTGATCGGTGAGGATCCAAAGGGTATTCCGAACAACCTGCTTCCATATGTTGCTCAGGTTGCAATTGGAAAGCTTCAGTGCATCAACGTCTTCGGAGATGACTATGACACACCGGATGGAACTGGTGTCCGTGACTACATCCACGTTGTTGATCTTGCAAGAGGCCATGTAAAGGCCATCCAGAAGTTAGCCGATAGGGAAGGTGTCAGCATCTACAATCTTGGTACTGGAAAGGGCTACAGCGTTCTTGATGTCATCCATGCATTCGAGAAGGCATGTGGCAAGAAGCTGCCATATGTAATCAAGCCGCGTCGTGCCGGTGATATCGCAACCTGCTACTCCAAGTGCGATAAGGCTGCTGCTGAGCTTGGTTGGACTGCACAGTACGATATCGACGAGATGTGCGCCGATTCCTGGAACTGGCAGACAAAGAATCCAAACGGATATAATGACTAATTTTACAAAAAGAAGGACCAATGGCTTTTTTGCCAAAGGTCCTTTTTTTGTAACTATTTAGAGTCATATAGAATTGCTTGCTGTTAGTCAGCTCTTACAGTGCAGCAATTGCATCTGTCAGTGCCTTGATCTGCGCATCATTTGTTGCCCAGCTTGTGCAAAAACGAACAATCGATTTGCCATCTTTTGCTTCTCCCCAATATTCAAAGGCAAAATCTTTCGCCAGTGCTTCTTTTTGTGCATCTGTTAAAATCGGAAACTGCTGATTTGTCATAGAGCTTCCATACATGGAAATTCCTTTTGCCAAAAACGCCTCACGCAGAGTTATTGCCTTTTTTACAGCCTCGCCACAAATCGCTTCATACAAACCGTCTGTAAACAGCGTATCAAACTGAATGCCTAACAGACGACCCTTTGCAAACATGCCGCCGCGCTGCTTAATCATATAGCGAAAATCCTTTTTAAGTGATTCCTTCAAAATGACAACAGCCTCACCGAAAAGCGCACCGCACTTTGTTCCGCCGATATAAAATACATCACAAAGATTAGCAAGCTCTGGCAGTGTAACATCACATGCCGGACTCTGTAAGCCATAGCCAAGGCGTGCACCGTCAATAAAAAGCGGCATATCATGTGCTTTGCAGACTGCATATATATCAGTCAGTTCCTGCTTGCTGTAAAGTGTTCCGCTTTCAGTCGGAAATGAAATATATACCATACCTGGCTGTACGATATGCTCACGGCTGCCGTCTTCATAGTGCTTCTTCACAGTCTCCTCAATCTGAGCTGCTGTAATCTTTCCATCCTCTGATGAAAGTGCCAATACCTTGTGACCAGTTGCCTCGACTGCTCCAGTTTCATGGCACGCAATATGACCTGTATCAGCACAGATTGCGCCCTGCCACGGCTTTAACGCTGCCGCGATGACAGTCATATTAGTCTGCGTTCCGCCAACAAGAAAATGCACATCGGCATCCGGTCTTCCAACCGCCTTTTTAATCTTTTCTCTTGCACTCGCACAGTACGGATCCATACTGTATCCTACCGTCTGCTCCAGATTTGTCTCATTAAGTCTTTTTAAAATGGCTGGATGACAGCCTTCCTCGTAATCACACTGAAAATATATCATGAATTTTCCTCAAATCTTGTATTTTTTTCTATCAAATAAGGTAAAACACCACATTTGTAAAACTATATTTGTGAATGTTTTATTTTATCGCAGTAAGTTTGCTGACTTTGATGGGATCACAATCTTACCATCCTCTACGACCACTGCGCCGCCAATCTCATAGAGAGTTTCTTTCCAATCACCCGGCACATTCAAAACAGCCTCACGATCGGCAGGATTTACGACAACCAAAATTTTCTCATCTGCACTGCTTCTAATATAGGCAAGCGGTGATCCATCTGCTCCATCTGATACAAACTCAATATCGCCATCGCTTAACAAAGCACTATGTTCTCTTCGAAGCGCAATCAGCTTTTTCACCTCGTAATACAATGAATTTGGATCTTTCATCTGATCCTCTACTGTCGGACTGTTCGGCTTATCATCGGTCGGAATATACAGTTTTTCTGGTGATGCATTGCTGAATCCTAAATTCACCCCGTGATTCCACTGCATTGGAGAACGAGAACCGGTACGGCTGTAGCCGCCCTCAACTGATACCAGATTTTCGACATAACGAAGACCAATCTCATCTCCATAATAGATAAATGGCGCACCTGGCATTGTCAGAAGGAATGCAAATGCAACCTTTAACTCATCGCCATGCAAGGTTCTCGCCAGACGATCCATATCATGGTTTCCAGATGGAATACAGATTAATCCCTTCTCTCCTGCCTTTTTGCGGCTCTCCTTATAATTTTTTACAAAGGCTGCCGCACTACCCTTTCCTCTAGCGGAAAAATATGGCTCCTCACAGCGAAACAGGTCATTGTAGTGAGATGGTCCAAAATGCAGCAAAAAGTCCATATCAAAGCCTGCCTGAAGTGACTTATCTGGCTCACCCCACTCTGATACCATCGCTGCCTCTGGAAATTCTTTATCAAGAAATGGGCGAATGGTCTGCCACAGGCGGATGGTTCCAAGTCCATCCGGGTCATTTTTTACAAGTGAGCCTGCCATATCGACACGAAAGCCATCACAGCCCATCTGAAGCCAAAAGCGCATAACCTTTTCCATCTCAACAATTGTTGCCTTCGGTCCCTCTGCATCCATCGGCTGCTGCCACGGACGCTCACAGATATAGTGACCATAATTTAATGCCGGCTGGTGGGAAAAGAAATTTACCACGCAACAACCGTCTCTGTCCGAAATACCCTTGATCGAGGCAATTCCCTCTGGCTGCTCCCAGATATTGTCTGTCCAGATATAGCGATCGGTATATGGATTTTTCTGTGCCTTAAGTGATTCCTTAAACCACGGATGTTCTACTGACGTGTGTCCAGGAACCAGATCCAGAAGAATATGCATTCCTCTCTTGTGAACTTCATCAAACAGTCTCTTCAAATCCCCATTGGTTCCATAACGCGGTGCTGCTGTGTAATAATCGGACACATCATAACCAGCATCGCCAAATGGAGATTCAAAGCATGGATTCATCCAAATAGCATTGCAACCCAACTCCTTAATATAGTCTAGACGATCAATGATTCCCTGAAAATCACCGATTCCATCTGCGTTGGTATCCTGAAAAGACTGTGGATAAATCTCATAGAAAACTGCATCTTTCAACCACTTTGCCATACTTCCTCCTTCTTGACTGTTATACAGTCAATTTTGTATTTTAAGTCAATTTCAGTTTTTATTCTACTTCGCTGTACGCGATCTGTCAATTTTCTATTTCAATTTTTAACTTCTTGATTTTTTTTGTGATAAGGCGTACACTTATTCTACTGATACGAAAGGTAGGTTTGTTATGTCCACAAAAAAGATTACACTTCCAACACATTTTATTGACTTACATTTACATCTTGACGGTGCAATTACACTAGATATTGCAAAAGTACTTACAAAACTTCAAAATCAAACGCTTCCCTCATCCTCCGATGCCGAGCTTTCTAAGCTTCTTAGCATCCCTCCTGACTGCGAGGACTTAAACGAATATTTGCGCCGCTTTGATCTTCCAATCTCACTATTACAGACAAAGGAAAGCATCAGCGAGGCTTTTTATCTAGTTCAAGAAAAGCTGATCGCACAAAATGTCATCTATGCAGAGCTTCGATTTGCCCCTCAATCCTTTATGCAAAGAGGCTTAAGCCAGCGCAAGGTCATTGAAGCTGCCCTTGATGGACTTTCTCGGTCTCATCTTTCTAGCAGCATCATTCTCTGCTGCATGCGTGGACTGGAACGTGAAAAAGCCAATCTGGAAACAGTTCAGCTTGCAAAAGAATATCTGACAACTCACGATGGCATTACTGCACTTGACCTTGCCGGTGCAGAAGGCTTGTTTGCGACAAGCGATTATAGAGAACTTTTTTCCCTTGCATCAAAGCTAGACGTGCCATTTACACTGCATGCCGGAGAAGCTGCCGGTGCCGACAGTGTGCGCTGTGCAATTGAGATGGGTGCCCGTCGCATTGGCCATGGTGTGCGCGCCTTTGAGGATGATGCACTTTTGTCACTTTTAAAGGGAAATCAGATTCCTCTTGAACTTTGCCCCACCAGCAACCGCCAAACGAAGGTTGTTTCTGATATGAAGACCTATCCGCTCTCAGATTTTGTAAAGCGGGAACTGGCAGTCACCTTAAATACCGATAATCCAGCGATCTCAAGCACAACGATTGCAAATGAGTTTGCCTACGCCCAGTCTCTTGGCATCACACTTGCACAGGAAGAAAAGATGCTTTTAACCGCTGTAGATGCCGCCTTTACAGACAAGGCTACAAAAGATAAATTAAAACAGTTGCTTTGCAAATCCAATTCAATTGAATCAATTTGATAAAGAAAAAATATCGACTTCCAATTATGATATCTAACGATTGGAAGCCGGTATTTTTCATTTTAAGTATTGTTAATATCACTTATTTACTTTTCGGTTTTACTCGTGTCGCAGTGCCTCAATTGGGTTTAGATTTGCCGCTGAAATGGATGGCAGTAAACCAAAAACAACTCCAATCAGTGTAGAAAATCCAACTGATACTACGATGGATGTACCATTGATTGCAACTGGTGTAGATGACATCTTCGAAATCACCTCTGCCAGTCCGATTCCTGCTGCTACACCGAGCAAACCACCCATACTGGTAAGGATTGCCGCCTCGGTTAAAAACTGTCCGAGGATTCTGCCCTTTTTGGCTCCGATTGCCTTCTTTAAACCAATCTCCTTTGTGCGCTCCGTAACAGATACAAGCATGATATTCATGACACCAATTCCTCCGACAAGAAGGGATATGCAGGCAACCCAGATTAACATGCTGTTAGTAGAGCTTTGCATATCCTGCAGCTGCTTTGCCTGCTGCATCAGATCCTCTGAGCGATATGTAATACTTGAATCAGACACATTCATGTTCTGGTTCATAATATTTGCTGCAGCCTTTCCTGCTGCCGCCATCTCATCTGCTCCGCTTGCCTGCAAAACAAGGTTCTGTGCTTCATCAAACTTATAGATTGTTCCCCATACGCCCTTTGGAATATAGATATTACCACTTGAGGAACCACCCTGATAATATGTCCAGTATTCTTCCTCTGAGTTTATAACAAGCTCACTTTGACCAACCTGCGTACATACACCCACTACTGTAAATGGTTCTCCATATATCTCAATTGTTTTTCCAATTGGATCTTCATCTGGAAACAATGTACGCAAAACTGACTCATCGATAACTGCCACCTGACGCTTTTTTTTGCTGTCCTCCTGAATAATTTCACGCCCCTGCATTATCTGATAGCCTGCCGTGCCAAAATAGTATTGATCAATGCCAAGCACCGTACAGCTGCTTAACGACTGATTATTATAAAAAACAACACTATTATACTCGGAACGCACCTGATAAAATGCAGCACGCAGCACGTTTGGAATTTGCAGAATCTCCTGACGCGTATCCTCATCAAAGAGCGGCACACCCTCTGGTGATGGACTCCATGTGCTGATCTCATATGTGTAATCATCCTGTGACAGCTGAACCTTTACCGTATGACGATTATTGCCCATCATGTTCTGCTTGATTAATTCATTTGTTCCTTCAATGGTAGAAACAATAGCAATAATGGCTGCAATACCGATGATAATGCCAAGCATTGTCAGAAACGAACGCAGTTTATGTGACCAGATTCCCTGAAAGGATAATCGTATATTTTCAAACATTTACTGATCCACCTCCCCATCATCTGCCATGCTTTCATTGTACATCATGCCATCATCTGCCATACTTGCATCATACATCATTCCATTGTCATACATGCTTGCATCCATATCTGGATTCATACCTGGATCCATCTGTCCATTGCTGTCATCACCATACTCACTTGTCGTCTTAACACCTTCCTTTACAGTCTTTCCAAATGGTACTGCAATCATATCATCATTTGTTAATCCTGATTTGATCTGGTAATAGCTGCCATACAGACTCTTTCCAATCGTGACATAGCGCTTTTCAAGAAGACCAGTCTGTTGATTTCTCGCATACACAAAGTATCGATTATCTTCCTTCTTTACATACATCTGACTTATATAAAGAGAATCAGCATCACCCTGAGTCGTCAGGCTGATATCAACATAAGCGCCATTTGTAAGTCCCTTTCCATCCTCTGGCGTAATATATGCTACAAACGGATAATATGAAAGATTTGGATTCTGTGAACCGCCCATCGTATTTGTAGTTGGATACTCAGAAACCTCTGTGACTACCGCTGTACAGAAAATTGATGAATCATTCACCCAGCTGTTGCATGAAATCTCCATTCCCGGCACAAAAGTATCAAGAAGATCCTCTGTGACTGTTCCCTGAACGTAATATCCTTCGCCTCCGTTAATAACGGCAAACGGCTTCGAATAATCAATATCATCCATATTTTGCAGTTCTTCTACTGTTCCCTTTACGGTACTGCAGATAGTTGCGCTTTTTGCCAGCTCTTTTTGCTGCTTTGCATATTCAAGCTCTAACTTTCTGCGCTCCAAATCCATATCACGCAGACTCTCCTTCTGAGACTGAATCTCCTTCGCAAGTTCTTCTGCTGTGTAGCCGCTAAAATCCTCATTCTGGAATGTTGGAAGTGAGATATCAGCTGGTGCTGATCCATTGCTGTCATCATCTCCACTGCCTGCCGCCGTCAGTGTATGACATACAGATGCTGTTGCCAGCATTGCCGTGCGCTCCTCTGTGATATTATATGCGCTCTGTGTGCCAGACTCTGTCGATGGTTCTGAAGATGGCATTGTTGGCTGCACATAATTAGGATTTGCCTCTGTCTTTGTTGCACCACACACACTGCACTGGTAATAATTCCACGGACTTGTCGTGCCGCCATCATAATACAATACATATTGATGTGCATTTGGATCTGGGTCAGTCTGCTGCGTTTCAATCACACCACATACTGAACACTGTCTAACAAGATAGCCCTTTGTCACGCATGTTGCAGGGTTATTTACAATATCTACAAATATATGATCTGCCTTTTCACCCTCCTGCACAATGTAGCCATCACCGCATCCGTCGCAGCGATATGTTACAATTGACGGCGACAAACATGTGGCCTCTGTGCGACTTTCTTCTATATAATTATGTGTGTGAATAATCGGCTTATCATCCTCAGAAAGAATCATCTTTGATAAGTCAAGATCATACGCCGGCATTCCACTCTCATTATAAAAACGAATTGTTGCATATTTTTTCTCACTTACAAGCTTACGGATCAGTGCATTATCAAGCTTTGCATCAGCACCGCAAAGGAACAAATATGGTGACTGCTTACTTCCATCACCGCTTGCTGCCTGCTCTACTTTTGTAATTTCCTTTCCAATCAGCTGTTCTCCATTTGCGCCTGTCGGATCAGGCGCCGTGGTAGGTTCTGGCGTTGATTCCTCACTTGGCTGCGTACTCGGATTTTCTGAACTTGACTGCTCTGGACTAGATTCCTCTGTGCTTGACTGATCCTGGCTTGACTGCTCCGCAGACGATTCTGAAGATGAGCTTTGAGATGGACTTTCCGATGACGGCTCGGTACCTGTCGGCTGCTCTGCACTTGTCTGCTCACCGCTTGACTCCTCTGGCTTTGTTGGCTCTTCACTGCTTGATTCCTGTGATGAGGTCGACTGCTCCGAAGAACTTTCCTGCGCAGATGAACTCTCTTTCTCGGATGAACTTTCTTTTTCACTTGAGCTTTCTTCTTCGGATGAACTTTCTTCCTCACTTGAGCTTTCTTCTTCAGATGAGCTCTCCGTTGGCTCTTCCCAGCCCGGATCCCATCCTGGATCCCAGCCTGGATCAAAATCGCCTGGATTAAACGGTGCTGCCGGTGTTGTCTTCTGCAATTTGTCTAACCGTTTAAAACCCTCTGAAATCTCAAGAACTTTTTTCTGAATCTGAATATCAAGATCCTGCAAATTCAAATTGTCCATTGTTGTGTCCATCTTTAAAATAGGATCACCAATATTTACATTGTCGCCTTTTTTCACTAAGACCTCTGAAATTTTCTGTGAGGTCGTAACACTTATTTGCTGGCGCTGATTATTGACAACCTGTCCATACATATACATATCAGAACCATAATCAGATGTCGATATGCTGCTGACAGGAACAACTTTTACATATGTATTTGCCTGCTTATTTTTTTGATACACATATACACCGGCTCCGCAGCTTCCTACTATAAGCGAAGGTACCAGAATATAAACTGCTAATTTTTTCATACTGCCCTCCATTTGCCATATCTTATTATTGTTCTGCAATCTGTCCATCGCGGATGTGAATGACACGCTGCGCATGTGATGCAATTTCTGAATCATGTGTAATCATAATAATTGTTACACCTTCCTCATGAAGACTCTGAAAAAGCTCCATAATCTGTGCACCAGACTTGGAATCAAGCGCACCAGTCGGTTCATCCGCAAGCAAAATTTTGGGATGATTGGAAATGGCTCTTGCAATAGCTACTCGCTGACACTGTCCACCTGACAGCTGTGTCGGTTTATAATTCATACGATCTTCTAGTCCGACACGCTTTAGCGCCTGCGCGGCAATCTCCTTTCGCTTTCGCTTTGGTATTCCTGCATATGTCAGCGGAAGACACACATTTTCAAGTGCCGTCTGCTTCATCATCAAAAAGAAACTCTGAAATACAAATCCAATCGTATTTAAACGCACAGTTGAAAGTGCATTGTCTTTATATTTTAAAATGTCCTTTCCATCCAGGTAAAAGCTTCCTGAAGTTGGCTTATCCAGGCATCCGATAATATTCATTAATGTTGATTTTCCGGAACCTGACGGTCCCATGATTGCCACATACTCGCCTTCCTCTACACTAAAATTGACATTCTTTAAGACGGGCATTTCCTGCTTTCCCTGAAAATAACTTTTATTTATATCTTTTAGCTCTAACAGCATACTGCCTGCCCCCTTACTCCATCACATTCATCGCACCGGCATTTCCTGCATCGCCCTGATTTTCACCATTCTCCATGCTGTCCGGCAAAATAGCCTCCATACCTTCCTGTGTCAGCTCATCTGGAAAAGCAATATAGTCATTCTCTGTCAGTCCATCAAGAATCTGGTACTCAAGCATTTCCTCATCAATCTCTCCAACACTTATCTCTTTCTTGCAGACCTTTTGATTGTCATCACAGCTCCACACATAGTAAGTATTCGTCTCATCATCTGATACTACATAGTAGTTTGGAATCCAAAGACCTGTCTTTTCCTCTGTTTCTCCGGTATCCTCCTCCATGATTACATGCTGTCCAAGCATCAGATCCATTGCCTCATTGACAGTCACATAGAAGTGATACTTGCTGCTCTCTGCTGAGGAATCAGAATAACCGTTATTATTATTATCTGTTGCCGGCTCTGTCTCTATTTTGCTTACAACACCAGTATATATTTTATCCTCATCAGCTCTTGGACGAATTACCATCTGCTCACCCACATATAAGCTGTAAATATTCATTTCATTGCATGTTCCCTTAATTCTATAATCACCAGTAGCCAGAATTGTCATAAAGGCATTTGAACCAGAAGAACCATAATTATATGAATCACCGCTGCCTGATGAATCAGAATTGATACTCTTTATAATACCGTCAATATCTGAATAGACAACTGCATTATCAACGTTTTTCTCCAGCTGTGCACGCTCTAGCTGCTTGACACTAATATTATATTCCTGCTTATGAATTGAATTTTGCGCTGAAAGAATCTGAAGATTATACGCCTGCTTCTCAGACTCCTTTGCCTTAGATGCCTGCACATTCAGCTCATTTAACTGTTGGTTCATCGTCTGGAGTGTATTATTCATCTCCTCTAATTCCAGATCAGCCTCCAGAATCTTTTGCTTCATTGCCTCAACATCGTAGGAAAACAGAGGATCACCCTTTTTCACTTCATCGCCAACTTCTACAAAAGTCTCCTTGAGCTGCTTATCGGAATCAAGCTTTATATCCTTTGATTCCTGCGGATCTACAACACCGACAAGGCGAGTCTTTATGCCAAGTGCGCCCTGATCCATAATATCAGATACCTTGCTCATATAAACAGATCCTTCTGCTGACTCTGCAGATGCCAATTTTTCCTGATTATAATAATTTTTATAATAATACCAACCGCCGCCTGCAGCAGCAATTAAAACAAGACCGATTAAAACGGTTCTTTTTCTCATACTTTCCATCCCTTCCCGCAATGCGGTTTGTTGTTCTTTTTTTTAATTAGATACAGTATATCACTTTCTGACAATATTGAAAAGTGTTCAATTCTTACGATAAATTTAAAATGTAATTTCAGTTATTAACTTTTCTTTAAGGCAAAAACCAAGAAAGGTCAAAACCTCATTCTGAGTGAAAGAAAGGTTTTGACCTTTTGACAGTTTTGTATTATGATATAAAGAGATTAGAAAAAATTACACTTTGATTTTTTGATTTCAAATAATTTTAAATAAAATCTATACTCGAAAAGGAGTTCTCTATGGCAGCATCAAAAAATTTGTCCAAAAGAGAAATTGAGATTCTCTCAATTCTCGCTCATGCCGAAAATCCAATGACGATCTCCGATATTGTTGCAACAAACAGCGCATATACCACCAATATCGTTCAACCAATCATTCATAAGCTCTCTGATTTGGGACTCGTTGAGGTCGACTCCATTGTTTTTCGCAAAAAGTCCTTCGCTAGAGCATTTCGCATTGCCGATAATTCAAAAAATGTCCTGAGTGGCATGTTCTTGGAGGAGTACCAGTCCTTTCGACAGCTTTTTGCAGACAGCTATCTTCTCGCTCCCCTTGTGGAATCCGAGCTTAAAAATCCACTGAGTTCCCAAGCAGAAATTGAGCGTTTAGAAGAAATTCTGGAAACTGCCAAAAAGAAGCTGCGTTGATTCTGTTATATTGATTCTGTTATGGCTGTAAAACATGAAACTGTGCATCTTTCTCTAGCATAGTTTCCTTTTCCAGCCAAAATACAGCATCGCCATCCTCTGCTCTTCCGGTAAAGAAAATCTGGTTCTCATCAACTCCAATGCACTGGGAATCGGGCATTCCATCAACAAAAATAATCTGTTGCAGTTCCAGATTTTCTTTCTCGTAAATGGCTACAAACTCTTTTATTTCTTCCTGTGTCGTTACACTTCCCTGAAAATAAAAATAGTCAGCGTCTGTGGACAGAAAGCTATACAACCAAAATTCATCTTGATCCGATATTCCAAATTTATTCTTATTACCCGACAGCAGTGTCCCAATCTGTTCTACCTGCTTTAAATCCAGGCTGATCTGAAATAGCTTTCCATTGTCCATTCCAATAAAACCCTCTTCCCACGGTATAAAAAAGAGAATATTTTCTTGCTTAAAGCGTCTTGCTGTCGTTTTTTCTGTCTTGGAATCATAGACAAACAAATACGTCACATTCTCCATACCACACCAACCATATACAAAATCGCCATACGGATAGATCTCGAAAATCGCATTGCCCTGTACCTCTGCAATCGGGACTGGATCTCCTCCATCTAGTGGCACCCGGTACACTCCTTCTGTCTCTGTTAATTTTGCAGGATCTGTTACATGCGTAACATAATATACATTTCCTCGCTGAATGCAAAAGCGAGACGCATTTTCCATTTTTAAATTCATTTTTTCGCGACTGCTACCATCTTTTTTGACTGAATATAAATCATCTCCTGCATATGTCTTGCCATCTTCTCCTATACCTTGTATCGCAAAATTCGCATATAATGTATCCTCATTTTCTTGAATTCCGCTGAACATAGTAATATTTCCAACTCCAACATAAGCCATGCACAATTCCTTCTTCTCGCTCGATTTTTCCTTACCGTGCAAGCAATCTGGGCGAACACAAAGTGGTATCAACTTTTCACGTTCAAAGCTACAAAAATAAATATACTCGCCAAGGCGAATATAATATCCTTTCTCGCCTTTTGCAATTTTTGAAATATGATTTCCACCATAATATGACCAATCCCAGTCGGTTTCTGAATTATATGAAATTTCGTTTATATCTATATCCAGTTCTTTTTGATAGTTTTCCAACTGCAAGGTATAATCTTCTTCCTCAAAGGTTGTTGCTTCCTGAGCATTTATTTCGCTTGGAATTTGTATTATGCATGTCATTATCCCTAGATTTACTAACATCGTGAGTAAAATTTTTCTCTTTTTTGATTTCATCTTTTATATCTATTCCTTTCACTTCACTCAAGCACAAAATATTATAAAATGACTGCCTGAGTTTTTTTCTTATAATTCTTATTATATGGATCTCAATACTACAAACCATAGTGAAAAGGGTAAACTATTTAACTTACTAGATAACCTTTTTTATTTTTTAGTAACTAACTTCTTTTGGTAAAGAAGTAGTAACTACTTTTAAAATTTTTCTAACTTCTAGCGGTAACTATATTATATTTTAAATATTGTTTTTTGTCAATAATTCTTTTGACTTTTTTATAATTTTATATTATTATACAAATATAATCTATTTTTTAAGAAAGGAGAGTTATGATAATTGTTCTTCAAAAGCCAGCTAAAAAAACATTTAATACTTTAAGAATTCATGTAGTACAATAGATATATGGAGGTAAAAAAATGTTTGAACTATCTTTTTACACAATTTTAATGGCTTTTCTGACATCCACGGTATTATTTTCTCTTTCCTGCATTTTCTTTAGCAGTTCAAAACGAATCCTGAATGTCGGATACAAAACGATCTCATTCATTTCATTTCTTTCTATTTTACGTCTGGTTGTGCCGATTGACTTTGACTTTACAGCAATCCTTCCAATGAACGAACTAGCCAAGCAAATTTCCTTTTTTATTTGTCAGCACCGCATTACTTTCTTTTCAATTCGGCTATCCATATGGGATATTCTGCTTGTTATTTGGTTGATTGGAATACTTTTTCAACTCATCCTTTATTGGCGTCAGTATAAGCAAATTAATCGCATTGTTGTACAAACCGGAAAAAACGTGTCGTATCATCCAAACTATATGAAAGCATTTCAGTCCATACAAATTTCCTATGGAATCAGCCAGCAGTTTCCTGTCTATGAGATTCCGATGCTTTCAAGTCCAATGCTTTTTTCCATACGTAATCCTCGCATTTTATTACCTGCTGAAAATAACTATTCCGATGACGATTTGCACTTTATTTTCCGCCACGAAATGACCCATTTTCTGCATCATGATCTGCTGTATAAGTTTTTCTTTCAACTATTATTTATTGTGTATTGGTGGAATCCGTTGAAATATATTTTAAAAAGACAAGTCAACAATCTTCTCGAAATCAATGTGGATTCTTCTCTCACGCAAAACTTTGAGGATGCCATTCCCTATATGGAATGTTTGATAAAAATAAAAAAGCAATGTGCAGTATCAAATAAAAACTACTTTGATTCCTGCACACTCTCGATTAGCAATATAAAAGAAAGAAGTCTTGAAAAACGCTTTCAGCTGTTAGCACATCCATCCAAACAGCCTCGCCGTTTTTCTGGAATTTTTCTTTTGATCAGCATTTTCGTTTTCTTGTCCTCTTACTTTGTAACATGGGAACCGCTGCCTGTCGATAACAGCTCAACTATTAACGAACAAGATTTTATTCTGACGGAAGAAAACGCCTATGCCATTTTAAATGAAGATGGTACGTATGATATTTACCTGTATGGCGAATACCTAGAAACCGTCACCTCATTAAAATATTATGATTCTTCACTGCCAATTTATACTAGAAACAACTCGAATTAAAAGGAAAATACAAACTAATCATGCATACCTATATCAACCCTCAAGTTCTACTTCTACAAAATATGATTGTATCACCTCTGCAAATTCAATATAGATGGCATTATATGCAAAAAAATGGTAAAATTTACAAGCGCTTATACAATGAAACAAACCAAGAATGGGTAGGAAACTGGATTTATGTAAGAGACGTTTAATTTTATTTTTTGTAGTACTACTTAAAATCAACTACTTCGATAAGTATTTTTTCTTATAGCAAGGAAACTGCCTCCTACTGCCGCCAGCATTCCAATCCAGTACACACCATACAGCATGACCTGTCCGTTTTGGAAAGTAAGCTGCGGCAAAAGGCCGCCGACAACGCTCACACCAGACAGATTTACCTTCCAAAGATATAAAATACATGGTCCCAAAAACAGTAAGAAACAGATTACGCTTCCAAGTGCCTGTTTCTTTACTGCACTGGTAACAGCTGCTGTGATGATGCTGCAAATCACTGCTGTCAGATAGCGAAGCACAAACATCACAACAAATGCCTGACGAATGGACAACGACACAGACAACTTTTGATAACCTGGCACTCCATTTAAGACAAGGGACGCATCCACCTCTAACAAATCGCGCCAGATTGCTGCATAATACGGCACATACAAAATTGAATACAGCACCGTTGCGCACAAAATTGTCTGCAACAATTTTCTTCTTTGTAATGGCTGCCGTCCCTTTTGCGTGGATTGTAACAGCGCCATCATGCCATTTCGTTCCTCGATTCCAAACAGACCCGATACGCCCAGAATCAATGCTGAAAGCAGCACACAGGCAAGAAACATTTGATTATTCTCATCCTTAAACAGATAGGACAGCTTATATTGATCGACAAATCCTGCATTTTCAAATCCATTCTCTTTCGCATTCTTAATCACATGTTCCTGTGCCAAAATTTTATAAAACCCTCTTGACCGCATTTCAATCAACTTCTGGCGTTTCTCCATCCAGTCTGTGTATGTCTCCGAAGAAATTTCTCTGTTTTGAAATTGCTCCTGAATTTCAAATGCCTCTTGATCGGTCATCTGCATAATTTGTGTTTCCTGATCCAGCCATGCCCTTGTCTCTTCGGTATATATGCCTTTCAGCTGCTCAATATAATACCGATATGCCTGTATTTCTGTCGTTCCTGTATGAGATGGAATTCCCTCTGCCATGTGCATTGAAATAGCCGAAGCCACAATCAAAAATACCCCCATTCCGCCGAGCACATAAAACTTGTATCCTTCATGTGCAAAAATGCTCACATGCTTTCCGCTCAATGAACAGACTGCAATTCGTCTGCCTGACGCTATGCCATATACACGCTTTCCCTCACGCTCATGACAATAAATCAAAATCGAAAGCACGGTACACAAAAGAATCGTTGCAATACATAGAACCATCTTTGCAAACTCTGCCCAAATTGGATAGGAAAACAAATTTAAATTCCAATAAACCGTAAACGGCTGTGATGCATCCAATATTGAAAACAAATTCACATAGCGAAACCAATTCCATTTTGAAAGGCTATTTACAGTGGTATACAATACATATTCGATCAGCATCACCCAAAAATAGCTGCAGACAGCAGGCACAAATCGTTTCCATGTTATCATAAAAAATACAATCAGGCTACCGAATACCAAACAAGCTGCCACTTTAATTTCCAAAAACAACCATATATATGTCCCGATTGAAACTGGAAGCACACAATTTCGATACTCGGAGAGTGACTGCAATGCCACATCTAAATTTCCAATCCCATACAAGGAAAAAGCGAACAAAAACTGTGCCGCATAAAGCAAAAAAGAAAGGATTGCAAGCATCAAAAAATACGCCGCAAGCTTAGCACTGATAAATGCCACGCCTCCTCTTTTTGCCGTCTGAAGAATTGGATAGATTCCATTCTCGCGCTCCCTGCAAAAGATCTGCCAACCAATCAGGATCACCAAAAACAAGATCATCATATCAACCATCACTGTATTGGTTCCCATATAGATGGCCGCACTGTAATCATATTCTAGTGTGAGATCACCCAGCTTTTTATAGGCCTCTGCCGTCTGTATGATGTTGCGGCTGCTATATCCGCTAATATCTGAAAAAAGTGCCAGATCTTCTAATTCATCGGCTTTTTGCTGAATGCTCTCTCGAAACTGCGGATACGATTCCTGATAGGTTAATCTCGACACAATATTATTATAAAATTTATGCATTGTCAGATGACTCATTTCTTCTGGTACTTCTTCTGACTGATGCAAGCGTGCTTCCATATCCACATCTGGATAGAGTTCCTGAAACTCCATCAGTGATGACTCAATATCTTGTCCATTCTCTTCTGCCGCTAAAAGGCCATGATACCAGCCTTCAATCTCAAAATATTGTTTTAACTTGTCACGGTCTGTTCCCTTTGTTTTTTCTAGTTCTTCGCTCCAAAAGGAGCCGCGCAGCCCGCTGTACTGATCGTATTGTCCGCCTGAGCGTGTCTCACTCCACTGGTAAGCAATGCTGATGCCCAAACACAAAATTATAATTGCCAACAGTGCTTTCGATGCGACGGTCTTTCTTAACTCATATAAGAAAAATTCCAAAAGTCCCATTTTTCTTTCCCCACTCTCTATCCAATATCTGCTTCCATCCGATACAAATATACATCTTCCATATTTGCCGCAGCCTTTTTTCGTTCAGCCGGGAACTGCTCCCCATTTCCTACTGCACGAACAAGCAGCCCGGCATCGGTCATCATAATGTTGCTGACCAGATATTTTTTCTGCACACCTGCCATCTCCCCCGGCTGAATCAAAAATTCCCATACCAGCCCGTCCATTTCTCGGATCAACTCCATCGGCGATGCTTTTTTGAGAATGCGTCCTTGTTTCAATAAAATGATTTCTTTCGCAATACACTCCACGTCCGTAACTACATGTGTTGCTAGTAGAACGATCTTATCTGCTGCAATCTCACTGATAAAATTGCGGATGCGAATGCGCTCTTTCGGGTCCAGACCCGCCGTTGGCTCATCTAACACAAGTACATCTGGCTCATTTAATAATGCCTGCGCAATTAAAAGGCGCTGCTTCATTCCACCGGAATAGCCTCCGATACGTCGATCTGCGGCATCCTTTAAATTCACCAACTCTAGCAGTTCATTTACACGCGTTTTGGCTTCTCGATGTGACAATCCCTTTAACGCTGCCATGTACCATAAAAAACGTGTCCCGGTAAAGGAACTGTATAGCCCTTGCTGCTGTGGCATATAGCCAAGCCTTGCACGATACGCATTGCTGTTTTTCCAGATCACATTTCCATCGAGCGACACTTCACCCGCTGTTGGCCTCAGATTATCAGTAATGACGTTCATCAGCGTTGATTTCCCTGCGCCGTTTGGTCCTAAGAGACCATACACACCAGGGGTAAGACTTGTGGAAATTTCTGATAATGCTTTTTTTCCATTTTTATAGGTGTGCGATACATTTTTAATTTCCAGCTCCATCGGTGTCCTCCTTTTTTGTTAGCTCATTGGGTTCATTAATCTTATTGGGCTTATTTGGTTCACTATTAAAATCGCCCTCATTATTAAATATTATATACTGTATTCTAAATAAAATATCGTTTTTTGTCAATGAAAAAAGGAACTCTGCTACCGCAAAATTCCCCTCGCTCTAACTATCTCTAACGATTATTCGTAAAATAAAAATAACACCGCATTCTTTATATATAAGATCAATCTAACAATTTTCCCTCTCTATATGACCACTCAAGATAGTTTGGATTTTGATAATATAAATCGGTATTAAAATTCGATATCTCATCACTGATAAAAGAAGAAAATATTTTCATCAACTCTGAAACTTCATCTCCCGGCTTCGCACAGTCCTCTATCATAATACTATATAATTTACCAATATCAAGAAAACTCGGGATCGAATACTTGCAAACCGATATTGTATCAAAATCTCCCTGCTTTATTTTATAATAATCAACTACTTCATCGCTAACCTGTTCAAAACTAAGGCAGTGATCTACCTCTGCATCATACAAAAGCTTTTTTATACCATCTTCACCAATTTGATTCACAATATCTCCACGATGATTTTTTGTTTCTCTTGCAATATATTCAATTAGTGCGCATACGTAAAAATAATCATTTCTTTCCTTCTCTGTCATAAACTACCTCACTCTTTACAAACGTCAAACAATCAAGTGCCGACAATGTATGGAAACTTATTTGATGTGTCGGATATTTAAATTCTGCCAACACCCAAAACTGCTTTCTGTTTATTCGCCCTGCTAGAAAATCATTTACGTAATTCCATACTGTATCATTTGCCATAGGTCCCTCTACAAATTGATTATCGGATCACCAATTCCGCGATTTGCCCATCTTACTGCCTGTTTAAAATTATTGGTGCAATAAAATCCCCAAGAAAAATCTTTTGTATACCTTGCCTTTCTTACTTCTGGGTACTGAACAATCTCTTTACTCGCATGATATAGTTCCATTCTTCACCTCCTATTAAATGACCATCTTTTTCTGCTTACTTATTATAATAGTAATGAAAAAAGTGTCTGTCAAGTTTTGCTCTTCCACATTTTTGGTTGTTTTCTTTCGTTTCTTGTGGTATACCTATTATGAGAAAAAGACTGACTTTGAGAAAGGCTTATTATTATACATATGAATATCCAAAACATCGACTTATTTGAAATGCACGAACCTTTAACAGGTTCTTTTCCTTTTGCTGCCCTGACGGCTGTTCTGCCTGATGACATTTCTTCTGTATCTATTCACTGGCAGGACACTATGGAAATTCTTCTAATCCGTGAAGGAACCGGACGAGTATCAATTGACCTTGAAAAAATTTCAGTAAAGAAGGGCGATATCTGTCTGATCTTACCAGGTCAGCTGCATTCCATTGAAGCAGATTCAAACTCTTCACTGAAGATTAGCATGAGCCAGTTTCCGCTGTCTCTTCTTTCTGGAAGTACAGATAATGACGATGCATTTGCATTTTTAAAGCCGCTCTCAGAGGGTGAACAAGTCATTCCATGGCTTATCACGCCTGAAGACGGCTGGTACAATGAGTTTCGTCAATGTTTTGAGGAAATGTTTCAGCTGCAGACGTTTTATTCAGCAGCTTACCCGCTTGGCATAAAGAGCTGTCTCTTTCGCCTGTTTTATCTGCTATTTTACAATGAGCCGTCTGTAAAGCCAAAGAGCCGCCCACAAAAATCAGTAGTAAAGACAAAGCAAATCATTAGCTATATTACAGATCATTACAGTGAACCGCTGTCTACTGAGCAGATGGCAAAAGTATGTGAATTTAGTGAGTCTCACTTTATTAAGTTCTTTAAGTCCACGATTGGCATAACATTCACAGAATGCTTAAACAGCTATCGCCTGTCTCAAGCTTCAAGACTGCTGCTTGCAGACACTGACGAACCAATCATGGACATTGCAAGAAAATGCGGTTTTAACAGCATTCCTCATTTTAACCGCGTCTTTAAGAAAAAATATGGAATTACGCCAAGTGCGCTTCGCGGCACAAAATCTTCTCCAGAGACGGCAGATCCATCGCTCTCATAACAATATCACAATTTGCCGTCTCTCCTTCTGGTGACAAATTGGAATGAATGTAGCATGCACCCATACCAAGTGATTTTGCAGTACGTATATCATCATATTCACTATTTCCGATCATCATTACCTTTGTGGGATCTAAGCCTTCTGACGTTAACAATGCCTTAAAATAAGCAGCATCTGGCTTTTTGCAATGATAATCTGATGACAGGCACACCTTATCAAAGTAATCGTAAATACCAAGATAGCGCAGCTCGCTGGCAGTAAATACCTGCTGCGCATTGCTAAGCACATAGAGCCTTTTTCCTTTCTTTTTCAGGTGGGCAAGAAGCTCTTTTGCACCATAATATAAGCGAACATAGCGCAGTGAAAAGCTTCGAAATACCTGCGCGGCATCCACAGCCTCCTGTATAGAAACACGCACACCCTTTTCTTCATATAAACGCATAAAGACACGTTCTACCTGCGGCTCAGGAATCTGCTTGGGATTTTCATGCAAAAGCCGTTCTTCCTCATCATGAATCAATGCACCATATCTCCAGCGAAGCTCCCATGAACCGTACCTTGCACCTTTGTAGGCATAATATTTTGCCATAAACTCCCAAAGCTCATGATCACCCTCTTCTGTATGAATGTCAATCAGAGTGCCATACAGATCAAAAAAATATGCCTGATACTCTGACATGCCAGGCGCAACAATCGGTGTATATCGCTCATCTTTGATATAGCGTCCCTTTTTTCCTGCTTGTGAAATGATAATGCCATCGCCGTCATTTATGGTACATATCTTTCGTCCTGTCTCTTCCTCGTAGCTTTCCAGTATCTCCTTTGTCTGTTCATAAGCAGTCAGATATGCCAAGTAATGCGGCATAATATTTAACGGCACAATTCCAAAACCGCTGCAGTCTACATTTTCTCCAACTTCCTCGATACCACCGGGTTCAATCTGACAGGCAAACTCCATCGTATCACCAAGAACCATGCTGCCGGCACTTATTCCTATAAGCACATGGCGGTTAGCAAGCTCAGTCAAAACTTCCAGACTATTTTTCCACTTTTTTAAATGCTTGCGCAGATAAAATGGATTTCCGCCCATCAAAATAACAACATCATATGCCAATAAAAAAGTCGCATCCTGAAATTCCACGTCCACGCACTCCGGCTCAAGTCCAAAGCGCCTCATGAGCGCACTTAATACTGGAACATTATGATCTTTTTCTTTGTACCGGCACGAGGCGGTTGTCACAAGCGCTGCTCTTCTTGAGATTGGCACAAGTGCTTTTTTTATTTCTTCCTCCAACTGTGGGGATGTTATGCCGTCCGATGTCAGTAATATCATTTTTTCCTCATTTCCGCACAAAACTGTGCTAATTTTATAAAATAATTATAACCTTTCCCACTCCGATTTGCAAGCAAAAGGGCGCGCACCCTGCGGTACGCGCCCTAAATTTTTTATTAAGTAATTAGAAATCTACTTCTTCATCGTAGTAGCAGCACTTTAACAGTTTTGCCATCTGCTCTGGGTTAATGCTTCTTGGATTGGATCCTGTACAAGCATCACCTACTGCAAGCTCTGCAACTGTTGGCAGCTTCTCCATAAATTCTTTCTCGTCGATGATTCCGCCCTCATAATCCTTGATGCAGGTCGGGATATCAAGCTGCTTATTCATGTTCTGGATATGAGCGATCAGTGCATCTACAAGCTCTGCATCGGTGCTTCCCTCTAAGTGAAGGAATCTTGCGATATTTGCATATCTTACCTGTGCTTCTGGCTCTGCTGCGTTGAAGCGGATAACCTTTGGCAGGTACATTGCGTTTGCACATCCATGAACGATATGTCCGCCGCTGTAAGCTGCACCAGTCTTATGTGCCATGGAGTGAACGATTCCAAGCAGTGCGTTAGAGAATGCCATACCAGCCAGACACTGTGCATCATGCATCTTTGCACGAGCGTTCATATCTCCATTGTAGGACGGGATTAAGTACTCACTGATTAATTCGATTGCATGCAGTGCAAGCGGATCGGTATACTCGCAGTGAAGAGTAGAAACATATGCCTCGATTGCATGAGTCATAGCATCCATACCTGTATGTGCAGTCAGCTTCTTTGGCATGGTCTCTGCTAACTCTGGATCTACGATAGCTACATCTGGAGTGATGTTGAAGTCTGCTAACGGATACTTAATACCCTTCTTATAATCGGTGATAACGGAGAATGCTGTTACCTCGGTAGCAGTACCTGATGTAGATGGGATTGCACAGAACTTAGCCTTTGTACGAAGTGTCGGGAAGTTAAACGGAATGCACAGATCCTCAAATGTAACATTTGGATACTCATAGAATGCCCACATAGCCTTCGCTGCATCGATTGGAGATCCTCCTCCGATTGATACGATCCAGTCTGGTCCAAACTCGGTCATTGCTGCTGCACCCTTCATGACAGTATCCACTGATGGGTCTGGCTCTACACCCTCAAACAGCTGAACCTCCATACCTGCCTCCTTAAGATAGGAAACAACCTTATCCAGAAAACCGAAACGCTTCATAGAACCACCGCCAACAACGACGATTGCCCTCTTTCCTTTCAGCGTCTTTAATGCTTCAAGTGCTCCCTTGCCATGATACAGATCTCTTGGTAATGTAAATCTTGCCATGATAATTCTTCCTTTCTATTCTGGTCTGTCTAACTGCAGCCAGTTTTTATTAAATGATATATTTTTATTTGGTCCTGCTTTTGCAAGACTTCGTTTGTTAATTATCAAACAAAGTAACTTTATCACATTTATCAGAAATAATCAAGCAATTTTTTGTAAATTTTCCAAGAAATTTTCGTATAAAAAAATCTGCTCATCCGTTTTTTTCAACAGATGAGCAGATTTTACTACTCGTTTAATAATTTTACTAAAATCTCGTTTACAGCTGTTGGATTTGCCTTGCCTTTCATGGCCTTCATAGTCTGTCCAACTAAGAAGCCGATAGCCTTTTGCTTTCCTGCTTTATAGTCTGCTACTGACTGTGGATTTGCGGCAATGACTTCCTCTACTGTTTTCTGCAGTGCATCTGTGTCACTGACCATACCAAGACCATGCTCTTTTACATAACTCTCTGGTTCAATGTCGTCTGCAAAAATCTTTTCAAAAACTTCCTTTGCAATTGTCTGGTTGATTGTTTTTTTCTCAACAAGTGCAATCAGCATAGCTAAATGCTTCGGTGAAAAATCAAGCTCATCCGGATCCATCATCTGCTCTTTTAAAAGACGCATCGTTTCTGTCATCAGCCAGTTTGATATCTTCTTTGGCGCTGCACCAAGAGCAACAGTCTGCTCGAAAATATCAGCCATACGCTTAGAACCTGTGATAATATCAGCATCATAATCCGGTATCTCGTATTCTTCCTTATAGCGTGCCATCTTTTCATCACGAAGCTCTGGCTGAGATGATTTTAACTGTTTGATCCACTCATCTGGAATCTGAAGCGGCGGCAGATCTGGTTCTGGAAAATAGCGATAATCCTGCGCATCCTCTTTTGAACGCATAGGATATGAATATTCCTTATTGTCATCCCAGCGTCTCGTCTCCTGAACAACACTCTTGCCTTCTTCAATAAGCTCAATCTGACGCGCTCTCTCCGATTCAATGGCACGCGCAATAGCCTTAAATGAATTTAAATTCTTCATTTCGGTACGTGTTCCAAATTTCTCTGCACCAACAGGGCGAACAGACAAGTTGACATCAGCACGCATAGAACCTTCCTGAAGCTTACAGTCTGAAGCACCAAGATATTGAATAATCAGGCGAAGCTTTTCAAGATATGCAATAACTTCATCAGCACTTCTCATATCTGGCTCAGAAACAATCTCTATAAGCGGCACACCTGAACGGTTATAGTCTACTAATGAGACATCCTCCCACTCATCATGAACAAGCTTTCCTGCATCTTCCTCCATATGAATCTCATGGATACGTACAATCTTTTTCTGACCGTTTACATCTATCTTGATACCGCCATCATGACATATCGGATAATACAGCTGAGAGATCTGATAGTTCTGTGGATTATCTGGATAAAAATAGTTTTTACGATCAAACTTGCAATACTGATTGATCTGACAATTAGTTGCCAGACCAACTGCCATTGCATACTCAACAACCTGCTTGTTTAATACAGGAAGAGAACCTGGAAGTCCAGTGCAGACAGGACATGTATGGCTGTTTGGAGCACCTCCAAATGCGGTGGAGCAGCCGCAGAAAATTTTTGTTTTTGTTGCCAGCTCCACATGAACCTCAAGACCGATCACGGTTTCATACTGTGCCATCACGCTTCCTCCTCTCTTGCCTTTTCATACGCAAAACCTGCGCGAAGCAATGTTTTTTCCTGGAAACAGCCGCCAAGAAGCTGCATTCCAATTGGAAGACCCTTATTGTCTTTTCCGCACGGAATTGACAAACCTGGGATTCCAGCAAGATTTGCAGATATTGTATAAATATCACTTAAATACATCTTGATAGGATCCTGTAAGCTGCTGCCTAAAAGCGGTGCAGTCGTTGGTGCTGCTGGTGCCAGAATAATATCATATTTTTCAAATGCCTTATCAAACTCCTGCTTGATAAGTGCTTTTGTCTTTAATGCCTTTAAATAATAAGCATCATAATATCCTGAGCTTAAAACAAAGGAACCTAACATGATACGGCGCTTTACCTCTGAACCGAAGCCTTCAGAACGTGTCTTTTTGTACATGCTGTGAAGATCACCATATTCTTTTGTGCGGTAGCCATACTTTACACCATCAAAACGCTCAAGGTTTGAGCTAGCCTCTGCCGATGCTATGATATAGTATGCCGGAATTGCATATTGAACAAGACCTAAATCGAACTCCTCTACAATAGCTCCCATACGCTTAAAGGTTTCTGCTGCCTTAAAAATTGCTGCCTTTACTTCGCTGTCAAGACCATCGCCAAAATAGTCCTTTGGAAGTCCGATGCGAAGACCTTTCACATCTCTTACAAGTGCAGATGTAAAATCATATTCTTCGCGTTTCATTGACGTGCTGTCTTTTTTATCATAGGAAGCAATTGTCTCAAGAACAGCTGCGCAGTCAGTAACATTTTTTGTCATCGGACCAATCTGATCAAGTGAAGAACCATAGGCAATAAGTCCATAACGGGAAACCGTGCCATATGTTGGCTTCATACCGGTGATGCCGCAAAATGCAGATGGCTGACGAATGGAACCGCCTGTATCAGAACCAAGTGCAAAAAAACATTCATTTAAGGCAACTGCTGCTGCACTTCCTCCTGAAGAACCGCCTGGAACATGGTCTGGATTATGAGGATTTCTTGTAACACCATAATACGAAGTCTCTGTTGTACTTCCCATCGCAAACTCATCCATGTTTGTCTTTCCAATGATTACACAGCCTGCATCAGTTAAGTTTTGAACTGCCGATGCCGTGTAGGTTGGAATATAATTTTCCAAAATTTTTGAACTGCAGGTAGTCAACAGTCCTTTCGTGCACATATTATCCTTGATGGCTACCGGTACACCAGCAAGTGCTCCTGTCAGCTCACCCTTGTCTATTTTTTCCTGAACAACATCAGCCTGCTTGTAAGCGCCCTCTTTATCGAGTGTCACATACGCATGATACTTGCCTTCTGTCTGATCAATCTGTGCGAAAACTGCATCAAGCGCCTCCCGCACGGAGATCTCTTTTTCTTTTATCTTTTTTCCCAGCGAAACTGCTGTCAATTTTTGAATCTCCATTAAACTGTCTCCTGTCTCTCCATTACCTGTTATCTAATCAAGCCAAATGTTTTGTAATTATTCAGAACACCATTACACAGTCTTTGGAACCTTGAATGCCCCGTTTTTCTGTTCCGGTGCATTTGCAAGTGTCTCCTCGCTTCCATCTCCATTTGTAACTACATCCTCACGGAACACATTGAAAACAGGGAATGCATGACTCATTGGCTCTACATTGGATGTGTCCAGCTCACCAAGCATATCTATATAGTCAAGCATATCAGACATATCTTTTTTTGCCTGCTCCTTTTCCTCTTCGGAAAGCGCGAGCTTTGCTAATATTCCAACATACTCTATTGTCTCATCATCAATTATATTTGCCATCGTGATTTCCTTCCAATTTCTCTTTATATTTTTACGAAAGCGGTTTGACTTCTTCGCCTCACCGCTCATTAAATGTTACGGCTCCAGTCTGGAAAGATCTCTTGGGAAGAGGCAGGTCTCACGCACGTTATCCTCACCGATCAGCTTCATCGTCAGACGCTCTAGGCCAATTCCGAGTCCTCCGTGCGGCGGCATTCCATGCTTGAAAATATCAAGGTACTGATCCATACCTTCAGTTGTCATACCCTTTGCCTCGATCTTGTCAAGAAGCATCTGATACTCATGAATACGCTGTCCTCCTGTTGTGACCTCAAGTCCCTTAAACAATAGATCGAAGCTTTGAGTGAATGTCTTATCATCCGGATCATCCATTGCGTAGAATGGACGCTTCTTGCTAGGATAGTGAGTTACAAATACGAAGTCTGCGCCATATTCTTCCTCGAAGTAACGGCCAATCAGTGCTTCCTCCTCTGGTTCAAGATCATATGGGTTTCTGATCTGTCTGTTATATTTCTCTGCCACAAGACGCTTTGCCTCATCGAAGCGTACCTGCGGAATCTCATCAACCTTTGGAAGTGTAATGTCAAGCATATCAAGCTCTGTTTTATAATCCTTCTTTAACAGCTCCATCGTGTACTGTAAAAAGCCAGTTTCCATTGCCATGATATCCTGAAAGCTGTCGATAAAGCCCATCTCAAAATCGAGACTCGTATATTCATTTAAGTGGCGTTTTGTGTTATGCTTCTCTGCACGAAATACAGGTCCAGTCTCAAACACACGGTCAAACACGCCGACCATCATCTGCTTGTAAAACTGCGGGCTCTGTGCGAGTACCGCTGGACGGTGGAAATAATCAAGCTTAAATACATTAGAGCCGCCCTCTGCTCCCTTTGCTCCGATCTTTGGGGTACGGATTTCCGTAAAGCCCTGAGTGGTTAAAAACTCGCGGAACCCTCTTGCGATACCTTCTTGAATGCGAAACTTTGCACGCTCTTTCAAATTGCGAAGAGATAATGGACGATAGTTTAATTTTGCTTCCAGTGAAGTATTTAGTTTCCATTTGTTGACAGGTAATGGCATTGCTGCCGAAGGCTCTGATAAAATAGTCACTGATGTTAAACGAAGCTCTCTTCCAAACGGTGCTCTCTTTTCTTCATAAACAACACCCTCTACACGAATTGCGCTCTCATCCTTTAATTCGCCTAACTCAAAGCCTGCTGTTTTTTCTTCATAGACACACTGAATGAGTCCCTCTGCCTTTCGTAAGATCACAAAGCGTACATCGCCCATGTCTCTTACGGCATGAACCATTCCCTCCATGCGAACAGTCTTTCCATCACAGCTTCCCTGTGCTAATTCCTTAATACTTGCATACTCTTTTTTGCTGATTCCACTGATAAATTCCATGTTGTCCTTTCTTTTCAGCCAAAATACGAGTCTCCATGGTTGATGCTGGTACTTTTATTTATTATAATGCTTACGAATTACTCCGTAACTCTCGCAATTCTAAAAACATTCGGATTCGCTAACTTGCTTTGCAAGTTGCTGCATTATACAAAAAACCCCGGAAACTGTAACTTATTACAGTCTCCGGGGCGAAACATCTTCGTTCCGCGGTACCACCCGCATTCAATCCATATCTGGATCACTCTATGGTTATAACGTAAACCAACGTGCAAACCTACCCTTTTACTCATAATAAAAGCTCAGAATGCCCGCTCCGGAGCGTTCCCACACCCAGTCCCTCATGACGGCGCTCTCAGTCGGTGACGCCCTCTTCCTGTCAAGATCGTTGGGATAGAGTCTCCTTCAATGCGTTTCTTATGGTTCATTACTATAGCACACGAAAGTGCAAATTGCAAGTGATTTTTTTACATCTGCCTCTTTTTATGATTCATGCGCTCTTGACACCAGCTTCCTATCTCGGTGAGACATAAAAAAAGGAGTATTAAGAAAAGGCCTGGAATCAAAATCATCCACCATGCGCGCATGACAAACGCATTCTGGGCAAGTGCGAGCATACTGCCCCACGAGATTGTCTCTATTGGAAGGCCAAGCCCCAGAAAGCTGAGTGTTGATTCTTCGGCTATTGCTGTTCGTACACTCATAATAATCATAAATAAAATGGATGGAAGAAAATTTGGAGCAAGATGCCAGTAAAGCACATGAAAAAAACCGCCGCCCATGCACTGTGATGCCGTAACAAAGCCGCTTTCTTTTACTGTTTTTGCCTGTGTGCGCACGATTTTTGCCATTGAGAACCATCCACAAAGTCCTATCGCTGCACTCATTCCTATAATATTTTTTCCAAATACTGCCTGCACAAATAAGACAAGCAAAAGCGACGGAACAGAAAGAAGCACGTCTACAAGACGCATCAAAAGCCTATCCAGCCACGCAGGTGACAGTGCACTTGCTGTACCATACAAAACTGCAATAACTGCTGATATCGCAGCAGACAAAAAGCCAATGGTAAGAGAAACACGTCCGCCATGCCAGATACATGAAAACAGATCGCGTCCCATAGTATCTGTTCCAAAGAAAAATTCACGCCCCGGTGCGCGGCTGCAGTTCATAAGATCCATATAGGACGCATCTTTGCAAAAAAATGGTGCAAACACACATCCCATAATCAAAATACCAAGCAGCACAAAGGAAAGAAACGGTACTTTTTTTCTCTTCGTTATATGTTTTTCAAAGCTCATTTTTCCTCCTGCGCCATATATGGATTTAACCTTGCGTTTACTAGCTCTGCAATCGTGTTTGCTGCTATCATAACTACTCCCGTTAAAAGGCATAGTACCATAAGCATGTTGTAATCAGATGTTTTGGCACTTTCATACGTAAGCATACCAATTCCCGGATAGCCAAATACTGCTTCTACCAAATAAGTACCGCCAAGAATATGCGCCACTGAAACTGCCATAAGACTAATATAAGCTGGCAGCACATTTTTTAGGCAGTGACGAAATAATATTGTGCTGTCTTTTGTTCCCTTTGCCCGTGCAAGCACGATATATTCTGAACGTGTTTCTTCGCATAGCATATTTCGCACCATATATGCAAAATACCACAAATGACCAGCCACTGAGGCAATTAATGGCAGCACAAGATGACGTAGCCTGTCAAGTAAGCTTTCCCCTCCAATTGAATATGCACCGCTTGCCGGGAGCCAGCCAAGCAATACGCTGAACACAAAAATCAGTATGAGTGCCATCCAAAATTCTGGAATGCAGCTTGTAATCGTTCCAAGGCGCACAATAAGTCTGTCTGCAAATTTATTTTCATTCCAAGCACATAAAAGTCCTAACAGCAGTGCTCCAATAAATAAAATCACATAGCTTAATACGCCTAAAATAAGTGTATTTTGGATACGTTCTTTGATCACAATAGTAACGTCCTGCTTATATTTGTAGGAGATTCCAAAATCACCGGACAGCGCCAGCTTAAGCCAGCGCACATATTGTACCGGAATCGGATCATTTAATCCAAGGCGTTCTCTGGCACTGTCCTTTTGTTCTTCACTCATTTTCTCTACGCGCTCACCATAGTACGACTGCAGCGGATCAATCGGCGTAATTCGTGATAAGAAAAACACAATGGCAGACAGCACCCATATGCTGATAAAAAATGCAGCGATCTTTTTGAAAAGCACACTAAGCCATTTGTTCTTCATCGCTCATTTCCCTTCGTTTTGTTACTGATTTTCAATTGTCCAGTCACAGATATTCCAGAAAATGCCTACACCGTGATGACCTAATACAGTATCTTCATCTATTCCCTGAATCGTATTCTCTGCTGCGTAAAGCGCATCAATATAGCAGAAGAATGTGTAAGCTGGTGTCTCTGCTAATGCTTCCTGGAACTTTGCATAAGCCTCCTTACGCTCGTTTTCATCCTCTGTCTGACGTGCCTGTGTTAAGTATTCATCTACAAGTGCATTTGAATATCCAGAATAGTTCGCTCCCTTATCTGTACCAAATACCTTGTATGTATGATCATCTGCATCAAACGGAGATCCCCATCCAATGATGCAGCACTCCTGTCCTGCCCAGTCGATTCCTCCTGCCGGTACATCTGCTTTTACATCAAGTCCTGCCTCGCGAAGCTGCTGTGCTGCAATCTGCGCCATATCAATGCGCACCTGATCACCTGGTGTCGCGTTAATTGTAAAGCTAATTCTCTCTCCGTTTCTGCACCAGTAGCCATCTGCATCTTGTGTGCATCCTGCTGCCTCAAAAATCTCTGCCGACTTTTCTAAGTTATAATCGTAGTGCTCCACATTTTCATTGTTATATTTATTTCGCTGCAGAGGACCATATGCCACTTCACCCTTATCTAACAGCACTGCATCAAGGATTGCCTGACGGTCAATCGCATAATTGATTGCCGGGATCAGATCGGCATTTTCCTGCCAATACTCGTTATTAAAGTTGTAGAGAATACCTCTGTAGTCAGAAGTTGTCATATCGTACACTTTAAATTCGTCATTATCAGCAAAAAGTGATTCTTCCTTTGGTGTAATCTGCGCCAAATCAAGCTCGCCGCTTAATAGCTGCATTGCCTTTGCATTATCATCTGTCACAATCTTAAATACAATTGTATCAATATTAGCTGCACCGGCAAAATACTCCTCATTCTTTTCCATTGTAATAGTCTGTCCTGCATCCCAGCTTACAAACTTATATGGTCCTGTTCCAACTGGTGCACGGAAAAAGTCAGATGTCTGCCAGTCCTCACCCTCTAACAGATGCTTTGGCATAACAGGTCTTGTCATATATTCCAAAAAAGCGGTATTAATGTTAGATAGATGAAACGTTACCGTATGTTCATCAATCACTTCAATGCTCTCTATATCCTCGTAATCAGGTGCATTTTCAGATTCATTTGCCGGATCCATAATTGCTTCAAATGTAAATTTCACATCATCTGCTGTAAAAGGCTCACCATCATGCCACTTGACACCTTCCTCAAGATGAAACGTGTATGTTAAATTCTCCTCATCATACTCCCAGCTCTTTGCTAGACGCGGAATAATTTGATTATCACCATCATGATCAGTAAGACCATCAAATAACAGCACGTTTATTTCGCAGTGCTCATCCATTGCCGGGTTAATGCGTGTATAGTCAGTGCTTCCATATACAAGTGTAGTTTTGTCTGCTTCGTCTGCAAATGCTGTTTTTGAAAAGCCTGCTGAAAATACAAATGCTGCCGCCATAAACGCAGCACAGCCTGCTGTTAAATTTCTTACATGTTTTTTTCTCATATCATTCTCCTTTTTTGTAAATAAAAATTCTAATCAGCTTTTTTATTTATCAAAGTCACTTGCAGTCTGCCTTGCTTCGCGAATGGATATTCCCTGCTTTCTTGCAATTGATGCCAAATCTTCATACTCATACTTTTCACGTGAAGTACCATAGCCTGTCGAAACTTTCTTTCTCACATCACCATATGGAGTCTTTATTGTCTTTATAGAGCGTGTCATAGTATAGCGTCTTGAAAACTGCTCTCTAACACCAAGCGTAGTTGTATGCAAAAATATAAGTTCAATCATACGGTCGCGGTCTTCCTCACGGCACATCACTTCAAGTAAAATGCCTGGTCTGGATTTTTTCATTCCTGTGGAGACAGTAAATACTTCCAGAGCACCTGCTGCTAAAATTGTCTCTGTTGCAAAGCCAATTTCCTCTGCAGTCATATCATCTATGTTGCAGCAAAGCTCAGAAACACGGCTTACATCATCTGCTGTCTCTCCTAACATCGCACGGACACAATTTGCCATCTCAAAATCCTTCTTGCCCATTCCATAACCGATAGCCTTCGTCTTCATAACTGGCATATCACCAAATTTTGTAGCAAAATGTTTTAAAAGTGCTGCGCCTGTCGGTGTACAAAGCTCTCCCTGAATCCTTCCTCCATAAATCGGCACATCCTTTAAAATATAAGCAGTTGCCGGTGCTGGTACTGGCAAAATACCATGTGCGCAGCGTACTTTTCCGCTTCCAACATGAACTGGTGATACAATCACCTGATCAACAGAAAGCTCCTCCATAAGCATACAGACTGCTGTAATATCAGCAACGGCATCCATAGTTCCTACTTCGTGAAAATGAATTTGATCAACTGGTACACCATGTGCTGCACTTTCAGCCTGAGCAATCAGCTGATAAACTGCCATTATATCATCCTTTACGCGATCTGATACTGGCAGATGATCTCTTACGATATGCACAATATCATGCAGGCTGCTGTGGTGATGATGTGCACCATGCGCATGATCGTGGTCATGGTCTTCATGATCATGATGGTGGTCGTGGTCATGGTGATGGTCTTCATGATCATGATGATGCACATCAAGGCTTTCCTCTTCCTCACCATTTACTGTTACCTTACTGTGTGTTCCTGTAATACCGCATTTTTGCGTTTTTTCTTTTTCAAAATGAACTCCCGGGATTCCAAGTGCATTCATTTTTTCAAAAAATGCATCCTGATCAGGCAGAAGCTCCGAAAGTGCTGCTGTCAGCATATCACCTGCTGCACCCATTCCGCAGTCTAAATATAATGTTCTCATTTGTTTTTTCTCCTTTATTTCGTATGATTAATAGTTACATGTGATTCATCATTCCTGCCAGATAGCCGGCACCAAAACCATTGTCAATATTTACTACAGATACACCGCTTGCACAGGAATTAAGCATTGATAAAAGCGCTGATACACCGCCAAAGGATGCACCGTATCCTACGCTTGTAGGAACTGCAATGACGGGGCAATCTGCTAAACCGCCTATTACACTTGCTAGTGCGCCTTCCATTCCAGCTATTGCAATGATTACACTTGCACTCATGATTTCATCCATATGATTTAATAAACGATGCAGTCCTGCCACTCCAACATCATATAGGCGCACAACCTCGTTTGCATGAATTTCTGCTGTCAGCGCTGCTTCCTCTGCTACTGGAATGTCAGATGTTCCGCCTGTCGCCACAACAATCTTTCCCTTTCCAGTCGGTTTTGGCATTTCTCCGATAATGCCAACTCTTGAATCTTTGTGATAATGTAATGGATGCACCTGACTAATCATATCTGCCGCTTCTGATGATAAACGTGTAATTAAAATATGATCCTGACCATTTTTTAACAGAGCAGATACAATTCCAATCATCTGCTCTGGTGTCTTTCCTGCACCATAAATTACTTCTGCTGCGCCTTGGCGAATTTTTCTGTGTAAATCCACCTTTGCATATCCAATATCCTCAAAAGGCTCTTTTTTTATTTCAAGCAGTGCATCATCTATACTCATACTTCCTGCCTTCACTGCTTCTAGTATCTGTCTTGCCTCACTATTCACAACTTTGTCTCCCCATATAATCAAATTTTTTATCTGGCCTGCAAATCAAGCAGCACTTCTTTGTAATATTTTTTCAATTCTATAAGAATTTCCTCTCGCATTTCTAAAAGCTTTGTCATCTGTGCTGCCGGCATCTGAATCTTTGCAGAATCATTTAAATAACGCACACGAAAATCTGTAAAGCCAAGAGAGAACAAATAATTTTCTGCTTCTTCCGTCTTTTCAAGCTTTTCTGCAGTAATGCGCTCGTTTGTTGGGATACGTGTTGCCAGACAGGCATAAGCTGGCTTATTCCATGTAAAAAGACCTGCTTCTTTTGAACGTCTTCGAATTTCCGTCTTTGTAAGACCACAGATGCGAAGTGGTGAGTAGACGCAAAGCTCTCGAAGCGCACGCATTCCTGGGCGGTCATCTTCTGCATCAGATGCATTAGTTCCATCCATCAGTACGGTAAAACCATCCTTCTTCGCCTCTGCAAGAATCATATTGAATATAACATTTTTACAGTGATAACAGCGGTCTGAAGGATTCTTCACTACTGTTTCATTTGAAAGAACATCTGCTGTTAATACCTTCATATCAGCATTTAGCTGTTTTGCAAGACGCATCGCATCATCAAGCTCAAATTGTGGCTGAAATGCAGCATTGACATAGTAAGCACGCACCTGCGCTCCGCTCTTAATTGCTGCATAAAGCAGATAGGAAGAATCTACTCCTCCAGAAAATGCCAATGCTACTTTATTGTGCTCTTTGAAAAATTCATTTAAATCCATTTTTGCGTCTCCATTTCTGTCTTTTTATATCATTCTAGCATTTAATTTTGTCTTATCAAACAAAAAAAGAAGGCATATTGTCTCCCTTCTGGGAAATCATATACCTTCTTAGTATATTATATGATACCAGGGTCAAAAGCTCCAAAAGCCGTTCGTGCTTGCACGATTAGGTTTT
>OJSC01000182.1_pt1 | contig 86584 bp, 62 predicted proteins | sample 1599361 | NCBI WGS metagenome assembly OJSC01 (sample SAMN04168656, study PRJEB22393) | human gut metagenome | biome: human gut microbiome; feature: stool | host: Homo sapiens | collected 2014-03-17 | reverse complement strand
TGGGGAAGGGAGGGAAAAGCTTTTCTTCAGAAAAGTTTTCCCTCCCTTCCCCAATGCTTCAAAGGAGCTGCTTATGCGCAGTCGTGCTTGTCCCAGGGTTCGCGGTTGTCGCGCTGGATGACGGACTCCATACGGACGAGGGCTTCCTTGAGCTTCTTGATTTCTTCCAGCTTGAGGTTGGGATTCTTCATCACCTGATAGATGATCGCGCCGGTGCAGTCCTCGTCGATGGGCAGGTCGGCGATGGTGGCGATGGTCACGGCGATGTCCTGCGCGTTGACGGCACGTCCGACGATGCCCGCCTTGGGGTTGACGGCAAGCCCGTAGAAGGCCGTGCCGGAAGCGGAAACGACCACGACCAGCGTGCGGCGGTCGGCGGCTTCAAGAGCCGGGGCGAGGGCGTCCGCACCTTCGACGATCACCAGCGCGGCGTCCGCTTCAAACGCGGCTTCGATGCCGGATGCGCCGGCGCAAACCCCGCCGAGGGCGACGGCCAGATCCTTGAGCCCGGCGGCGTCCGCATGGGACAGCACGGCGGCCTTTTTCTTCAGCTTGTCCAGCGCCCCGCCGGAACCGTTGAGATCAAGCGCATCTGCCAACACGAGAAGGGCTTTCTTTTCAGCCATGACGATATTCCTTATTCGACGGGCAGTAACCCGTTGTTGTTTTTCCCCCTTCCCGCGCGGCAGGAACTCCCTGCCAACCGCGAAAGAGGGGGTATAACATCCCCTTTCCCCGCCCAGCAGGAACTCCCGCCGCGCGGCCTCCCCACCAGTCAAAACGTTTTGGAGGATGAGGGGTGGGGGTCCGGGGGAGGGGAGAAGGAGACCCTTTCCAAAGGGTCCCTTCTCCCCTCCCCCGGTTTCTTCATCTACTCAGCCTACTTCACCATATTGGGGTCTTCCATGATCTGGTAAATGGGCGCGCCTTCGGCGTCCTCGGGCACCGGGCCGCCGGTCATGTAGCAGAGGGTGGGCACGATGTCCGCCAGCCAGCGCGGGCGGGTGTAACGGTAGCCCTTCCTGATGTTCGGGCCGCGGAACATGAGGAGGTTCTTGAGGCTGCCGCAGCCGGATTCGCCGGTGGGCAGGCCGTAGCCGTGTTCCGCCATGTACTCGGGCTTGAGGACGTACACCACGTCGCCCGCCTGCGCGCCGCCCATGCCGAAGACATGCGCGTCTTCCTTGCGTACCGCGAGGAGCACGGGCCGCTCGCCGGTCTCGGGATGCTTGTAGTCGAGCAGGGCATCGATGATCCGGCCGCGCACCTTCTCGTAATCCTCGGGCTCGACGATGCCGCCGGGATACTTGCCCTTGAGATTCACGTACACGAACATGTAACGCTGCGGGACCGCAAGGGATTTGCTCACGTCGAGCACGTAGTTGAAGCCTTCGGTCTCTTCGTAGATGTCCCAGTAGTTCTCGGACTTCTTGGGCTCGTAGGAACACAGGCCCGCTTCCTTGAGGGCGTGGGCGGTGTTCAGGATCGGGCCCATCGGGGTCGCGCCGTGGTCGGAACACACGCACATCAGGGTGTCGTCGCCCATGATGTCCATGAGACGCCCAAGCAGGCGGTCTTCCACTTCGTAAATGTGACGCTCCATCTTTTCGGCGCGGGCGCGGATTTCAGGGTCCTTGCTGTCCAGCTCGCTCAGCCAGCCGTGATAGAACCAGTCGATGGGGTGCGAGTGCATGTAGAACAGATCCCAGTCCGGGTTGGCCTTGAGCAGGGACTCGACGGTGTTCCAGAGCCATGCGCTGTGGAACTCCACCAGCTCGCACACGGTATCGGTGTCGATGATGCCGTGCAGGAAGGCCACCAGCCCGATGTCGTTCGCGGTGATGTGCTTGGAAAAGTCAATCTGATCGGCTGCCTCGGGAGGTGCGATGAAACCGATTCGGCCCGCGATGCCGGAGATGTACAGCTTGAATTCCTCGGCGTCGTCGGAGAGCTGCATCAGCTTGCAGCGGAACACGCCCTTTTCGGTGCGCCCGTCGGCCTTGATGGTGAAGTCATGCTGGACCGGCCCACTCCATTCGCCGAGCCTGATGGTGAAGAACGCCTTCGAGTAGTCCTTTTCGGGGCACAGGGCGATGCGGTCATAGCCGTCGTCGCCGCTTTCCCAGGCAAGGCAATACCACGTCTGGCCTTCGACCGGCTCGACGCATTCCTTGAAGGCCATGTTCACGACCATTTCGAGCGGTTCATCGCACTCGGGCAGGTTCTTCCAGCCCTTGGCGTCGTCGAAGGTCCCCTGAACGCCCATCGGGTAGAATTCCGTGGAGATCACGCTTTCGGAAGCGAGGAATTCCTTGTGTTCGTTGCCGTGCAGGGGCCAGCGGGTTTCGGCGGGCGAGAGGCCCTGACCCATGATCATGACGCCGTTCTTCATGCGGGAAGGCCACGACATGGGGTAGTTGACCACGATGCACTTCTTGCCGTTCTTGTCCCACGCGTCCCAGATGGTTTCGGCGGTCACGATGTCGGAGCCGAACGCCTGCGTGGTTTCCTTGTAATCGAGGCTGCGGCCTTCATGGTAGTAGTAATAGTCCTCCACGCCGTGCGTGCGGGGATAGGCGCCCGTGCAGATGGTCGCCCAGGACGGCGGGGTGACGGTGGGCAGGTTGTAGCCTTCGGGGATGAAGCTGCCTTCGTTCATGAAGGCGCGGAAATGTTCCAGCCCGCCCTGCGCCAGCATGGCTTCCAGACGTTTCGGGATGAGGCAGTCATACCCAATAAGTGCGGCGCGCTTCGCTTTGTCAGCCATCACGGACTCCTTCTGTTGCGGTCAAAGGTTCAGGGCCCCAGACGGCCCGGCGTATCGTTGACAAGGCTGTATCAAGATGCGTGCCAGACGTCCTTTTGGGTCCCGGAAAGCCGCGTTGAGGCCGCTTTGCCACTTTTTGGACAATACGCTATGGTGCGCGGGCCCCAAATCGGGGCGAGGAAGGCGACAACCTTGTCATAGAGCTTTCGATCTCGCTGATAACATACTTAAATAACAGCATAGGCAAAGATAAACATTGTTTGTCGCAAATAGCGACAAAAATGTCGTATGCGGACTATATAAAGGCATCTTTCATGCTAATTCAGTGTATTGAAAGAAAATGTTCATTTTGGCACAATCTTGGCAACGCTCTCGGGCAAAACTACGGCCCCGAGTCAGACCGGGCTGAGGAGAGCGCATGAACCAAGCGACAGAGAAAGGCAACGGTATCGATCTGCGTCCCGAGTGGGGGATCTTCATCCCTTCCGTATTGGTCATCATCCTGATCAGCATTCCAGCCGTCCTGTACCCCAAGGCCGCCGAAGAAGTGGTTTCCGCCATCTACCAGCCGTTCGCGGCGAACTTCGGCACGCTCTACCTGTGGATCACGGTGGGGCTGATCATCCTGTGCGTCTATTTCGCATGCAGCCGGTACGGCGACATCAAGTTCGGGGACCCGGACGAGAAGCCGGAATTCTCCCTGTCTTCATGGATAGCCATGATCTTCTGTTCCGGGGTGGCCGGGGCGGTCATGTTCTGGTCGATCATCGAGCCCCTGTGGGACATCGTGCAGCCACCGCAATACGCAGCGCCCATGAGCACGCAGGCCTATGACTGGGCCCTCGCCTACCTGCTGCTGCACTGGGGGCCGAACGCGTGGTGCACCTATTTCATCACCGCCCTGCCCATCGCCTACATGTTCCACATCCGCCGCAAGCCCTTCCTGCGCATCAGCTCCGCCGCCGACATGATCATCGGCAAACAGAAGGACGGCCTCCTCGGGCGCTGCGTGGACGTGTTCTTCATCCTCGGCCTGCTGTTCTGTACCGCCGTGACCATGTGCATCTCCCTGCCCACGGTGGAGGCCGCGCTGGCGCGGGTGTTCGGCATCACGCCCTCGTTCGGGCTTGAGATAGCGATCCTGTTCGTGAGCGCCCTGCTGGCCGGCGTCACCGTGTACCTCGGCCTCAAAAAGGGCATCAAGCGGCTCAGCGACATCAACGTGGTCATCGCGCTCGCCATGGTGGCCTACGGCGCGCTGGTCGGCCCCACGTCCTCGCTGTTCGACATCTTCACCAACGCCGTGGGCAAGATGCTCGGCAACTTCTGGAGCATGACCTTCTGGACAAACCCGTTCTTCGAAGGCTCCTTCCCGCGCGACTGGACCATCTTCTACGCCCTGTTCTGGGCGGGGTACGGGCCGTTCATGGGCCTGTTCATCGCCCGCATCTCACGGGGGCGCACCGTCCGCGAGGTCATCGGCTGGGGGATGTTCGGCACGGTGGCGGGCGGCTTCATGATCCACGGCGTGTTCGGCTCCTATACCCTGTGGGCGCAATACCACGGCATCATCGACGCCGTATCCATCCTCAAGACGCAGGGCGCGCCCGCCGCCATGATGGCCGTCATCGACACGCTGCCGTTCAGCAAGGTCGTCATGCTGATCTACTGCGCCTTCTCCACGATTTTCCTCGCCACCACGGTCAATTCCGGCTGCTACGTGGTCGCCGCCACCGCAACCCGAAGGATGCCCGTGGACGCGGACCCCCACCGCTATCACTGCACGTTCTGGGCCGTGGCGCAGGGCCTGCTGGCGCTCGGGCTGCTGGCAATGGGCGGCCTTGAGGTGGCGAAGATTTTCGGCAATTTCTCCGGCGCGCTCATGGCGCTCCCCTCCCTCCTCCTCACGGCCTGCTGGTTGAAGATCATCCGCGAGGACGGCAAGGACCTGCTGCATACCTACCGGGCCAAGGACTGACGCCCGGCTCAGAGCCAGCTCCAGCGGGCCCCTCCCCCATGCTGCCGGGCATGGGGGAGGGGTTTCGCCCTCCAGAACACCGCTTTGCCGGGGCTGAACGCCATGTTCCACACACCTCGAAAAATCGCCATCCAACGCCTTCCCGGAGAATGTCCTTTATAGACGCCGAACTAGGCTTTACGCCGGATTATGGCGGGTTGCGCCCGCCTTTTTGCGGCCTTGCGGCTCCGTTTCAAAACACGTAACGTCATCGCAGGCCGCCTCCGGGCGGGCCGCAGATCCCTTCACGGCTGGCGCGTTGCCAGGCCGGAGAGTCCGGGAGGGCTTTCCGCCTTTCGCGGACAACACAAAGGAGCCCTGATGCGCCGTCGCCTTTGTCCCAAAGAGGCGTTGTTCACGCCGAGCTTTATTGCCGTTTGTTCCGCGAACCTGCTGTTCTTCATCGCCAGCTTCATGATGGTGCCCGTCCTGCCGATCTACTTGCTCGACGGCCTGCACGCCTCCAAATCCGTCGTGGGCATCATCCTCTCCGCGTACATGATCGGCGCGCTGGTCATGCGCCCCCTTTCCGGCTTTCTGGCGGACCAGTTCCCGCGCAAGATACTGTTCCTCGTCTGCGGTATCCTGTTCGCCGCCCAGTTTGAGGGATACCTGCTGTTCAACGCGCTGGCGCTCGTGGGCATCGTCCGGGCACTGCACGGCATGAGCTTCGGCGCGCTTTCCACCTCCGCCGCCACCCTCGCCGTCGACGTCATCCCCATCGCCAAGCTCGGCACGGGCATCGGCCTGTACGGGATGATGGGATCGCTCGCTATGGCCCTCGGCCCCATGATCGGTATGCTCGTCCTTGAGGCCGGATCATACGACGCCGTGTTCATCACCGCGATGGGCTGCGCGGCGGGCGGCATCCTGCTCGGCCTGCTGGTCAAAAAGCAGCGCGTGACCGCCAGCCGCGGCGAAAAAATCTCGCTGGATCGCTTTTTCCTGAAAAAAGGCACCTATGCCTTCATCGGGCTGGTGCTCATGGCCTTCGTGTACGGGCTGCTCGTCAACTACCTGTCCGTCTTCGCCCGGGAGCGCCACGTCATGGCGAACCCCGGCTACTTCTTCCTGCTCATGTCCCTCGGGCTCATCCTCAGCCGCCTTTTCGCGGGCGGCATGATCGACAAGGGCTACATCGGCCGCCTCATCCTCGGCGGCAAGGGCACCATCCTGCTGGCCTCCCTGCTCTTCCTCTTCGTGCCCACGGAAACCGTGTTCTTCGGCTCAGCCGTGGCCTTCGGGCTCGGCTTCGGGATGATGTCGCCCTCCTACCAGACCCTGTTCATCAACCTTGCCGAACCCACCCGGCGCGGCACGGCCAACGCCACCTACCTCATCGCGTGGGACGTGGGCATCGGCGCGGCCGTGCTCCTCGGCGGGCTCATCGCGGAAATATCCAGCTTCGACGACGCGTTCATCCTCGGCCTGATCATGCTGTTCTTCTCCGCCGTGCTGTATATGAAGGTCATCGGCCCGCAATACGAGAAAAACAGGCTGCGCTGAGAATCCCGTCCCCCGCACGGCCCCCATGAAAAGGGCGGGGCCGCACACCACCCTTTCCCCCTCGCAAAAAACGGACGCCCCCTCCAATGCGGAGGGCGTCCGTTTTCCGATGTGCCGCCCCGATTCAAAAGAAATCGGGGAATACTGCGAACAGGGATTCGATAAAGTCAAAAATCTTTGAAAATGGGTGGGATGGGCTCCGATCCGGCAGATTTGGGGAAGGGAGGGAAATGCCTTTCCTCAGAAAGCTTTCCCCCCCCCTTCCCCGTTTTCCGCTTTAAGGAAGCTGCCCGTGCACGACCCTGTTGTCCACGATGGCCGCGGCGAAGGCGATGCCCTTGAGCCGCCCGGCCGGGGCTTCCAGAATGTCTTCCGAGGGGATCACGAAGTCCGCGACCTTGCCGGGCTCGATGGTGCCCCGCCACGCCTCGCTGTGGCTGAACAGCGCCGCGTAGGAGGTGTAGGCGCGCACGGCCTCCAGCGTGGAGATGCGCTGATCCGGGCCGAGCACCGCGCCGCCCTTGGTTTCGCGGTTCACGGCGGTATGGATGGAGAGCATGGTCATCTGCGGCAGCACCGGCGTGTCGGCGTGGAGCGAGAAAGGCAGCCCCTCCCGCACCGCGCTTCCGGCGGGATCAAGGCGCGCCGCCCGATCCGGGCCGAGGAAGATGTCCCGGTGCCGGTCGCCCCAGTTCCAGACGTGCAGCCCGTAGAACGAGGGCAGGATGCCCGCCTCCTTCATGCGCCGGACGTGTTCGTCGGTCGCCATCTGGCAATGGATGATCAGATGCCGGGCGTCCTTGCGGGGGCAGCGGGCCTGCGCCCGTTCCACCGCCGTGACGATGGTTTCGATGGCCCCGACGCCGTTGCAGTGGATGGAAAGCTGGCGGCCCCGCGAATGCCAGTGGTAGACCATCTCGTCCCAGTAGTCCTGCGTGCCGATGATGCCCGGCCTGAGCGAGGGGTCGAAGAAATACCCTTCGGGGATGGCGGCGGTCCCGGCCTGGATGGAGCCGTCCGCAAGCGTCTTGACCGCCGAGTACTGCACGAAGCGGTTGCCCGGCCCGTCGAGGAGGCCCGTGGGCTCCAGCCTGCGGAAAGGCTGCTCCATCGTCGCCAGATAGACGCGCATGTTCAGCTCGCCGGATTCGTACAGCTGGTTATAGGTGCGGTACACGGTTTCGGCGCTCAGGTTGCCGATGCCCACCGCCGAGTCGTGCGCGGAGGTGAAGCCCTGTGCGTTGTACTCCGCCACGCACTCGCGGACGAGGGCCTTGTGGCGTTCCTGATCCAGCGCGGGCATGAGTTCGCCCATGGCCTTGAAGGCCATCTCTTCCGCGATGTACCCGTTGGGCAGGCCGTCCTTGCCGAGGAACACGTTCACGTCGTCGAAAGGCGCGTCCGGGTTGACGCCGATGCGCTCCAGCGCCTTCGAGTTGGCGTAGCAGGTATGCCCCGAAATGTGGAAGACCAGCACGGGCCGGTCGGGCATCACCGCGTCGAGCTCCCGCTTGGTCGGGCCGCGCCGCTCCGGGATGTCGGTATCGTCGAAATTGTAGACCACGATCCCGTCGCCGTCCCGCACCCGTTCGGCCTGCTTGCGGATCAGGGGGTACACGTCCTCGAGGTGCGCGATGCCCGGACAGCGGCAGTGCGTTTTCCACATGGCGTACAGCGAAGCGTGGCTGTGCGTGTCGATGAAGCCGGGGTAGAGGGACGCGCCCTTGAGGTCGACGGTCCGGCAGCCGGGCCCGGCCAGCGCCGCCAGCCCGTCCTTCGAGCCCACGGCCTCGATGACGTTCCCGGCCACAAGCACCGCCTCGGCGACGGTCCCGGCGGCGTCCATCGTGACGATCCGCCCATTCGTGTACAGCGTCTTTTCAATGCACCGCATAAGGAACTCCTTGAGGATAACACGTGAGAGCCGTTCAAAAAGCCAACACAACGCCGAACCCCCGGGCTTGCGGCTCCGGAGAGCTTGCCGCAAGCGATCCTGAAAGAATAACCACACGGTACACGGCGGAGGCGATGGGCCGCAAGCTGAAAAAGGGCGCGGCGGCCTCAGAATGCCAACACGGGAAACGGGCGGGCCCGGCCCCGCATGGCAACGGAACGCACATTCCGTTATCACACGATACGGCATAGTATGCGGAGTAAGGGCCCCCCGGAAGCGTCCTCCCCGCCCCCTTCCGCACTCCCCGCCAGCCGGAATTTTTGCGGGAGGGGCGCCGTACGGCGGATCCGGGGAGGGAGCCTTGAGTTCCTGCCTCCGGGCATCCCCCACCACCACTCATCAGACCAGCCAACCACAACGTGACGCCACGATCCACGACAGGAGAAAACACATGCGCACACTGCTCGCCAACGCAACCGTCATCACCATGAACCCCGCGCGGGACGTCCTGGACACGGACATACTCATCGAAAACGGCGTCATCGCGGACATGGGGCCGGGGCTGGCCGGACGCCCGGAAAACGCCGGCGCGGAACGGGTCGACCTTTCCGGGCGCATCGTCATCCCGGGCCTCATCCAGAGCCATATGCACGTCACGCAGTCGCTGTTCCGGGGGCTGGCCGACGAAATGGAACTCATGGACTGGCTCCAGCGCCGCATCTGGCCCCTCGAAGGCGCGCACACGCCCGAAACCAACGCGGCGGCCGCCCGCCTCGCCGCCGCCGAAGGGCTGCGCAGCGGGGTCACGGCCTTCATCGACATGGGCACGGCCCATTGTCAGGACGCCATTTTCGAAACCATGCGCGACGTGGGGATGCGCGGGCTGTTCGGCAAGTGTATGCTCGATCTGGGCGGCACGGACGTTCCCGCCGCGCTCATGGAGGATACCGAAACCTGCCTCCGCGAAAGCGAACGGCTCATGAACCGCTGGCACATGAGCGCGGGGGGCAGGCTCCGTTACGCCTTCGCGCCGCGCTTCGTGCCCTCGTGCACGGAAACGCTCCTCACGCGCACCCGGGACATGGCGAGGGCCAACGGCGTGCGCCTGCACACCCACGCCTCCGAGAACAAGGGCGAGTGCGCCTATGTGGAAAGCCTCGTCCACATGCGCAACCTCCGCTACCTGCACTCCATCGGCTACACCGGGGAGGACGTGATCCTCGCCCACTGCATCTGGATCGACGACGACGAGATCCGCATCCTCGCGGACACGGGCACCCATGCCGTGCACTGCCCGTCCTCCAATATGAAACTTGCGTCCGGCATCGCCCGCATCGACGAGATGCTTGCCGCCGGGTGCCGTGTGGCGCTCGGGCTCGACGGGGCCCACAACCATATGGACGCGCTCGTGGAGCTGCGGCAGGCGGGCATCCTCCAGAAGGTGCGCACCAACCGCCCCACGGCCCTGTCACCGCTTCAGGCGCTGGAAATGGCCACCCTCGGCGGTGCGCGGGCTCTGGGGCAGGAGGATGAGCTCGGCTCCCTCGAACCAGGCAAGAAGGCCGACCTTGCCGTCATCAACCCGGACAGGCTGAACATGGCTCCCCGCATCGGGCGCGACCCGGTGGCGCAGGTGGTCTATCAGGCCACGCACGAGAACGTGGAGGCGACCATGGTCGACGGCGTTTTCCTGTACCGGGACGGGAAGTATGCGACCCTCGACCTCGGGGAATGCCTGCGCGACGCGGAAAGCGCCTGCGCCCGGATACTCCGAAGCCCGGACGTCGCGCCGCTGTTCGCGCACTAGCGGGGAGGCCCGTTTTGCCGTCCGTTCGGACGGGTGCCCCATACCCCGGCAGAGGCTCCGCCTCTGCACTCCGCAAGGGGCGCCCCCTGGCCCGGCATGAAGGTTTTGACGTTGGGATATCGCCGGCTCCTTTTCCGAAAGATCCGACAGGAAACCGCCCAAGGAAATCCAGCCGATCCAGCCGAAAGCCCCGCCTCTCGCGGGGTTTTCGCGTTTTCCGGGGAAGGCCGTGGACAAGGAAGCTGTTTTTTCATCAAAAAACAGAGACGGATGGGAAATCTAAAAATATTTTGGGGAAAAAGGAACGCAAGCCTTGTGCCGAGTAATATATTAGTATACTAGTATCTCAACAGTAAGGAACACCAGCATGATCACACTGAATACGAATCCCGGCCTTTTGAGGACGGCTGTTTACGAGCGGATCCTCTCGGATCTCCAGCAGGGGGCCATCGCCCCCGGCGAGACCATCAGCCTCAACAAGCTGGCCGAGACCCTCAATATCAGCAAGACGCCGCTGCGCGACGCCCTGTTGGAACTTCAGGCGGAAGGCTTCGTTACCCTCTATCCGCAGCGCGGGGTCATGGTGAATGCCCTCTCCGAAGAGGAGAAGCGCGAGATTTACGAGGTGTGCGGCGTGCTTGACGGGCAGGTCATCCGCAACGTGTTCCCCCGCGTAACGCCGGAGCATGTTGCCCGCCTGAAGGATCTCAACGCCCGGATGTACCCCGGCACCCAGGACATTTCCAACGACGAGTATAACCGCATCAATCTGGCCTTCCATGAAACGTACCTTGAGCTGGAAACCAGCTCCCTCCTCAAGAAGCTCCTGCGCATCAACCGGCTCCGGCTGTTCCAGTTCTCCCTGAGGGACTGGGGCAAGGCGTTCTGCGCGGTCAACCACGCCGAGCACGACCGGATCATCGAGCTGTTCGAATCCGGAACCGCCGAAGAGCTTTCCCGCTACGTCACGCAGGTCCATTGGTCTTTCAACTGGCAGCAAGGAACCGAGTCATGAGAATCAGAGACATCGCGCGCATCGACGGATTCCCCTGCGGGGAATACAACGCCGTCACCGACGTCAAGGGCGTGCGCGTGGGGCATTCCACCGTCATCAAGGACGGGGCCGGCCCCGTCGAAGGCATCGCCCGTACGGGCGTCACCGTTGTCCTCCCCGCCGGGGATATCGTGGAAAACGCCATGTATGCCGGTGTGTTCAGCCTGAACGGGAACGGCGAGCTTTCCGGCTGCCACTGGATCGAGGAATCGGGCCTGCTCACCACGCCCATCGCCCTGACCAACACGCACAGCCTCGGCATCGTGCGCGACGCCATGATCGACTATTACGCCCGCCTCCGGAAGACCGACGGCTCCTCGTACTGGATGCTTCCGGTCGTGGGCGAAACGTGGGACGGCTGGCTTTCCGACATCAACGGGATGCACGTGCGGCCCGAGCATTTGTGCGCCGCGCTCGATTCGGCGGCGTCCGGCCCGGTGGCGGAAGGCTGCGTCGGCGGCGGCACCGGCATGATCCTCCATGAATTCAAGGGCGGCATCGGGACCAGTTCCCGCGTGCTCCCCGAGGAGCTCGGCGGCTACACCGTGGGCGTGCTCATCCAGGGCAACTACGGCAAGCGCGAGGATCTGCTCATCAACGGCGTGCCCGTGGGCAGGCATATCCCCACCTCGCGCATCCCCGGCAAGGAACAGGCGCTCCAGCCCACGCCCAAAGAGGACGGCTCGATCATCATCGTCGTCGCCACGGACGCCCCGCTCACCCCGGACCAGTGCAAGCGGCTGGCCCGCCGCGCCGGGCTCGGCCTCGGACGCACCGGGGGCCTCGCCTTCGACGGATCGGGAGACATTTTCATCGCCTTTTCCACCGCCAACCGGCTTGGCAGCAACGCCGGGGGCGGCCCCCGGGAGCATACCGTGCGCACCCTGTCGCACGGGTGCATGGACCCCCTCTTCAGGGCCACGGTCGAAGCCACGCACGAGGCCATCATCAACGCCCTGTGCGCGGCGACGGACACGGACGGCATCCTCGGGCGGCGCATGTACGCGCTGCCGCTCGACGAGGTGCGCGGGATCATGCGGCGTTACGAATCCCTCTAGAGGCCGCCGCGCCGCATCCCCCGCAACGGGCGCGGCGGCCCCCTTGTTCCCCTGAAAAGGAATAGGCGAATGTTTTGAAGCGTTTGAAGAGTCAGGTTTTCATCGTGAGACAACCCTCTTGCCGAAAAAAGGACGCCCCGCGAATGGGAAGCGTCCCCCATGAACAAGGAGTTCCTTATGTGGAAGCGCTTTTTAGGCATCATGGCCGCGGCCCTTTGCGTGCTGAACCTGACCGTAGGCAGCGCCTTCTCGGCTGATCTCGTCAAAGTCCCCACCGCGTGGCTGGACGAGCACGAAACCTTCCTGATGTGGTACGCCAAGGAAAAGGGCTGGGACAAGGAAGCCGGGCTCGACATCGAGATGAAGCTGTTCAACTCCGGCCCGGACATCCTCAACGCCCTGCCCGCCGGGGAATGGCGTTTCGCCGCCGTGGGCGCCCTGCCCGCCATGCTCGGCAACCTGCGCTACGGCACCTCCATCATCGCGCAGGCCAACAACGAGGCCGCGCTCTGCACCTCCGTCGTCGTCCGCGCCGACAGCCCCATCGCCAAGGTCAAGGGCTGGAACAAGGACTACCCCGAAGTGTACGGCAGCCCCGAGACCGTGCGCGGCAAGACCTTCCTCGCCACCACGCTGACCTCGTCGCACTATGCCCTCAGCACGTGGCTCCACGTCCTCGGCCTCAAGGACAGCGACGTCGTCATCAAGAACATGGACCAGTCGCAGGTCGTGGGCGCGTTTGAAAACAACATCGGCGACGGCATCGCCATCTGGGCCCCGCACACCTTCATCGTCCAGGAAAAGGGCGGCGTGGTCTTCGCGGGCGACATCGTGCACTGCAAGAAGTCCAACCCCATCGTGCTCATCGCCGACACCAAGTATGCCGAAGCCCATCCGGACGTGGCCGCGAAGTTCCTCAGCGTGTACATGCGCGCCGTGGATCTCATGAAGAATACGCCGCCCAAGCAGTTCGTCGAGGAATACCAGAAGTTCTATCTGGAATTCGTGGGCAAGGAATACAACTACAATCAGGCCCTGCTCGACCTTGAGACGCATCCTCTCAGCAACATCGACGAACAGCTCGCCATCTTCGACGACTCCAAGGGCCCGAGCCAGGCGCAGCTCCACCAGTCCGACATCGCCGCCTTCTTCTCGGGCGTGGGCCGCATCACCGCCGATGAAGCCGCCAAGGTTGCCGACGGCAAGTATGCGACCAACAAGTACCTGAAGCTCTTGAAGGAGCAGCAGAAGTAATTGGATAGAGAAATATTGGGGAGGGGAGAGGGAACCTTTCTGGAGAAAGGTTCCCTCTCCCCTCCCCAAACCCCACCCCTCTCTCTCCCAAGACTTTTGCGTTTATCGAATCCTTGTTCGCGGCCTTGCTTCGGTGCGGGCCGCCTTTGCGGTAAGGCGCATTACGCAGTGGGAAAGCGTTGTCCGGGGAAAGCGGGCCTGCGGTTGCCCTGCCCCTCTTAGGAAAACAGCCATGAGCACACCCTTTGCCAGAGGCCCCCTTCTGATCCTTCTGGGAGCCCTGTGTTTCAGCACCACGGGGACCGTCCAGGCCCTGTCCCCGGAAGGGGCGACGCCCTACGTCATCGGCGCGCTGCGTATGCTCGTCGGCGGCCTGGCCCTGCTCCTCTGGTGCGCGTTCCAGGGGGAGCTGCCCCGGTTCTGGCGCTGGCCCATGCGCTGCGTCGTGCCTTCCACCCTCGCCCTGCTCGGCTTCCAATTCTTCTTTTTCCGGGGCGTGCTCGAAGCCGGGGTCGCCGTGGGCACCGTGGTCGCCATTGGCTTCTCGCCCATCGTCGTGGCCCTGCTCGGGTTGATCTTCCTGCGCGAAAAGCCCGCCAAGGCATGGTATCCCGCCACCGGGCTCGCCCTGATCGGTCTGATCCTGCTCAACGCCGACGCCGTGGGCGGGGCCAGCTTCGCGGGCATGGCCTTCCCCCTGCTCGCGGGGTTCTCCTACGCCTGCTATTTCGTGTTCAGCAAGCCGCTGGCCCAGAACGCCGCGCCCGGATCCGTCATGATGGTCCTGTGCCTCCTGAGCGGGCTGTGTATGCTGCCCGTCTTCTGGATCTACCCGGCGGCGTGGCTGGCGACGCCCGTGGGCGCGCTCGTGGCCCTGCATCTCGGGGTCGTGACCACGGCCATCGCCTTTTCCCTCACCCTCGCCGGGCTCAAGGTGACGCCCGCCGCCACCGCCTCGACCCTCAGCCTCGCGGAGCCCCTCTCCGCAGCCTGCCTCGGGATCTTCTTTCTCCATGAACCGTTGTCCCTGTCCGCCGCCGTGGGGATCGCCCTCATCTTCGGCAGCGTCCTCATCCTCGTGGCCTGCCCGGTCCGGACAGCCTCCCCGTGAGAGCGCCGCGCGGCTCCGTCCGCAAGGCCGATGAGCCCCCTTTTGCCGGGGCGCGGGGGGGTCCCCACGGCGGGGTCGCCCTGATCCCAATTTGCCGGGGCATGGGATGCCCCATGCCGCCGGGCCCGCCCGGGACAGGCACACGCGGTGCACCCCGGTGCCCTCAAATGTTCCTCCCCCACACCGACCGGGAAGGCCCCCCGCCCGGTTGCGCGGGCACCCCGTAGAGCAAGCCTCACAGCCCGCAGCGTTTTTTCCATCGTTTCCCATGTCGAGAGGCCGTCCTTAACCGTATGCCGGGACGGGACGCGCCACGGCTCCACGTACCCTCCGGCTCGCGGCGCACAGGGCCGCGCAAGAACACCCTGAAAGGCCCCGGCTTACATGCCCTAAGCCGTGACTCCGAACTGGCCTGAGCGTTCCGCGCCAGCCCGCCACAAAGACGCCCCTCCATCGTCCGCGCAGGCGGACCCGCCGCGGCACGGCGCCCCGCGCGCCAAAAACCGATTGACGGTGCGCGGGGCGTGGTATAAAACTGACCGGTCAGTTCAATTTCTCCCATAACATGTGAAAATAGTGGCAGTTCAGGGAACCATGCACCACGCGGGAGCCTCTCATGACGACAGACGAAAATCTTTCCATGACCCCGGACAACGACAAGGCTCCGCAGCGGCGCAAACGCCCCCGCAAGGGCCCGATCGTCGGCTTCCTGCTTTTGCTGTTCCTGCTCGCGGGGATAGGCGCGGGCGCGTGGTGGTATCTGTTTCTGCGTTTTGAGGAAAGCACGGACGACGCCTATGTCGCCGGCAATGTGCTGCGCATCATGCCGCAGGTGAGCGGCAAGGTCGTCGCCGTGGATGTGGACGACAACGACATGGTCGCCGCCGGGCAGACGCTCGTGCACCTTGATCCCGTGGACGCCCGCCTTGCCTATGAGCGCTCCCTCGTGGCGCTGGCTTCCGCCGTGCGCGACAACTGCCGCCTTCAGGCTCAGCTCCGGGAAACCGAGGCCGCCATCCGGATGCGCCGGGTGGATCTGCGCCAGAAAGCCGACAACCTGACCCGGCGCGAGGCGCTGGGCAAGGCCAAAGCCATTGGCGCGGAAGAATTGAAGCACGCCCGCGACGACCGCGAGAATGCCGCCGTGGCGCTCGCCGCCGCCGAAGAGGAACGCAACGCGCTTGCCGCCGTGCTGCTGGATACCGGGCTCGCCGAGCAGCCCGCCGTGCGCCAGGCCGCCGCCAACGTGCGCGACTGCTGGCTCGCGCTCCAGCGCACCACCGTCCTGAGCCCCGCCGCCGGGCAGATCGCCAAACGCGGCGTGCAGGCTGGCGAAGTCGTATCGCCCGGCACCCCGCTCATGACCGTGATCCCCCTGCACCGCCTGTGGATCGACGCCAATTTCAAGGAAGTCCAGCTCCACAAGATGCGCATCGGCCAGCCCGCCGTGATCCGCGTGGACATGTACGGCGGCGACGTCACCTATCATGGCCGCGTGACCGGCTTCTCCGCCGGGACGGGCAGCGCCTTCTCCCTCCTGCCGCCCCAAAACGCCACCGGCAACTGGATCAAGATCGTCCAGCGCGTGCCCGTGCGCATTGAAATCGACCCCGCCGACCTCAGGGAACACCCCCTGCTGGTGGGCCTGTCCGCCGTGGTGAAAGTCGACACGTCCGATACATCGGGGCGGCTCCTCGCCGCCTCGGCCCGCACCGAACCCGTGCCCGGCGATCTCGTCTCGCAGGCCCCCGCCGTCGATTTCGCCCCCGTCGAGGCGACCATCTCCGGCATCATCCGGGACAACGCCCTGCCCGGCGTCTGCCCCGTCCAGGGCAAGCCATGAGCGGACGCGCCCAGCCCCTGCCGCCGCTTCAGGGCGGGATGCTCGTCATCGCCACCATCGGGATTTCGGTAGTCACGGCCATGACCGTGCTCGACTCCACCATCGCCAACGTCGCCCTGCCTACCATCGCGGGCAACCTCGGCGTGGCGTCTTCGCAGGGGACGTGGGTCATCACCTTCTTCGGGGTCGCCAACGCCATCGCCATCCCGCTCACCGGCTGGCTCGCCCGGCGCATGGGCGAGGTGCGGCTGTATTTCTGGTCCACGTTCCTGTTCGTCGTGGCCTCGTTCCTGTGCGGCATATCCAGCAGCCTCGGGATGCTCATCATCTGCCGCATTTTGCAGGGGGCCGCCGCCGGGCCGCTCATCCCGCTTTCCCAAAGCCTCCTGCTGGCCTGCTATCCCCGCGAGAAACGCGGCATCGCCCTTTCCCTGTGGTCCATGACCATCGTGCTCGCGCCCATCCTCGGGCCGATCCTCGGCGGGTATATCTGCGACAACTATACGTGGAACTGGATCTTTTTCGTCAACGTACCCGTGGGGGCCGTGTGCCTCGTCGCGCTGCGCATCCCCATGGCCGGGCGCGAGACGGCCACCGCCAAGAACCCCATCGACACCGTGGGGCTGATCCTCCTCATCATCGGCGTGGGCTGCCTCCAGCTCATGCTCGACGAGGGCAAGGACAAGGACTGGTTCGCCTCCGGCTACATCGTGATCCTCGGCGTCCTCACGGTCGTGGGGCTGGTGCTCCTTGTGGCGTGGGAGCTCACCGAAGAGCATCCCGTGGTCGACCTCTCGTTGTTCCGGCACCGTAACTTCACCGTGGGCACAATCTGCATCAGCCTCGGGTTCCTGTTTTATTTCGCCGGGGTGGTCATGATGCCCATGATGCTCCAGACGCGGCTCGGCTATACCTCCATGTGGGCCGGGCTCTCCCTCGCGCCCATCGGGATTTTCCCGGTCTTCCTCTCGCCGCTCATCGGGCGGTTCGCGCAGCGCATCGACATGCGGGTCATCGTCACCATGAGCTTTCTGGTTTTCTCGGCGGCCTTCTACCTGCGCACCCTGTTCTCGCCGGACGTCGATTTCGCCTTCGTCCTCTGGCCGCAGGTCGTACAGGGGATCGGCGTGGCCCTGTTCTTCATGCCGCTTACGAGCATCATCATTTCGGGGCTCGACGCCAAGGACATCGCCAACGCCTCCAGCCTCTCCAACTGCACCCGCGTGCTGGCGGGCTCCATCGGGTCGTCCCTCGCCACCACCATGTGGGAACGGCAGGAAGCCCTGCACCACGTCCGGCTCACCGAGTCCATCAACCCGTTCAACCCGGCGGCGCAGCACGGGCTCAACCAGCTCACGCAGATGGGCCTCTCGCCGGAACAGGCCAAGGTCTGGGTCGCCAACGAAATCACGCGGCAAGGGTTCCTGCTCGGGTTCAACGAGCTGTTCTGGCTGGCGTCCATAGCCTTCATCGGGCTGGCCGGGCTGGTCTGGCTGTCCACACCCATCAACAAGAAAATCCGGTAGGCGGACGCATGGCACAACAAACGAAATGCCGGAAAAAGACGGAAGCGCGCCGGGAGGCCATCCTTGACGCCGCACTGGAAGAATTCGCCGCAAAGGGGTACGCCGGAGCGCGCATGGAAGACATCGCCCGGAGGGCCGGGGTCGCCAAGGGCACGTTGTATCTGCATTTCGGGGATAAGGAGGGGCTGTTCAACGGCCTCGCGGAGTCTGCGTTCGCGCCCATGCACGCGCTGGCCAAGGAGATCCTCGACGACAAGACGCCGACCCTGCGCGAAAAGCTGCTCCTTTTCTGCGGGCCGATGCTGGATGAACAAGGCTGCTCAAGGACGGCGCGGATCATCAGGCTGGTGTGGGCCGAAGGGCTGCACAACCCCAAGCTCGTCGCGCCGTTCTACCACGGGCTCGTCGCCCCGATCCTCGAGCTGCACCGGGAGAACCTGCGCCTCGCCGCGCATGAGCACCCGCACCCGGCGCTCCAGCGGTTCCCGCAGCTTCTCGTCTCGCCGATCATGCAGGGGCTGCTCTGGCAAGGGATGTTCAAGGACAAGGCCCCGCTCGACGTGAAGGAACTGTATATCGCCTACCTCGACATTATCCTTCCGGAAAAATAAGGGATTTATGTATAAGGCAGGCAGCCGCGCCCCCCGAAGCCCCGGGAGGGTGCCGCAAGCGGGTTCCTGCGGAAACTTGGGTTTTTCACGCCGGAAACGCGGTAAGGCTTCCCTGAAAACGTCCTTTTTTTCGCCTCTGACAGATTTGAAAGCCAACAAATTGTAGATCTCTAACAGACTATCATGTATTTATAAACAGGTATTTCTCATTACGAGGGGTGGCTACGCTTTTCTCCGATTGCGCCGGAAGTCTTTCGCGGAATAGACAGCGGCCCCTCCCTTTTCCCCTTTTGTGAGCGCCTTTGGCTCCAAATCCCGCCTCGTCCAGAAACGGGGATGGATTTATTTTTATAATTCTACTGTGTTATAATTTTTTTTGATTACGAATGCGCGGCACTCGGTTGCAACGGATCGCGCATATGCCGGGCATTGGGGGGAAGGATTTCGCAGCTACTTTCCGTGGTATAAAATTGACATAATTTAAAAGATTATGTGATAAAATAGTGCCCTCCCCGCCTGTTGGCGGAGCGCAAGCACAGGCGGGCTCCGCCCGGCCCCGTATCCCAAACGGATGCCGGACAGAGTCTCCGTGCGGAACGGAGAACCGATCGCCCAAAAAACGGGGAACACGCCACAGGATTGCGGAGAAAAAACAAAATACAGCACGCCAGCCTCTCCCCCGCATGATTGCTCCCGTGCCCGCTCTCCCCGCCCGCTTCTCCCCGGCATTCGCCGCTGTGGTATCCCCAGCGGGGAAGGGGCCTTCCCCGCAATTTTATAGCCATTCCATATGATTATGTGCAGATATCTTGCCCGCACCGGTCCTTTGTTCCGAAAACCGCGGCATCCGGAGGCGTTCTCCTCAGGCCCGGGGCCGCTTTCACGTCCATCCCCCACTTCGCCATAAAGTGGGGCAATTTATCATAATAAAGCGTTATTCCTCCCCAAACACTGATTGCAACGGGCCGAAATATCCTTTAGAAAAGGACAGGCCGCACCTCAGGAAAAGCGGCCAACCCCATCCGGCTGTCCGGTCCCGACGCCGCGTATCGAGCGGTTTCGGGAACTGACGCTACCCGCCGCCAGTTCCGCCGCACGGCTTTATCCCGGCTCCTCCGGGGTTCCCACCGCTCCGTCGTTTTCCCGATTTGGTTGTTGGGGAACTTCCCGACGTTAAGGCCTGAGGAACGCTTTTTCCTCCTTGAAAACGAGAGCATCACATTGAAGCGTCCCGTGAGCCCCGCCGAAAACGGCGCAGGGGCCGCGGGTTGCCCCCCGAGAGAGTTTCCCTTGAGAATCACGATACCGTCTTTTTCTTCACTCCGGCCCGTTCTTCTGGCTGGGTTCCTCCTCGCGCTGCTGTTCGCGGGGTTCCCGCCCCGCAGCGGAGCCGAGGAAATCCTCCGCATCGGCGTGGAAGACGATTATGCGCCCTTCTCCTTTCCCGCCGAGGGCACGCAGGCCGGATTCGACCCGGAGATCGCTGAGGCGTTGTGCAAGGCCATGCGCCGTTCCTGCACGGTCGAGCCCCTTGCTTTCGGCACGCTGCTCGAAAAAATGCGCCGGGGCGAGCTGGACATGATCGTTGCCGGGCTTGCCAAAAACGAACAACGGCTGGCGTATATGGATTTCACCAACAGCTACTACCACTCCCGTTCCATCTATCTGGGGCTTCCGGGCAGCGTGGCCGTCAGCGCCGAAGGCCTGAAAGGGAAACGCGTTGGCGTCCAGGATCATACGCAGCAGGAGATCTTCCTCCGGAGTCACTGGGTCAACGTGGCTGAAATCATCCGTTTTCCTACCTATGGGCAACTGATCGACGCCTTCTGCGCCGGACAGCTGGACGCCATCCTCGTGGACGGTCTGTCCGGGTACGAATTCCTCCAGAGCGAGCGCGGCCAGCCTTTCGCCATACTGGATGATCCCCTCCCGCCCGACGAAGACCTCGCCTATGCCCACATCGGCGTCCGGAAAAACAATTCCGAATTGATCGAGGCGATCAACGAAGCCATCGTCCATATCAAACTGAACGGCGAGTACGACCGCATCGTACGCAAATATTTTCCCTTCAGCATTTATTGAGCGCGTTCATGTACTGCAAGCCTTCCCGAAACGCGGAGCCGAAGCGGAAACGACAACTCGGCATCAACCTTTTCCCCGTGCTCGTCTCAGTGCCCCTGCTGGCGCTGCTGGCCTTCGTCTCTTTTATCTTCACCAATGACCTTCAACGGATCAAAAATCTGGCGCTCTCCACCAGCAACAGCCATCTGCCGCAGATCCTTGCCAAGCAGCAGATGCTCCTCAACGTCGAAAACATGCGCCGCAACATCGCGCTGGTGTACAGCGCGTCCGACCCCACCATCAGCCGGAACGCGGGCATCACCGCCCAGGCGCTGATCGCGGAATCGGTCTTTGAGGAGACGTCGGTGGACTTCTCCAGCAAAATGGATGAGATCAGGCCGCAACTCCTCCGTCTCATTGAGCTGAGGCAGCAGAGCTATCTGGCCGAGGATCGGCTCCATCATGCGGAAATCTTTTTTTCGAACGTGCTCGGGCGGCTGCTTATGCGGGCGGGGATGGAATACAGCTATCCCCTCAGGCACAGTGCGCGGCACCTGGACAAGGATTTCTCCAGAAACACGGCCAACAAGCAGGGCCTGGAGGAAAGCCTGCGCCCGCTGATGGACATGTGCGCCAAGGCGGAACAGGCCGACCCCCCTGAACGGACGCTGCTCAAGGACTGCGGGGAATTCCGGACGAACTGGGACGGCATCGTGTCCAATTGGACGCAGCTCGCGAGAGGGCACGTGGAAGCCAAACAGCTCTGGAACACCCTCGACGGCAAACTGCGCGAGCTCAGCGACGCCGTTTCGACCCACGAGGCCGAATGGATTTACCGGAGCATGTCCCACATCAACGAGGAAGTTTCACGCATCAAGGAACTGTTCCCGATCATGGGGACCGCGTTGCTCGCGGGGCTGCTGGCCACGCTGCTGCTCATCCACCTTCAGATCCTCCGCCCCCTGTCCCTGCTCTCTCAGGCGCTGCGGACCATCCGTTCCGGGCACTCCATCTCGGAACTTCCCCGGGTACGCATCCGGGAATTGCAGGACGTACTCGACGTTTTGCCCGACATCAGCCGCCATATGGACGAACTGAACACCCGTTCCGGCCAGCTCGCGCAGGAACGGGACCAGTATGCTGACCTCAGCTTCCGGGATGCGCTGACCGGCGTATACAACCGCCGGGCGCTTGAGGAAACGATGGAGCGCATCCCGGCGCGCACGCCGCTCGCCCTGCTGATGCTCGACCTCGACTTCTTCAAGAACTACAATGACCGGTTCGGGCATCAGGCCGGGGACGCCGCCCTGAAAGCCGTGGCGCAGGCCACGCAAAAAGCGCTCCTGCGGGATTCGGACAGGATATTCCGGTACGGCGGCGAAGAATTCACCATCATTCTGGCCGGGGCCGGACAGTATTCGGCCATGACCGTGGCACAGCGCATCTTGGAAGAAGTGGCCGCACTGGACCTTGTCCATCCCGATTCCCGGACGGGCAAGCTGACGGTCAGCATCGGCATTGCGCACCGCTCGTTCGGGGAAGATGCGGACATCTGCGAAGTGCTGACCCATGCGGATCAGGCGCTGTATGAAGCCAAGACGTCCGGCAGAAACCGGATCGTCCTTTTCGAGGGATAAGCCCCTTCCGGCCAGGCCCCGCCTTCAGGCGTGCTCCGGAACGGCGGAGCTATTGGGCGTCAAAATCGGCCCCGCCCGTGCGCACGGTTTCGGAAGGCTCCATCGCTTCCTTGAGGTCTTTGGACACCTTGAGCTTGATCGTCTTGCGCGGGGGAATGGGCACCGGCTGCCCCGTGTGGGGATTGCGCCCCAGACGGGCCGCGGTTTCCGTCACGGCCAGCGTCCCGATGCCCGGCAGGATCACCGACGTATCTTCAAGCAATTGCCGCCGGACGTACCGCATAACCACGAGCATAACCCGTTCGGCTTCCACAGGGCTCACTTCCAGAGCCTTCGCTATGTGTTGGACAAGATCTTTTTTGGTCGATTTGGAAGCCATTCGCAGCAGCACCTTCTGTCTTGAATCGTTGGGGAGAGAAAGAGTTTTTCTTTCTCTCTTTCTATAGGCGAAGGGAATGTCCGATCAGATTATCCGATCAAAATGGACGATCAAGTTGTCCCTTCACGAGAGTCTACACTGTTTTTACAGCCTTTTTTTCCTGTCAGAGTGTCCGGGACATCGCCAATAAGACTGTCCGGCGTGTGCGGCCATTCTGTCCTGCCTCACAGGCCGCTCACAACATCCTCGGACGGATTGGGTGTCCAGCATGTCCGGACATCCTGCCCTGACACGCTGTCCGGGCCTTCCGGACGGGCTGCCTGTCCATGCGCAACCGCACGCATCCCGGACGGGCACATTATCCGCCCAAAATGTCTGCACAGAATGGACACACAGAATAGCCCTACTGCCCCGCTCCGACGGCGTCCTGGAGCATATAGCTGATCTGCATCCGGCAGGCCTTCTGCACCAGCGGGTTTTCCAACCCCCCGCGCGAACGCAGGACGGCGGGAACCTTCTCCAGGATCTGTGCGGCAAACGGGCCGTCGGGTTCATCGAGCATCTGACGGAACATCGCTTCGACCTCTTTTTCAAGGGCAAGGGCGGCCTCTTCTTCGAGCAGCCTCCGCTCGGCCTCCAATGCCTCGCGTTCCCGGCGCACGGCCTCTTCGCGTTCCCGGCGGCGTAATTCCGCCGGAGAAACATACCCCGTGGGGATACGGTAGGTCCCGTCCTTGGACAGGCAGCGAAAGACCCAATCCACCGGACGCGAAACGGGCTGGCCCTTGCTGTCCACCATCTGGCCGTGTTCCAGCTCGTACTCCGCATACCGGAGGGCGTCCGTGAGGGAACCGGGGTCAATGTTCTGCACGGCGAGGAGCTCTTTGATCCGGCGCAGGTGCTTGGCGGTGAAACCGACCTCCATCAGCCTCGGGCACAGCTCGGGCAGCGCCCTCTCCAGCTCATCCGCCGGAGAAGCCGACACGGAAGGGGAAGCGGCACGCGGCGCGCCGAGTGCCTCCTTTTCATCCATAAGAAGCCTGATACGCATCCCCCGCCGATGGACCGTTTTCTCGCACACGCCCGTTTCCGCCCATGTAGCGATGATCCGACGGCAGGTGCGCGCATCGATACCGATGGTCTCCTCAATGATGGGGAGGGTCAGGTCGATGGTTTCTTTCTTGCCGATCCCGTAAAGCCACTTGAAGAGCTTCGTCGGATTGGCCCCATGCACTGGAGCCAGAGGCCTGAGGAGGCTGATCTGCCCTTCTCCGACCCTCTTGGGTTTGCACCGGGCCCCTGCCTGCACGTCAACTTTGGCTGTCCGGCGTGAGCGGCCATTCAGAGCGTCTGATGTGGGCGAACGCAATGTCATCGCAGCGGCCTGGACAGGTACGGCTTCTTTCTGATCATGCTTACGCGAGGCAGACGTCCCCTGCTCCGTGGAAGTCCCCGCCTCTTGTCTGTTTTCCACCGGTAGCTCTGGATTCCGCTCAGGCAGCTCTTCATGGTGAGAGGATCTTTTGTCAGGACATTCTGAGTGTCCATTCTGGACATCCACTTGATAAGGACGTTTCCGTCCATCGGGACGGGAAACAGCCGGAGATGCCTTTGAATGTCTATGTAGAGTGTCCACTATCGGCGTCCACGTAGAGGGCGCGCTCAGGGACTCAAGGCTTGAAGTTTCAGAATATTTTCCCGTTGTTTCTCGTTGCGAAGGGGAGTGCTGAGACGCCTGAGCGTCCACTTTGACAGCAAGATCAGGCTGTCCATTTTGCATGTCCTCAGCTTCTGTCTTCACAGAGACGCCAGATCGTACCTCCGTGGCGAGCCCACTTGCAAGTCCGTTCTGATCGTCCACTTTGTCAGGACACTCAGGAGAATCAATTTGCGCGTCCACAGAGGAGGAGGAGGAGGAGGAGGAGGAGGAGGAGGAGGAGGAGGAGGAGGACATTTCAGACTGTCCATTCTGCACGTCCACACCATCCGCCTTATGCGAGATTTTCGCGGCGTCAGCCTGCATCTCCTCAAGGACTCTGGCCGCCGCGATGTGATCTGGGCGCTCTGCCAGCTTGGCCGCGACGGATTCCATCAGTTCGTTGAGGCCGCGTCTGCGGGGATGCGTCTGTCCGGGGGTCATCAGAGGCTCCTGTTTACATGCCGAGGGCGGCGAGGATTTCACGGGCGACGGAGCGGAATTTCGCCGCCACCTTACTGCGGGGTGAAGATTGGAACACCGTTTCGGAGAGCATCTCGGAAGATCGGAGCATGGTCGCCTCACTGATATACTCGGTGAGGACCTGTCCGGGATAGCGGTTGTTCAGGATGGTCAGCGAGTGCTTGTCCGCAAGCCGCCGCAAGTCAGCCATATTGTACAGGAACTTAAGCAGGACAAGACCTTCGTTCAGCTTCGTGCGGCGGATCTGGTTGATAGCATTGATGGTTTTCGTGATACCGTCGAGCGAGAAACGCGACCCCGCACGGATGGGCACAATGATAAAGTCGGAGGCGATCATCGCCATATACACGAAAGCCCCCATTGAAGGCGGGCAGTCGATGAGGGTGATGTCAAACTCTTTGGTCGCATACTCTCTCAGCCGTTCACGGAGGGCGACGATGTATGACTCGTTCTTATAGAATTCGGCTTCGATGAAGGCCATCTCCTCAACGTTCGGGAGGATGCTGCAACCGATCTCTGTGGGATAGATGCAAGATTCAGGTTTGATTTCGGGGGCTTCTTCGTCATAAACCGAGGCAAGCAGCTCGTAAAGCGAAGCACAGCCGGGAGCGAGGTTGAAAAAGGAAGTGGAGTTGCACTGGCTGTCCACATCGACGATCAACACCTTTTTCCCTTGCATGGCCAGGGCATGTGCGAGATTGACGGTGATCGTCGTCTTCCCCACACCACCCTTGTTGTTGACGACCGAAATGATCTTGCCCATCGGAATCTCCTTTTAGTGAACGACTTGGTTTTCAGATAGAATAAAAAACGTTGAAGCACAACATTTTTAGTCTATTTTTTTTCTATATTTCTTTCGATGAATGTTCGCCCTTACGCAGCGGATGGGCTCGCGCATCAAGAGCGGTTCCCTTGATGGATTTTTTGTTTGAGATAAAATCGTTTTATTTCAGCATATTACAAATCCATACCTGTTATTTTTCAGACAAGCGGACATACAAAAAAAGAATGCTTGAAGGACGGATGGTTACCCGAAAAAATTCGTATATCAAATATGTTTTTGCGAGTATCCACCCACTCAGGGATACGCCACACGGAAATCATCGGCTGTTATCATATTCCTTTTCCATTGCCTTCAGGGGAGCCATCCTCCCAGCCCTTAGACCGCCCACTCAAAAATCTTTCAGCCCCGGAGCCCGTTGGAGGATAGCGCTTACTCCACGAGCCATGCCTTTATTCACCATAGGGCGAAACACGATTTCAAAAAGATTGAACGATGTCAGCATGGGCCCATCCCTGGACAAAACGAACGTTTCAACGGCGCAGGAAAACAAACTCTACGGCTGAACATCTACCCTCCCCTATTGCACCAGTACCATTGCTGATGCCGACATCCTCCAATGCGTATTCATTTTAGCCCCAAGTTCGTGAGGCCATGACTGACCTGATTATTCCCCACATGTAACCACGTACCCGAGCTTATGGTATTCTTCTCTACGTAGCGTTATTGCATCCCCTCCTTTCTGCGAGGACTTTTTGAGAGGCCATTTTGAGAGTACATGTTGATCCATTTTTTTGAGTGTCCATTTTGCATGTCCATATTCTTATATTTCAAAAAAACACGCAGAGATATTCTGATAGCATGTTTATAAGATGAATGTTTTTCTCATTCTTTAAACATGAAAAAGCTGAATTTTTACAGCAAAATATCCACTCAAAACGGACTATCATAATGGACGCTCAAATGGACGCGCTCATATCATATTGCATTCTTCCAACATACAGGGAGGAACTGCAAATCTTTTGAGTATCCGCCCGTCGCCCTGAAAGCATCCAATATGGACTCCCTTAGTGGACACCCACATTATCCATAAGCCGCCCCATCATCAGGAACGTCCCCCCGCCTCTCCGGTTGGCCACCGTCCTTACAACAATCGGCTATCCTCCACCGGTCACCAAAAGAAGAGGCCTGAGGGACCGTTTTCCCCATATGCTCCTTTCCCCAACCATCGTTCCTCCCTCAGAAACGGAAGGTATCACTGCAGGTCCAGAGCTGTTGCTCCCCACCGGAGCATTCCCAATCGCTCTGACGGAGACAGGCAACCATATATGGTTTGCATGGACATTGTGAGTGTCCATTTTGAGTGGAATACATGAGAGTCCTTTTCGAGCGTCTAGTATGGCAGGATATTTTGACCGGAAAAACGGCTATGCATATTTTGATCGGCCATTGTGCTCAAACAAACTGTTCGGACAAAACGTATGTCCTTTTTGTGAGGATATTCAGATCGGACACACTGAAAGGACATGCAGATCGCCGGGAAGTAGGGACATTTTGGAAGTCCAATGAGCGGGGATAGCATGTCAGGACACGCTGTCCTTGCAGTCTGGACGCCCAGCGTGTCCCGGGACAGTATGCCTGTCCAACATGCAAGGACAGAATGGCCGCTCTTCGCGGACAATCATATTTATGACGAAAAGAAATGTCCCTATTCAAAAATAGATAATAAAAACAATATATACATACAAGAGAGGACGAAGTGGACGGATATTCTGCGCGTCCATATTGGACGGCCTTTTTTCCGTTTTACCCCACATGATAGAAAGAAAGAAAAAGTCAGATCTTTCTGTTCTTGCTTTCAAAGCAGGAAAAAACGCTTCAAGCCGTTCCCTATTTCAAGTAAACACATCCCCAAAAGGGATTCCCAAAGCACGTTGTTTCTATGCGACGCTGTGTGAAGGAAATATTCCTTCAAGCCCTTCCCGATCTTTTACGGGGTCCTCACTATCAATAGGGGGGACGCGCTATCGAGCCTTCTTCCTGCCTATGGCTCATACGGATTGCGGTAGGGTAGGGCGTTCAATAAAAAATCGGGGGCCCGAATTTAAGCGAAACTATGGCCTGTCTCCACGATGTCATGGACGTGCGTTACCCGCCTGAAAGCCCAAAAGAAGAACCCCGGAATTTAAAGTTTCCGGGGCATCGTTTTACCGGGAGGGGGTAGGCGTCAGTTCCCCGTTTCGAAACGTTTGGGGCAGGTGCGGCAGGGGATATCCGGAAGCGGGCTTTGCAGCGCATCGCGGAACATGCGGAAAGGGCCGCTTTGCCAGATGCCGAGGGGGTCTTCCTCTACGGCGGACCCGAACACGCGGCGGTTCACGGCCTCGGGCGAAGAGGCGGGCGCATCCACCGGAAGGTTCAGGTAGATGCAGGGGGACATGCGCCCTTCCGCGTCCACGTAGAGCGTCCGGGCTGCGTTTTCCCGGCAGGGGAACAGGCCGCAGCCGTCATCGGGCCGAGGGGAGGGCAGACTGTAGTAGAGGCCGCGTCCGCGTTTGGCGGTTTCTTCGGCGACGCGTTCGAGTATGTCCCGGGCGGCGCCCAGTTTCCCGGCCTCGTGCGGGGAAAAGGCTTCCGCCTCCAGCCCCGGCGCCGCGATGTAGTCCAGCGTGCTGATCACCGCCGCGTGTACGTCCAGTTCGTCCATAAGATCGGGCAGGCCTTCCACGGCTTCCATCTGCGAGGCGAGCATGAGGTAGGCGAAATGCAGCTCAAGATGCACGCCCATTTTGGCTTTGCGGACGCGCTGGAGCGTGCGCACGGCCTCACTGACGCGGCTGAACGGCACGCCCGCGCGCGGGGCATTGCTGGCCTCGTCGGTGCCCACGAGGGAAAAGGCCACAATGTCGATGCCGCTCCCCACGATTTGCCCGGCAAGCGTTTCGTCCATGCGCAGCCCGCAGGTGGTTGTGGAGACCCGGCAGCCCGCCTTGCGCGCCAGCGCCGCGAAATCCATGAACCGCGGGTGCAGGAACGGTTCGCCCCAGCCTTGCAGGTGCACGCGCCCGCTCTCCTGCATGAGCGGCCACAGGCGGGCGAAGGTCGCGGCTTCCATGTGCCGCGAGCGCCAATATCCGGCCTGCGTGGTATGCGGGCAATAGACGCAGCGCCCCGGGCAAACGGAGGTGACTTCCACCTGTATGCAGTCAAGCAGGCGGGGTTTGCCGAACAGGCTTTCCCGGAACAGCTGCCAAACCGAAGGTTCCTGAAAACGGGGGTTGCGCAGCGGATCGGCCGCGCCGCCGTCTTTTGCCATGGGGTTCTCCTACATGCCGAACAGTTTTTTCAGGGACCCGAGCAGACCGGCTTCCTGAGGCCGTTGCACCGCCCATGATGTTTCCACGTGGGGCCGGAGGATCGTCGCGTTCCACTTGCGTTTGAAGAACACGATGCCCGGATTGATGCCGAGGCCAAGGTTCAGGAGCGTATGCCCGCGCCGGATGCCTTCTGCGGCGAGGGCGTCCAAAAGGGCGTCCGCCGTACCGGGCGGGCTTTCCGGGGCGCGGAAGGCGAACAGGTAAAAAACGGTTCCGAGCGCCGTGTAATCGCCCACGGCGAAGCCCTGCAACGCGCCTTCACAGTCCCGCGCCGCGAACAGCAGGGCGTCGGGCACGGCCTCCACATACGGGCCGATGTTCCGGAAAAGATGCCGCGTCCCCGGCGCGAAGGGCCGAGAACGGATATACTGTTCCACCAGTTCGGCATGATCCGGTTTCCAGCCTTCCCGCGCAATGAGAATGTCCCGGCGGGCGCGCCGGAGCTGGTTGCGGAGCTTTTGGCCATAGGCCATGTCCGCCGCATCCGTGGGGAGGGGGATGCCCCAATAGGCGTCGGGTCTGGTGGAAACGGCCCATTCCGGGGCGGCATCGGGCCGGAAGGGTGCGAGGACGGTCAGGGACTCGATGCCGCGCAGGGAGGAGGCTTCACCCACCGCCGCGTCGAGGCGGGCCGCTTCCGGGCGGCTGCGCTCCTGTTCCGCCCCGCCTTGCTTCAACCCGGCGTCATGCCCGACAAGCACCAGCGCCGGGCCGCTGCGCCACGCGAGGAAGCCCCCGCATTCCAGCGGCTCGAGATCGGAAACGGCGCGCACGTATGGGACAAGCTGCTCGGGCACGGCTGCCTCGGCGGCAAACGACGCCCAACGTGATGGTGGCATGGCATTCTCCGGGAACCCGCGCGCCGCGCGCTCAGGGAAAAGGTTGATGGGGAAACAGGCGGGGACCGCCGGCGTTATCGCACTCCGCCGGGACGAAAAACTTTTTATGACTATCCCCCCTGCGGAGGGAACCGATTTCATTCACGACCCCGATCTTCTTCAAAGACTGTGGCCTGCGGGAGCCCTTTTTCAGCCCCTTTACCCATTCCGAGGGCTCGATTTCACCAAATGGCGGAAAATGGCGTTCCCCCATTTCGAGGGGGTCCGGGGGGGGGGAATGGCTTTCGGGGCCCGTGGCCGAACCCCGGATTTCCCCGGCTAACCGCCATTCCTGCCCCTGATCGCGGCGCGGAGCCTGTGCCGCCACGTGGGGTACGCCTGCCGGACCGTGAAGCCGTCCTCGGCGAGCATATCCCGCAGTTGCAGCATGTGGGCCGACCCCACGAAAACCGCCGCGCGGCCTTCTTCGAGGAACGGGCGCATACGCTCGCGGAAACGCTGGTTCCTGCCGTCGATGATCTGTTCCGTGCGCGAGGGGAATTCGGTGCTCGTGCCGAGCATCCCCTCAAGATCCCCGTCGAGGTACGAATGGATGTTGCGCCGGGCGTAGCCCTTCCATGAGCGGCAGCCTCTGAAGAAGGCGGTCACCCGTCCGAGGGGAACGGACTCCAGGGACGCCACCTGTTCTTCAAGGCTTTCCATGCCGATGACGGATTTGCCCATTTCGAGCGCGGTGTGCCACGCGCAGAGATCCACGGACTGGTTCCAGCCCAGCCGTTCGAGATACGCCGTCCACAGCGAGAAGAATGCATACCAGTGCCGGGTGGTTGCGAGCAGCCCCCGCACGTCGGCGGGGTTGGGGTTCGCCGCGTTGAGGAAGCGGGCGAGCTTTCCGGTGGGGCCCTGCACGACCCGTTCGAGCAGCCTGATTTCCGGCTCCTCAAGCAGATCGATCAGGGGCGGGTGCCTGCCGTCGGGCGTCTTGCCGATGCGGGCCACCTCGTCCAGCGAGTCCGCGTCGAGCGGGCCCTCGAACAGTACGGTGTCCACCCGCTCGAACAGATTGCGGAAAGCCGCCTCGAACGAATAGCAGAAAAAGTGCGCCGTGCCGCCTATCCATGAGGTCCTGCCGTTTTTCGTCAGTTCCCAGAGCATGGCGAAGGGCCGCTGCTGGGGCAGCGAGTCGAAAATCTGGCGCTTGGAGAGATCCGACGGCGATTCGAGGAGGATGCGGACGAGGCTGCTTATGGTTTCGCTGCCCGTCTCGCGGGGCGTTTCCCGCCAGCTCGCCATGACGTAGGGCAGGGCGGGGCGGCCTCCCCACTTGGTCTTGAAGCGCCGGATGCCGTCGTTCACGCCGAGGCCGAGGTGGACGTATTCCTTGTCCGCTTCCCTAGCGGAGCGGAGCATGTGCGCGAAAAGCAGGTCCGCCGCGTGGGGCGTGTAGTGCGTGCGGGAGTGCGCGCCGATGAGGTAGCTGCAAAAGCGGCGGGGCGCGTCGTCGAGGAGGAGGCTCGCCGCGAGGTTGCCCTCGGCGTCCACGGCGTCGAGCAGGCGCAGCCCCGGCGTATCCAGCACGGCCCCGGTGCGGGCGAACAGCCCGCGCACGTTGGGCGGCAGGACGGCCCGGTTCATGAACTCGGCCCACAGGCGGCGGTGCGCCGGGGTGAAGTCGCGGCCCTCGCGCACGGTCAGCTTTTCAGCGGCGATTTCCACCGGGCGGCGCAGGCGGGCGGGCACGGGCGCGTCGCACGGCAGGATGTAGAACGTGTCCCTGTCCGTGACGTGCCCCGCGAGGCGGGCGGGCAGGTCCGGGCCGATGGCCCAGCAGTCCACGCCTTCGAGCCGCTTGGGGACACGCCGCAGGGCCGCCGCGAGCGCCCGCTCAAAGGAGTCGTGGGCATACTCGCCGGACAGCGGGTACCCGATGGCCATGAGCCAATCGTCAGCCGTCAGAAAGAGGTACTCCCCCTCCAGAAAGGCCGTCCCTTGCGACATGGCCTGCATGAACGGCGCGGAATGCTCGGGCACGCGGGCCTGCTCAAGGACTGAGGCAAGATCGGGCATGGCGTCCTCCCGGTTTTGCGGAAACGGTCCCTTACCGGATACCAGATTTCCTGCGGACCTGTCGAGGGCCGAAAGGCGCTTCGGCGTATGGGATGCGGGGCGATCCGCCGGGCGGGGAGGGCCGCGTTGGTCACCGGGCCGGGGCATGGAGCGGGGGGGCACCGATCCCTTTCAGGAATGCCGCAGTACGTGTGGGGCGAAGTTAAGGAAGAGATACCAGTAATGCCGTGAGGAGTGCCGCCGCGCGTGGTGCGAGGGCTTTGCTGATAATCGCCCCGGGAGTGCAGCAGATGCCCCGCGCAGGCGGGGTGAAGCATCCCGAAGATGCGGAAACGGCCATGCGGGTGGCAAATGCCCCATGCAGGCGGGGCGAAGACTAAAACCGGACAGGCTCATATCGAGGTTTTTTCATGCCGCCGCGTGGATGGGCGAAGCTCACGGCAATGCCCCATGCCGTGATGGGGAGTGCGGCACGGGTGGGGATGGAACGGAAAAAGTAATGTATCCTTGCGGGTAAAAGCGGTACGTGGGCGTGAAGGGCTATGCGGGGGATACGTGCCGGGGCGGGCGCGCTCAGGAAAATCATGTTCCCGCAGCCTTGACAAGGGAGTCCTAAATGGTAATGAATTTCGTATTCAATTAACGAAGCACAGCGGCATGGCCGTGCGGACACACCAACGAAAACCAAAGGAGATAGTTATGTCCCTGATCAATAAGGAAGTAAGCGAATTCAGCGTTCAGGCTTTTCAGGACAACGCCTTCAAGACCGTGACCAAGGCCGATATCCTCGGGAAGTGGTCCGTGTTTTTCTTCTATCCGGCGGACTTTACGTTCGTGTGCCCCACGGAGCTTGAGGATCTCGCTGAAAAATATGAAGATTTCAAATCCATCGGATGCGAGATCTATTCGGTTTCGTGCGACAGCCATTTCGTCCACAAGGCGTGGCACGATGCCTCGAAGACCATACAGAAAATCAAGTACCCCATGCTCGCCGATCCCACCGGAGCGCTGGCCCGGGATTTCGACGTGATGATCGAATCGGAAGGCATGGCCGAGCGGGGCAGTTTCATCGTCAACCCCGAAGGACGCATCGTGGCTTATGAAGTCATCGCCGGGAACGTGGGCCGCAACGCAGACGAACTGTTCCGCCGGGTGCAGGCTTCCCAGTTCGTGGCCTCGCACGACGATCAGGTGTGTCCTGCCAAGTGGCGTCCCGGCGCGGAAACCCTGAAGCCCAGCCTCGACCTCGTGGGCCTGCTGTAATGGACGCCGGTCGGGCCGCCGACCTGTACGACGCGGTGGTGGTGGGGGGCGGCCCGGCCGGGCTGGCCGCCGCCCTCTACCTTGCCCGCGCCCGGTACAGGGTGCTTGTCGTGGAAAAGGACACCATCGGTGGGCAGATAACGATCACCGCCGAAGTGGTGAATTATCCCGGCGTGGAAAAGACCGAAGGCCATTCGCTCACCGAAACCATGCGCCGTCAGGCCCTGCATTTCGGCGCGGAGTTCCTGCTGGCCGAAGCCCAAGGGATCGACGTGGACGGGGATTTCCGCATCGTGCGCACGAGCCGGGGGGCTTTCCAGTGCTTCGCCGTACTGCTCGCCACCGGGGCCCATCCCCGCAAGGTGGGCTTTGAAGGCGAGGAGACGTTCCGGGGCCGGGGCGTGGCCTACTGCGCCACGTGCGACGGCGGGTTCTTCACGGAAAGGGATGTCTTTGTGGTGGGCGGCGGATTCGCCGCCGCCGAGGAAGCCATGTTCCTCACCCGATACGCCCGTTCCGTGACCATGCTGGTGCGCCGGAGCACGCTGTCCTGCGCCGAAAGCATCGCCGAGCAGGTGCTCGCCCACGAATCCGTCCGGGTGCGCTTCAATACCGTTCTGGAAGCGGTGGAAGGCGACACGGCCCTGCGCCGCGCCGTGTTCCGCGACACCGTGACCGGGCGGCTGGAAACGTATGCGCCGCCCGAGGGCGAGACCTTCGGGGTATTCGTCTTCGCGGGGTACGAGCCCGCGTCGCGGCTGGCCGAAGGCCTTGCGGAGCTGACCGGGCAGGGGAACATCGTTACCGATAGGGAACAACGGACGAGGACGGAAGGCGTCTACGCCGCCGGGGACGTGTGCGACAAGCGGCTGCGTCAGGTGGTCACCGCCGTTTCCGACGGGGCCGTTGCCGCTACCTCCATCGAGCGCTATGCGGCGGACATGCAGCGCAAGACGGGTTTGCGCCCGCAGCGCCCGGCAACCGCCCCGGCGTCTTCCGGAGCCTCGAAAGCCTCAGCCCCTTCCGGAAATGCCCGCGAGACAGAAGGCGAGTTCCTCACGGCGGAGCAGCGGGAACAGCTTGCGGGAGTCTTCGCCCGCATGGAACGCCCGCTCATCCTGAAGGCGGAACCGGACAGCCGCCCGGTTTCGGAAGATCTGCGCCGGATGCTCATGGAGCTTGCGGCTTTGACGGATAAGCTGACCGTGGAGTGGACGCCGCCGTCTGACGGGCCGGAACGCCCCTGCGTGCGGGTTTTGCGGGCGGACGGGACCGATACCGGCATTGCCTTCCACGGCGTCCCCGGCGGGCATGAGTTCAATTCGTTCGTCGTGGGCCTGTACAACGCGGCGGGCCCCGGGCAGAGCATCGATCCCGCCCTTGCCGAGGCCATCGCCGCCATCGACAGGCCGCTGGATCTGCAAATCGTGGTTGCCCTGTCCTGCACCATGTGCCCGGAACTGGTCATAGCCGCGCAGAAGATCGCCGCCTCCAATCCGCTGGTGACCGCCAAGGTCTACGACGTGAACCACTTCCCGGAACTGCGGGAACGGTATAAGATCATGAGCGTGCCTTGCCTCATCATCAACAAGGCGCAAGTAGCGTTCGGCAAGAAGACGCTCGGCCAGTTGTTGGAATTGCTGGCAGAACCGGAGGCCGGGCAGACTGGTTGATTTTCATGGACGGGCCTTGAAAGGGGAGGGGTAACGCTGGGGAAGGGGGCTTTTTCTGAAGAAGGTTTCCCTTTCCCAAAACCAGTCAGTACGGCCTTCCTTCCTTCCTTCCTTCTCTTTCCAAGGCTGCGCGTATTGCGAAGCCCTGTGCTTTCACGGCACGGGGATCGCCTTTGGAATGGATACCTTTCAGAGGGCAAAAGCCGAGGGATTTCCTTAAAGCGTTTGTGCGGAGATTTTCCGGCAAGCCTTGGCCGCAGCGAATCGCTGCGGCCTTTTTGTGCATTGGAGAAGTGCGCTGGTGGGAGCGCGCATTATCCGCAGAAATATAGTAGCGCATAATCTTTTTATTATGTCAATTTTATTCTTCCGTTTTTGCAATAAGATAGGTACTGTAAAGCACCTGTGGACATTCATAGTTTCCCGTCTTTATGGACGCATAAAATGGACACTCAAAATATCCGTTCTCACCTGCTTAAAGACAGGCTTTCAAAATGGACGCTCACATTGTCCTTCTTAATCGGACGCTCATGTTATACTTATATAATGGACATGCAAAATGGACGCTCAATAAGAGAGGGGTACGGTATGATTCCCTGTACAGCCGGGCCTGCCATTTCCTTCAAATGCCGGAGGAAGCGGATCGGGCTCCCTCCGGTATCTGGGATATCTCCCGTTCCCTTTCATGCCTGGAGGATGCGGCACCGTAAAAAAAGACGCCGCATCCCCAAGGAAATGCGGCGTCCGGAGGCGTTTCGCGGCACCCTCGGATCAGAGGATGGCGCTGAACTTCGTCAGAAAGTCCCGGGTGAAGAAACCGTTCTGGATGCGCTCCCCGAATGAACCCTTTGCGCCGACCTTATGCCGGGCATACGTTTCCTTGATGCCCGGGGCGGCCCAGTCCTCCACGACGCGGTGCTCCCTTTCGAGCCGGGCGGCGTGGCGCTGAGCGTCCTTGAGCCGGGATACCGCGGCATCCACGGCTTCGTTGTCCATGCAGGGGGCGAGCATGGCCCGGTAGTCGTCTTCCCGGATGGCTGTGAGCTTGTCGAAGGTATCGCGGTCGATGAACACGGGCCGGAACAGCTGGTTGAAACCGAACTGCTGCCGCGTCTCGCTCAGCAGCCTATCGGGGAGCTTCGAAAGGTCGATGCGCCCGTCCGGCGGTATCGTGTACCCCTCTCTGCGCAGCTTGCTCAGGAAATCCTGCTGGCGCGGGGTGGGGCGGCTCAGGTCAACGACGGTCATGCCCGCTTTGCGGGTCCCGAAGCTGGCGTCGTTGTCGATGCCCGTGATCTTTACGGCTCCGGTTTGCGGATTGATGTCGATGAGGTAGTTGTCGCCGTGGCGGTCCACCTGCCCGGAAAGGACATCGGCCCATTCCATTTTGGACAGTTCGCGCATCAGGTTGGCGCGCATGGCGTCGAGTTTCCCGTTGGAGCGCAGGAAGCGGCAGGTTTCGGGGAAATTGAGTTCCTTGCCGTCAGGCATCCGGCAGACGGGCTTGCCTCTGGCGATATCGAAGAAGGTCTTGCCGGGGGCGGCCTCCATGAACAGGCCGAGCTGCCCGTCATGGCTGCCGATGCTTGAGCGGGCGATGGTTCCGCCGCAGCCGATGGCGTCCGCCACGCGGGAGGCCGCCACGTTGAGCTGCATGACGCGCGCCCCGTTGCGGTAGCCGAGGCCGGACGCGCACAGATGGTCGAGGCCGCGCCGCGCGCCCACCTCGGGCTTGAACACAAGCTTCATGTCTTCGCCGTCTCTGCCCCGGTACGTGCACAGATGCACGGTATTGGCCGCGCCCTGCCCGAGCTTGCGGGTGTCGGTCAGGATGGCGTCGCCCGCCCGGAGTTCAAGCTGGTCGGCCATGATGCCGCGCAGGGAGGCTTCGAGGATGGTATTCATGTCCACATGGTGATCCAGCGCGGCCTGGATGTATTCGCCCCGCGCCTGCGGGTTGGCCCCGGTCGAGCGCAGCATCCCGGCGGCCTCCTGAAACTCGGAAACGAGGATCCCATCGCGCGTGAGCAGGGGCGTGTTTTCGATCTGGGCCGCGAGCCTTTTCATCTCGGACGGCACGAGCACGAAGCCGTTTTGCCCCACGCTCCGGCGCAACAGGTCCGCCATGCCGCGCGGGATGCGTTCGCCGCAGAAATGCTGATAGTAGCCGCCGATTTCCTTTGCGCCGATGGTAGGGTGCTCCGCGATTGCCATCATGGTCAGGAGCGTGCCGCAGGCCCGGCGAGTCTCCGGGGCCCGCAGGATGCGCACGGCGTCTTCCATTTCGTGGGCCAGCCGCTCGGGCGAGAGCGCCCCGGCATCGAGGCGGGTCATGATCTCGCTGACCTTGGCGTTGTAGCGGGCGAGCCCCGTGGCGAGCGGCGTGCCAAGGCCGCCGGGCAGGGCCGAGGCCGAGGGAAACAGGGACTGGTCCACGGGCGGCAGGATCGCGCGCACGGCGGACTTGACGCCCGCTCTGGGATCGGCGGAGGCAAGGGCGTCCAGCCGCTCGGCGGAACGGGCGAGCATGGCCTCGGCGGGGGCGAACAGGGTGCGGTCGGGGATGAGGACGGGGCCGCCCCCGGGATCGGCGTTGGGGTGTATCGCCCCGTCGATGCGGCCGCGCAGGGCTTCGAGATCGGCGCGCAACCGGGTGGCCGTATCCCGGAATTCGGCCAGCGGCATCTGCCCCTTGCGGCCTTCCAGCGCGTCGATGCTCCCGAAAAGCCGCGCCGCGTCGGCCCTGAATGCCCCGGCGACGTCACCGCTGCCGTGCATGAAGTGCGCCATGTCCTGCATGGCTTTCCCCGCCGTGGGCGCCTGCGGATCCGCGACGCCGGGGGCTATCTGCTGCCGCCGTTCGGCGGGCATCGCCGCGAGCTGCATGGTGGCGGCGAAATTCAGCGCCTCGGAAGCCCGGAACTGGGTGGCCTGCGCCAGCGAATCGAGCAGGGCGGCGCTGACGCCGCTGGCCTTCTGGAATGCGCCGATCTGGGTGTAGAGCTCGTTCTGCGCGCCGACGAACGCTTCCAGCGCGGCGAAGGCGGCATCGGGAAGCGGATTGGCGTGGAAGTCCGCGATGGGGATGCGGCGCAGGTTCGCCGCCGCCACGTCGCAGGCGTTGGCGGCCTTCAGCATGGCGGAGTGGATGCGGAAGCCGCCGTGGAAGACTTTGGGTCGGGGAATTTCGGTTTTGATGGCGTCGTACAGATCCCCGCCGATGCCCCGCAGCCCGCCGGAACGGTCAAGGGCGGTGTCCAGCATCTGGCGCAGCCGCGCCTCGGCCTGGACGAGATCCTCATTGGGCGGGTTTCCGGGGGCCGGCGCCCCGTTCTGGGCGTCGTGGGGAACTGCGGGGTTTTGCTGCCCGGCGCCTTCGACGTCCGCATGGGGATCGACGCTGATGGAATTCCCGGACGTCGCGGTGAAAATCGTGGAGCTCATGGTGGCCTCCGTGCGCTAGACGCGCATCCAGTTGACGTTGGACATGCCGACAAGCCCGGAATCGAGCCCCTGCATCAGATCCAGCAGGGCATACAGGCCTTCGCCCTGTTGCTGCACGTCGCCTTCCGGGGTGTCCAGACGCCATGCGCAGCGCTCGGCGTCGAGGACGACGTTCAGCACGCCCGATTGGGGCAGGCAGGCTTGGCAGGCCTCGATAAAGCTGCAAGCCGCCTCAAGGGACAGGCGTTCCGTTTCGGGATCGTTCCATGCGCCCCCCCACGGAAGCGACAGCCCGAAGCGCAGGCGGCCCGCATCCAGCAGATAGCGGAACTGCCAACTCTGGAGCCCCCCGCCGAGGAGCCCGCAGCCAAGATAGCGGACGGGGCCTTCCCTGAGGCCTTGCGGCGCTTCGGGGCTGTCGAAGACGGCGTCCAGATCCTCAAGGTAAAGCCCGGCAAGCCCGGAGAGCGGCTCGCGCCCGTCCGTGGCGAAAAACCATTCGTCGGTCTGTTCCAGTTCGTTGATGGCCTCCAGAGGCAGGGGAGGCAACGGCAGGCCGTTGTCTTCAAGCATCCCCGCGAACCCTTCCGGCAGCCGCAATCCCTGTATGGTAGCGTCCATTGTCCGACTCCTTGTCATGCCGCAAAACGGCGGAACATGCCGCACGGGCCTGCCAACGACGTTGCCGGGATTTCCGTGCGGGCGCTTCATGCAAAAGGCTCAAGCAAAATCCGTGCTCAGAGAAGTCATAACCAGCCGAAGCTGTTCCCGCAACACCTTCTCCGGATGCGGAAAAGGCGGTTCCCCGGACGATGAGGGCCGTGTCTGCCGTTCCCGCTTTTCCGCGGGATGCGGGGAAGCATCCGGACGGGAGGCCGCGCGCTTCCGGGCGGGGATGGCCTGCGCCGGGCCATCCGGGGCGGGGCCGCGCATGGGCTGGAGATCGCCTCCATCAATAGAGGCGGTGCCAACGTTTTTCCCGTGTGCCCCGGGTACGCTCCGCCCAATGCCGCCGGGCTCGCGGCCTCTTCCACGGGAGCCCCGGCGTGTTGAGGCGGCTGGTAGCATAACGCGAGGGAATATGGGGCATTATGGGGCGTTTCCCGGCGCGTGGAAGCGGGGCGGTATCCGGGAAGCCGCCCGCGGGCGCGGCATGGGCCTCTTGATCGGATCGGCGGAGAGGCCCATGTCCGGGAATGCGGAAGGCGAGGTTCCGTCAGCCGGAAACCTCCGCGAGGATGGCCGGGAGCGCGGCTACGGCCTCGCCGACCTGCTCGAGGATGGCCTTTACCGTGCGGGCGGGCACGTCCACGACCGAGGCCGCGGCGATCATGTCCTTGTCCGTGATGTCCCGCCCCTTGCCGTTGACCATGCAGGTCTGTTCCCCCCCCACGCCCCGCGAGGGGGTGAGGTCATAGGCCGGGGCCAGCCGCCAGCGGCCTTTCGCATCGAGGAGGAAGGAGAAGTTCTTGGAATGGTCGTCCTGATTGCCGAGCCGGACGTTGAACGCCATGAGCCGGACCAGCTTTTCCACGTCCTCGGGATTGCGGGTGAGGGATTTTCCCAGCCGGAACAGGTTTTCGTAGTCGAGGGAGGCGTACCGGTGCGAGGCGTGCAGCAGCCCGCAGGCGGTATGCACATGCACCTTGCCGCCGTCCTCGCGGTCGAAGCGCCGGACGCCGAAGTAGGCGGCCCCGTCCCTGCCGGGGAAGAGGGCTGTCTCCGGCATCTCGATCCCCGCCCGCTTCGCGGCGAGGGAACAGGCGTATTCCATCCTGCCGATGGCGGGATCGTCATGGCGCGCCGGGAACTTGATCAGCCACGGATCGCAGCCGGGCTCGGCGACGGCGTCGGGCACGATGAGCCGCCTGTCGCCGGACACCCGGACCATGATCTTGGGCCGCGCCCCGCAGGAGGAGCCGTTCAGGGCCATGAGCGTGCGCAGCGTCTCCACGGGCAGCGGGTCCTCATTGAGGGTGCGCCACGCCTCTTCGGCCACGCCGTCCAGATCGATGCGTTCGGGCAGCGGGTCGGGGTCCGGGGTCACGGGCTCATATTCCAGCGCGCCCATGCCGCCGCTCCCCACCAGCGAGAGCCGGGACAGGGGCGTGATCCGTTCCAGCGGCAGGCCGCTGCGCCGCAGCAGGCGGTCCAGCAGGAGCAGCCCCCAGCCGTCGGGCAGGCTGTCGTTGAAGACGCCGAACAGCCCGTCGAACGTCCGTTTCGGATCGGACGCCACCCCGGGCCGCAGGGGAAGCAGGAAAGGCGAGAGTTCAATGCCCGAATCGAGGAAGCGCTTGTCGTACTCGAACAGGATGTCCCCGCCGCGCTCCTCCAATAAGCCCACGAACCGCCTTTCGCCCCGGGCATTCAGATATACTTCAAGACGCATCGGGCCTCCTCGCGCGCTTGCGTTCGCGGGGCGCGGCTTCAAACAGGCTGTGCACCGGGGGTTCGGGGAACAGGGCGTCGAACCCGTCCATGCGGCGCAGGGCGAACGCGATTTCCACGAACGAGGCCAGCGCGATGTCCCCGGTCTTTTCAAAGCGCCGGAGCGTGGACAGGCTGATCCCGGCGGCATGGGCCAAGGCTTCCTGCGTGAGGTTCTGGCGCAGCCGTTCGGCCTTGGCCCGTCCCGCCAGCTCGAGCCGCACGTCGCGCGGGCTTTTCAGATAATCGTTCAACATAGAGCGGTAAACTCCGTTTATGGGAGAGTATCGTTCTTTTATGGATGGTTGTCAAAGCCTTTCGCGGATTCCGCAGCGCCGCAAACGGTGCGGAGGCGGCGAGAAAGAGAAGCATCCGGGGGCCCGACAGCGCGCCGGGCTGGACAAGCTTGCCCAGCCCCCGGAAAAACAGCCCGAACGTGAGGAACAGGAGAAGCATTTTTCCCTCGCGTATGGTTCCCCGCCTCCGCGCCCGGTCAGAACGTGTAGGTCAGGCCAAGGGTGAGGCTTTGCGTGTGCGTTTCCCCGACCATGGGGCTGTCTTTGACCGCGCCGCTCAGGAACGTCACCTCCCCCTGGCAGAACAGTTCCCACTGCTCCGTGAGGCTGTAGTCGATGGCGAAGCTTACATACGGGGCAAAGCCCGAGCCCGGCGCATAGGCGCCGAGGCCGCTCTTGCGGGCTTCCTTCCGGGTCACGCCGTAGTAATAGCTGTTGTAGCGGGCGTCGCTCCAGTAGGCGCCGACGGCGGGGAGCAGTTCCAGCGGCCCGAATTCTATGGACTGGATGAAGCCGATGTCGCCGTTGAAGCCGTTGCTGCGGCTGAGTACGTCCCCGGCCCCGCTGACATGGAACATGCCGTAAGGCGAGAGCAGGCGCAGTTCCATCCCGGCCTGGGCGGACGGGGAACGGTCCTCAAGCCTGCGCAGCCGCCGGTTGGAGGATTCGGAAGCCTCGAAAGAGGTGCTGTCGTATCCGGCGAAGGCGGAAAGCTCCAAGTAGGGCAGGTTGATGATCTTGACGCCCGCCGTATACCCCCGGATGAAGAACCGTTCCCCCTCATAGGTGATCATGGGGAACGGCAGCCAGTCCGGGCCGTAGCCCTTGTAGGGGGAGCTGCTCACGCTGCCGCCCGCGCCGAGGGTGAGTTCCCCGTCGAAGGGGAGGGTTGGGCAGCGCTTGGAGGGGGTGGACGCTTCGCCTTTCCATTCCATGTCTCCGGAGGGTGGGGTGCCGGATTCCGTCCCGTACGCGGCGTGGAGAGGCGCGGCGAGCAGGAGCAGGCCCAGCAGGGCGGGCAGGGTGAAACGGCGGAAGGCCGCCCCGGAAAGGCATGGCCGCCCATGTGCGCCGCCGATGGCGCTGGTGCCCCCGGTACCAGCGGCGGCATGGGGAGCGGGTGGGCCCGTGTCCGCGTTGGCGGGGCCGGTTCCGTTCGGAAAGGGCGTCATATCATTTCCTTTTTATTGATGATGTTGATGCCGAGCTTTTTGATGCGGTGCCACATGCTCCGCTCTGAAATGTTAAGCAGTTCCGCCGCCTTGACTTGCACGCCCCCGGTTTCTTCGAGCGCCCGCAGGATGAGGTCGCGTTCCGTTTCCGCGAGCTGCCGATCGAGATCGAGCGGGAAGGCGGAGCCGGGCGCGGAGGGGCGGCTTGCGTCCCCGCCGCCGGGCACGGCGCAGGAGGCCAGCCGTTCCGGGGTGATGGCGGTGCCGGAGGCGATGATCGTGAGCCGCTCGATGCAGTTCTCCAGTTCGCGGATGTTGCCCGGCCACGTATGGTTCTTGAGGATCTCAAGGGCCGCCTCCGTGAACGTCACCGGGACTTTGCCCATCTCCCCGGCGGCGCGGAGGGCGAAGTGCTCGGCGAGGAGGGGGATGTCTTCCTTGCGTTCCCTGAGCGACGGCATGATGATCGGGTAGACGTTGAGCCGGTAATACAGATCGCGGCGGAACTTCCCTTTTTCAATGGCTTCGACGAGGTTTTGGTTGGTCGCGGCGATGATGCGCACGTCGACCTTTTGCGTGGTGTTGGAGCCGACGGGCTCAATGGCCTTCTCCTGGATGCAGCGCAGGATCTTCGCCTGGAGCGCCAGCGGCATGTCCCCGATTTCGTCGAGGAACAGCGTGCCGCCGTCGGCCTGTGCGAAGCGCCCCTTGCGGTTGCTGGTGGCGCCCGTGAACGCGCCTCTGGCGTGGCCGAACAGCTCGCTTTCGAGGAGCTGTTCGGGGATGGCGGCGCAGTTGATGGTCACGAGGGGGGCTTTGGCCCTCGGGCCGCCGTAGTGGATGGCCTTGGCCACGACTTCCTTGCCGGTGCCGGATTCGCCGGTGATGAGCACGTTGGCGCTGCTCGCCGAGACTTCCCTGACGTTGCGCAGCAGGGCGAGGTAGGCCGGGCTTTGCCCGACGAATTGCCCGGCCGAGGCGGTCTGGAGCTGTTCGCGCAGATCCCGGTTGTCCCGCCCGAGCGCGTAATACCGCAGCGCGCTGGCGATGGTGGCTTCGAGGGCGTCAAGCTCGAACGGCTTCACCGTGTAGTCGAACGCCCCTTCCTTGATGATCTCCACAGCCTCCTTGAGCGAGGCGTAGGCGGTCATGATCACCACGGGCAGATCCGGGTTGGCGGCCTTGACCTTTTCCATCAGCTCGCGCCCGCTCAGCCCCGGAAGCCGGAGATCGCTCAGGACGAGGTGCACTTCCCGTTCTTCGAGTACGGCCAGCGCTTCCTCGGCCGTTTCCGCCGTGACCGTGCCGTAGCCCATGTTTTCGAGGGCTACGGCCAGCACTTCCAAAAGGTTCGCTTCGTCGTCGACGATGAGGATTGTATACATGATTCCGCCGTTTGCTGGGACAGCATTGCTTGTGAAATGATATTGGGGTGTTGGGGGGAAGCGCCTTTCCCGGAAAAGCTCCTCCCTCCTCAACCCCGCCGGAACGGAACCCCTCCCTTCCCCTGAAACCGTATGGCTTTCAAAAGGAAGCCGCCTTACCTGTTCAGGCACACGGTAAATACGGTCCCTTCCCCGACCGTGCTTGAGCAGGAGATGCTGCCGCCGTGTTCTTCAATAATGGCATAGGCTTTTGACAGGCCGAGGCCAAGCCCGTTCTTTTTGGTCGAGATGAAGGGCATATGGATTGTGGACAGCAGATTCGGGGGGATGCCGCAGCCCGTGTCCTTGAGTTCGATGCGGATCTGCCCGCCTTCCGCGTACAGGCGCACGGAGAGGGTGCCGCCTTGCGGCATGGCGTCCATCGCGTTCAGCCCGAGGTTGAGCAGGACCTGCCGGATCTGGCTCCGCTCGCCGAGGACCCGGTCGTCCTCCGCCTCGTTGGAGAAGCTGTACCGGATGCCGCGCTTGTCCATTTCGGCGGAGCTCAGTTCCGCGATTTCCTGTATCAGCGGGGACAGCGGGAAATATTCGAGTTTCAGCGGCGAGGGCTTGGCGAAGGCCAGGAACTCGGAAATCAGGTTGTTGATGCGGGCCACTTCTTCAACCACGAAGCCGAGCAGGCGGACTTCCCGCGACTTGACGGCGAGGGACGCGAGCACCACTTCGGCGGAGGTCTTGATGACCACGAGGGGGTTGCGGATCTCGTGGGCGAAGCCGAGGGCTATTTCGCCGAGCATACGCGAACGCTCCTGCCGGGCGGACTTGATGCTCTCGTGCCGCATGATTTCCAGCTGCCGCGCCATGACGTTGAAACCGGCGGTCAGCTCGGCGATCTCGTCGTTCCCCCGGACGGGAAGCTGGCAGTCGAGCTTTCCGGCGGCGATGTCGCGCGCGCCCTCGTTGAGCTGGCGGAGGGGGCTTATCAGCCTGCGGGCCAGCACGTACCCGATCCCCGCCGAGAGCAGGGTCCCGAAGATGAAAAAGCCCCAGAACAGCACCGGGCTCGCCAGCCAGCCCCGGAAGGGGAGCAGGAGGGCGGAGGTGACGAACAGCGCCTGGACCTCGCCGTTTTCGCCGCGCGCCACGGCGATCAGGGAATGCGCGCCGGGGGTGTCGTCGGTCCAGTCGGGTTCGGGGATGAAGACGGTTGAGGCCCCTTTCCCGATCTCTTCCAAGGCGCTGCGCGGGATGTGGAAACGCTTGTCCGAGGCCGAAGAATAGACCTGCCGGAATGTGCCGCCCTCCGGCAGGAAGATACGCAGGATCACCGGGCCGCTGGCGCTGCTGTCCGAGTAGTCGATGCTGAACCAGCTGGCAAGCTGGAGGGTACGGACCTTGCCGTCGTCCGCCGTGAATGCCCGTTCGCTCGTGACGGCGACCCGCCGCGTACCGTCGGCCATGAGGACCCAGCTGAACAGGGCGCCGGGATACAGCGGCTCCGCGATCCGGCCTTCGGGCAGGGTGGCGTAGAGCAGCCCCCCCTCCGCGTCCCGGAGCCACAGCGCGTCGATATCCATAAAGGAAAGGGCCGCGGCTTCCCTTTTGTTGAGGGTCGTCTTGCCGTCGAAGCGGGTATCGAGGAGGCGGCTCACGGCCTTGAGGCGCTCGTGCGTTTCCTCGACGCTGTGGCGCATGTAGGTCGTGGCTTCCCCGAGCCAGCGCTCGATGTTCCTGTTCACCACATCGGCGATGAGCTCCGTGGTGATCTTGCTCGCCACCAGCATGGGTATGACCGCCACCAGGACGAAGGCCAGCACCAGCTTGGCGACGAGCGATATCTTCAATCCGCGAAAATACTTCATAACCCGCCCTGAACAGCGTATATTATTAAGGATAACCGGGGGACGGAGACTACCGCATGTTGTGTGGCCCAGCATAGCGCAGCCGCTGGGCGGGGTCTAACACCATTTCCTGTAGCAAGCTCCATTTTTTGTAGCTCGTTTCCTTCATTTTATGTTGCTTCCTCTCGATCCCCGCGGTTTTCGCCGCCTCGCGCCTTTTTTTGCAATCATAGGGGAAGCAATGGCATTCCCCGGATTTCCGGCGCCGTGGCACGCTGTTTGCTTATTTTGGGGAAACAGCCCGGAGTTTCCACATGCATACCGATCACCCCTTCACGGAGAAGCAAGACGTGTTCCAGTTGCCCGATTTCGCGGCGGGGCCGTATTCCGTCATCTGCGATTTCGACGGCACCGTCACGCCGTTCGACGTGACCGACGCGATCCTCGAACGGTTCGCCCGGCCAGCCTGGAAAACCATCGAGGACGAATGGGTACGGGGTGCCATCTCGGCCCGCCAGTGCATGGAGCGGCAGATCCCGCTCATCGAGGCTCCGCTGGAGCGGCTGGACGCCTTTCTGGACACGGTCCCCGTCACCGGAGGGTTCGTGGAATTCGTGCGGTACAGCCGCTCGAAAGGCATCCCCCTCGGCATCGTGAGCGACGGCATGGACTACCCCATCAAGCGCATCTTGAACAGGCACGGCCTGCGCCATGTCCCCGTGGTCGCCAACCGCATGGTCTACAGGGAAGGGGCCTACCGCCTCGAATTCCCCTACGGACGCGAAGGCTGCGCTTCCGGGGTGTGCAAGTGCGGCGTTGCCGAGGCCGTCTCGGGGGACGGCAAGACCTTGCTCATCGGAGACGGGCTTTCCGACTGCTGTCTGGCGCGCTCGGCCTCGTTCACGCTGGCCCGGCAGGGCAAGGCCCTGCACCGCCGCTGTGCCGCCGAAGGGTATCCGTATTTCACCTATCTTGATTTCTTCGACATCCTTGAGGCGTTCGGCGCACCCCTGCCGAAGCCCATCGCCGCGCCCGCCGCGGCTCCGGCTGCCTAGGGCGGAGAGCTTTGCCTTTGGAACAAATCCCATTTCGAAGGGGATTGTTTGAACCTGTATCCCTCCTTTCCCCAAGATCTCCGGCCCGTTTCACATTTCACCCCCAACCTGTGGAGAATGTCTTGAAGACCACGAAAGCAGACGAAAAGGCGCTTCTCGAAGCCGAATCCCGGTATTGCTCCTACGGCGACACCGTGCACTATCTGGAACCGGCGAAGCTGTTCGCGGGCTGTAACGGCTCGTTCCTGTACGATTACGAGGACAAGCCCTATCTCGACCTCCAGATGTGGTATTCCGCCGTCAACTTCGGCTATGCCAACCCGCGCCTGAACGATGCCCTGAAGCGCCAGATCGACACGCTGCCGCAGGTCGCCTCCCAGTACCTGCACAAGGAAAAGATCGAACTCGCCGCCATGCTCTGCGAATCCATCAAGGACGCGTGGGGCGAAGAGGGCCGCGTGCACTTCAACGTGGGCGGCTCGCAGGCCATTGAGGACTCCCTCAAGCTCGTGCGCAACGCCTGCGGCGGCAAGAGCCTCATGATCGCCTTCGAGGGCGGCTACCACGGGCGCACGCTCGGCGCGTCGTCCATCACCTCCTCCTACCGCTACCGCCGCCGTTACGGGCACTTCGGGGAACGCGCGCTGTTCGTGCCCTTCCCGTACTGCTTCCGCTGCCCCTACGGCAAGCGCCGCGACGACTGCGGCATGTTCTGCGCCGACCAGTTCGAGCGCCTGTTCGAAACCGAATATTACGGCGTGTGGGACCCCAAGGCCGGGGAAGCCGAATACGCCGCGTTCTATGTGGAATGCATCCAGGGCACGGGCGGCTATGTGATCCCGCCGGACGGCTATTACCCGCGCCTCAAGAAGGTCCTCGACGAGCGCAAGATCATGCTCGTGGACGACGAAATCCAGATGGGCTTCTACCGTACCGGCAAGCTCTGGGGCCTCCAGAACTTCGGCATCACCCCGGACGTGGTGGTCTTCGGCAAGGCCATGACCAACGGCCTGAACCCCCTCGCGGGCATCTGGGCCAAGGAACGGTATATCAATCCGCAGGTGTTCCCCTGCGGCTCCACGCACTCGACCTTTGCCAGCAACCCCCTCGGCACGGCGGTGGCCCTCGAAACCATGCGGATGCTGGCGGAAGAGGACTACGAAACCCGCGTGCGCGAGATGGGCGCCTACTTCCTTGAGGGTCTGCGCGAGCTGAAGTCCCGCTACGCCATCATCGGCGACGTGGACGGCCTCGGCCTTGCCCTGCGCGCCGAAATCTGCGCGGCGGACGGCTTCACCCCCGACAAGGCCATGATGGACCGCATCGTGGACGAGGGCATCAAGGGCGACCTCATGGTCGACGGCAAGCGGTACGGCCTTGTCCTTGACGTGGGCGGCTACTATAAGAATGTGATCACCCTTGCGCCGTCGTTGAACATCACGCGCGAAGAGGTCGATCTTGCCATGCGCCTGCTGGATGAAATCCTGCGCCGCGTGACGAAAAACTGACTTTTGCCGGGCCGGGGGAAACCCCGGCCCGACGACAAGGATTTTCCCTTCTATGCAGAGCCTTGAACGACTCGGCCCTTTCTTCCCGGGGGGGCGCATCGGCTTTTTGCTGGTGCACGGCCTTGCCGGGACGCCCGCCGAAATGAAGATCCTCGGCAAGCGCCTGAACAGGTACGGCTTCACCGTCCTGTGCCCGCAGCTTGCCGGGCATTGCGCCTCGGAAGAGGAGCTCATCACCACCTGCTGGTCGGACTGGTCGCGGAGCGTCGAGGACGCCTTCGACGCGCTCTCGCAGCACATGGACGCGGTGTTCGTGGGCGGGCTTTCCGCCGGGGCCGTGCTCTCGCTGCGCCACGCCCAGCGTTATCCGGGGCGGGCGCGGGGGCTGGCCCTCTATTCCACGACCCTGCGGTACGACGGCTGGACCATCCCCAAGCTGAGCTTCCTTCTGCCGCTCATCCTCAAGACGCCCTATTTCGGCAAGCGCTACCGTTTTGAGGAAGCCTTCCCCTACGGCATCATGGACGACAAGCTGCGCGGGCGCATCCTCGCGCAGATGCAGAGCGGGGACGCTGCGGCGGCGGGCTTTACGGCCACGCCCGGCGCGTCGCTGAAACAGCTCTGGGGGCTGGTGGCGGCGGTGAAACGCGATCTGCCGAGCATCAAGACGCCCACGCTCATCGTGCACGCCGGCAACGACGACATCGCCAGCGCGCGCAGCAACGCCCTGTATGTGCGCGACCACATCGGCGGGCCCACGGAACTGCTCCTGCTCGACAGAAGCTACCATATGGTCACCATCGATCAGGAGCGCAACGTGGTGGGCGACGCCACGGCGCGTTTCGCCTGGAATCTGCTTTCCGACGCGGAGCGCGAACGCCTCGCCGCCGTGGCCCGCGAGCCTGTCCCCGCCGCGCCGGAGACCTCTGCGCAAACGCCGGACGCCGCCGCGCCATCTCCCGCTTCCTCGGTTGCGGAAGGGATGGAAAAAGCGGCGGAGGGGGCGGGGCGATGACCGCGCTGATCGTCTTCCTGTGGATCGCCAACATGCTCGTGGACACGGGCGGGCAGCTTTTCTTCAAGGCGGCGGCCAGCGAGCATACCGCCGGGGCGGGCGGCCTCGCGCACTGGAAGCGCATGGCTTCCCGGCCTTGGCTGTGGTTCGGCATCTGCTGCTACGTGCTCGAGTTTTTCGTGTGGATGGCGTTCCTTTCGCAAGTTGAGCTTTCCGTGGGCGTCATGCTCGGCTCGTTCAACATCGTGGTGATCATGCTTGCGGGGCGGCTGTTCTTCAAGGAGAAGCTGACCCGCTGGCGCGTGACCGGCATTTCCCTGATTACGCTCGGGGTGGCCATTGTGGGGGTGGGCGGATGAAGCGTTTTTACATCATCGGCTTCCTCATCCTGATGTCGTTCGATACGTTGAGCCAGATCAGCTTCAAATACGCTTCCACGCAGGCCCTGCCGCTGGAGCTGAGCCCTGGTTGGCTCATGCGCCTGTTCCTGAACCCGTGGCTGTACGGGGCCATCGCGGGCTACCTCGGCGCGTTCGTGACGTGGATGACGCTCCTGCGCTATGCCCCGGTGGGGCCGTCGTTCGCGGCTTCGCACCTTGAACTCATCAGCGTGACCCTGTTTTCCGTGTGGCTGTTCAACGAGCCTCTGAACGCCTATAAAATCCTCGGCGGCGTGCTCATCCTGCTCGGCGTCCTGTGTCTGGCGAAAGACGAAAAGGACGACGAAGATGAGGCGGAAGCCGTCCCCGTCCGGGCCGGAGAGTAGTACGTTCTCTTTGAAACGTATCCAGAAACACTGCGGACAAGGATTCGATAAACACAAACGTCTTTGGAAAAGGAGGGATGGGGTTTGAGGAAGGGAGGGAAAAGCCTTTCTTCAGAAAGGTTTTCCCTCCCTTCCCCAACGCCTCTCTGCCATGTCAAAAAGAACTCACTTCAGGATGCGCGAGCTGCCGCCCACCGCAGGACTGCCCATGCGCATGGGGGATTGTTTCCGTGCGCCGGAAAAGCCTTTCACGGCGGGGCTGCGGGACTGGCTCGGCATCCCCGAACCGATCATGGCCTGCTCCGGCACCGCCGCCTTCGTGGTGGCCCTGCGGACGCTGGCCCGCCGCAATCCGGGCCGGAGCCGCGTCGTCGTCCCGGCCTACACCTGCCCGCTCGTCCCGCTGGCCGTGCGGCTTGCCGGTTTGCGGGCCGTGGCGTGCGACACGCTGCCCGGCGGGTTTGGAATCGATCCCGGCGCGCTCGGGCGCTGCTGTGATGAAACCGCGCTCGCCGTGGTCCCCGCGCATCTGGGCGGCAGGGCTTCGGACATTTCCGCCGTCTCCGCCGTGGCCCACGACTTCGGGGCCGCCGTGATCGAGGACGCCGCACAGGGGCTCGGCGCGTTTTTCGGAGGCCGGAGCGTGGGGCTGTCCGGCGATATCGGCTTTTTCAGCCTTGCCGTGGGCAAGGGGCTTACCACGTACGAGGGCGGCGTGCTGTTCAGCCGCGATCCGGACCTACACGCCGAGCTTCAAGGGACGGCCTCCCGCGTCTTGCGGCCCGGCCTGCTCTGGAACGCCCGGCGCGTCCTTGAACTGTTCGGCTACGCCGTGGCCTACAACCCGGCGCTGCTGCCCTTGGCCTATGGGCGCCCGCTGCGGCGCGAGCTTGACCGGGGCGACGAGATCGCGGCGGTGGGCGACGCCTTCACGCTGGACGGCATCCCCCTGCACCGCATGGACCCGCTGCGCCTGCGCGTGGCGGCGAACGCGCTGGAGCGGCTCCCGGCGTTCCTCGAGGCCGGACGTGACCGGGCCGTGCGCCGCGCCGGGATGCTGGAGCGGGCGGGCGCGGAAGTCCTGCGCGACGATCCGGGCGGGGAGGGGATATGGCCTTTCTTTATGGTCCTCATGCCGGATCGGGACCGGCGGGACCGGGCGCTCGGCGCGCTGTGGCGGTCGGGGCTCGGGGTTTCCAAGCTGTTCGTCCGGGCCTTGCCGGACTATCCGTATCTGGCGGGTGCCGTCGAGGGCGGGCCCTGCCCGGCGGCGCGGGATTTGGCGGGCAGGATGCTGACCGTCACCAATACGCACTGGCTGGACGATGCCGCGTTCGCCCGTCTTGCCGGGGAGATATGCCATGCCTGATGCCCGCCATGCCAATCTGCTCGAACCCGAGGCGTTGGTGGAGCTGTTCCTGCGCCACCCGCCGCAGGGCTTTGCCGCCGCTTCCGAAGCGGATCTGCCCGTCTTCGGAACCGATTTCGATCTGCTGACCACGCTGGAACCCGCGATTCTGGCGAAGATCCGCAGGCTTCCCCTGTTCGGGCTGTGGTCGCGCCTGCTGCGTTTCCCGGCCCGTTTCGCCGGGACCACGGCCACCGAATACGCGCCGCTCCCGAAGGGCTTGGAGCCGGGCGCGCTTCTGGACGGCTTCCGCGAGCGCTGTGCCGCCGGGCAATCCCTGCTGATCGTCAAGGACGTGCCGGAAGTTTCCCCGCTGCTGGGTGCAGGTGACAACGAGGCCGCCATGCGGCTGGCCCGGATTGCGCCGGACAAGGGGTTCATCGTCGTGGAAGGGCAGGCGCTGGCCTACGTTCCCATTGATTTTTCCAGTACAGACGAATATCTGTCGCGCCTCTCCAAAAGCCGCCGCAAGAACCTGCGCCGCAAGCTGAAGTCGCGCGAACGGCTGGACATCGAAGCCGTGCCGTTGGGGGACGCCCGGTTCGGCAGCCTTGATGTGCTGGAGGAGCTGTACGGCCTCTACCTCGGCGTCTACGCCCAGAGCGAAATCCATTTCGACCTGCTGACGCGGGATTTCTTCGCGGGGCTGCTGCAAAGCCGGGAGATCGGCGGCGTGGTATTCTGTTACCGCCATGACGGGGAACTCGTGGGCTACAACATCTGCCTTGAACACGGCGGGATGCTCATCGACAAGTACATCGGGCTGCGTTACCCGCAGGCACGGGAGCTCGACCTCTATTTCGTGAGCTGGTTCGTGAACCTCGAGCACGCGCTGGAGCGCGGCCTGCGCTTCTACGTGGCGGGCTGGACCGATCCTGAAGTCAAAGCCGGCCTCGGGGCGCGGTTTACGTTCACCCGGCATCTGGTCTGGGTGCGCAACCCGATCCTGCGCCGCATCCTGTACATGTTCCGGCATTGGTTTGAGTCCGACGCAAAGGCCGTGGGCGTGAAGGCGGCTGATAAGGATACGGATCATGCATGACCCCCGCGAATCCTTCCGGCCTTCCCCGCCGGTGATCCTCGATTTCGACGGCTCGGTCCTGCCTGTGGCGGAGGGCGAACGCCGCATCCCGCTGGGCTCGTGGCAGGAGGCCATACGCTTCGGCTGCACGCGCCGGGCGTTCAGTGCGCTGGAAGCCCATCTGGAAGGCGTGTTGCCTGTGGATTGCGGCTGTGCGTTCATGGGCAGCGGCGACTTCCACCACGTCACGCTGATCCCGCTGCGCCGCCTGTGCCGCCGCCTGCCGCCCGCGTCCCTTGATGTGGTCGTTTTCGACAACCACCCGGACAACATGCGCTATCCCTTCGGCATCCATTGCGGTTCGTGGGTGTCGCACGCCGCCTTGCTGCCGAGCGTCCGGCGCGTCCATGTCATCGGCATCACCTCGGGGGACATCGGCCTTGCCCACGCGTGGGAGAACCGCTTGACGCCCTTCCTGCGGCGCAAGCTGACGTATTGGAGCGTCGGCACGGACGCGGCGTGGCTGCGCCTGATCGGGCGGGCGGAGTGCTGCAGATCATTCGGATCGGCGGACGAACTGGTGCGCGGGCTGCTCCCGGCACTGGCGGATGCCGGGAACATCTATCTTTCCATCGACAAGGACGTATTCGCGGAAGACGTGGTGAAGACCAATTGGGATCAGGGCGTCTTCCGGCTCAGCCATACCGAGGCCGTGCTTGCCGCCTGCGCGGGCAGGGTGATCGGTGCGGATGTCTGCGGCGACGTGTCGGGTTACGAATACGCGAGCCCCTTCAAGCGGTTCCTGAGCCGCCTCGACGGGCAGGAGCCCTGCGATCCGCAAGCTCTGCGCGGCTGGCAGGAAGGGCAGAGGGCTGTAAACGCCGCCTTGCTGGAGAGCCTTGGAAAGGTGTTGCGAGAGCCCGAGGCTTCTACCCGCGTTTCCCCAATCCTCCGCCGCTTCTTCTAGAAACCGATAAAAAGGGTGAGGCCGAGACAAGAGTATCGTGCCGTCCCTTGGGTCGTATGCATAGACTGAAAAAGCCCCTTTCCAGCATTCCCGAACAGCCTTTCTCTACGAGAGAGAAATTTTCCGCCGTTGCATCGTGAAAACCTTTATGTTAGAGTGCTTATAGATTGAAGTTTATCTTGTTATTTCAGTTGATTGCATTTTGCAAATAGAGGTGATCCGTATGCTCTCTCTGTCACATATTACCAGAATTAAGAGATAAATAATTATAAAATTCAAATAATTATCAAAAAGATGTTTATCCCGAAAATCCATTTTGGATAAGTTTTGGATAAGTATCTTGCAGAAATAGATTTCACTGGCTATCCTGCTTTCATGCAAAGCACAACTAGCCGAAAATACATAAAAACTAAGTTCGAGGGCGTTTTCTGCCGCGAATCGGCCAAGCGTGATCCGCGCACAGGTAAGCCCGATCTCATCTATGCGTTCTGGTACGCTGACCACGATGGCAAAGGCCACTGGAAAACCGTCGGCAGACACAGTAAAGGCATACGCCCGTCCACAGCCAGAAAAGAGCGGGCAAAATTCCTCGCCGAGTTTGATGCCACCGGCGTCAATCCCATTGAGCGCGACAAAGTTACCATCGGGGAGATAGTGGACGCCTACCTTGCCTGGGGCAGAAGCGAAGGGAAGTACGTTGACCAGCACTACAGCCAGTATCGCGCTCATATCAAGGCCAAAATCCACGCCCTGCCCATTGCCGAGCTGACCCCAAACCTGCTTTCCAATCTCAAGGCGCAGCTCCTGAAAACTCCTGCCGGGAATACAAAGCGCAAAAAGGCCACAGGAAATTCCAAACCCGGAACAGGAAAGCGGAAAACACTGGCTGGGCAGACCGTGAACAATATCTTCTCGTTCATGCGTTCCGCTATAAACCGTGCTGTCGCCACCGGTATGTGGAGCGGCGTCAACCCGCTCTCCACCAAGGGCGGCACCTGGAAGATGGTAAAAGCCAATAATGCAAGGTTGCGTTTTTTGACCAGAGAAGAAGCCCAGGCCCTTCTGGACGATCTCGAAAAGCGTCATCCCCAGTTGCACGACATGGCTTTGCTCTCGTTGCGAACCGGCCTCCTGCCCACGGAGATTTTCAAACTGCGTGGGCAGGAGGTGGACGGCAATGCCTGCGGCCTCTACATCATCCAGAAAGGAGGCAAGCGGGTCTTTGTCCGTGTGCCGGAGGACATGATTCGGATGCTCCAGGCATATAAGCGCAAACCTGCGGAACCTATCTTCCAACAGCCTCGAAAGAAGACGGCGTTTGAGAAAACCCCTGCCTGTTTCCAGACCGTCGTCAGAAAGCTCAATCTGGCCCCGGAAGACGGCGACAGTCTGTACGCCGTCACCCTCACACCATGAGACATACCTTCGCCTCCTGGTTGGCGCAGTCCGGCAAAGTCACGCTCATGGGACTGCAAAAGCTCATGCGCCACAAGAATATCACCATGACCATGCGGTATGCTCATCTGTTCCCCGGACAGGAAAACGAAAAGCTCTCGATTATAGGGGATATATTGGTATGAGAAGTCCGTCATCTGATTGATTCCGAGGTTTGGACACGCCCCGATGCGATATACTCTTCCAGCACGGCACGTTCATAAAAGGCACGCCTGCCGAAGTTCGTATATACCGGGCCAACGCCTTCTGTACGCCAGTAGGCGAGCGTCTTTTGATGAATACCGAACTCCCTTTCCACATCTTTCGGAGCAAGCAGTTTTTTGCCCGGCACACCAGTGTCATCTGTCGTTTTTCCGCAACCTGCGATGCGCACGGCTTCGGTGATGAGCGGAAGCAGTTCTTCCGGCGTGGAAAGTATGATCGTGCGGCCTTCAACTTCCATGAGAAATTCCTTGTGGATGTTGTTCCGTATATGTTCCGTAATATTTTGCAATCAATTCCAGCATGGAATCGCATCCATTTGCCTAGAGCATTTTTTCCCTGTGGCGTCGGACGCCGCTACGGGAGATCTCAAGATAAAAAGCAATCCGGCTGATGCTGAAACAGTCGAGAGTAAGCCGAAAAACTTCCTTTCCCCGTGGAGTCAGTTTTATGGCATGGGGGGGAATGTCCATCCCCGTCCCTACGCACCTCATAATCTCTATTGTGCTGTGCACAGAAAGCTTCTTTCTGATATGGGAAAGATGCAAATGTATGATAATATACGACGTGCGCAGTTTACTGGCTATTTTTTTGGGAGCCAAGCCCTGCATCAGCAGCCAGACAATACTTTGTTCCTTTCTGGTCAGTTGCTCCAACATAACTTCTCCTGACGATTGCTGAACAAACTCAAAGGGGATTGAGCCTTGTGTAGCACGGAGAAATCAGGCCGGGCAGTGGCCAATTTATATACTTTTCGCCTTTTTTTGAGAATCTCAAAAACTTGTGATGTATGCCGCCAAGGATGACCGTGAAAGCCCAGCCAGGCTTGGCAGAGAGCCTTCTGAAGCGTCGCCCAGCCTTTGCAAAGCGCCGACAATGTCCGCGCTGATGCAACTTTTTTATTGATCAGGGTACGAATCTTGAGAATTCGCTCAACCCCGCTAGTAGTTTGACCTATTTTATTTTTTTGAAATAACGTGTTCCATATTATCTATAACTACTATTGATATTTTTTATTTTATGAAAAACTGTATACGGAAGTTTAAGCAGTTCAGTATACTAGATTAACAACATGTTGTAGTGAGGTTCATGGTATGTAGCCAGGTCAGGGCCAGATCATGCACATCCAGAGGACGTTCCGTGCCGTCCATATCTTTTGCGGATGGCCCGGTTTCCCTGTTGTGTAGGTTCATATTCCGCGCGTATTGGTTGTTCCAGCAAAGATAAGGAACTCTGCCCGTAGGCTCCGTCAGTTTTTTGTAAACGGAAGGCATTATGGGAACGTGATCTCCGTAGAAACAGAGGGAGGCCGGGAAATCGGCTTGTTGCAATGCCGTATGCAGCAGGTGAAGCATACCGTCGGCATTGCTCACATGGCGCAGATAGGTCCCCAAATCGTCACAGCCGTCAGGCGGAGGGAAGGAATAGACATCCGGTGCTCCTTCCAAGCGAAGCGGGTCCATGTGCAGGGGGCCGTGGTTTTCCATCGTGACGGCAAAGATGAAGGTAGGACATGCCGTTGTCTGTAACACCCGCATGATGCGTTGTCCGACCTCTTTGTCGCTCACATACGATCCGGCACGCTGCGCGCCGTCAAACGCGCTGATGTCCAGAAAGGCATCAAAACCCAACTGCCGCAAGACGCGATCCCGCCCGTAAAAGTGCGCCCAATAGGGATGGATGCACACGGTGCGGTATCCCAGACGTTTCAGAAACAGCGGCAGGGCTTGCACCTTCCAGCCGCGTGCGACGGTCTGATAGGGATTGAAGCGGTGGACTCCCATACGTTGCGCGGCTATGCCTGTAAGAAAGGAAAACTCCGTGCGCACCGTGTTGGCTCCCCATGCCGGTACGGTCAAGGGGCCGTGTATCTCGGCCTCCTTCCTCATCATGTCGAATGATTGCAAGACATCTTGGCGGATGCCCGTAAAAAGTGTCCGGGCATCGAAAAACGATTCGCTTTGTATGGCGATGAGGTGAGGGAGGCTGTGCCCCTTCGATGCGGAAACGCGCAAGAAAGGCGATTGTGCTTCAGGAAGCGTCTGTGAGGCTGCGGCATACGCCCAGAGAGCGGGCAGTAATCCCAGCTTTTGAAGGTCCTTTTCGGGGTCGACGCCTATGGTGAGTGGACGGCGCTTCACTTTCCACAACAGCAACGCGGCGGCGGTCAGCAGGGCGAGTTCCCCGCCCAATTGGTCATAAGGCGTAAAGCGTGCCGGCGGCTGTTCATACAGGAAGCCGAGCAAGGCAAGGATGAAGAATACCGCCGCCAGACAGAAGCTTTTCAACCCCAGAAAGGGCAGAAAGAGGCGCGGATAGCGGATGGCATCAAGAAAATAGTCATAGTCGTGGAAAAGGAACGGCTCACGGAGGCTTTTGTATTTGGCGTTGCTTACCAACACCAGGGTAACCAGCATGGCCGATGTTGCGGCCAGGGCGCACCAGGGGCGGTCCATGAGCAAAACCAGTGGGGTATACACGGCGCACCACAGGGCCACATGCGCTCCCCACGCTTCTTTGGGGCGAATGAGAAAGGGCCGGGGCACTAGAAAACGCTCAATGCCCACGGAAAGGGCAAGGCCCACGGCACCGACCGCCAGCACCCGGAAGAAGGCACCTTCAACGCCCATAGCCAAGTATCCGCGCTATAGGCATGGCAAGACAGGCCGGTAACATCGACAGCCCCCAGATGCCCACATTAAGAGGGAAGGGGAAGGAAATACGCGCCCAGTCCCGCTCAAGGCCGCGCCGAATGGTACAGGCGGCACGCTCCGGCTTCCACAGAAAGGGCTTCGGGCCGGGCATGGCGTCGCACATGGGCGAGGAGACATAACCGGGCAGTACCACGTTGACGCGGATGCCTTCGGACTGAAGCCAGCCGCGCAGGGACGTTCCCCACATCCGTAAGGCCGCTTTGGTGGCGCAGTAGGCGGGTGTGGCGGGCAGGCCGTAATAGCTGGCAAGGGAGCTGACAAGGGCTATCTGGCCGCTGCCCCGCTTGCGCATGGCGGGCAGAACGCCGTCCACAAGAGCCATTGTCGCCAGAAGGTTTACTTCCACCAGAGCCTCAACCTCGCTGAAAGGTTCGCCTTCAGCGCCGGAGCCGATATTGGTGTTGCGCCCGGCATTCGCAATGAGCAGATCGGGGGCGCCGTCGGCGCAAAGTTCGCCCGCCCACTGCCGCACGGCGTCTCTTTCCCGCAAATCCAGCACTGCCGTTTCGACGCACGCGCCTTTGGCCCGGCACTGAAGAGTCAGCTGCTCTAGCCTTTCAGCCCTGCGGCCGTGCAGGGTCAAACGTATTCCGGGAGCCGCGTATTCCAGCGCCAGAGCGCTGCCCAGAGCGCCCGTCGCCCCGGTGATGCACACATGGTACAGCGTCTTCCTCACGCTTTTTCGGCTGTCGCTCAAGGAGAAAGAGAGCGTCATGGTAAAGCCTCCGACGGCAAGGCCGGTGTATAGGGTTACCCAGTAATTATCTTCTTCCAGACCGATCACCAGAGCTATCAGTGCATACAGTAGGGAAAGGGCTTCACAAAAGAGCAGAATGGTGTTCACGGGCGGATGCGACACGTTTTGACGTCCGCAGCCTTTGGGCGTGCAGTGGAACTCTCCTCTGATTCCCGAGAAAACTTGCACGGCGGCGGTGAAATAGTAGAGCGAGATGGGAAAGAACATCAAAACATAGCCGAGAGCATCGCCGAGTCGTTTCCAAAGGGAGACGGGGGAACCTCCCGTCCTCTGTCCTGTGGTATTGCACCATGCCCAGATGACGGCGGAGAGAAGAAAGACCGTACAGCATACATGAAAAAACAGGCCGTAGGATGCCGTCATCAAGGCGACCGGCAGGCAAAGCAGCAGCAAGGCATACAGCGCTGCCAGCAACAGCGAGGAAAAGATGAGGGAAACGGCATGCAGCCGCGACAGCGTCGACATGGACGCGGCCATCACGTTTTGCGCATGTCGCAGGGCATTGTGGATGAGTCCCCGCGCCCACCGCTGGCGCTGAACGCGGAAGGCCCCCACCGTTTCCGGCAGTTCCGCCAGCGAAACGACATCCCGGAGGAAGGCGTATTCCCATGCGCACAGTTGCGCCTTATAACCCATGTCCACATCTTCAGTGATGGTTTCGGCGCTGATGCCGCCGATGGCCTCGATGCAGGTTCTGCGCCAGACGCAGGAACTGCCGGTCAGCGAAGCCATGAAGCCGTCACGGGAAAGTCCCGAGGTCACATCTTCCTTATGCCCGGCCTCCATGGCCTGAAAACGCGTGAGGAAGGAGGCCTTGGCGTTGGCAAAACCGATGGCTGTTTGCAGAAAGCCTACTTTTTCATCTTGAAAACAGGATATGACCCTGCGCAAAAAGTCGGGCGGAGGGAGGCAGTCCGCATCAAAAATGGCAATAAAGTCGCCGGTGGCCAGACTGAGGCCGAAGTTGAGATTTCCGGCCTTGTAGCCGATGCGCGTTTCCCGCCGGGCGTGGCGGATGGGAATCCCCCGTTCATGGTGATACGCGATTTCCGCCTTGGCGAGGGCGCCGGTTTCATCTGTGGAATCGTCCAGTAGCAGGATTTCCAGTCTGTCCACCGGGTATTCCAGCGCACATGCGGCGTTGATAAGTTTTTCCACCACCAGTTTTTCATTGTATACGGGCAGGAGAACACTGACCTTGGGCAAAAGCGCATCCGGAAGGGGGGCTGGCGCTGTCCCCACGGTGACGAGCGTCAGCCCGCCGACACGCTTCGACCTGCGCACGGCGCGTACCTCTAGAACGACATAGAGAATAAAAAAGCCCACCAAGAGGGTAAGCAACACTTCTATCAAGAGTGACATCATGACCGACAGCCCACCTAAAAATCTATAGAATCAGCCAATTGTTCCAGCCTGCATTGCCAGGTATGCGCTTTGCTCACATAGGCCGCTCCGGCTTCGGCTCTGTCCCTGTCGTCCGCAGAAGGCCCGAATCTGAGGCGCGCGAGCAATTCCCGCATCTGCTCCGGAGATGTGATCACATGGCAGTAGTCACGGAAAACCTTGTCCACGACGGGGCTGCCGTTGGTGATGAGGATGCCGCCGCAGGCCAGAATTTCCAGCAGGCGGCGCGAGCACATGGTTTCCGAATCCGTGACCGAATTGACGTTGAGGGATACGGTGTACCGTTTGTACACGGAGGCTGTTTCGGTATAGGGGATTGTATCGTGCATGTGCAGTGAAGGCTTGCGCGGATAACGGAATTCAAAAAAACGGGACAGGCGATGGCTGTTCCTGTCGAACACATGCAGCGGCATGGCTGTGTGTTCGCATGCGTCGAACATCATATCCATAACCTCCCGCCGGGCGTTCAAAATATTTCGGTAATAGCTGCCCACAAAACAGGCTTCATTTTTTTCAAACGCAAAGCCTGTAAAATGGTGAAACGCCGGTTGATAGGGCATGGCTAGCACGTCCGCCCGGCTTCCGGAGGGCAGTTGCGCCGCGTATCGGGGCAGGCAGGTGTTGTCCGTTGTAAAGACATAGGGAAAAAGACGCGCCACATCAATGAAGGCATCAAAGAATGCACTGTCATCCTTGTTCCAGAACACGGCGGGAATGCCCTTGTCCCGCACCAGTTGCGCCAGACGGCGTATGGTGCGCGGCCTGCTCATGCGGATATATTTAGGCTGCCTCGCCAGCTTGTAGCGCCATTCACCTTGTACGCCGTGAAAGGCGGACTCCACGAACACAAGATCAGGCCGCCACTTGCCTATGACGTCCCTGTAATTGTCGGGCGTAAGCGAACGGATACGGCATTCGGCGGACAGGCAGACGGAGGTGAAATAATCCGCCACGAGCGCGACTTTCAGTTTTCCAAAAGGTCCGCTGTGCGCTACGTCCTGCGGCACCACAGGGGGCGTGTACACCAAGCGCCCCACTGTACGAATCATGCTATCTATCAATGTCGCTCTTCCCCAGTTGAAGGATGCCCTGTGTAAACTGCCGCCATTGACGGCACGCCAGGACATGCTTTCTGCCCTGCCTGCCTTTTTCCGCAAGCAACACCGGATTCGCCAGCGCCGCAGACAGTACGTCCGCCAGATGTTCTGCATTGCCAGCATGGAAAAACCACCCCGCAGGCTGCTCTCCCAGCTCATCGCGGAAAACAGGCAAGTCCGGCACCACAACGGCTTTGCCCAGCGCCTGTGCTTCGGCCAGCTTGAGGGGTGGTACTACTTTGCACACCTGAAAGGGTTTGCGGGGGATGCAGATCAGTGCGCATTGCGACAACCGGGCACGGGCTTCTTGAGGCGAAAGCCTGCCCGAAAAGTGGATGCGGTCGCGCAGGCCAAGGCGTTCTGTCTGCACCTCCAGCGCCGCGCGCGCCTCTCCCTCCCCCATGATGTGCAGGCTGGCCGTTATGCCGCGTTGTCGCAGCAGAGCCATCGCATCCACCAGCGTATCCAGCCCTTCATAGTTGATGAGCGAGCCCGCATAGCCGATGCACAAGGGTATGGCAACATCGTGTGGCGCGGGTTTGATGCGCTCGCCATCCACACAATTGGGCAGCAGGGACAGGCGACTTTCGGGTATATTCCACCGCTGTCGAGCATAATGACCCAACTGGCGGGAAATGACGAATACGCGGTCGGCATGAGTGGCCACAAAGCCTTCCAGTTCGAGGCCCAGATGGTAGTTGTGCGAATTTTCAAAGGATGGCTGGCGTGAAGCCCGCGTCAACTCCCACAGGCCGCGCATCTCGTACTGAAAAGGAAGACCCAGCCGCCGGGCGGCGATGAGCGCGGGCAGCGCGTTGACATGGTTTGACGCCGCATGGATGACGGCCACCCGTTGACTCCGGGCATAGGCTTCCAGCACCACGGAAGCCTGGGCCGCATAGACTGCGGTAAAACGATTGTTGCGCGGCGTATGGCTGTGCGTGTACGTCACGTCGTCAATGACCGTCGCTTCCGCCTCGGGCAGGCACAGGCTGTCACGCCTGTCCCAGGGGTAACCCGTGCGCGTAACGACGCGGACATCTCCACCATCGGCCCGTAGAGTACACAGCAATTCATGCGTGCGCGAAGTGTAGCCGCTGATGTGGTACGGCAGACAACTGGCGGCCACATAGAGCAGGCGTCCTGGAATCGGCGAAAAAGAGGAGCAGGTTTGTTTTTTTCGCAGTAACCAATGGAGACGAAGCAGCGTCGTGGCCCTGTGCAGGGTAAAAGGAAAAAAGGACATGGAACGCTTATTTTCCTTTTGTCTTGGGGAGTTCGGCACGATCAAGCTCTTCCGTATGGGGAAGAGCTATTTTTTTACGTTCGATCAGATCAAGCAGTTCTGATGTAGTGATGATATCATAATCCTTGCTGAGCTGATTGAGCAGTTTGCGGTAGCCCTCAATACGGGCATCATCTTTGTACATTCCATGCCCGCTCTCATCCCAATAGAGCAGTGACCATGAGTGCAGTAAAAAAACCATGAATGGCGTCCGGTGGCTGACGCTGCCGGGAAGGAATGATGCCCACCAGGGGCGGTAACGGAAAAACTTGGATTGAGGATATTGCAAACGGGCCCACCAGTCGCGTTCAAGGCGTGGGAGGATGTTTTTTTCCGACATCGGGATTTCAATAATGCCGTTAGACCATCTGAACGGCATATTGGTCGGAAGGCTGTGCAGGCATTGTTCGTTGTGTACCGCGCACATGGAATTATTGAAGGACAGCGGAATGCTGTGCCGAGCAAGCGCTCGTATGGTTCCAGCATTCCAGCGAAAAGAGCCCGCCCGAAACGCGCGTAGCGGTTTGTGGGTGATGTCGGTAATCATTTTGCTGAAGTAGCCGATGACAAAATCATCCTTGTCATCAGCGTATTGGTTCATGAAGCGCGGACGATATTTGAAATTATGTTCGGGCCAGAAATCTTCCGGCAGATATTCGGGATGCGCGTGCAACTGCACATCCTGCCCGGCCTCGTCCAGCCAACGGATAACGGAGCCCATTTCGTCCCGCCGGGCATAAGCTCCGCACATGTCCACAAAAAAAACATGTTTGACGCCGAATTCATCGCCCACAGCGCACATTTCACGCACGCCGGCAGTGCCGTTTTCATGTTCGCCCCAAATGAGACGGCGGACATGATCCGTCACAGCACGTTTGGGGAGGGCTTCGGTGTCGACTGTAATGATGGTATATTTATTTGTAGGCATCAATATATATTCCCTATTGAATTGGTAAGAATTCCTTGTTAGTGAGAAGCGAGGTATTCATGTAGTTTTTTGGAGATTGTCAAGAATTACGATTTTTTTATCCAGAAGTCTGCGGTCAGTTGTAAATCGAACCATAGTGTAAATGCTTTGGTTCGATTCCTGATTTAAAAAAGTAGTCCAGATGATCTGTTACAGTATTTAGGTATTCTTGGTTTCTATCCTTCAGAAGGCAGATCAAATTATGCAGTATATTTAATCAATCTAAAGCCATAATATCTTCTGAAAGGAGCTTTTTTTGCATCAGAAAAGGGTTTTTGTCTAAATAGATAAGTATATTCCGTTTGAGAGGGAGAGATTTATTAAGTACATACATTTCACAGATATCGGAAGGAGAAAGTATGTTTCCTTTTATCTGCAACGATGTAGGAATTCTACACAGCATCTTTTCAAAGTACGACATGGAAGTCTCGTTATGGAAGTAATATTTTATGAATTAAATTAAAACAGGATCAAATTGTGCAAAAAAGAATTCACCGAAATATTTATCACGAATACTACACATAAGTACATATTCGCCAGGATCGTATGGAGAATATACGAATGAACTTGATTGATTTATTTCTGTATAACTTGATGCTCCGTCCTTGTATACATACCACATAACGTTGTATGGGAAATCGTATTTTATATTGACATCGGCGGTTATGCTTTTTCCGTCATAGCTCACTTTGTGTTTATTTATTATCGGTTCGTGTGGTATATCGTATTTTTTAATAGTCCATTTTTCATTTTTTATACAATCAGCAATAATACCATATCTGAATTCATTGTTGTTATTTTTATTATAATACATAATAACGAAATGAACAAATTCTGTAAGTGCAAAACTAATAGATTGACCACCTTCAAAATAAGATGATTTCATTATTTTGAAGCTGTCACAATCAAATATATAGACAGCAAAATTGTTTTTGCCATGAGTTTTAATATGAAGTGTATTTCCGACAATATCAATGTATGGTTTGTTAAATTTTAAAGGAACTATATTTCTCATTGGTATTACTATTTCATTTTCATTCCGTAGTATTTTTAATATTTTTTTCTTTAGTATAAAATTATGCTCTTCTTGATCTTTATCAAGAATATTAATAGCCGTGAGAAAGTTTATATGTTTCCCCTTTTTTATATATTCTAATGTGAATGTAGGTTTTTTAGTAGCAAATCCTGTCGAAATAAATGAATTTGGCTGTGTTTTGTCACCATATAAAAGATTGATTGTATCAACACTCAGCAGTTGATTAATCAAGACACGGCAGTCATTTTTGAGAAAAAATAGTTTTATGACATCGGTATCTGAATTTGATTCTGGTAACATATTGGGGCCAAGATGAAAATACTGAACAAATTCATGCTGTTGAACCGAAAAAATTTCATCGCGGATGAGAACAATATTTTCGTAGCGAAAAAAATATACATGTCTATATATTGATACTTCAGGGTATACATGTGAATGTGACAGTACATAGTCATATTCTTTACAACGTTCTCGTTTCAAAATTGAAAATTTTTGGCGGTTCCCTGATGCTATGGAATAAGACATGCCCTTTATTCCTACTGTTGTATGGGCAGGGATGGATTCCATATAGTCTTTTGATGCGTCTCTCGGCATAAATCCACACATGCCTGCATCAATAAAAATATCTTCTCCTTTGCTATAAAGACAGATAGACATATCATCATGATGTTTGTGAATACGTGTCGTATAGCCACAACGCAGAGAAAGATAGGTAGAATTTACAAAATCATCTGCACGGAAATGTTCCCTGAAAAAAACATCATAGGGAAAGTTTTTGAACAATATATCAGGGGGCGTTCCTTTTGTGCCGAGAGAATCTACATAGTTCAGCATAGGATGCCCAAAAGTGGCAACATTTGGAATTTTGTCCCCCATAAGTCCTTTCGAATCACCAAGAAGGGGCCTGCCCCCGTTGGGTTTCATAGCATATACAAGATAACTGATGGAGTTTTCATAATAGGGAGCAAGGAGACTTGCCCAAGGGGGATCAATCTTTTGTAACAGTGCGAGAACAAAATTAAAAAGTGTCAACATAGTGATATGGTAATCAAGGCTATTTTCCTGATGGACACCACTCTCACCAAAGGCATACTGGACCTGTTTTTTAAATCTTTGCAAAACTTTGTTAAGCCATTCATGCATATCATCACGATTAAGGAAATAAATTCCTATCAAGCATGCTTTATCAGCAATCATACCATGATTATGATTTTGTTGATAAATTTTAGGATTAAATAATTTTTTTATTGAATAGTCTATGTATTTTTCAACAAGAAGATTATAACACCGATATTCTTTTTTCTTTAATACCGCATAAAAATATACAATATTTTCGATTCGTTCCGAAAGTGCATGGTCATTATCGACCATGAGATTCTTTTTATCGGTATTAAAGAAAAGATAATCTGCATATGAAACTAGAATTTCCATGCCAAGATCTGCATAGATTTTATTTCCTGTCAGATAGAATGCCTTCCCGAGAAAGTATATTGCCCTAAGCCCATGAAGATATAAATAAAATGTATTGTTATTTTTTTTTACGGGAAGATTATCCCAATCCAATGATTGGAGTATAAAAGGCAATTTATCGAAAACTTTATATCCTATATCAACTAGTCCATGAATCCAGTTATCGGCAATATCGATAATATCGCTGTCTGTTTTCTTTTCCACATACTCTTCTTTCAGCTTTTCTGAAAGAAAGATTTCCCAGTTATATTCTTTCAACATAGTGTTTTACCTGTTTACCTATTATTTGTTGATAACTAAATCGTCTATATTTTCATATTTGACTATATTGGGATGGTATAATAAATCCATAGGAGAGTTTTTATTTATTTTTGCAATAATTTTTGTTCCAACAGAAATATAATCTGCAAGTTTTGATGGTAGATAAGGATTTATATCGCCAATAAAGTCTATATCATTAATATAGAGATAGTCCATTTTACTTGCAATATTAAGGTATTCAAAGTAACCGACAAAATTATTCACATATATCCTATCTTTATATCGCGCGTATTCTTTAGGAATGTCAATCTGTACTTCGGAGGTAAAAATATGTAAATTTACATCAGAGTATTTCAGCAAATCAAGCATTGCCGTCCCTTTCCGGTTTGGGTAGAATGTCCCGAAATATCCTATATTGATTGCAGACGTATCCAGATTATATTTTGATATCACCAAATTTTTCCAGTAGGCAGGTAAAGTTGGATGCTGCATAACGATACTTTTACTTCTGACTGGTTCCGTATCGTGTAGGGATGGGTGTTCTCGCAGCATAAATTCTTTCTGATTAGCGTTAGTAAAAATGATAACATCCGCTAGATTAAATACATACAATTCAATATCGCGCCAGAACGTATTCAGATATTGCTCATTTTCATAATACTTAGCGTATGCACGCATTTTATAGTCGGTTCCAAGATATATTGGATCGGAAAATTCAGCATACCATTTTGTTTCTGGATATTTTTTTTTATACATATAGGCTGCTACATGAGATCCAGCCCACATACTCCTAGAGTAAATAATATCTGCCTTGAGAGACTCTGTGGCAACAAATGCCTGTTTTCCCCATTCATATTGTGATTTTTCGTTAAAATATGTTTTTTGTCCGATGATATGTTTTTCTGTATATTGATAACGGCCAAAAAACATTTCAAATGTATTGTCACGTTGCCGTGTTTGCATCGGTGCGCAAAAAACATTCCAAGAAATGTTTTGGCCATAGAGATCACTTATTTGAGTTAATCTTTTACATGCAACATAAGCTGATGCATCGGCATAAGGGCTGAAATTATGGCAAAATGCAATTCCTTGAATTATACCAAATTTACTTTTATTCAAGAATGCTGCATTGCTTCTATTTATAATTTCAAGTGCGCGCTGTTTTGAACCTTGTGGTAGTGCTTTAAAATAATTAAGCATATGTTTAGTTTGTGCATCAATTTTGACCAGAATAAAATGTTTATGCTCTATAGATATATTTGAAAACATTTTTCTGGAAAAACGTTCTATCAATTTAACTCTATCAGTAATATAAAATGAAAATGATTTATCATCAGAAGGCCGGCTCATGCTTGATGCCGTTAATCTACGGACATAACCTTCTTCACTTGTAGAGTCGCATAAATATATTTTTCCTGTAATATTTTGAAAATTATCCACCCAAAAGGCGATATCTTCTGTATGAATTAAATCTTCATCTATGGAACAGCAAGATAAAATAAAACTTTTTTTGTATAACTTAGCCCACATAGATGAAAATAATGAGGCGTTTTCTAGAATGTTAGTAGATGTTTTTCCACTATTCTTTTTTAAGACTGTATTGATATAAGTATTATGATCAAAATTATTAGAATCTGGAAAATAGTTAATTAATTTTCCACAGATAATATCTGCTTCACCAAGAGCATGTTTAGCCATTTCTTTGATATAGCCGGAAGTAAAGTAGTCATCATCATCTAAATATGTCAGATAATCGCTAGTTACATATTGTAAGGCAAAATTCCTTGCTACAGGTAGACCCTTTTGAGATGTGTATATTACGTTGATAGAACTTTGTGATGAATATTTTTTACAGAGTCTGTTATAATACTCTACCTCCATACCATTAACAGAAACTATAATTTGTATTTTTCCAGAAGGATAATCTTGTTTTAAAACAGAACTAATACAGCCATCTATATATTCGTTATCTTTATATGTGGTTATAATTACACTCACTGTTGGAAGATTATTGTATGAATTTTGTTTTAAATCTGTTAATTCTTCATTTTTTATAGTTGTTTTTCCATATTTAGCAGCATTATATGAAGTCAATATTTTTTCTGTTATACGAATATTTGCAAGGAAATTTTTTTCACCTAACTCCGCACCAGCCAGCCTCCAAAGCTGCAATGCAAGGGGATAATCCTTTTTTTTAAAAGCAATAACAGCTTGTTGTACTTTAGATAGACTGTTGCTCATATAAACTCACAGATTCAGTGCTTGCTGAACTTTTTAAAATATTAAAGATATTTTTTTAACCAATAAAACATAATTTACATAAAAAGGTGACAAAAATCTAATGTTGGCTGCTGTCCGCGAATATATTTATTTTCAGTACAAAAAATATGGTGTTTTACCAAGAGACATAACACATCTGCATGGAGTGCTGCTTCAGCCATATCTGACATATAAATATTGTCTTGAAGAAGATAGTTGGGCAGTTCTTTGATATTGGGTTCCACAGCGATGACCTTACAGCCAAGATGAGCGATCTGCTGGGTTATTTTCACCGCCGGGCTTTCCCGTAAGTCATCAATATCCGGCTTGAAGGCCAAGCCCAAACAAGCCACGGTCACATCCGCCATGCCTTTTTCCGGGTGGGTACTCAGGACGTCTACAATGGCGGCCTTTACTTTTTCCACCACCCATTCCGGCTTGTGGTCGTTCACTTCGCGGGCTGTCCTGATAAGCCGTGCTTCCTGGGGCGTCGTGTCCACAATGAACCAGGGGTCTACGGCGATGCAGTGTCCGCCCACGCCGCAGCCTGGTTGCAGGATGTTGACGCGCGGGTGGCGATTGGCAAGGCTGATGAGTTCCCAAACATTGATGTCCAGCTTATCGCAGATCATGGACAGTTCATTTGCGAAAGCGATGTTCACGTCGCGGAAGCTGTTTTCCGTCAGCTTGCACATTTCCGCCGTACGGGAGTTGGTTACGGAAAGCGTGCCTTTGACGAAAAGGCGGTAGACCTCTGTGGCCATTTCAGAGGCCTTTGCGCTCATGCCGCCGATTACGCGGTCGTTATTCACAAGTTCATGGAGAACCTTGCCGGGCAGGACTCGTTCCGGACAATAGGCCACCTGTATATCCGCGCTATCGCCTGCCTGCTGCGGAAAAGTAAGGTCGGGCCGTGCCTCGGAAAGCCAATCCGCCATGCGTTCCGTCGTCCCTACAGGAGATGTGGATTCTAGAATGACGAGATTCCCTTTTCTGAGGACCGGAGCCAGCGACTTTGCGACAGACTGAATATAGCTGAGGTCAGGTTTGTGCCCCTCTTTGAAAGGAGTTGGTACGGCGACGAGAAAGGCATCCGCCGGTTCCGGGGTCAGGGCCGCCCGAAGATGGCCTTTTTGCACAACATTTTTCAGAACGTCGCCCAGTTCCGGTTCAATGATATGCAATTGGCCCGCATTGACGGAATTCACCGCATGTTCACAGACATCTACCCCAATGACATTAACCCCTTGACGGGCGATGACCGTGGCCGTGGGAAGGCCGATATAGCCCAACCCGAATACGGAAACTGTCTTAATGTTCACAGCTAATCCCTCTTTCTTTAAGAAATGTTGCTATACGTCGTGCTGCCGTGCCGTCACCATAAGGATTGTGGGCTTCAGCCATTGTCCGGTAGGCTTCGGGAGCATCCAGCAGCCGACTGACCTCACGGACGATGCGCGCCCGATCCGTGCCTACCAGCAGGGCGGTCCCGGCTTCTAGTGCTTCGGGGCGTTCGGTAGTGTCGCGCATGACCAAGACGGGCTTGCCCAGAGAAGGGGCCTCTTCCTGAATGCCGCCGGAATCCGTGAGGACCAACGTGCAGCGGTGCATGAGATAGACGAAGGAGAGATAGTCCTGCGGCTTGAGCAGAAAGACATTGGACAGGTCCGACAAGATACGCCGTACCGGTTCCTGTACATGAGGATTGAGATGCACAGGATAGACGACCTGTACGTCATCCCGACGCGCAAGAGTGGCTATGGCTTGGCAGATATTTTCAAAGCCGGAGCCGAAATTTTCCCGCCTGTGCCCGGTGACGAGCACCAGATATTTTTGGGGATCAAGGAAGGGGAAATGCCTTTCCAGGCGGCCGCGTAGGTCCGCATCTGAACGGATGCGTTCTTCAACGGTCAACAGCGCATCAATGACGGTATTGCCAGTGACGTGAATGGACTCTGGAGCGATACCTTCATGCAGAAGATTTTCACGGGCTTTTTCTGTAGGGGAAAAATGTACGTCCGCCAGTGCACCTGCCAGGTGGCGGTTCATTTCTTCCGGCCAGGGAGAATATTTGTCGCCGGTGCGCAGACCCGCTTCCACATGGCCCACGGGGACTTTGGCATAATAGGAGGAAAGCGCGGCCGCCAGGGTCGTGGTGGTATCTCCATGCACCAGCACCATATCCGGCTGCCACTGAGCAAAGATACCCTCCATGCCATGAAGCACGTTGCCCGTAATGTCACCCAGGGTCTGGTCGGCTTTCATCAGGTCAAGATCGAAATCCGGCTGAATGGCAAACAGCTCCAACACCTGATCCAGCATCTGCCGGTGCTGGGCCGTGACGCAGACTTTGGCGTCAAAAGAGGGATCTTCGGCCAGAGCTTTCACAACCGGGGCCATTTTAATGGCTTCGGGACGGGTGCCGAACACACTGAGGATTTTCATCAACAATTCCCTATTTTCCAAGATTAGTTATCGTTGCCCCCATGACGATGCGCATCATTTGGGAAAGGACGGCCTTGTCAGGCTCAAACTGCGTCAGAATGCTTTTCAGCATATGTGCCGTTTGCACTGTCAAGGCATCGGACTCTTTCTTGTATTCATCAGCCCGTTTTTGTAGATTTTCCTGCTGAATACGCGCTTGATCCGCATCACGCCTGTATTGATCCACAGATTTTTGCAGTTCTTCAACACGGGTTGAGAGCCGCTCTCTTTCTTGTTTGTGTTCTTCCCTCTGCTTGTCCAACTGCGCTGTGAGCGCGGCCACTTCATTTTTGCGCTCATCAGCCAACTTCTGAAGGCTTGCCTTCTGTGCCAGCACCTGTTCGACTTCCCGCCGGTACTTTTCACATTCCTTACGAGCCTTTTCCGTACGCACATATTCGGACTCATGATGAATCTGCATGGCCTGCCGCTGCTCCGATTCGCTCATGGGGATATCGGCGGGCAACATATCCAGCAGGGCCTCGGCTGTGATGGCGTCGCCCGCATCGTGCAGACGGAAGGCCAGCCACTTGAGGCGATAGGGACGAGGGTCCGTCTCCCAGGCGAGGCGGGCATTGTCCGCCGTTTGCTTCACGTCCAGTGGCATGAGGTGCCGGGCTAGAGCAGTATAAGCATTGGCCCGCATGGGGGAGGCAATAAAGACAGAGTCCAGCAGTGTTTCAACGGCTTCGGGGCCGCCCTCGGTATGAGCGTCAATAACCTTTTGAAAGGTCTTGCCGCCAAGCTCCGCGGGGGGAACGGTTTTATCCAAAGCTTTCCAAAGGGTGCGCAGCTTGCAAAGGAGCTTCAGAATGGAACCCGCCGAGCCTGCCCCAGCAATGAACATATTCCCAAGGCGGCTGGGCAGGCTGTTTTGCGTTTCTATGCCAAGGGCGATTCGCTGTTGCTCCACCAAAGCCTGCAACTTCTGGTTTTCCGCTAGAATGGCGGCAGGTTCGGGGGTGCCGGCGCCTGCCTGCGTACCCGTAACCGTGCCCTTGCGCTGTTCGCATTCCTTGAGCTTGTGGTGGTATTTTTCCAGTTCTTCCTGCACCACATGAAGCTGCTCGAAGAGAAGCCCGTTCTCTTCAGTGAGTTCCCTGATGCGTGCTTCTCGTGCGTCGGCACTCTGTGGTGTTTCCTGTACGGCCATGGCGTTCCCCCTTTAGTCCACGTGATCCAAAATGACTGCTTTCAAAAGATTGATGATGCCAATGACAAGGAGCGTGATGCATACTGTGGCCACCACGCCGTAGATGCGGCGAGGTTCCCAGGCATACTCCGGCAATACCGGCTTTTGCAGCACGGATACTTGTTTCAGGGTTCGCGCGGCGTCCATGCGTCCTTTTTCAAGGCCGACGAGAGAAGCTTTGTAGAGGTCTTGTTTAAATCGTAAGTCCAGCTCCAGACGCTGTTCTTCCTCCACGAGAGAATTGAGCGGCTTGCCGCTGGTGGAGGCCAGTTTGGAGTGCTCGCGGGCGATTTGCCGCTCCACGGCCTCCAATGATTGCTGCAATGATTTTCTGGTGGGATGGTTACGGTCCAGATTGCGGGGCAATGAAGCCAGCTGCGTCTGCAATTCCGTGCGCTGGCCTTCCAGCTTGGCGATGATGGCATAGATGCTCTCCGCCGTGGCCTTGGGAGAGGCGAGCCCTTTCTGATTCTGGAAATCCAGCAGGATTTTACTGGCTTGCAGCACGTGCTCCTGGGCGAGGGCTACCTGTTTGTCGAGAAAATCCACCTGTGCCCTGGCCAGGGCATGGCTCATCTCGTTCATGAAGCGTTCGCCCTCTTTTACCAGCATTGCCGCAATCGCCTGGGCCGTGGCCGCGTCATAGGCCTGCGCTCTGATACGCAGGACGCCCGCGTAATCGTCAAACGTCACTTCCACGCGCGAGAGATAGTAGCGGTGGAACCACTCGATGGAGGCGTCCCTGAACCACATGCGCGAAGCGAAATCCCGTCGCGAGTCGCTGTAATGGGAGCGCAGATCAAGAGCGGCATCCAACTTTTTGAGCATGTCCACGGAAAGCAGATGCTCCCGCAGCAGAAGCTGATCCGGCTTGCTGACGCCGCCGAGTCCCCCGAGCATGCTGCTGATATCAAGCGTGGGCACGCCGACATGTTCCGTATTCTGGATGATCACTGTAGCTTCGGATACATAGCGATCAGAAGAAAAAAGCCAGTAGCCCACGGTCAGCAGGCTCATGAGCAGGATGCAGCGGATAATCCAGCAGAAGGCCTTTTTTATCCGCATGGTGCTCCGTCCCTCCTGTGCGGCGGCGGGAGCAGGAAGGGAAATGGAATTCGTACTTTCGTTGGCCATCAGTAGCTCTCTTTATAGGCGCTGAGCGCGTCATCCAGTTTGTCGAACCATGTGGCCTTGCCGCCCTTGAGCAGAATACCGGACTGGCAAAAGGCCTTCAGCGTGGCCTCGTTGTGCGCCACCATGATGATGCTGGCACTGTGAGCCAGATTCTTGAAAGCCAGCTCTGCCTTTTTGCGGAAGGCGGCATCGCCCGCAGCTGTGACTTCGTCAGAAATGTAGACGTCGAAATCAAAAGCCAGCGAAAGCGCGAACTGCAAACGCGAACGCATGCCGGAGGAGTAGGTCTGGATGGGTTCGTCAAAGGCTTTGCCCAGTTCAGCGAAGTCTTCAATGCGCGCGATGCGTTCGGGTAGCTCGTCCTGAAAACCGTGAATGCGGCAGACGAACTTGGCGTTCTGGCGTCCGGTCAGCGTTCCTTCCAGCCCGCCGTTGGCCATGGGCCAGGATACGCGGCAGAGCCGTTCCACCTTGCCTTTGGTGGGATAATCCGCTCCGCCGATGATGCGCAGCAGCGTGGATTTGCCCGCGCCGTTGGCTCCTACCAGACCGACGTTGCGTCCCGTGGGGATGACCATATTGACCCCCCGCAGTACCCAGTCCCCCACGCCTCGGCGTGTGGTGTAGCGCTTGTGCACGTCTTCCACGACGATCATTGCATCACCAGCCGGGTTTCAAGTCCGCGATAGAGCACCATGCCTAGGGTGATGCTGCCCAGAACCCAGGCGTAAAGGTAGCTGAAGCTGACATCCAGCGTGTGGTAATTGCTGAAGAAGCCCAGCCGCACCAGTTCCACTCCATGCACCAGCGGGTTCCACAGCAGCCAGTTGCGATAGGGCAGGGGGATAAAGGATACAGGCATGATAACGCCGGAGATCAAGTACAGGGGCATCATCAGAATCTGAAAAATATGCCCGGAATCGGGCACCAGCCGCATACATACCGAGGTCACCAGGCCGTAGCCCAGCCCGAACAGCCACAGCCCCGCCAAAGCCAGCAGTGCTTTGAGCGGATCGTCGGGCAGTATATCCAGCCCAATCATGGCTGCGGCTCCAAGGATGAACACGGAAATGAAAAACATGGAAAAGGCTTCCACCCCCGCCCGCACCAGTGCCACGTCAAAGGGGCGCACCTGGCGGAAGGCGAAAAAGGCCTTGTTGCAGTCCAGGGCATGTAAGGTCTGTACGGCTGTGCGCCGAAAGAGGAAGAAGGAGAGCATACCCAGAATGATCCATATGGTGACGTCTATGCCGCCCATGCTGTTTCTACGTAGCATACCCCATACGCCGCCCATGAAGCCGATATGCATGGCGGGTTCCACCAGTAGCCACCCCCAGGCGGCGCGGCTGCCGAAAAAACGGTCCAGAGCCTCCCGCAAAAAGAGAGCGCGCCAGACGGTGAGCGTAGTTAGCAAAGGATTGTGCATAAGGGCTTCTTATTGTGAAAGCGTATTTGTCGTATTGGTGATGCTCAACGAAGGTGCTACCACCATACTGAGCATACGCAGGAATTTTGCCAGCTCCGCGGACGGCATGTTGGCCACATAGATGACGTCCTTATCCTGCACGGGAAAATTCTGGGTCACAAAGAACGCGCCGGGGTCATTGAAGTTGACCTGATACACCACCGGCATCTTGCCATTGACCGGAAGCTGCGCGGGCGTTTCCACCAGAGGCGCATCCTCAAAACGGAATACAAAGACGCCTCCGGGATCGGCGCGGTTGTCGTTGAGTCCGCCGGAGCGCGCCAAGGCCTGAGCCAACGAAATGCCCCGCGCTTCAAAGGGGATTTCCTGATTTTTGCCAGTGGCCCCCAGTACGGAGAAGGTCCAGGGCTGAAACAGGGCGGTCAGCACGTCGCCGGGCAGCAAAGGAATATTCTGCTTGGACTCGCGGATGATATCGTCCAGCGGCATGCTAGCCGTGACGTCTCCGCGTGAAAGTTGCAGCGACACTTTGGTCACCGGCTGGGCCACGCCTCCGGCGGCGGCCAGGGCGTCCAGCAAACGCTCGCCCTTGGGAGTCAGGGGCATATTGGTGCTTTTGGCCACATCTCCGATGATGGCCACCTGTGATGTGGGATTACGGGCCACCCGCACCATCACCTGCGGATTGTTGGCCTTGCCCTGAAGGCGGGCCGTAATGTCGTTTTCAATGGCCCGCACGGAACGTTCGGCCACCTTGATCCGGCCTGCAAAGGGCATGTTGACCGTGCCATCGTCCATAACCATCTGGACGGGCAGCGTTTCGGCACTGGTGCTCAGCGCGCCGGCCTTGGGATCAAGGGCCACGCCGCCAAAAAGAATGCTGGGCGGAGTTTCCCATACAGTTATTTCAAGGGTATCTCCGGGGCCGATCAGGTAACTTCGCGGCTTGGCACTGCCGAAAACTTCGGCAAAAGGTTTGACACGCTTGCTGTCGCTGAGCTTGCGCACCAGCGCGTCAGTCACCTCTGTAACGGCGATCCCTTCCAGACTGCGGGATTTCTCAGCCTCCTGTACCTGATCGCGGTTGGCTCCAGAATGGGGCATGGAGGCGCAGCCGCTGAGCATGACGACCAGCAGGCCCAAGCTCAGGAGCAAACGCAGAGAAGATGTGGCTCTATTCTTAATCATCAGTAATATCCTTTCCATGGACGAGCCGCGCCAGTGTGCGGCAGACGTGCCTGATGTCGCTCTCACTGTGCATGGTGGAGAGGAAGAAGCGTAACCGCGCGGACTTTTCCTCCACAGCCGGGTGGATAATGGGTTGTACGTTGATGCATTGGTCAAAAAGCCGGTTCGACAGCGCGATGGCCTTGCGCGAGCTGCCGACGATGATCGGGATGATGGCAAGACCTTGTGATGTGCCCACATCCAGACCTTCCCTGCGGGCCAGGTCCAGAAAAAGCGCGCCGCGTTCCCGCAGCCGTTGCACGCGTTCCGGCTCGCGCAGCATGATGCGCAGGGCCGCCAGTGAAGCGGCTGCCAGAGGCGGAGCCAGCCCCACGCTGTAGACAAAACCCGGCGCGGCAAACTTCAGAATGTCCACCAATGCCTGTGAACCCGCGATGTATCCGCCGCAGCCCGCCAGGGTTTTACTCAAGGTGCCCATCCAGATGTCCACATCCTTTCCCGAAACCCCGTAGTATTCCACAAGACCGCGCCCAGTGGCTCCGAGCACGCCCAGAGAATGCGCCTCGTCCAGCATGAGGAACGCGCCGTGCCGTCGCTTGATGTCCACAAGCGCGGGCAGATCCGGCAAATCGCCGTCCATGCTGTACAGGCCCTCGGCCACAATGAGCGTTCGCTTGTATTGCGTGCGCGAAGCGGCAAGCAGCGTGTCGAGTGCGTTCAGATCGTTATGAGGAAAGGGACGGCGTGCGGCTCTGGACAGCCTGATCCCTTCCAGCACGCTGTTGTGGATCAAGCTGTCGTGCAGTATGAGATCTCCTGGGCCGAACAGTGTACTGATGGTGCTGACGTTGGTTGCATGCCCGCTGACGAAAACCACGCAGTCGTCCACGCCGTAGACATCGGCCAGAGCTTTCTCCAGTGCCCGCTGCACTGGGCGCTCGCCCGCCACCAGACGGCTGGCCCCGGCGGACGTGCCGTACCGCTCAACGGCCTCTTTGACCGCTTTGTTCACTTCGGGATGACCGTTCAGCCCAAGATAGTTGTAGTGGGAAAAATTGAGATATTCCTTGCCGTTAATTTGTGTGACCGAACCTCCGGCCCCTTCGTGCATCTTGAAAAAAGGATTGCCTATGCCGAAACGCTCCGCTGCGGTCGTCAACATGCGCAATTCGACAAGCGCGGGGTGCCCGTCGAAACTGGTCAGTGCGGCATCCACCGATGTGCACGACTTGGTACTCGTCTGCCATGAAGGTTCCGGGATATCGTCCCGGTGGCTTTTGCGCTGTAAGATACGGCTGACGAGTTGGAGGGAAGATTTCATAGTCTGTTCCCTCCAGAGGCAGCGTCCCGAACGATGGCGGATGCCTCGTTTTCGTTGAATTCTTCCACATGACGCCGCGCCAATTCCGCGAGCATGGAATCATCGTTCTGGTCGTCCCGTGCCGTCCCGGACAGACGGGCCACAACCCGTTCGGTGATCTGTTCCACGGAGGGAGAATCCTGAAGCATCATAACGGGCAGGCGGACGCCGACGCGCTGTTCCAGCCCGACGGCCAGCTCCACCGCCATCAGCGAATCCAGCCCCATGGACTGCACACTCCGATCTGGAGCCACCTGCTCCACGCCGAGACCGAGCACCTGCGCCACTTCTTCAACAATGAGACGGCGTACGGCTTCCATGACTTCTTCCGGGCTTTTCCCGGCCAGAAGCCGCTGGATGTCCCGGGCCGAGTCCGTTTCATTCCGGTGTTCGGAACTGTGGGTTACAAGCGCGAAACGGGACGGAACGTCCGGGAACATGCCAAGGGCCGTGCTCCAGTCCACATTGGCGAAAATATGTTGGCCGTTCGTCGATAAAGCCACGTCAAGCTGCTGCATGGCCTGGCCGGACGTGAGGGGAGGCCTGCCGAGACGTTGCGCCAGGCTTTTTTTCACGGCGTCATGCCGTGTGAGATAGCCCGCATCCCCTATCGGCCCCCACGCGATGCAGACGGCAGGCAGGCCCATACCGATGCGCAATCGGGTCAGCCCTTCCAGACCGGCATTGGCGGCAACGTAGTTGCCCTGTCCGGGGTTGCCCAGAGCGGTGCTGATGGACGAGTACAGAACAAAATGCGTGAGAGGCAGGCCTTGCGTCGCTTCATGCAGATGCCACGCTCCGGAGAGCTTGGGAGCCAGCACAGCAGCAAGGCTTTGCGTGTCGATGTTCGCCAGCAGGCGGTCATCAAAAACCGCCGCCGCATGTACCACCCCCTTGAGAGGAGGCATGGTTACGCCGATACGGTTGATGAGGCCGCGCACGGCCTCGGCGTCCGCCATGTCGCAGGCTTCAGCCCTGACGTTGACCCCGCGCGCAGTGAAGGCGTGTAAAATCTGTTCGGCATCCGGCGCAGATGCGCCGCGCCGGCCTGCCAGCACAAGATGTTTCACCCCGCGTTCGGCCAGATGCCGGGCCGTGGCCAGACCGAATCCGCTCAGGCCGCCCGTCACCAGCCAGGTGGCATTTCCATCCAACGGCAAAGGAGGCAGGGGGTCGCCGCCCGCTGGAAGATGCGGCAATTCCACGGGAGTGACCACGATCTTGCCCATATGTTGGGCCTGCTGCATGGCCCGGAAAGCCGCCACTACCTGCGTGGCCGGGAATACGCGACACGGCAGAGGCGTCAGCGTTTCGTCACGCAAAAGCCGCATGACCTCCTGAAAAAGTACGGATGCCAATTGGGGACGCGCGGCGAGCAGTTGATCGGCATCGATGGCGAAATAACTGATATTTTCCTTGAAGGGGCGCAGACCAAGCGTCGTATTTTCCACAAAGTCGCGTTTCCCCAGCTCAAGAAAACGGCCAAACGGCTTGAGCAGGCCGATGCTGCGGCGCATGGCCTCTCCCGCCAGCGAATTGAGCGCCACATCCACTCCCTGACCGCCCGTGGCGGCCCGGATGTCGTCAGCGAAGGACAGGCTGCGCGAATCAAAGACGTGCTTCACTCCCATAAGGCGCAGGAAGTCGCGTTTCTCCTCGCTACCCGCCGTGGCGAAAATTTCCGCGCCCAGATGCCGGGCTATCTGGATGGCCGCGATCCCGACGCCGCCCGCCGCACCGTGGATGAGCAGGCTTTCGCCGGGCTGGAGTTGCGCCAGATGTTTGAGGGCGTACCAGGCGGTGAAAAATACCGTGGGAACGGTGGCGGCGGCCTCATGGCTCCAGTTTTCGGGCATACGCGCCACCGTATGCGCCGACGTCGTCACATGACTGGCAAAACATGAGGGAGCGAATCCCACCACGTTGTCTCCAACGCCCAGTTCCTGAACGCCTTCCCCCACACGCGTAATGATCCCGGCGAATTCAAGTCCGAGGGTGGGACCGGCAAAACCGTTCTCCACCGCGTCGTCGGGCAAAAGTCCCATGGTCAACATCACATCGCGGAAGTTGAGCCCCGTGGCCATGACGCGGGCTTCTATCTCGCCCTTGCCCAGAGACCGCGCCGTATTCGCCTGCCAGACCAGATTGCTCAGTCTGCCGGGTACGGCAAAGTCCAGACGGCAATGTTCCCCGGCCGCTGCGGACGCGGCATCCGCGGGACGCTCCTCACCAAGCCGGAGCGTGTATCGGCTTTGTCCCGTCAGCAGGATTTCATCGGCGCCGTCCGGCTCTAGAAGCTCTCTTTCAAGGCGTTCCGCAAGAGTGGGGCCATCGTCGAGGACCGGTACATCCAGCAAGGTACAGTTCAGGTCGGCATATTCGCTCATGATGACGCGCCCCAGCCCGCTGACGGCGCATTGGGCGGGGCGGGGGACATAGCCATCCGGCAGATGTGCGCCCAGAGCGCCGCCGCACGTCACAATCCACAACTGTAGCGAAGACGTTTCACGCGCGGCGCAGGCTTGCGCACAGCGTGCAAGAGCGTGCAGCGTGGGACATACGGCCTGTGGGGTGTCAGCATGGCCACGGAGGAACACCACATGATCCGTGTCCGGCCCGGGTCGGCCATCCTGTTCATACGAACAGAGCGCATGGTGGCCGCGCGCAGCAAGCCGGGCGCGAAGTTCTTCCGCCAGAGCCCGCGATGTCTCGTCGGGCAGCAGCAGCCAGGATGCGGCTGGCGTTTCTTTCGCAAGCGGGCTTGTGGCACTATCGGACGTGGCAAGCAGCAGGTAGGCGCCTTCCGCCAACCCTTCAGAGGCGGGTTCGGCGTAGGTCAGGCATCGGCTGAAACCATGCCCTTCGATGATGTGTCTCCATGCGCCGGGCGAAAGCAGAGAGGAAACCGGTCGCTCAGGTGAGGTTTCCGGGTCGGAATGCCACCACGCGGGGTTCAGGCCTTCAATAAAATCGGTGCTCCAGTCGGGATAGCGTTCCACAGCCAGCAAAAGGCCGCCGGGCGTCAGCAGACTACGGATTCGCGCCAGGGTGCTGGTGAAATTGACGGCCCGGTGCAGGCTGGAGTGCAGCACGACGAGATCAAAAGGGCCTTGCGGTGCCGCTTCGCCAAATGTCCCTTGCACAGCATCGAACGGCATGACGCCGACGGACGTATGATTCCCGAAACGCGCCCGAGCCTGACTGAGAGCCTCGCTGTCCGACAGGGCCAGAACATGGTCAAAGCGATCCCGAGGAAGCAGCGTGTCCAGCGATTCCGTCAGCCCTTCGGGGAAGGCGGCTACTTCGAGGACGCGCAGGCGTCTGTGTGCGGGCCAGTTTTGTGCGAGGTGCCGCAAAATGCCTTTTATGGCCAGGTGTATGCCGTGAAAGGCCGGGTCCGTAAGACGGCTTTCCCGTACCACCGACGCGTTTTGCACTTCCTCGAGCACTGCGCCGCTGTCTGCCTTTCCCAGCAGGATGTCCCGCAGGCGACGACTCACGCGCCCCACCCGCAAGAGCGAGGGCAGGCATTGCGGGGCAAGGCGAAAGGCTTCTCGCCAAAGTTCTTCGGCCGGAGGAAGCTCGTTTTCAGAAGAGAGCGTCCATTCCCCGTCCCGCTCCGTCAGCAGTCCTTCATCGCGCAACAGGCCCGTCAGCCACCGGGCATACGGGGACGACAGGTCGTGTTTCCACTGCGGGTCATCAGCCGTGATGGCCTGAACCGTATGGAAGGCGGAAGAAAGCACTGTGGCTTCCATGAGCGGCAGAATCTGTTTGAACCAGACTTCCCGCTCTTGCCCATTGAGGCGGGAGGACTCATCCGCAAGGCTGATCAGCCTTTCCAAGGGCGGAATGGGGGATGCTCCGCATTCCCCCGAAAGGGGCGTGAGCCAGGGCCGGATGCTCCAGGAATCTACCTTTTCCCGCCCGGCTTGCGTCAACGGCGTGGAGCGGAAACGACAGTCGACGGCTCTGGCCACAAGACGTCCGGCGGCATCCAACAATTCAAAATCCGCCGCGATGGAACGCCTGCCCCGATGATGGAGCCGCGCCCGGATATGGCAGACCACGCCCTCGGCTATCCGGTCGAGCCGCCCGGTTTTTACGGGCAAGAAGGCTTGCTGATCCGCGTTTGCCGCATGGGCGTACAGAGCCGCCAGCGAATGAAAACAGGCGTCCAGTGCCACTGGATGCAAAATGAACTGCTGCGCCGCGCTGTCGAGAGGCGTTATGTCTGCGTCCAGCCTGTCGCCCTGCATACGAATATGCCGCACGACACGGAACAAGGGGCCGTAATCCAGCCCCAGAGAAGCAGTCAGCTTGTATAGCGTTTCCCCGTTTATTGCCGTGCCCGCGGGCAGAGGGTCCATGCGGGAGGTCGTCGCAAGTCCGGCAACGGCAATGATGCGTCCCTCGGCGTGTTGCACCCACTCTCCGCTTCCCAGGCGGGGGCGGCTAACGATACGGAATGTGCCGTCCGTCGGGTTCAGCCCGCAACGTACACATTGAGCCTGGTGGCCTTCAAAGACCAGGGGGATAGTGATGTCCAGCGACTCCAGGCTCAAAGACTCTCCGTCCAGCCATGCCCGGGCGGCGGCGAGGGCCATCTCGGCGTAGCCCGCTCCGGGATAAACGATGGTGTCGCCTACCTTGTGATCGGCAAGCCAAAGGTCTTTGGCAGGGTCAAGAATGTTCTCCCAAAGCATTTCAGTGCCGGGCAGCGGCCAGCCCAGCAAAGGGTGTGCGCGTCGCGTTTCCGGTAGGCATTCACTGGTGCGGGGGAACCAGAAGCGCGTTTTCTGCCATGCATACGAAGGGAGGGGAACAGCGTTTCCCGCGCAGGGGAAAAGACGCTGCATGTTGGTCTTATCGGTCAGCAGATGCAGTTGTGCTGCCAGCTTGCGCAGGTGGGCGATGCCATCATCGCCGCGCAGCAGCGAGGGAAGGATGCGCCCTTTTGTGTTGGCCGCCCCCAGCCCTTCGCGGATATAGCGCTGCAAAATGGCATGGGGGCCGATTTCAACGAATATTCTGAAATTCCGGGAGGCCAGTTCCTGTACGGCGGAGGAAAAATCCACCGCCTCGCGCACATTGTTCCACCAATATTCGCCAGTGAGCGCGTCGCCCGGCAAAGGACGCCCCGTCACCGTGGAAACGAAAAGCGCCGATGTCTCGCGGGAAGGGAGCAAGCCCTCCAGCGCGCAGGCTAAAAAGTCGCGCACGCTTTCCATCTTGCGGCTGTGGAAGGCATAGTCCAGATCAAGCAAACGGAAAAATATCTTGTGCTCGGCGGCATAGTCCCGCATTTGCAGCAATGCCTGCAACTCGCCCGAGAGCGTGACGTTCTGCGGCGAATTGATGCCCGCAATTTCCAGCTGTTCCGTTAGGTCCATCTGCTGGATCAGGTTGCGGGTTTTATCCGCGGACAGAGCCATGGCCGCCATGCGTCCCATGCCCTTTGTCTTGCCCTGCGCCTGGCTGCGGGCATAAATGACCTGAAGTGCCTGCTCGAAGCTGAGCGCGCCGCAGGTCCATGCCGCCGCAATCTCGCCCACGCTGTGCCCCATGACGGCATGAGGTTCAATGCCCCACTCCCGCAGCACCAGGGTAACACCCATTTGTATAGCAAAAAGCAGCGGCTGACTGACTGTGGTATCCTCCAGCCGCGTCGGATCATCCCCCAGCAGTATTTCTACAAGAGAACAATCCAGCAATGGTTGCAATTCCGCGTCCAGTGCATCCATAGCCAGGGCGAAACATGACGATTCCGCATACAGGGTTCGTCCCATGCCGTGCCACTGCGTGCCGTTGCCGGTATACACGAAGACAATGCCCGCGTTGTCCGGTATGACGCTTTCCGCCACAACCCGTATAGAGGGGGCGTTGGCGGCAAAAGCCCGCAGTTCCGCAGCAGCCGTCTCTGCGTCAGAAGGCAGTACCGCCAGCCTTTTTTCCATGCGATCCCGATGGAAGGCGGCAGTGTAGGCGATATCGTAATAGGCAACGGCCTTCGCCTGTTCCAGGCGTTCAGCATAGGCCAGCGCCAGCGCCCGGAGGGATTCGTCGGTGCGCGCGCTGAGGAAAAGCGGGGGAACCGTCATCAAGACGGGTGCTTGGCGCGGCGATGCCGTGGGCGGTGATTGCAGCACCACATGCGCGTTGACTCCGCCAAAGCCGAAGGAATTGACGCCTGCATGAAGTTTCCCGCCATTGCGGTTTTGCAGCAACATGCCGGAGGCCGCACACACCACGTTGCTTCCCGCAAAATCAATATGTGGATTGGGGGTGTACGTCTGCAACGGCATGGGCGGAAGTTCCCCATGTTTCAGGCTCAATATGGCCTTGACCAGCCCGGCCATGCCGGAGGCCGGTTCAAGATGGCCTACATTGGCCTTGACGGAACTGATGGGCACAGGCCGTCTGCGGCCACGCCCAAAGACCCGTCCGATGGAATCCACTTCTACTGGGTCCCCCACGGGAGTGCCGGTGCCATGAGCTTCGATGAAGTCGATGTCATCCACACGCAGACCGCTTTGCTCAAGCACCGACCGCATCAGTTCCTCTTGAGCGTCGGCACTGGGAATGGTCAAACCGGACTTGCGGGCCCCATCGGCATTGACCCCGGTGGCAAGGATGACCGACTGGATGGGATCGCCATCCCGCACGGCTGCGTCCAGAGGCTTAAGCAGCAATGCCGCACCGCCCTCGGCACGCACATATCCATCGGCGGCAGCGTCAAAAGGGCGGCACTGCCCCTTGGCCGACAGCATGGACGCGTGGCTGAAGCCTATAAAGGAATAGGGGTGCATGAGCAGGTTCACGCCGCCGACTAGTGCCGCCGGAATTTCCCCGCAGCGCAAGGCTTGGCAGGCTTGGTGCAAGGCCACCAGCGAAGATGAGCAGGCCGTGTCGACCGCCATGGACGGCCCGTGCAGATCAAAAACATAGGACAATCGGTTGGCCGCAACGCTGAGGGTATTGCCCGTCATGGTATAGGCGGACATGCTCGCCAAATCTTCCAGCGCATGTTGCCCATAATCCAGGCCCGAAATCCCCACATACACACCGCAGCGGCTCCCCGCCAAAGAGGAGGGTTTTACACCGGCATTTTCCAGGGCTTCATAAGTCATCTCCAGCAGCAGGCGCTGCTGTGGATCCAGCCAGGCGGCTTCGCGCGGGGATATGCCGAAAAAGGCGGCGTCAAACTGATCTATATCGGAAAGGACTCCGGCGGAAAAAGTGACGCTGCGGCCCGGTTCGGAACGGTCACTGTGTTGCAGCGCGTCAACCGGCCAGCGATCATCGGAAATCCGGGTAATGCCCTGCTTGCCGTTTTTCAGTAGATTCCACATGCTGGCTTCATCATGCACATCACCGGGAAAACGGAATGCCATGCCGATGACGGCGATGGCGTCGATACGCGCGCCCGCACTACTCATGCGAAGCACCTCCGCGACAGAAGACCATGTACGGATCGGTCAGGTGTAATATGAGCAGAAGTAACTCGTTCTTTACCGCACAGAAGGCCATCCCCTCTGTCCTCCCTCTGGATTGCACCACTCTCAAAGCCATAATCTCCATGGTTTTACGGGTAAAACCGATAGAGCGCCTGACGTTCCAAGACGACGTCGACAGACGCACTGTCGATGAGTAGAGATGTGACAATACATCTAAGGGCTCTCATTGGCAAGAACACGTCACAAGAAAGTATTTACCTGTACCCTATCTCTAAAAAAATCCTCATAAATTCACTGCAATAGATTTTTCCTATCGCCCTGCGAGCCACAAAAAGTCGACAGTGCGTCTGTCGATTTGCAGTCGGTTTGCGACTAAAGACGACCGGGGCAATCCGCTCCCGGCCAGGAATGGTCAGGCGTATTCAGGAACCTCCTTTTTCGTCCTTTCTGTTTTTCTTCTGTCTTTTTGGCCTCCTGCCGTTACAAGGCGACGGGCTTGCGCGATTCCCCCCACACGATGTTCCATATTTGAGTAGAGAGGGTGGAACGGATTTTTTTCCGTCGTCTCCGCGCCAGAACCGGGAGAGAAAGCCGCTCACGGTTTCGGCGGCAGCCATCAGAGAAGCCTGCCCCAGATGGGCGTATCGCATGGTCGTCCGGGGATCGCTGTGGCCCAGCAGCTTCTGCACCTCGTAGAGCGAATGCCCGGCATTCACGAGAAAACTGGCGAAGGTGTGCCGCAGATCGTGGATACGCACGTCGGCAAGTCCCAGGCTGCGCCGCAGCTTGTTCCAGAACACATAGATGTCGGAGAGCGGTTTGCCCGGGGCATGGCCGGGGAACAACCACGGACAGCCCGGCTGGTGCTGGATGGAACGGATGACCGTTATGGCCTCATCGGACAGCGGGATATGGCGCGGCTTGCCGGACTTGGACAGAGGCACGATGAGCAGGCGGAGATCCAAGCGGATATGTTCCCAACGAGCCTTGATGATTTCACTCTTGCGTGCGCCGGTCAGCAAAAGCAGGCGGATGGCCGTGGCCTCGGGCCGCGAAGACCGTTCCAGCTCCCGCATGAGCCGCCGGGCTTCGTCGGGGGTGAGATAGCGCTCGCGCAACGTGTGGATTTTAAAGGGAAGCACGCCCGCACAGGGCGATTGCCCGACGGGCAGCAGGCCGTGCGTGCCCGCCAGGGAGCAGATACTTTTGAATACGGCAAGGGTGCGGTTGCAGGTGGCCGGGGCCAGTCCCTGGACCGACAAATCCCGCAGCCATTTTTCCACTTCATGAGGCTCAATGTCGGCAAGCCGCCGATCCCCGAAGGCCGGGGAAAGATGTTGCCGCGCAATGCGCGCGTCCACCTGCCAGCTCCGCTTGCGGAGCTGGACATGCGGCAGATAGACATCCGAAACAAAGGCATCAAGGTTGACTGTATTGCGCTCCGCAAGCCCGCCGTGCCGTCCGGGCAGCGAGTTTGCGGAGGAATCTGACGGACGGCGGCGGGCCATACGGCGTTCTCCTGATGAAAGATTGATGGTGGACCATAAAACTACGGCAATCGTGGATGGGCCGCATTGGGCCATCTGTGCTGCTTCCGCGTGGGAAAAGAAGGACGGCCTGTGTCATGTTTTTCTCCTATCCTGTTGAATTGTTGTATACTTGTTGAAAGTGTACGCTGTTGAAGGACTTTTATTCCGGTAACATAGAGCTTATTGGGGAAAAAAGAAAATATTTTTGAATCTAATTCCATAAATGCTCTTGCCGTGAAAGGTTTTGCTTGTATTCGCTCTTAAAAAAGAGAATGCCGTGTGAAGATTTTTATTGCACGGTATCTTTTTATGTATGAGACAAGATGGGAATATTATACCAAAGTCAATGTGATGATACATCCTCCCGGCGCGATGCAGGCGGTTGCCGCCAGCAGGAATTTACGCCAGTTCCGATTTTCTTCGGAGAACTTTTTTGCGGCGAGCATACCGAAAGAGATTCCGCAGCAGAGGCAGATTGAACCAACTGCCTCTTTTTTCGAGAAGGATTTGGAGCAGGCTCTCATTGATCACTTACAAAAATTTATTCTGGAGTTAGGACGTGGATTTTCTTTTGTTGCTCGACAAAAAAGGTTTACTTTTGATGGGCGACATTTTTATATTGATCTTGTTTTTTATAATTATATTTTAAAATGTTTTGTTCTTATTGATTTGAAATTGGGTGATTTGACACATCAGGATTTGGGGCAAATGCAAATGTATGTAAATTACTATACTCGCGAAATGATGAACGATGGTGATAACCCTCCAATTGGTATTGTATTGTGTGCTGATAAGAGTGATACAATTGTAAAATATACTCTTTCTGAGCAGAATACACAAAGTATGGGCATCCGCAGGGGCGGCAAGGTGCCAGATCAGGCGGGCTCTTCCAGAAC